>Ga0210398_10004985_pt1 | contig 12380 bp, 8 predicted proteins | sample IncBWC4OmetaG_FD_161047 | JGI IMG/M metagenome (GOLD analysis project Ga0210398, IMG submission 161047) | Forest soil microbial communities from Barre Woods Harvard Forest LTER site, Petersham, Massachusetts, United States - Inc-BW-C-4-O | ecosystem: Environmental > Terrestrial > Soil >... | reverse complement strand
GGCCATCGCCGACAGCGGCGACTTCGGCAACGCTTGCGTGAACTCCTTCGTCGACGAAATCCTCACCCTCAACAACTCCGGCTCCTGCCAGCTCTCCATCTTCAATATTTTCTCTAGCTCGCCGGACTTTCAGGCCCCCAGCGTGCTCTCCTATCCGCTGGTCATCAATCCCGGCGCCTCCCTCGACGTCGTCCTGCGCTTCCAGCCCGGCAGCCTGTTTCCGTCTGCCAAGTCCGCCACCGTCACCATCATCAGCAGCGATCCCCTCAGCCCCTACAATCTCACCGTCTCCGGCACCGCAGTCGCGCCTCGCCTCGTCCAGGGCATCGCCGACACCGGCAATTTCGGCAACGTGTGCGTCGGCTCCTTCACCGATCAGCCCTTGATCCTCAGCAACAGCGGCATGTGCACGCTCTCGATCACCAACATCACTTCCTCCTTCGGTGATTTCCTGGTGCCCGAAGAGCTTTTCTTCCCCCTCAATATCGCGCCGGGCAATTTCCTGCCCGTGCCGATTCGCTACGCCCCAAGCAGCTTCGGCCCCTCGCCCGTCACCACCATTACCGTCTTTAGCAACGACCCCGCCAGCCCTGGACAAATCACCGTCTCCGGCAACGCACCCTCGGGCACCCTTGCCGTCACCGGCTCTACCTACTTCGGCGGCGTCACCGCCGGCTGCTGCGCCGACCGCACCGTCGCCATCTGCAACGTCGGCCAGTGCGCCCTCAACGTCACCAGCGTCTCCATCAAGCCCTTCAACCGCCACTACCGCCTGCTCAACAATCCCTTCCCGGCCACGCTGCGCCCGGGCTCCTGCCTGTCTGTCGTCATCCAATACAAAGCCACGGAAAAGTGCACGCGCTGCGTCGAGCTGGTCATCGAATGCGACGACCCCGCCACACCCGTCAAATCCCTCGAGATCAGCGCCTACTCGGTCTGGTCCGACTGCGGCTGCCACGCCGATTGCGACGATTGCCGCAAAGGCGATTGCCACCGCCACCACAAACAAGCCTGCCACCAGGGCTACCCCTGCTGCTGCGACGACGACGAACCCGACAAACACTGACCTCCGCCAGCCACAGCCACCGCCGCGAATCTGTACCAACGCATCTATATCGGCGAATCTGCAGTGGCGAATCTGTCGCGACGAGGCGTATCGACGAGCATATCGAACGGCTGGATGGAAACCTGCTGTCTGAAATTTGTCCGCGTAATCCTTAACGCAGACTGGATGCTTGACTACGCGCCAAAGAAAGGGAGATGGATTCCCTTCGTACACTGTCCAATGTGGAACAGTTTCTCTGTTGGCGCGCTGCCATATTTTAGTTTGGGTTTAGCGTGATGATTGGCTGAGGACGACAGGTGTCCGAGGCCAAATTCGCACACACAAAATTCTTCATGATGTGCGCTAACGAGCGCGATGAAATCCGCGCGGCGATCCACCGTTCGGGAGGTCGGACATCCTCCTGTATGGGTGAGAACGAATTAAACGAGTTGGCCGAGCTACTGCGAGAGCTTGAACAAACACTCCTGACGCTCAAGGAAACGGAAGACCCTGAGCGTAGGCGGCTGCTCCTTCGGAAAATGAGCCGATTGTTTGCGCAAATTGACCGCAACCATATCGAGAAAAAATGAGTCACCTCCGTCAATCGTTGATCTCTTGGTTTAAGCTTTGTGATTATGATAAAGTGCTGATCTGCTTCCGTTTGTGCTTCCGCCATGTCATGGTGTAGCGTCCGGCAACGGAGCGGTAGTTTTATGCGAGAAATCGCGACTTCACGCAGCACAAAATCCAAAAGAAAATCCACGGAGAAACTCGCTTTCGATGCCCAGACTTTTCTCGATTCTGCTGGTGTGTCGAGAAAAGTCAAAGAGTTTAAAAAGGCGGAGGGCGTCTACGCTCAAGGTGATACTGCGAGCAGCGTAATGTATTTACAGAGTGGCGGTGTGAAGCTCACCGTGGTTAATGAAGTCGGCAAAGAAGCGGTCGTCGCCATTCTGGGACCCGGAGACTTTTTTGGTGAAGGCTGTTTGGCAGGGCAGTCCGTTCGCATGGGGACGGCTACGGCGGTTACTCCTACCACCGTGCTCGTCATTCAGAAGAATGAAATGTTCAAGCTCCTTCACGCGGAGCATGGCCTCTCCGACCTGTTCATCAAGTTCATGCTGGCACGGAACATCCGAATCGAGGCTGACCTGGTCGACCAGTTATTCAATTCGAGCGAGAAGCGGCTCGCCCGCACTCTTCTATTGCTTGCCCGTTACGGCAAACAAGACCAACCTCACGGAGTTCTCCCCAAGATGTCGCAAGAAACGCTGGCCGAGATGATCGGCACAACGCGCTCGCGCGTCAATTTCTTCATGAACAAGTTCAGGAAATTGGGCTTCATCGAGTACAACGGCGGACTTCAGATCAACACTTCTCTTTTGAGCGTCGTGCTGCACGAGTGAGCAAACTCTCGCTCACCGGAAAACGGCACACACCAGATCACACCTGAGCGTGGCTTTACCTCGTGTTGGATCTGGCTTCCGCTGGTTGGCCGGTAACAGACACACGTTGCCATTCGGGGCGATTCCCCCATCCTGGTATTCCGGCGATGCGTGGCGGACTGGCTATTGAGCGGTGTGGAGCAGAACCTCTCAGCAGATTACTTCCGGAAATGTCACGGTAGTTCTCCTTACAACGAAGGTGATTCTGTCGCGTAGCCTTGAAAGCGGCACTCCGCTTGAGCTTAAGCACGTCGAAGACGGGGCGGCCGTTGGTAATCATATTTGTATAATTTACTAGACGTTTTTACGCTAATTTTCGATTTCTTTATGCTGCCTACCGGTATGGATATCTCAACGAGATTTATTCACGCGGTCTAATTCGCGAATCGGCCACTTCCGGCGGCGGCCGGCACATCTACTCGTCCTGTGGTGAACTGTCTTTGAGCTTCAGTGGGTCTAAAGGACTGGTGCCCCCCTGCTCGGCAGCTTGGTTCAAACGGCTTCTGGGAAATGAATGTGGGGGTTCTTTCGGAGTTGTGGACTTTTTCCAACCCACAACCCAACCCACAAGAACTCACGTCTTGCATGACTTCCGCGTAGTTTGGCAGTCCCCGCGGTCTTGTATGTTGTTGTAAAACCTAACCACGCTACCGTGATAAGGGCGAGGTCGGTGGTCGAAGTCCACCCAGGCCCACCATCCAAATCACAGTTTTACACGAATCCATCGAGGGCGCAAAAGGGCCGTTTTTTAGCCTTTTGTGCCCCTTCTCGTCTTCTGCTCGACCCAGAGCTCGGGAATTGGCGCTTGCAAATGTATATACATTGCTGTATATATATCCGGAAGGCAAATCATGGCCATTGCTCGCGTATTTAAGTCTGGTAACAGCCAAGCTGTGAGGCTGCCGAAAGAGTTTCGAGTCAAAAGCTCGGAAGTTGAGATTTTCCGGCGCGGCGACGAAATCGTATTACGAGAGAAAGCCGGCGGAATGGTCCGCGTGCTGGATTTGCTAGCCGAGTTGCCAGCGGACATGTTCCCAAAGAAGCGCAAGGATCCGCAACCTCAGCGCCCTAAAGGTCTCTGATGAGCGCCCGCTATATGCTCGACATCAATATCTGCATCTATTTGCGGCAGAACCGGCCTCCAGAAGTGAACACGCGATTCCGCCAAATGCAGCATGGCGACGCCGTTATATCGGTGATTACTTATGGCGAGCTACATTATGGCGCAGAGCGAAGCCAGCAACGCACACTTGCTCTGGAATCTCTCAGGCGCCTTGTATCTCTTTTGCCTGTGGTTCCCTTGCCGGGGGAAGCGGCGACAGCCTACGGCGAGATTCGCGCAACGTTGGAGGCTCGCGGTGAGATGATCGGTGGCAACGATCTCTGGATTGCTGCTCACGCCATATCCGCGGGACTCACTCTCGTTACCAACAATGAACGCGAATTCAAGCGCGCCCCCGGCCTTAAACTCCAGAACTGGACCAGCCGCCGTCCTTGATCGCCGCCCCTTATGAATTGAGCTGGAAGCTCCTCTCGAAATTATGAAGCACATATTGCTGACCAATGATGATGGGATTCATGCGGAAGGGTTGCGCGTGCTGGCGGCGGCTTTCGAGGGATTTGCCACGGTGAGCATCGTGGCGCCCAGCCGGGAGCAGAGCGGGGCGGCGCAATCGTTGACATTGCGGCAACCGATTATTTGCCACCCGGTGGCGGAACGGGAATGGGCCGTGGATGGGACGCCGGCCGATTGCGTGATTGTGGCTTTGCATAAATTGTTGACCGAAAAGGTGGATTTGGTGATTTCGGGGATTAATCACGGGGCGAATTTGGGGGAGAACGCGTATTACTCGGGCACCGTCGGAGCGGCGCGTGAGGCGGCTTTGCATCATATGCCGGCCGTGGCTATGTCGCTGTGTTCGAAAGGGGCGAAGGTGAGCTTTGAGGCGGCGGCGCGGGTGGCGCGGGCGGCAGCGGAATTGATTTTGAAGGAAGGATTGCCGGACCAGGTTTTGCTGAATGTGAATGTGCCGGAGCCGTGGAAAGGTGGCGTGAAGTTTACGCGGCAATCGAAGAAGATTACGCGGAATCAGTTGACCGAGGGGAAAGACCCTCGGGGCCGGATCTATTTTTGGTTGTATGAGCAGAAGATTGATCGGGATGTCGAGCCGGATACGGATTATGCGGCGATATTTGCGGAGGCGGTGTCGGTGACGCCTTTGCATCTGGATCCTACGGATACGAAATCGTTGAAGCAGCTTTCCCATTGGGGAAAAGCGCTGTCCGGTGCATTTCGAGAGTGAACGACCTGCGCGAAAACCCTGCTAGATAGCGGGTGTAGGTTTCCTAGAAACTAAATGTTCGGCGAGGACGTACCAGGGGCCCGCCCCTGCAGTTGAAGGCGGCGGTTTTGCGTCAGTGCGCCGCGGTGGTAGCTGGGGCTACCAGCGGGACGTTGTTCTTGCGCATGGAATCGTTAAGCGCGGGGAGATCCTTGGAGACGATTTCGCGCCATTTTGTTAGCCGGGCTTCGAGACGCTGGTCCAGGTCGGCGAAGACCGCGACTTCGGCGGCGGTGGGGGCGGTGTCGGCGCTGTCGACTAGGACTTGCAAGTGGCCCAGCTTGCTGTTGAGCATGGTCGGGTAGTTTGCTTGATCTTCGCTGGATTTGGAATTCACCTGGACTAGTTCTTCTTCGATGGCGCTGATTTTCTTGCGCAAATCTGTGGATGCGGTGACCAGGGGCTTGGCTTCGTCCGCGGTGCCGATGCGCTTTTCAAGCGCCTGCAGCTGCGTGCGCAGGTCGCGGATGGCGATCACCGTTTTGTTCATCTGGTCTTGCCGCTCGCTCATTTTGAGCATCAGGTCGAATTGTTTGCGTAGATCTTCCGGCGAGGTCTGGACGCGAGGATCCATCTTTACTTCGAATTGGGCGGTTTGCGATTTTCCCGCGACGGTTAACCGCGCTTGATACTTGCCAGAGAGAACCAGAGGGCCAGCCGGTTCTCCAGCGTCATAAATCAAACCCGGGACTTTTGTCGGCTGTTCGTAGCGCAAATCCCAGACGAAGAGATTCAGGCCGGGTTTGATGGGAATGTGTTCGACCGGCACATCCCGTTCGCCTTCGTCGGGGCCGGTGTCGGTTTTCTTTTCTTCGCTGGTGAAGGAACGGATGACTTTGCCATCGCCGTCGAGCAGTTCGAGCTTGACCGTCTCTTTGGGCGCTTCTTTCAGGTAGTAATAGAGGATTGCGCCGGATGGCGGATTTTCGCCGATGGGATAGCGGCGCGGACTTACGTGGCCTTCGCGCGTACGCACGGCGGTGTTGGGCGTGAAGAGATGCGCGTCTTCGGCAGCGGTAGTCGCGCTCACTTGGCGCAGGGGGCTGAGGTCGTCGAGGACCCAGAAAGAGCGGCCGTGCGTGGCGACCGTGAGAGCGTCATCGTGAATGACCATGTCGTGGATCGGCGTAAAGGGGAGATTGAGCTGGAGAGGCTGCCAGTTTGCGCCGTCGTTGAACGAAACCCAGATGCCAGTTTCGGTGCCGGCGTAGAGCAGGCCTTTGCGCTTGGGATCCTCGCGAACGGCATGAACATAAATATTGTCCGGGAGACCCGTGATGATTTTTGTCCACGTTTTGCCGAAATCATTGGTCTTCGAGATGTAGGGCTTGAAATTGTCCAGCTTGTGGGCGTCGACGGCAATATAGGCTGTGGCGGCGTCGAAGGGCGAGGGCTCGATGACGCTGATCATGGCCCATTCGGGTACATCCTTCGGAGTGACTTTGTCCCAGGTCTTGCCGCCGTCGCGTGTCAATTGGACTAGGCCGTCGTCGGTGCCGGCCCAGAGTTCGCCCTCCAGCTTCGGAGACTCGGCCAGGCTAAAGATTACGTCGTAGTATTCGACGGTGTACTGGTCTTTCGTGAGCGGGCCTCCGGAATCCTGCTGCTTGGATTTGTCGTTGCGGGTGAGGTCCGGACTGATGGTGGTCCAGGTGCGGCCGGAATCGGTAGAGCGAAAGACATACTGCGCGGTGTGGTAGATGATGTCGGGATTGTGCGAGGAAATCACGATGGGCATGGTCCAGGTGTAACGGTATTTTTGCAGGGCGGCGGCATGGCCGTTGGGATCTTCAGGCCACTCTTCGATGCTTTGGGCTTGATTGATGCGGCGATCGAAGCGCGTGAGGATGGGGCCTTCGTCGTCGGCGTAGACGATGTTCGAATCGCGCGGGTCCGGCACGATGTAGCCGCTTTCGCCGCCGCCGACGGCATCCCAATCGCCGGTGGCGATGTAGCCGTGGTCGCTGCGGGTGCGAATGCCGATCGAAGAGTTGTCCTGCTGGGAGCCATAGACGCGGTACTCGAAATCGTTGTCGGCGGAGACGTGGTAGAACTGCGCGGTGGGCTGGTTGTCCTGCGTGGACCAGTTTTTGCCGCCGTCGACGCTGATGGTGGCACCGCCGTCGTTGCCGTTCATCATGCGATTGGTGTTGTTGGGATCGATCCACAAGGCGTGATGATCGCCGTGAGGGGCGTTGAGGCGTGCGAAGGACTTGCCGCCGTCGTAGGAGGCGTAGAGACCTGTGTTGGCGATGTACACGCCGCCCACATTTTTGGGATCGGCCCAGACGTGGGTGAAATACCAGGCGCGTTGCGTGAAGCGATGGTCGTCGGTGACCAGCGTCCAGTTCACGCCGCCATCTTCGCTGCGGTAAAGTCCGCCTTTTTTGGCTTCGATGAGGGCGTAGACGACATTCGAATCCGCACCGGAAACCGCGACGCTGATGCGGCCGAGCGTGCCTTCGGGCATGCCATTGCCTTCGATGCGCTTCCACGTTGTGCCGTCGTCGTTCGAACGATAGAGGCCGTCCTTTTCGCCTCCACTATTAAGGGTCCAAGGCGTGCGCCAGCCTTCCCACATCGCGGCAAAGAGGACGTGGGGATTGTGGGGATCGAAAACGACTTCTATTCCGCCGGTGCGATCATCGAGGTAGAGAACTTTTTCCCAGGTTTTGCCGCCATCGCGGGTGCGGAAGATGCCGCGCTCCGGGTTGGGGCCGTAGGCGTGGCCGAGCGCGGCGACGAAGACGATGTCGGGGTTTGTGGGGTGGATGATGACGTCGCCGATGTGGCGGGTATCTTTGAGTCCGACGTTGCTCCAGGTTTTGCCGGCGTCGGTGGATTTGTAGACGCCATCGCCGAAAGAAATATTGCCGCGGATGCAGGCTTCACCGGAGCCGGCGTAGAGTACGTTGGGATCGGAGTCCGCTACGGCAATGCTGCCGATGGAGGAGATGCTTTGCTTGTCAAAGAGGGGATCCCAGGAGAGCCCGCCGTCCGTTGTTTTCCAGACGCCGCCGCTGACCGCGCCGAAATAATAGGTATAGGGTTGGCTGGGCACGCCTGCGACGGTGATGACACGGCCGCCGCGGAAGGGGCCGATGAGGCGCCATTTCATGGCGTCGTAGGTTTTGAGATCGATTTGCTGGGCTCGGGCGACTCGACAAGCGGAAAAGAAGAGGAGAGAGACACAGAGAAAGTAGGAAACGGGCTGGCAAAGCGATTTCACACGAACCTCCGAGATAGTGAAGGGAACGTTGCATGTTATCACTGGTGACGGCGGAAACTACAGACGCTCGTCGGGCGGCTACTGGCTTTCGCTAATGAACAGAACCTTCCCGCAGCTGTTATCCTCATCGCATGACAGCAAGATCGAGCTACGGCCCAGCAGGTCCGGAGAAAGCTTCAAGGCTCAGAGTCTCGTGGTGAGCGCCGCTCGGGATGATCGCCGTCGCCGACACCTATGGGGTCCACGATCTGCTTCTCGTCAAAGAAATCGATATCCTCCCCAAAATGTAGGGGCAAGGGTGGGACTGGTTCTTGCGACGGACATTTCGGTCGATGCGCTGGTCGAGCGGGCCGTCGTGACTTGGTTTATTGGCTAGGCTGGCAGACACTCCGCCGGAGATGTATCGCCACGAAGAGTCGACAGGCAGGAGTGCCTGTGCTACCAAGCGCAAATACGATAGGATGCCCTGGCGATGGCTACTCTGAAAACGTATGACACGGCGATCATTGGGGCGGGTGTGTTTGGTGCTTGGAGCGCGTGGCACCTGGCGCGACGCGGGCAGCGCGTGGTGCTGCTGGATGCGTATGGACCGTCGAACGCACGGGCCAGTTCGAGTGGAGAGACGCGGATTATTCGAATGGGTTATGGGACGGATGAAATTTATACGCGGTCGTCGCAGCGGTCGCTGGCGCAGTGGAAGAGTTTTTGCGTCGCGACCGGACAGCGGCTGTTTCACGAAACGGGAGTTCTATGGCTCGCAGGCGAGGATGATTCGCGTGTGCGCCAGACCATGGCGACGCTGAAGCGGTGCGAGGTGCCGTTTGAAGAGATGGACAGGGCGGCGCTCGAACGGCGTTACCCTCAGGTTTCGTTTGAAAAAGTGACCCTGGGGTTTTTGGAGCCAAAGAGCGGCGTGTTGCTGGCGCGGCGAGCGGTTGCAGCACTTGTCGAGGATGCCGTCAAGCTGGGCGTGGAGTTTCGAATTGCACTGATGGAGGCGCCGCGCGGAACTGGGCGTGTCGACACCGTGAAGTGTAGCAACGGCGAAACGATTTCGGCGGGACAGTTTGTTTTTGCTTGCGGGCCGTGGCTCGGCAAGATCTTTCCAGAGATTCTGGGATCTCGAATTTTCCCAACCCGGCAGGAGGTTTTCTTTTTCGGAGTTCCGCCAGGGGACGAGCGATTTGCGCCGCCGGCCTTGCCAACGTGGCTCTTTCAGGAGGACGAGTACTACGGAATGCCCGACCTGGAGGGCCGCGGTTTAAAGATTGCTCTCGACCATCATGGAGAGCGCGTCGATCCCGACACACAATCGCGCTTGCCGACAGCTGCGGAGGCGGAAATAGTTGAGAACTATGTCGGCCGCCGTTTTCCGGCGATGCGAAATGCGCCGGTGGTCGAGACGCGTGTCTGCCAGTACGAGAATACGTCGAACGGAGATTTTCTGATCGACCGACACCCGGAGATGGCGAACGTGTGGTTTGTTGGCGGTGGGTCGGGACACGGATTCAAACATGGCCCGGCGGTGGGCGAATACGTTGCGCGGCAGATTCTGGATAAGTCCACGCCTGAGCCGAGATATTCGCTGACGACGAAGGAAACGGTGCAAAAGCGGGCCGTTTATTAAGGGGGAGTGCGCTTTCTAGAGAGAGCGCGCGAATCAGGTTTTTGGATTGCGGCGGGCATGGAACGCGGCAATGCCACGCTTTACGCGCCGGGCTTTTTCGGCGTAGAGGTCCTGGTCTGCTTCGGACAGAAGATTTTCGATCCTCACGCCATCCCCGCGGTAAATGGAAATACCTATGCTCGCAGAGATCGGAGGGTTTTCCTCGTCCTCAGACATGACGATGCGAATACGATTTGCGACGCGCTGGGCCTCCGCGTCCAGCGACTCCGGCAAAACCAGAGCGAACTCATCGCCGCCGTAGCGCGCAGCGGTATCGATAGCGCGGCAATGAATGCGCAGGATGGCGGCGAGGCGGCAGAGGGCGCGGCTGCCGACGAGATGACCGTAGCGATCGTTGATTTTCTTTAAACCGTCGAGGTCGAGGAGCAGAACCGCGAAGGGCCTGCCGGTGCGGTCGGTGCGTTCGGTTTCATTTTCGAGGACGTCGAGGAGGCGGCGGTAGTTGGCGAGGCCGGTGAGTGGGTCGCTGACGGCGAGATGGCGGACTTGTTCGAAGAGGCGCGCGTTATCGAGGAGCGCGCCGCCGAGAGCGATGGCGTAACTGCTCACAGTAAGGATTTGGGCGAGCACGAAGGGCGCGTCGAGAAGGCGCTCCGACTGGCACGCGGCGATCTGTGCGGCGCAATTGATCCAGGCGGCGGCGTAGATGGTGCGGTCGAAAGCAGAGTCCTCGGAATCAAGGCGGCGGCGATACCAGATGACGGCCGCGAGAAAAATTATGCCAGGGAGAAGTTGCTGCGGGTTGGGCACGAAAGAGCCGGGATGGCGGGAGACTTCCGGGGGAAGGCGGCGAAGAGCGGCGGTAATCAGATACGTGAATACCACCACCGACAATAAGGCTCCCGTGATTTCCGCTTTGGTGTGCCGCGACCGAGGGATAAAGCGTTCCGCGAGAAGCGCAACCACGAGCAAGAGCGCCAAAACCATGCGGCTGAGCCACCAAGCGACGGGCGCCCAAGTGGCTCGTGTGGGAGAACCTTGCGAAAATTGAAAGAAAAGAACGCTGGAAGCCGAGAGCACGGCGCCAGAAAGAAGATAGCCGCCACCGAGTATCAGGGCGATGCGATCCTGGGTGCCCTGGAAGCGGACGAACGCCAGCGCGGAGAAAACGAAGGCCAGCAGCGCGGTGATGACCAGGAGATAGCCTTGGAGGACGGGATCCGGTCCGAGAGAAACAGAGCGCAGCCAGTGGGCGGCCAAAAACGCGAGCACAAAGCCCAGGAGGTGCCCCAAGACGACTTTTGTGGGACTGCGACCGTTCATGCGGGTTTCCTCGTCCATACCCGTGGCCCCAGACTGGGACGAAGGTGCTACTTCATTAGACTACGTACGCGGGGCGGGCGTTGCGGTTAAAGTGAGGGAACTTTAACCAAGAGACACTGTACTGTGGAAATTGTTCTTAACTGTACGGCGGGACAGGTGGAATCTAGAGGAGAGATGTCCTGGGAGGAGGCGCGATTAGCGCCGAGGAGCCTTCGAGGCGGGCGAAAGTTTAGGCTTGCGCAAACTAGGAAGTTCCTAGAACATGCCTTTATTCAAACGATTCAATGAGTCTCGCGAAAAGCGGGTGATGGTCGCGATCTTCCACTAAATACGGGCGATACGGCCAACGCCGGGTGCCTGAAAGGAACCAGGGAGGCGAGTGAAAAAAACTAGGCGAAGAGCTTTGAACGAGAATGCTCCAGCGGCACGCGGCGGGCTCTCTCGATCGCGGGCTGCGGGACGGGGACGGGAGACGATCGAGGAAATCCTGTCGCAGCCGGCAACGTGGACGGAAACGGCACGGCGATTCGAGCAAACCGCCGAGTTGCTCGAGATTTCTAAGATACTATCTCGCGAAGAGCCCTGCTTGTTTGTGGCCTGCGGGTCGAGCTATTACCTTTCGCGGACCATCGCGGCGCAATGGACGACACTACTCCAGGCCCCTTCGACGGCGGTGCCGGCATCGGAGCTGCTTTTCGCGCCGCACGAGGTGCTCGCGCGGACTGGCGCGCGGCAGGTGGTGCTGGTGTCGCGTTCCGGGAAAACAACGGAAGTTTTGCGCGCAGCGGAATGGTTGAAGGCCAACGCCCGGGTTCGCACGCTGGGCGTGACTTGCAGCGAAAGGAGCGTTCTTCGAGAGTTGTGCACGCATACGGTGCAGTTGCCGTGGGCCGACGAGCGGAGCATGGTAATGACGCGGTCGTTCACCTCCATCCTGTTGTTGTTTGAGAAGCTGGGAGCGAAATTCTCTGGGGACGCCGGGTTGTTGTCAGCACTGGACGGATTGCCGGAAAAGGCGGCGACGTGGCTTGCCGGGAATGTCGATAAGATTCGGGCGTTCGGGGCCAAGAGGCGTTTTGCGGATTTTGTGTTTCTCGGGCAAGGCACGCATTACTGGCTGGCGCAGGAGGCAGCGCTGAAGCTTACGGAGATGTCTTCTTCTTACGCGCAGGCCTATCACACGCTGGAATTCCGCCACGGACCAAAAGCGATCGCCAGTCGGGATACGCTGATTACATTTCTTCTGTCCGATGCTGCAGCGGCAGAGGAAAGCTTGCTCCTTGGCGAACTGAGGAAATTGGGCGCGGTGACCTTGGTTGTTGCCAACCGCGCGAAGCCGGCGTTGCGGCGCGACAGCGATCTGCTCGTT
>Ga0210398_10004984_pt1 | contig 12381 bp, 10 predicted proteins | sample IncBWC4OmetaG_FD_161047 | JGI IMG/M metagenome (GOLD analysis project Ga0210398, IMG submission 161047) | Forest soil microbial communities from Barre Woods Harvard Forest LTER site, Petersham, Massachusetts, United States - Inc-BW-C-4-O | ecosystem: Environmental > Terrestrial > Soil >... | reverse complement strand
TGTTGTTGTTGTCGAACGAGACGTTGTGTGAAACCCAGTTGTGAAAACCAGCTTGGCTGTCCGATGCGATTGCCTCGTAGAGAGAAATGCCGGAGCCGCAATAGGTGGCGAATTTCCCGCAATCGTGGATCGTGTTGCCGTAAATCGCGGAGTAGTCGGAACAGTTCATCGCGATCCCGTCGCCGCCCGTGTTATGGACGAGGTTGTTCATCGCGCATTTGAAGGTTCCGTCCGCGTAAATGCCCTCGTCGCCGCCGCTGATTTCGAATCCGTTGACCTCGGTGTAATTGCCGTGAATGAGGAACTCACGGACCGTGTTTCCGGGCGAGCCCGGGGTCGCAGTCGGCTGCGCGACGTGCGCGCCCTGCGGCGTTGTCGAAAGAAAAGTTATCCAATGGCCTGCGGTGCCGTTGGTACTGCTGGTGACCTGCTCGTTGTAGGTGCCGGGACCGACGCAGATAACTGAACCTGCCACCGCCACCGACGCCGCCTTGCTGATTGTCAGGAACGGCTTGGCCTGGGTACCCGGATTGGAGTTCGATCCGGTGGTGGCCACGTACAGCGTGCAGGCCCCTGGCGTTGGACATCGATCCGCAAGATCGAGCGGGACCGGGGTGGGAGTGGCCAATGGAACGCTAGATTCGACAGGCTCTATCGCCGATGCCTTTCTCGAACCAGTTGCCGCCACGGTCACGACCGTGAACCCGATACAGAGGACCGCGATCAGAACCTTCAGCCGCGCTGTTTTCAACTTCGTCTCCCCCCGACTTCGATGGTTGAGATTCAATTCAAGGCGTTTGCCCTGCGATCCTATCTGGAAGCACCTAGCCTCAGTCCGATCAATACGGAAATGTACGTACGCCGCGCATTTTCCGCTCTGAAATCAGCCGTCGCCAATTGCGCTCGGCGCCTTCTCCCGCCCAACTCGAGATGCGACTTCCCCGTTTTCCTAGCGAGTCGCTACCTATCTCTTGATTGCAACGCTTAGTCAATCAGCTTTTTGAAGGAAAAAGTTACGCCATGGTAGTAAATCATAGCCAACAACGCTTTTAGACATTTCCTGTGCGCAGTCGTTCGTCTTCGCCATTTCCACACAGCAATCCGCGGGAGGCGAGCCTTGGATAGGACGAGCGCCAGCAGAGTGCTCTAAGTGCGAAGCACTTCGATTGGATCCTTACCCACGTCCCCGCTGAATCCGAGACCGCCGCTCAGTTGATATCCGACAAGCCTCTGAAGATTCTCCGGAAGTGTGCGGGCAATCTCGGGCGGGACGGCCAAACATTGATTTTCTTCCTGCCGCAACCAACCGAGAATGTATGCGGCGCCCGCACCGAGGCGTGCAGCGTCCGACGGGTTCGCGCCGGCGCCATACAGCACATGATCAGTCCAAATTTGTAGCGAGCCGCGCGCCATCTCCGCCTGAACAATCCCGTCCGCGCTCGTAAAGCTCATTGGACGCGCGCGCTGCTGGTTCGAGGACTTGTTGAGCGGGCGAGCCCATTCAATAGTCGACATCGGCGAACGCGAGAAAGTCGGAAACGTTACGTCACTGTTGCTGAGCGGTCCTGCGTCCCAGCCACATCAGCGACGGCCGCGGCCCCGGCAACACGACCTCGACCAATTGGCGGATGCACTCCAAACCGGTAAACCCTGTCGTCAAGATTACCAACGCCACTCCGTCAACTCGCGACCCGATCGTGAAGCTCACGTAGCCGTTGTTCGCGCCCCATTGGAAAAAGAAGCGGCTTTCGATCTCTAGTCCCCATCCGAGGCCCCAGCCTACTGCCGAGTCTTTTTGATGCATGCCGCGCGGGTCTGCGGCGTTGACGAAATTCGCGGGAACCGACTTGCGAGCTTCCATCCAGGATTCGCTCGTCGATGATTTCAGCCCCGTTCCCGAGAGGACCGCCTTAAGAAACTGCGCATAGTCATGGGCGGTCGTCCGAAGGGAGCGCGCCGCGTTGGCCGTTGCGCGAACGCTCACTGTCGCATCCGCGGCCGCCTCTGAGGGCGCGACCGTATCATCAAACTTACGGGCGGGATCGAATGTCGACCTCGTCATCCCTAGCGGCTCGAATACCAAACGCTGCGCAGTAGCCTCGAGCGATTCTCCGGTAAGACGCTCAACAACTCGCTGTAAAAAGACGAATCCTTCACCGGAATAACTGAAACGGTCGCCGGGACGAAAATATGATTTCAGCGGTTGCTCCGAACTCCGCCAATTCGGAAACCCGGTGGTGTGGCTCAGCACGTGGGCGGCGGTTATCTCGGCGGCGAACTCGTCTACCGGTGCGTAATCCACGAATCCCGCGAGACGCATGTCGAGTGACAAGGCGCCTTGATCGACCAGTTTGAGCACAGCGTAGGCGAACACAGGTTTACTGAGTGACGCCGCGGGAAAAACGGTTTGTGCGGTGACCAACAACCGCTTTTTCTGATCACTGTGTCCTGAAAACCCTTGAATTATTTCGCCATCTTTTATCAGCGCCAGCGCGAGCCCGTCGATCGCCCCCCCGATGCGGGCGCGAGCGATACGTTCCGATAAGTCCATTCCCTGACTTTAGGTGCCTCCCCCATCGAAGTCACCCTGTTTGGCAATCACGGTGTGGCAGAGGAAGTTTCTGAAACGCCGCTGGCTGCGCGTTTTCTGCATTTAGAGGATTTTTTCTCCATATTGGAGACTCGGGAACGGAGGGGGTGGGATTCGAACCCACGAGGGACTTTCATCCCTGCCGGTTTTCAAGACCGGTGCTTTTAACCGCTCAGCCACCCCTCCAGGTCTTTTAGGATTTATCGCATCTGCACTGACTGCGCGACTATTTGCGAGGCGGCTGCAGCCATTCGAGCGGGCGCGGCTCAAAGTGCAACTCGCGCATCGCCTTTCCGTTCGACGCACCGCGCAACCGCGTCGCGTAGTAGACCTGGTCGGCGCCAAATGAGTCGAGCGCCTGCTGCTTGGTAAGCCGCGGCGGTTCCGCTGCGCCTACCGCCCGCGCAAATGCGGGCAGGCATATGTGATGAGGCGTTGGGTCGCTGTCGACGACGTTGTATGCGCCCGGTGCACACTCGAGCGCCGCGACGGTGGCCGCTGCCGCGTCTTCAATGTGCACCCAGCTCCAGACCCCTTCGCCTTTGCCGATCATCGGCACCAACTGACGGCGCACCTAGTCGCCCATGTCGCCTTCGCTGCAATACCAAGTTCCCGGGCCATAGAAGAATCCGTAGCGCAGTGCGACAAACTCTATCCCTGGAGTTCCCGAAGCCGACGATTCCAGTTCGGCGTAGGTGCGAGTACCCGCCGCTATCCCCGGCGTCGCGTTGAAAGCGAACTGCTCCGACTCATCGGCGAGGCCCGCGCCGGGCGCATACCAGAATCCCGACGACTGCAAAATGTACCGGCGAACGCCGCCTTCGCTGATCGCCGCAAGAAGATTTGCATTGCCCTCAGTGCGAACTTTGTGATCGCGTGGGGCAGCAGCTGTCATCTCCGCCTCGGTGTAGTGCGCGGGCAGAGCGGTCAATTCATTGATGACGGCGTCGGGGCGAATGCGCGCGATCGCGGCGCGGACCGCAGCCGCATTGAGGACGTCCGCCGTGACTGCTCCCGCACCTGCATCACTGAGCGCTCGCGCCGACTCCGGCGAACGAGCGAGCCCGAATACAGCGTGACCGGCGTCCTTTAACTGACGAATCAAAGGCCGGCCTATGGCGCCGGTTGGTCCCGCTAAAATAACTCTCAAGGGAACTGTCTCCTCAATTTTTTTCGCGCTACGCGTTTTTCGTTGCGACCGGCGGATGTTGCCACAGCTTGATGCCGCCGAGCAGGCCGTCCGTGTTGCTTATCACCTTGACGTTCTCCGGCAGCTTGAAATTGATCGCCGTCGCATTGCCGCCGCCGATGTACAGCCGGTCGTAATTGAACGCCCTCGACAGCTCGTCAATCGCCTCGCGCAGATACTTGTTCCACTTCTTCTTGCCCTTCTTGAGAAACGCGCGGTTGCCGAGTTCGTCTTCGTAAGTCTTGCCTTCGTGGAACGGGTGATGGCCGAGCTCGAGATGAATCCGATGCCCTTGCACGAAGAGCACCGATCCGAATCCGGTGCCAAGCGTGATGACCAACTCGTCGCCGTGGCCGGTGACGCATCCGAGGCCCTGCACGTCAGCGTCGTTGGCGATTCGCACCGGACGCCGGAGCTTCTCCTTCAGCTCCGCCTCGAGCGGGAAATCTTTCCATCCCTTGCCGAGGTTCGCCGCCGTGTAGACTACGCCGTCTTTGATCACGCCGGGAAATCCAACAGACACGCGGTCGAACGCACCTGACATCTCCGCCAGCTCCGCGATAATCGCCATCACTTTCTTCGGCGTCGCGTTGTCCGGAGTTTTGATCTTCTGGCGCTCGGTGATCATCTTGCCTTTTTCGTCGAGCGCCGCCGCCTTGATTCCGGTGCCGCCGACGTCCACCGCCAGTGTCGTTATCGACTTCACCGGCGCTTGTTTGCCGGGAGCGGGTGGCTTTGCCGCGGGCGGCTTGGCAGCTACCTGTCCATTTGCGATCGGTTTCGGCGAGACTTTCGCCAGCTGTTCTTCTTTCATTTGCTCACTCTCTGATTGATGCCTGATGACACTGCGCGCGAATCGCTGTCCACAACTGGTTCCTTATATATCAAACCGCGCCTACACGCATTGTTGTGGCATGTGCTCCTAGAGCCGTGATAATTCAGGCTCGCGAATCGACCAGGACACTTAATTTGCAATCGCGCATCGCAAATTACTTCGGGCTTGAAGCCGCCGGCACCACCTTTCGACGCGAGGTGCTAGCCGGCGTTACCACCTTCGTCACGATGTCGTACATAATCGCCGTCAATCCCGCCATCCTGAAAGAGGCCGGCATCCCCGAAGGACCGTCGATGGTCGCGACCGTGATGACCGCGGTGGTCGGAACGCTGGTGATGGGGCTGTACGCCAATCGACCGTTCGCCATCGCACCGTACATGGGCGAGAACGCCTTCGTCGCATTCACCGTCGTCAAAGTCCTCGGCTACAGTTGGCAAACGGCGATGGCTGCCGTGTTCCTGGCGGGCGTAATGTTCACCGTGTTGACCGTCGCGCGCGTGCGCAGCTGGATGGTCGAAGCGCTTCCGCCCGGCCTGTCCTACAGCTTCGGCACGGGAATCGGACTGTTCCTCAGCTTCATCGGGCTCAACGAATCCGGCATCGTCGCGATCGGCGTGCCGGGAGCACCGGTGCGGCTCGGCAATCTCGCGACGCCGTCGGTCGAGATCGCGATTCTCAGTTTCGTGCTGATCGCGATGCTCGTTATCCGCCGCGTGCCGGGCGCGATACTGATCGGGATTCTGATCTCGGCGGCGATTGCGTTCGTCACCGGCGTCGCGAAGCCGCCGCTCGCGTGGATCTCGATGCCGCCGAATCCTGCGCCCATCATGTTTCAACTCGATCTGCGCGAGGCCCTAAGCGTCGGATTTTTCGGCGTACTGCTGTCGCTGTTCGTGATGGCGCTGGTCGACACGATGGGCTCGCTGATAGGAGTCTCCGCGCGCGCCGGCTTGCTCGACGCCGACGGCACCCTGCCGCAGATAGAGCGCCCGATGCTGGCCGACGCTGTCGCCACGATGTTCGCCGGGCTCGTCGGCACGACCACCTCCGGCGCGTACATCGAGTCTGCCGCCGGCGTTCATGTGGGCGGACGCACGGGACTGACCGCAGTGGTCGTCGCCGCGCTGTTCGCGATGTCGCTGTTCTTCGCGCCGATCGTCGCGGCGATTCCGGCGGCAGCTTACGCGCCTGCGCTGATCGTCGTTGGCGCGATGATGGTCGCGTCGGTCGTGAAAATCGACTTCGACGACTACACCGAGCTGATACCCGCCTTCACCGTGATCGCGCTGATGAGCTTCACTTACAACATCGGCGTCGGCATCACAGCCGGCCTGATTCTGTATCCGTTATTCAAGCTCGCGGCCGGCCGTTATCGGGAAATTCACGGCGGATTGTGGGTCTTATGCATTCTGTCCGTGCTCTTTTATCTCTTTTTTCCCTACCGTTAGAGAATAAGCGTCTCTGATGGGCCGAGCCTATTGAACTAATTTACCGCCTTGGAGTATTTTGTGTCTGTTCATCGCTGTTTGGGGGGCGTCAGGAGGTGGAGATGGCTATTTTTAAAAAGCAGTTCGCTGACGCCGACTCGTACGAAGAGTGGATGGAGCAGGCCAGTGGGCGGGTCAACGTGCTGGAGATTAAGAACGCGCCCAAGATTTTTGGGTCGTCACTTCAGCCATCAAACGGCCCGGTCATTGTAAGATACCAGACAAACGATAAGTCGTTCGGTGCTGCTCCCTCACCGTTGGCGTCGAAGAACGTCCAGGCCGCGCTCGTCGCGGCGGGATTCCTTGCGCTGTCGCTCTACCTGATGTTCGAAGCGTAGACCGCAGGCTGATCTCCGCTAGATCGCTAATCGATTTCGACGCGCTTTGCCGACGCCGCCGCGGGGCTCAGCGAGCCGGGCGTGCGCGCCGTATGCTCGGGCGTCAGCCGCAGCTTGCGCGTCTGCTCGTTGAACAACTGTGAGTAGACACCGGCGCGCTTGACCAGCTCCGCATGCGATCCGACTTCGACAATCTTTCCGCGATCGAGCACCACGATCACGTCTGCGTCGACGGCGCTCGCGAGGCGATGCGCGATCAGGAAAGACGTCCGACCCTTCATCAGGCGGCGCACGGCGTCGTGAATCAGGTTTTCAACTTCCGAATCGAGTCCCGACGTCGCCTCGTCGAGAATCAGGATCGGCGGATTCTTCAGGAACACGCGCGCGAGCGCGAGGCGCTGGCGTTGTCCCGTCGAAGGCCGCACCCCGCCCTCGCCTATCATCGTGTCGAGCTTGTCGGGCAGCGACTCGACGAAGTCGCGGATGTTGGCCTGCTCGAGCGCGTGCCACACCTTGGCATCGGGCGAGCCGGGCCAACCGTACTGAACGTTCTCGCGAATCGAGGCACTGAACAGAATCGCGTCCTGCGGAACGATACCGATCGAATCGCGCAGCGACTTGAGCGTCACGCTCGAGATATCGGTGCCGTCGATTAGAATTCGGCCGCCTGCCAGTTCATAGAAGCGCGGTATCAAGCCGGCGAGCGTGGTTTTTCCAGCGCCCGATCGCCCCACCAGCGCGACCGTGGTCCCGGCGGGCACGGCGAGGTTCACGTCGTCGAGCGTGGTGCGAATCGGTCCGCCGTCGAGCGGCTTGTAGCCGAAGCTGAGATGCTCAATCTCAACCAACCCGCTCTTCACTCTCAGCGGCGGCGCGCCGGGCCGGTCGTGCACTTCGGGCGTCTCGTCGAAGAACGCAAATATGCGCTCGATCGCCGCCAGCGCTGTCGCCACGATTACCGACAATTCCGAGAAGCGCTGCAGCGGCAGGTAGAGCGCGGGGAGCAGGCCGAAGAACGCGACCACGGTGCCGATGGTCATCTTGCCGTGCATGATCATCAGCGCGCCCGCCCAGATGACAATCAGCGGTGCGCCGCGCGAGATGAACTCGGTGTACATCTGATGCGTCGACGACAGCTTCACGCTCTCGATCGTCAGGTCGTACATTTCGGTCGTGCGCTTGTGGAATCGCCGAGCCTCGTCGGCCTCGCGCGCGAACGATTTCACGGTCGAGACGCCGGCGACCCGCTCCTGCAGCTCGCCCGAAAATTCCTCGACCACTTCCTGCAAGTCGTGACTGGTCTCCTTGATCTTCGGCGACAGAATTCTGATCACGGCGACGTAAAATGGCACGATGATCAGCGAAATCCACGCGAGCCGCACGTTCAGATATAACAGCAGCCAGATGACGAAGCCCAGCGACACGCCGTCCATCCAGATGTTGATCATCGCCGAGCCGACGAAATTCTGCGCCATCGAGATATCAGAAATAAATCGCGAGACCACCGCGCCCGACGTCGTGCGATCGAAAAACGAATGCGACAGCCGCTGCATGTGCTTATACAGCGCGTAGCGCAGATCGAAAATCAGACGATGACCTGCCATGCTCGCCCAGTAATTGCGGTAGTAGGTCGCAATCGCCTGCACGACGAACAGCGCGAACATCGCAGCCGTCAATGCTTCGAGCTTGGCCGCGGAGCCGGTGCCCAGATGGAGCGTCGCGGCAATCGCGATGCACCATTGGTCGATCCGTCCATTCAAACTTTCGAGATGCGGCTGCGGAACCAGCAGCACGTCGAAGACGTATTTGAACGCGAGCGGAAACGCGAGCGGCAGCGTGAACTTGAGGATGCCCATGCCGGATCCGCCGGCCACCAGCCAGAGATGAGGGCGGACGTAGCCGAGAAACCGCACCAGGGCAGTGCGCGGAACGAGACGGTCGAAGATTCGCGCGAAGAAACCGCGGCTACGTTGGTCGGGTTCGTCGGGAGCGCCAGTCGGCTCACCGGGGGAACAATCCACCGTCTCCGGCGCACCGGCGATTACAGCAGAACTACGATTTGGCATGCGCCAGAGTTTAGCAGCCGCGCAGGCGCCAGAAAATATGTGAATTCTTTAGCAGAGAGACAGAATCTTGAATCGCGCAGGGCGCTGTAAGCGGACCCTCACCTTCATCCTCTCCCTAACAGCGAGAGGAAACAGACGCGCGCAATTCTGTGTTCGTTCTATTACGCTGCGGCGGAAATGCGGTCGACCATCGCGGGAATCTTGCTGCGCTTGCCGTGGCCCGCGAGTCCTGCTGCCGCGATTCGCTCCATATACTCGCGCACCGCCAGCTTGATGAACTTCGCTGTGGCAGCTCGGCCCTTGTCGACCTGCGCCTTTTCCAATCCGCCGCCGCAGATGATGATCATCGGCTCCAACAGCTCGGGACTGCCGATCAATCCGAGCAGCGCGTGCTCGGTGAGATCGAGATAGGACTCCATCCCGTTGGCCTCGAGCGGGCGATGCTTCAAGAAATAGCGCAACTGTCCGAGTCCGTATGCGGTCTGGCGCGCCGCGTCCTGCATCGCGTAGCGCATGATTTTACGGTCCACATTAGTGGGCGCGAAGGCTCCGACCTGGCGATACAGCGTCAGCAAAAAACCGGCGAGCGACAGGTTGATCGACACCGAGCCCTGCGGATACCGGTCGGCCCACAGCCATTCCTTGAGACCCTGCTCGGCCGTCGCGCTGGCGCGCCCGAGTCCCGCACCGCCGAACAGCGCGCGCTTGCGAAACACCTCGAACAGGCGAGACGCGTCGAGCATCTGCGCACACATCCAGCTCTTCTGCTCGAGGAAATCCTGGTTGATGACAGCCACCCATTTCGACGGGAAGTCCATCGATACGATCTGGCATTCCTGCAGAAACGTGTAGAGCTGCGCACACGCCATCTCGAGCTCGGGCGCGAGCGGCTTGGTATGCAGCTCGGTCCATGGAATATCCGTCGCCGGAACCCAGCGCCGCGCCTTCACCTCTTCGTAAAGTTCCGCGACGTTGTCGGACCACACGTCTGACTTGCGATTGACGACGTAGCCCATGTCGGGCAGCTTGCCGACCTTCTCACTTCCGCGCGACACCATCGACTGGCTGGTCCGCACGTCTTCGGGAATATCGGTGTAGCCGTAGCTGCCGACGTTCAGGTCCTGGTAGGTAAGTCCGCGCTTCGGATCAGACGGGCGCCCTGCAAGGCGCTCAGTCTTGGCGTTATACCAATGCAGGCCGAGGTTTCCCTCCATAACCTTCTGCGCGGCTTGAAGGACCGTTTCGTCGATCGTGTAATCCTTGTCAGCGTAAAATGCCACTTGGTGCTGCCTGTCCTATACTTGGAGGGAGCGCGACCTAGTTCAGCTTGATGCCTGCGTTCTCGGCCGCCGCGCGTCCCATCTCGTACATTAGATAGAGCTTCGACCGCTCGCGGCGCTCGGGCATCCCGCACTTATCCAGGCGCTCGAAATGCTCCTGCATCTGCTTGAGATTGAACTGCGTCGTGATCTTAATGCCCTGCTCGATATTTTCCTTCTTCAGTCCGCCGCCGGCCAAAATGATAAACGCCTCGGTCAACTCGGTCGCGGCCGCACCGGCAAACGAAATGTTTTCGGCTTCATCGAGATGCGCGTGCAGCACTTCGCGCTTCTCGGGAAAATGTTCCAGCACGTATTTGAAGTGCTGCATGCCGTAGCCGACGTGACGCGCTTCATCCTGCATCACGAGCCGGAAAATCTTTTTGTCGACGTCAGTCGGGGACAGGTATTCGCTGAAGCGGAACAGCGTCAGCACGTTGCCCTCCGCGACCAGGTGCAGCGCCACCGACATCTCGCTGAACGAATCGGCGTCGCGCAGATGCTTCAGCGCCATCTCGTTGATCGGGCTCGCCTGCATCAGGCCCCAGCCCGTCGTCAGCGCGCGCTTGCGAAAAACTTCCGCATGACGCGCCTCGTCCATAGCCTGCGCCGCGATAAACGATCGGACCTCGATAAAATCCGGATTCAGCCGCGGCAGCCACATCGCGGGCGTGTCGGTCGCGATCATTTCCACTTCGGTCAGGAACGTCATCAACTGCGACAGCGCCTTGCCCGTCACTTCGGGCAGCTCGACGCCGTCGAGGCGGTCCCACGGAATGTCAGTCGTCGCGTTCCACTGGCGCGACACTGCTTCCTCGTAATAGCTCTCGGTGTTGAACGCCCATAGCTCGCTCTTGCGCGAGACCCACGGCTGCGCATCGGGCACGCCGTCAGGAATCTCAGCGCCGCGCGGCGCATAGGATCGATTGTTGCGCACCTTCTCGGGGATATCGGTGTAGCCGTAGGTGCCGACGTTGAGGTCGCGATAGGTAAGGCCGCGGCGCGGATTGGCTTCTTCAGGACTGATTTTCTCGGTGGCAGATTTCATCCACGACAGGTCCATCTGGCCGGTCCTTATCGTGTACAGCCACTTGTCGATGAAATCCTTGTCTTCGGCAAAGTTCGTGGTCGAAAGATATGCCATCGTCGTAGCGCCTCCGCGCCTGCTTAGTTGAAACTCACTTCGAGCTTGCTCGACAGATCGAAAAACTCCTGGATCGATTCCATGAACCGGTAGAGCTTGTCGTGACCGTCGGGATCGTCGTAGACAATTTTCAGGCGCTCGCCAAAATGCGCGAGCGTGTTGATGTCGTGGGCGGAGTCGGCCTCGCCGTTGCGCCGGATGTTCTCGATCATCTCGCGCCACACTTGCGAGTCGCCTTGGATTTGGAAATCGACCTTCTTCAGATCGATCGCCGGCACTTCGCTGACATTTTTGAGGTCGAAAACCTCGAACTCGAGCACGAAGTTGCGCGCCTTGCCGTTGACGCCGACGCTGACGCCGAAGGTCGTGTCGATAAACCCGAGCCGCCGGAATTTTTCCTCGTTCGCGGCCATCTGCGCCTTCAGCGCCTCGAAATATTCAGTCGAAGGAAAGCTAATCGACATAAGTGGATGAACCCCCGCCGGTCTCCCCAAAAAATTGATCAATGCTGCATGAATCTAGGGTTAAATCCCCAAAGAAGGCAAGCGAGCGCCCCGCGGAAAATCCCGCGAGGCGCTCGACTTTGATTTTGGTTGCAGGGGTCACCCCTGCCGCAGGTGCGGGGCGCGGAGCCCCGCATTTAATTTCGATCTAATTCGCCGAAGCCTGCTTCTCTGAGCCGCCAGTCGCCAGCTCGTCGTCGATTATCTCTTCGAACTTCGGCGTCGGCTGCGCACCGGTCAGCGGGCGGCCGTCGATAAAGAACGCCGGCGTTCCATCGACGCCAACTTTCTCGCCCGCGGCCTGGTCGGCTTTGATCTGGCTGTCATATTTGTTGCTGGCAAAACAGGCGTCGAACTTCGCGCCATTCATGCCGAGCGACTGCGCCGTCGCCTTCAGATCGGCGGGCGCAAGCTTGCTCTGATTGGCAAACAGCGCATCGCGATACGGCCAGAACTTGCCCTGCTCGTTGGCGCATCGTGCGGCCTTGGCGGCATCGAGCGCATGCGCATGGAACGGCAGCGGATAGTCCATGTGCACGAGGCGAATCTTGTCGCCATATTTGGTGCGCAACTCTTTCAGCGTGCTTTCGGTCTTTCCGCAAAACGGGCACTGAAGATCGGTGAACTCGACGATCGTGACTGGCGCGTCCTTGGGGCCAAGTGCCGGATGCCCGCTGCTGTTCACGACGACGCGCTGAGGCTCGAGCAGAATCTTTACCGGCTCGTCCTTGCGCAAGCGTTCGAGCAGCGCCTGGCGATTCAGCATGTCGAGAATCTTCGGCTTGATCTGATCGTACGGAGGTGCACCGCCGTTGCCCTTGTTGTCGTCGTAAAACTTCTTCGCGGCGGCGTCAGTCACGCCATCTTTGCCGTTTGATTCCTTCTTGATGTACTCGTCGACGCTCAACTT
>Ga0210398_10004982_pt1 | contig 12385 bp, 12 predicted proteins | sample IncBWC4OmetaG_FD_161047 | JGI IMG/M metagenome (GOLD analysis project Ga0210398, IMG submission 161047) | Forest soil microbial communities from Barre Woods Harvard Forest LTER site, Petersham, Massachusetts, United States - Inc-BW-C-4-O | ecosystem: Environmental > Terrestrial > Soil >... | reverse complement strand
AATTATGATTTGATCATTACTGACTGTGCTCCGACAGAATCGATATTGACCACTGCGGCTTACCTTGCTTCGGACAGCATCCTTATTCCCGTCAAGCCGGAGTTCCTTTCAACAATCGGGTTGCCCCTTATCCAGCAATCTCTCGGTGACTTCTCAAAACTATATCGTAAATCCCTTGCGGTTACCGGCGTCTGCTTCAACCACTCGTCAGAGTACGCACCTGAGGCCACCACGTCCAAGAGGGAGGTGAGGCAGGTCTGCGATAATTTCGGCTGGCACGTATTCGACCAGAAAATACCCTATTCTCGATCTTTTCCAAAAGGCGCGCGAGAAGGACGGCCGTTTTTCAACACCTCCTACAGGAGGGGAACGAAGGCTGCCGAGGTAGCGGACTTCTGCGACTCGCTTGGCGCAAGGATAAATTTATGAAAAGTCGAACGTCTCGGCTCACCAGGGAGCTTTTGTCTCTATACATTCAATACGGTGCTGCGGACTTCGAAGCTGCCGCGCAGGAACTGCGCGAGGGTAATTTCGGTCGCCTCATCGCGGAAACCGCGGACAATCTCGGCGCGGCAGTCGAAAGCTTGAAAGCGAAGGCGGCTAAACCTGATCAAAGGGTTCGCGCAGGACAAGTGCGGCACTCGAAGCGAGACGTGCTAATGGGGTATCTAGCAAAGCTTAAGGCGTCAGCCAGAACAGTCGATGCTGCGATCGCACAATTTGCAGAGCTAATCGCAAGGAGGGATGTGCTGGACACCACCGCCGCTGTTGGCGACTACATGACGCTTATTGGAATGCCGATGGCGCTTAGGACGGCAGATAGATACCAAAATATTAAACGGATCGCTGATTTTCTCAGGATGCTCCCGGAAGCGGAAGCCATTGAGAAGATCCGCTCCGCCGAGGACGTAGGAGACAGGAGCTCCTCACTTCAGAGATGGGCGGATATAATCGTGAAGCCGGGGGGACGCTAATCCTTACACCCACCATCTTGCCGAATCCGCATATTCCTTGGTGCTCCTAGAATGTCCGATCGCGTCCTGATTCTCGATTTCGGCAGCCAGGTGACGCAGCTGATCGCGCGCCGCGTGCGCGAGAGCGGTGTCTATTGCGAGATCCACCCGTTTACTATCGCCGAGGGGGCGGTCCGCGATTTCGCTCCGCGCGCGGTCATCCTGTCGGGCGGGCCGGCCTCGGTCACTGAGGGCGCCGCCCCGCGCGCCCCCGACATCGTCTTCCGCCTCGGTGTTCCGGTGCTCGGCATTTGTTACGGCATGCAGACGATGTGCGACGAATTGGGCGGCCGCGTCGCGCTGAGCGAGCACCAGGAGTTCGGCCGCGCGTTTGTCGACATTCTCGACGACTGCCTGTTGTTCGACGGGCTGTGGCCCAAGGGCGAGCGCGCGCAGGTGTGGATGAGTCATGGCGACAAGGTCGATGCGCTGCCGGCCGGATTTCGCTCGGTCGCCGCCAGCGAAGCCGCCCCCTTTGCCGCGATCGCCGACGACAGCCGGCGTTTTTACGGCGCGCTGTTTCACCCCGAGGTCGCGCACACGCCGCAGGGGGCGGAATTGCTGCGCAACTTTACTCACAAGGTCGCCGGCTGCCGCAGCGACTGGACGATGGCGGTGTTTCACGCGCAGATCCTCGACCGCATCCGCCGCCAGGTGGGTCACGGCAACGTCGTGTTGGGCCTGTCGGGCGGCGTCGATTCGGCGGTCGCCGCGGCCCTGCTGCACGAGGCAGTTGGCGACCAGCTGACCTGCATCTTTGTCGACACCGGAATGCTGCGCGCGGGCGAACCCGAGGAGGTCGTTGATCTGTTCCGCCGCCACTACAACATCCCGTTGGTTCATCGCGATGCCGGCGACCTGTTTCTTGCCAAACTTGCCGGCGTCACCGATCCCGAAGAGAAGCGAAAGAAGATCGGCGCCGCCTTTGTCGACGTGTTCGACGAGGAGGCGCAGAAGCTCGGCGACGTCGAATTCCTCGCCCAGGGAACGCTCTATCCCGATGTAATCGAGTCGACGAGCGCCTCGGGCGGCCCGTCGGTCACGATCAAATCGCATCACAATGTCGGCGGCCTGCCCGAGCGCATGAAATTGAAGCTGGTCGAGCCGTTGCGGGAATTGTTCAAGGACGAGGTGCGCGAATTGGGCCGCGAACTCGGCCTGCCCGAACGCCTCGTCGGCCGCCACCCGTTCCCCGGACCCGGTCTGGCGATCCGCATTCCCGGCGAGATCACCCGCGACAAGATCGAGATCCTGCGCAAGGCCGATGCGGTTTTTATAGAGGAGATCCGCAATGCTGGGCTCTATGACGCGATCTGGCAGGCCTTCGCGGTGTTGCTTCCGGTGCGCAGCGTCGGGGTGATGGGCGACGCTCGCACCTACGACTACGCCTGCGCCTTGCGCGCGGTGACCTCGACCGACGGGATGACCGCCGACACCTTCGCGTTTTCGCACGAGTTTCTCGGCCGCGCCGCGACCCGCATCATCAATGAGGTGCGCGGCATCAACCGGGTCGTCTACGACGTCACCTCAAAACCCCCCGGCACGATCGAGTGGGAATGATTTTGGCCCATCCCAGGGTATCCCACAGTATCCTGTAAACCGACATAAGCCGCTGACAGACCTGTATAAATCATCCGGCACCCTTCGGGGATTATTGGCCGGCAAAGACGGTGTCTGACGGACTGGCTGACGGTCTCCTTTCCCATTGCACAATTCGATTTGGCTCGATACCGTCAGGGTCAGAGCGCCTATGACCGTCTTTTTCTCATGCTAAGCGGATGAATTAAAAAGCATATTGTCATGAGGATGCCCGAAAATGGCCTGACGGCGTTTTTTCGCGGAGGCATGCCCAAATGCTGACAGACGCGGCCCTTAAGCATCTGACACCAAAAGAGAAAAATTACAAGATGACGAACCGGGACGGCATGTATGTGCTCGTGCGGTCGTCGGGAACCCTCACTTGTCAGCTCGATTTCCGGTGATCGCCCCTCGGCGATGGCCCGCTTGGCGTCAATGCACAGCTCCGAGCAAGCGACAGCCCCGCGGGACCGTACTTACCGAACGTGACGGTCTCGCGCCGTCCGTTGGTGCGGTAATCGCCATGGCACGCTGACCCTGTTTGCCGCGCTCAACTATCTCGAGGGAAAGCTGATCACCCAGCTGGCGACGCGCCACCGCCTTCAGGAATGGCTCGCCTTTCTTAAAACCATCGACGACGACACCCCGGCCGATCTCGACATCCACGTCATCGCCGATAATGACGCCACTCGCAAACACCCCGCGGTCACCCGCTGGCTCGACCGCCATGCCCGCTTCCACATGTACGATACGCCGACCTCGTCGTCCTGGATGAACCTGGTCGAGCGCTTCTTCCGCGATCTGACCGCGTTCATCACCGAGAAGGGCTTTGCCTCGACCCTCGAACTGGCCGAGGCGATCGCTGGCTTCCTGGCGCCGCGCAACCAAAATCCCCGACGCTACCTGTGAAAGGCTAAGGGCGAGGATATCCTGCGCAAGATCAACGCCGCCCGACAGGCGCGCGCCGCCGCGACCCCCGATGACTAACCTATTTCAGATCGCCACACTAAGTGTCTCGTCTTAAACACAAGCGGCCTTGGGTAGTGGAGATGATTCGTATAGACAGTCCTGCGCTGCGATCCAAGGAATCCCTCGTCCATAGGTTCCCGCCTTCGCGGGAATGACAAATGGAAGAAACGCTATTCCGTCTGAGGTCAACGAACCATGAAACTCGAACAAGCGATCAATATCGAAGACCTGCACCGGATGGCGAAGCGTAAATTGCCAAAGGTTATGTTTGACTATATCGAAGGCGGTGTCGAGGACGAGAATGGTCTGGAGCGCAACCGCGCCGCGTTTCGCAAGCATCAATTATTGCCGCGCTATCTGGTCGACGTCTCGAAGCGCGACCAGTCGGCGACGATATTTGGTCGCACGTATGCGAGCCCGTTCGGCATCTCGCCGACCGGCGGCGTCGGCCTCTATCAACGGCGCGGCGGAGAATTGTTGCTGGCGCAGGCGGCGGCTGACGCCAACATCCCCTACATTATGTCCGGCGGCAGCAACGCCTCGATGGAAGAGGCCGCCCGCATCGCCCCGCACAACACCTGGTTTCAGATGTATGCCGCGAAGGACGCGGCCGTCACCGATGCGCTGGTCGGCCGGGCGCGCGACAACGGTCTCGACGCCCTGGTGCTGACTGTGGATGTACCGGTTCATCCAAAGCGCGAGCGCAATTTCCGCAACGGCTTTTCGAATGTCCGCAATGGCGGCGTCTTGGAGGCATTCAAGCTGAAGCCGTCGATCATTGCCGAGGCTCTAACCCATCCCGCCTGGGTTCTCGACTACGTCCGAAACGGCGGGGCGCCGACTCTCGGCAATTGGGCGCCGCACGCCGGCAACGGGGCGAGCACGGCGGAGGTCATCCAATTTGGGCGGACCCAGACCCCGGCCGCGGCGCAGACCTGGCATGATCTCGAACGCTATCGCCGGTTGTTCCCGCGAACGCTGATCGTCAAGGGCATCCTGAACCCGGCCGATGCGCTGCGCGCTGCCGAGATCGGCGTCGACGGCATCATCGTCTCAAACCATGGCGGCCGTCAGCTCGACCAGGCGCCGGCCTCGCTCGACGCCCTGCCGGCCATCAAGGCTGCGGTCGGCGACAGGCTCACGATCATGCTCGACAGCGGGGTGCGGCGCGGCGCCGACATCCTGATCGCGTTCTGCCTCGGCGCGCAGTTCGTGTTTTTTGGGCGTCCGACCTTATACGGCGCGGTCGTCGGCGGCGGACCCGGTGTCAAAAAGGCGGTCGACATCTTTCGAAACGAGATCGACCTCGTCATGGCCCAGATCGGCTGCCCGAGCCTCGACCAGCTCGGCCCCGACTTCTTGTGGCGCGACGACTGGACCCACAACCGCTGACCGGCCGTGCCGGACGCCCGTTTTCGCCGGCTAGACGGCGGGAACGCGCTCGGAAGACACTCTCGGCTTATTCAGCTCGGCATCGATCTCGTCGATCGTCCGGCCGCGAGTCTCCATCCCGATCAGCCAGAAGGCGAGCGCGCCGAGCACGTACCAGAACGCGAAATAGTTGAACCCCGGGACCAGCGCATCGAGCGTGGCCTTGGGGCTGACAAGGTTCGACGAACCGGCGATCAGCGCCAAACCGGCCGGGCCGATGAACTTGCCGAGGTTGCCGACGCCATAGACGAACCCCATGCCGCTGCCGCGCAGCCGCGCCGGCCACATCTCGCCCATATAAGGCCCGACGATCGAGTAATTGCCGCTGCCCATGAAGCTTTGCAGCAGGATCATCAAGAAGAACATCGACATGCCGCCGATGAAGACGTTGTGCAGATAACCCGCCAACGACATGAACAGCGCCGCGACCAGGCAGCTGACGATGCCCGAGGCGCGGCGTCCCCACGCGTCGGATATCCACGAGCAGAAGAACCGGCCGGCGATCGCCATGAGGCTGACCCAAATCACCAGCTTGGATGCCTCGGACGGGGTGATCTTGAGCACCATGACGAACAAGGTCACCATCCACAGCGCCAGTGCGACCCCGCCGGTTTGGGTCAGCCCGGTCAGGCAGCCGGCGATAATGCTGCGCGGGTATTTGAAGATCTCGAGCCACCGCGTGTGCTCGATCACCGGCGGCACCGCGGGCAAGGCAATTTGCGCGGGATCCATCTTCAGCGCCCAGGCGAGCGCCCGCCGCGCCTCCTCGACCCGGCCCTGGCGCAGCAGCCAGTACGGCGATTCGGGGACGAAAGCGCGGATGTAGAGGCACAGAAAGGCCGGCAGCAACCCGACCGCGACCATTCCCCGCCAGCCGATATAGGGTGCGGCAAACGCGCCCAGCAGTGCTGCCAGCAATTGGCCCGCGGGCAGCATCGTCGTCGTGATCCCGGTGAACCAGCCGCGCTTGCTGGCCGGAGAGAACTCCTGCATCAGGGTGATATCGACCGAATAGAGGCCGGTTACCGCGAACCCGACAAAAAAGCGGCAGACGACCAGATAGATCCATCCTCCTTCCGGCGTCAGCGCCATCGCCCCGGTCGCCAGCGAGACGTTCAGCACCGCGGTGATCAGCGCCGGGCGCCGGCCGATCTTGTCTGCCATCAAGCCGTACAGCAGCGAGCCGAACGGCGCGCTGACCCCCGAGGCGAGCAGGATCGCGCCCGACTGCCCGTAGTTCAGATGCCAGTCTTTTACGACGAACGCCAGAACAAAGCCGATCAGAAAGAAGTCGAAGAAATCGAGCATGTCGCCAAGCGTCGCGGCGCCGGCGATCTTCCACTGGTTCGCCGTCAGCTTGGTCTGCCGATCCAACAACTCGAGCATCGCGTACTCTCCCTAATGTCGGCAACCAACCGGCGTTCCAAAACGGGTTGGCCGTTTCTTTACTTTTCTTGGCCAGCCACAATCGCAGCCCGCCGAGCCGTGTCGCTCACAACGATAGATAAACATAATATTACATGCGGCACTGATGCGGTGGCAATGGCCGCGAAACGGCGAGACGCCGCGCCGTCGGCAGGCCGCCGCGACATCGGGTCAATAGCTGCCGGCGCTGCAATAATGCCAGGCCGAGCCGTCGAACCCGTAGAGCAGCGCCAGGCGTTGGCTGGCGTCATGGGCGAGGACGACCCTGAAGCGCTGGCCGGTGCACGGCGCGGTCCCAGCCGCGGCCGGCTTGGGCAATTTCTTTTGCACGGCGCAGTTCGCCGCCCAATCGGGGAGGCTCGCCGGTGCGGCGGCGAGCTTCTTGCCGTCGGCGAGGACGAAATAGTCCGTCGGCTGGCCGCCCTTGACATCGGCATGCAGCGCCAGCGTGCCGTAGCGCGACCGGTAGAACCCGGCTTGCTGGTCGCCGTCGCTCGCCCCCGAAGCCACCGCGCGAAAGGTCAGCGCGCTGCAAGCCGGGGGGCCCTTTGCCGCGCCCTTTGCCGCCGGGTGTTTTGTCGCCGCGAAAGCGCCGCGCGCCACCATGCCGAGCGCAAGTCCGGCGCATGCCGCAATCGTCCGCTTCATCCTCGTCCCTCCCGGTCTGCCGCGAAGTCAGCTTATAGCGCCCCAATGGCGCCGAAAGTAGGCTTTGCGGCAACCTGCGATCGAAAATCGCAGCCTCCGGCCGGTGTCGAAACGACATTCCGATGCGCCGCCTGTCTTTGTTGTTTTTGATTGCCTCGACGATGTGGCTCGCCGCGGCCTCGGCGCGTGCGGCCGCCTTGGCGATCGTGATGGCGATCGACGTCTCCGCCAGCGTGACGGCCGATTCGTACATCCTGCAGCGCGACGGCATTGCCCGCGCCTTCGGCGACGCTCGGCTGTTGCGGGTGATCGCCGCCGCTCCGGGCGGCATCGAAGCCCTGGTTCTGGAATGGTCGGACCCCGACGAGATCGCCGTCACCGTCGGTTGGACGCGCCTCATCGACAGCCGCAGCGCCGCGGGCTTCGCCGCCGCCCTGCATGCGACGACGCGAAGCTCGCGCGGGCTGACCGCGATCGGCCCGGCGCTCACTGCCGCCGCGGCGCAGTTCGACCGTCTGCCGCAGCCGGCGGCGCGCCGGCTGATCGACCTCTCCGGCGACGGGATCGCCAATCTCGGCGCGCCGCCGCAGGCCGTGCGCGACAAGATCGTCAAAGCCGGGATTACGATCAACGGGTTGGCGATCCTGACCGAGGAGCCGTGGCTCGAAGATTACTACCGGCACAACGTTATCGGCGGTCCCGGCGCCTTTGTCCTTGCCGCGCGCGATTTCCACAGCTTCACCGAGGCGATGCTGAGAACGCTGGTGCAAGAGGTGGCGAGCGCGAGAACACCGATAATCGCTCGGGAGGGCAAGCTTACGGGTGGTGCAGCACCACCCACCGAGAGGCTCGGATTTTGAGGCTTGGTACCCTGCCCTTTCCGTCATACTCGCGACTGGGGGCGGCGAGGAAAAAAACGGCTGTCATCCACCGGGTTCGTTCTACCCGTGGCCAAGTTGGCGGCAGCAGCGACTGAAGACTATCGGTCCTTGGCCGGATCGGGGCGGAGCCGCATAAACGCCGATGTCGCTTTGATCGCCCGTTGCTCGGCCTCCACCGGTGCGGGCCGCGCGGCAACACCCAAAAGCAAGCCCACCAGCAGACCCTCCCAGAGGAGCCCCAGATACTGCGCCGCCATCTCGGTTGGATCTCCCTGGCCAAGAAGCCCGCCGGATTGGGCGCCGGTCAACAGTTCCGCCAGCGCGCCGCGCGTGGCGGTACGGCCGGCAATGTCGAGAGTCTGGCTGATCTCGGGCGAGCGTGTCGCTTCGGCGATCGCCAGCCGGAACATCGCAATAACCGAGGGATGGGACCCCTCACGCAGCAGGTTTATCGCAAAAGCGGTGAGCGTCGCAGCAAGCATCTGCCGGCTGTCTGGGATCGGCAACCCCGGAGGTAGCCGCATTCGCTCGGCGCGGCTCCTGATGCAGGCGACCAGCATCGCATGCTTGCTGCCAAAATTCGCGTAGAGATCACGCTTTGAGACTTTGGCGCGGGTCGCGATTTCAAGCGTGCTGGTGGCGGCGTAACCCTCTTCCGTGAAGGCCTTGAACGCCACGCCGAGGATGCGCTCTCGGACCGGATCATCCCGGGTTCCGGTCGACACGAGACTTGCGAGCTTTTTCATCGGTCTCGGAAAAATGACTTTACTTGGTACCAACCCGTACCCAAATTGGGGCCGGTACCGCAAGGTACCACCCTTCGCACCGAGACCGCCATGAGTGTCAAGCCTTCCCGACCCGCCGGCGCCGAAATTCAGCAAACCCCCGCCCTGCTCCACGGGCTCGCCAAAACCAATCCGGGCGAGGCGCCGAGGGAGGCATGGCTCGTCATCGCTCTTTTATTCCTGTTCATGGCCATCAATTTTGCCGACAAGGCGGTGATCGGGATCGCCGCGGTCCCGATGATGCACGAACTGAGGCTCACTCCGCGCCAGTTCGGGCTGATCGGCTCGAGCTTTTACTTGTTGTTTTCACTGTCCGCGATCGTCACCGGTTTTGTCGTCAACCGCGTACAGACGCGCTGGGCGTTGCTAATAATGGGGCTGCTCTGGGCGTTGACCCAGTTCCCGATGCTCGCAAATGTCGGGTTCGCAACTGTCGTTGCCTGCCGGATCGCGCTCGGCGCGGGCGAAGGACCGGCCGCTCCGGTGGCGCTGCATTCGGCCTACAAATGGTTCCCCAATGAGCTCCGCACATTGCCGACCGCGATCATCGTGCAGGGCGGGGGCATCGGCATCATGGCGGCGTTGCCGCTGCTCAACTGGGTCATCGTCAACTATTCCTGGCACTGGGCCTTTGGTGTGCTTGGCGTCGCCGGTTTGGCTTGGACGGGGGCCTGGCTGGCGCTCGGGCGCGAAGGCTCGATCGCCGCTCCCGCGACAAGGGCCGAGACGCGGATGTCCGAACGGGTCTCCTATGGTCAGCTGTTGCTGAGCCCCACCATCCTTGCGTGCTGGTGCGCGAATTTCGGGGCCTATTGGGGCCTGTCGCTGGCGCTTTCCTGGCAGGGGGCGTTTCTGATCAAAGGGCTGGGGTTGACCCAGCACTCGATCGGGTTGTTAGGCGCGCTCCCGCCGGGGGTCAGCGCGGTTCTGGTGATCGCCGCCGGCTGGTATTCGCAGCGCCTGCTCAGCCGCGGGGTGTCGAGCCGGGTGGCGCGCGGCCTCTTCGGCGGTGCCTGCGTGGCACTCGGCGGTGCGGCGCTGGCGATCATGCCGTACGTGCCCAGCGTCCCGCTCAAGATCGGCTTGACGACGATCGGGGTGGCACTGCCTTCGGTCATTTACGTGATTAGCAACACCGTGGTCAGCGAAGTAACACCCGTCGCTCAGCGTGGCGCGCTGCTCGCCATCGGCACCGCGGTCAGCACCTCGGCCGGGCTCTTGGCACCCTACGTCATGGGCAGCGTCATTGAAGGGGCAGCGACCCCGCTCCAGGGCTTCGACACCGGCTTCATGATCTGCGGCGTCATCATGCTGATCGGCGGCGCGATCGGGATGGCGCTGATACGCCCCGAGCGCGAGGCAAGGCGGTGGCGGAGCCAAATGCCGCAGGCGGCGGTCGGACCGGCTTGAGGAGGCTCACGGAATTTGCCCGGAGCAGCTTCGCCAGTTTGTGCTCGCGGCGCCCATACTCCATCACCCGCCGCCTTGCGCGACAAAACCCTGCTTCACGTTCAATCGCCGCGGTCGCTCAGATGCAGTAGGTGCGGATCGGTGCAAAGCCGTTGAACCCGACCGAGGCGTAGCTCGCGGTATAGGCGCCAGCCGCCAAGATCTCCACCTTGTCGCCGATTTCGAGGCCGAGCGGCAGGCGGTAATCAGTCTTCTCGTAGAGGATGTCGGCGCTGTCGCAGGTCGGCCCGGCAAGAACAACGGGCCCGCGCTTGCCGCCGCGCCCGGGTGTGGCGATGCGGTATTTGATGCTCTCATCCATGGTTTCGGCGAGGCCGTTGAACTTGCCGACATCGAGATAGACCCAACGGCGCCCGTCGTCGCCGCCTTTGTCGGAAATCAGCACAACCTCGCTCTGGATTACCCCGGCATCGCCGACCAGCGAGCGGCCGGGCTCGATGATGATTTCCGGCAGGTGGTTGCCGAAATGCCGGGTGACCGCCGCGGTCACCGCCTGCGCGTAACGCTCGATCGCCGGCACCTCGCCGGTATAATGCGCCGGAAAACCGCCGCCGATATTGACCATGCGCAGGTCGATGTCGGCTTCGGCGAGCAGCGAAAACATCCGTGCCGCGGCACCGACCGCGCCGTCCCACTGCCCGAGATCGGTCTGCTGCGAGCCGACATGGAACGAGACGCCATAGGGGTCGAGACCGACCCCGCGAGCCCGCCGCAGCAACTCGACCGCCATCTCGGGGGTGCAGCCGAATTTGCGCGACAGCGGCCACTCGGCCCCCCGGCAATCGACCAGGATGCGGCAGAAAACGCGCGCTCCCGGCGCCGCCCGCGCCAATTTGTCGAGCTCCTGCGCGCTGTCGAAGGCAAAAAGCCGCAAGCCCGCGTCATAGGCAAAGGCAATGTCCTTTTCCTTTTTTATCGTATTGCCGAAAGACAAACGCTCGGCGGTGACGCCATTGTCGAGGCACAGCTCGATCTCGCCACGGCTCGCCACGTCGAAATTGGCGCCCTTGCGCTCGAGCATCCCGACGATCGCCGGCGCCGGATTGGCTTTGACCGCGTAGAAAACGCGTGCCAGCGGCAGGTGCCGGCACAGTGCATCATATGCCCTGGCGATTGCCTCGAGATCGACAACGAGGCATGGGGTTTCAGGCGAGTTGTCGGCGAGGAAGCGCGCGATCCTCTCATTCATTCCGGGGGTCATCCTTGCGCAAAGCGGCTAAGCGAAGCAGGTGCGGCCGGACGGCGCCGGGATACGCGCCAGCGACAAACGTCGCATGGGCGCGCTCCCGGGCTGGCCGAGCGCGAACCAAATCCAATGCCGGCCCGGTCTTGGACCGGCCCGGTTGTATTTTGCTGCTTAGCTTAAACTACTCGGGTCGATGACCCGGTTGCCCCGCCCGCGCAGGCGCGTCCCGCGAAGGTTCGCGTCAGGGCAGGGCACCACGCCCCTCAGTCGGATAGCAACCATATCGACCTCCCTCTCGGGACCGGCCTTGCGGCCGGACGACCAAAAAGGACGCGTTACGTCGTTGCATAACCACCATGGGCCATAGGCACGTGCGAGTGCGTCGAGAGCCCGATAGATACGCCGATTTATCGCCAACGCAAGCGGCAATTCCCGAAAATCTTTCGGTTCACCACGTTGCCAAGCCCAGCGATGTCGCGGCATTTCGCTCTCTGCCGCGAGGCGCTGCGCGCCGTGCCGCGAAGCCCGCCTCGGACAGTCGGCACTCTGCCAAAGCGACCGGAAAGCTGGCGTCAGCCGGCCGGCACGACCTGCCACGGGCCGTAGCACTGCGTCACATAGGGGTAATAGCCGGCTGGGTTTGAGCAATAGTACCAATTCTGCGCGGTATAGGGACCGGCATAGCCGTAATAGCCATAGCCGGACGGGTAACCGCCCCAGCCCCACGGATAGACCGACCCGAGCGCCACTCCGAGCCCGAACCCGGGATAAAACCCGGGATAGAACCCGTGATTGAAACCGCCGTGAAACCGCCCGGCATGAAAGCCGCCGCCGTGAAAGCCCCCGCCGTGAAAGCCCCCGCCGTGAAACCCGCCGCCGTGAAACCCCCCGCCGTGAAAGCCGCCACCGTGGGCGCCTCCGCCATGCGGTTCAGCCAGTGCGGTGCCCGAGACGCCGAGCATGACGGAAAACAAAGCTGCTGCGCCCACGCGTGCTAAG
>Ga0210398_10004981_pt1 | contig 12386 bp, 11 predicted proteins | sample IncBWC4OmetaG_FD_161047 | JGI IMG/M metagenome (GOLD analysis project Ga0210398, IMG submission 161047) | Forest soil microbial communities from Barre Woods Harvard Forest LTER site, Petersham, Massachusetts, United States - Inc-BW-C-4-O | ecosystem: Environmental > Terrestrial > Soil >... | reverse complement strand
TTCGGTGTTGCCGGAGAAGACCGAGCCGATTCCGGGCGTATCAACCAGACACATTCCACCCGCCAACAACGGTGAAGGAAGGAAGACCTCGACCCCGGCGACCTGCCTGGAGTTTTCCGGATTCAGTTCTTCGGAAACATATTGCGCCAGGTCTTCCGGATCAATCACCCGCCACCCGGAATCAACCAGAACGCGCGCAGTTCGCGGATTTCCGTAGCGCAGGACGGTGGGCACCGCGGTTACAGGCACCACCCCCGTTGGAAGTATCTGTTCTCCTACGAAGGCATCGAGCAGGGTCGACTTGCCTCGTTTGAACTGGCCAACGCAGGCCACGAAGAAGCGTCCTTCCTCGACTCTGGTGACGAGTTGCTGGAGATCAGCACTGAGGGCAGGCTCTCCCAATCCCGCAGCGATTTCAACCAGTCGAGCCAGCGCCTGCACATCGGAAGAGCGAGCAGCGCAATCCTGAGGCTGCAGCATCACGGTTCGGAGCGCTGTCCTTCCTGATGAACATACTTAATGACTTCAACATCCGACATCGCGATCAGTCCCTCGGCAACCATCTGATCCAGGGCCGGGATCAGGCGCTGGATATTTTCTTCGGTGTCGATGATCTGGACCAGGATCGGGGCATCCGACGAGAAGTGCAGCAGGTGGGAGCGGCGAATGATCGTGCTGGCTCCATAGCCTTCAATGCCGCGATAGACGGTGGCGCCCGCGATATCGAGTTGCCGGCAGCGTTCGACAATTGCCCGGTAGAGTGGGCGGCCTTCCCACTGATCGTCCTCGCCGAAGTGAATGCGCAGCATCTTGGCTTTGCCCTCCAGTTTCATGGCTGGACCTCCCGTCCGTCAGGCAGCGGCTGAGCGTGGGAATACTTGATTACGTCGACGTCGGAGAGCACGACCAAACCCTGCTTGACCATTCGATCGAGAACCGGAACGAAGGCCCGGAGCTTCTCTTCGCTGTCCACTACCGTCAACAGAATCGGCGCATCGTGGGAGAGGTTCAGAGCTGAATCTTTATGGATCCGGCGGTTGGCTCCATATCCCAGGATTCCGCGGTACACCGTGACTCCCGCAATGTCATTCGCCCGCAGGGCCTGCACCAGCGCTGTGTGGAGAGGCTTGTCGTTCCACTTGTCGTTTTCGCCAATCAGTATTCGCATCATCTTGGCTTTTGACTGGAGCTTGGCGGCCGGCACCTCTGCCATGCGATTCTCTGCGGGCAGCGCCGGCCGAATCACGGTCGTGTCGTGAACTTCGATCAGTCCTTGACAGGCAATTTCTGCCAGCTTCGGCAAGACTTCCTGTACCCGATCCGGGGTCTCGATGAACTCGATCTTGATCGGCATCTGGTCGGAAAGATCCACCAGGCGGCTGGTGTGCATTTTGTGGTCGATTCCAAATCCCGCCATTCCGCGCGTGACCGTTGCATCGGAAATTCCGCGAAAGAACAAGTAATCGAGAATCGCAGCGTAACAGGCGGTGCCGTGATAGGTCTGCCCTTCGATTACGTAGACGGTCACTTTCTTAGCTGGCCCAGTGGTTAGCACTTGCCCTCCTAGCGCCTAATGCCCGGTTGAGAGGTAAAGCATTTTTCCGCCTCATGCGACTACTCGTCCCATAACAGATCCCGCCCAGACTGCCGCGAATCCGACGACGACGCTGAGGGCGACGTTTAGTAATCCTGCAGCCATCTGACCGTCCTGGATTGCGCGCAGCGTTTCATATTCAAATGTGGAGAACGTGGTGTAGGCTCCGATGAATCCAATGGGAATAAAGTAACGCCAATATTGGCTCGCGGTCGTCCGCGCCAGCAAGGTGACAATGAATCCAACCAGAAAGCAGCCGCTCATGTTGATCACAAACGTGCCGTAGGGAAAGCGAACTCCATAGCGGTTTCCAATATAGGTTGCGACGATGTAGCGAGCGACCGCACCCAGAAAACCTCCGACGCCAACGACCAGATATTTCAGCACCCCTGCGGCCCTCTCTTTATCCGTGAATATCCGCATCAACAAACTTGCTCGACAATTTGCGAGACCACATAGAGCCTCCGCATCAAAACCCTGGCTCACTCAACTTCGGAACTTTTTTCTGGCAGATCGTCGGAGCGCAGCTCGAGGACGTAGTGATGCATCTGCTTGGCGGCGGATTGCAGCTCCGCCATCACTTTGTGAAGGTCGGCTGCACCCGGCTCGGAGACGGGACCGTAACCCCTCATGTAGCGTGGATCAAGTTCCGCGATCGCAATCTCGACGAATGTGAGCCCGACATGGATCGAATGCAATGCCGAGATGTGCGGCTCCGGCGGAGGCAGCGATTGGCCGGCCAGGACCCGCAGGAGTTGGTCCCGCAGCAGTGCAATGTAATCTTCGATAGTTTTCCGCTGCGAGGGGGCGATATCGCCAACATAACTGGGAAAGATACTTTTCGACGCCGCCGCGTTCAAAGTCTCTTCAATGTCGCCGAGAAGCCCGTCAATGTGCTTGCACGTAATCAGCAAACGTTGCAGCTGGTTCGAATTCAACGACTGATGCTGGTCGTGCGTCATAATCCTTAACCCGGGAAGGGTGTAGATTCCTAGATTGTCTTGGGAAATTCGCCGGAGAGACATGGCTCCGCGGCGAGCTTCCTCGTCAGGAGTCATCATCTGTCCCGGTATCAGAAGGACAGCGGTTGGGGGTGAACTCCTTCACCCTTAAATATGCTTTCTTGATATCTCACCTACGGAGCGAAGTCAAGTTTACCGATCACAACCGGTGAAGACGAGAGACCTGCCTTGATCGGATCGCCGCCCTGCTCAGAGTCGTTGCGGTCGGCGACCTCGGTGATCCCATCGGTGAGAGCAACAAAATGTACCGCGGGCAGAGCGTTATTCAGCGGCGCTCGTGGAACTTTCTTGCCTGTGCGGCGTATCTCCTTTCAGCTCACCTAGTGAGCCTCGCCTGGAAAAGGAGTTGTATGTCCCCATTCGCCCGTCATTTTTCAGCTTGTCCGGCAGTCGTTCTGGTCGCGGTCACATTGCTTTGCGGGAAGCCTGCGGCCTTCGCGCAGAGCTCCGATGTCAATCTGGCAATTCATGCCAATTCCCATACCACGGCCGCAGACATCGGCTTGCCCAGTTATCCGGGCGCCACAATTTATAAGAATCCGGACAACGACTCAGCGTTCGACTTCGGGTTTACGGTGGGCGACTCCAAGTTCAGGGTGATGGTCGCAAGTTACATGAGCTCGGACTCACCGGCGCAAATTCTTACCTATTATCGCCAACCGCTCTCGCATTATGGAGAGGTACTGGAGTGCGATCACGGCAAGCCAGTCGGAACTCCGACGGTCGCTCGCGGCGGATTGACTTGTTCCGGTAAGGAAAAGGGCGATACGGAGATCAACGGCAGCGTCGATTCTTCCAACGATCACGAACTGCGCGCAGGAACTCCCCATCAGTTCCGCATTGTTGGGATCGACGAATCTCGACCCAAGGCGACTCACTTTGGATTGGTCTATGTTGAACTGCCCAAAGACAGCGGGTCGGAGGGAAAACCGAAGTAAGGAGGCATCGTGTGGATCAACCTTCTAAACGCTTACAGCTCGCTGAATGGGCGGCCGTAGCCGTACTGGTGTGCATCACGATCGGGTCTGCCGGAAGCTTACGCTCAGTACTGGCTGGAAATAGTTTGCATGGGAATCCGCAGAGTGCAGCGGCCGCCGGCATGTCGGATGGAAAAATGGCCCACATGTGTATGACGTCGCTCAGGCCACACAAGCCTGGCGACTTGCGGAATGCCGATGCGATCGTAGCTGCAGCTAAGACAGCGATGGCTCCTTACCAGGATTACCGCAAGGCCCTGGCTGACGGCTATGAAATCTTTCTTCCGAACGTTCCGCAACCCCAGTACCACTTTACGAATCGCGTGCACGGCCTCGAAGCGCGGTTGCACTTCGATCCTCTGAAGCCGACCTCGCTGCTCTACAACAAAACAGCGGATGGCGAATTCAAGCTGGCAGGAGTGATGTACACCGATCGGGTTGACGCCAGTGAAGAGGAGTTGAACCAGCGAATCCCGCTCAGTGTCGCGCGCTGGCATCAACACGTCAATTTCTGCCGGGCGCCGGTGGGAAAGAGGACCGAGTATTTTGGTCCGAATGCGAAGTTCGGCCTGCTAGGTTCGATCACCACCAGGGAAGGTTGTGAGGCCGAGGGCGGGCAGTTTTATCCTCATCTGCTGGGATGGATGGTCCATATCTACCCGTACGAGACCGATCCGAAGAAAGTCTGGTCCACGGATGGTGACAACCACGGTCACGACAATATGGATCACTCGGCAATGCCCGGGATGAAGATGGACTAAGCATGGCGACCGGCGTCGCAAGCCGGACGAAGATGCTCTGCGAACCACGAACCACGTCATAAGAGTGGCCTCGCTTAGGAACAGCGGAGTACCGCCTTTCGCAAGAGTCGCACTACTAAACCAGTCCTTCACCGAGCATCGTTTAAGATAGCTCGTGAAAGTTATCTTGCTGCGGAGCAGGATGGCTTAATGGGATTTGTGCAGTCAGGGCTGGGGAGGTAAGTGGACACCACACTGTGGAAGCGGATCGGCGAGCTTTTTGCGGCTGCGCGGGTGCGGAGCGGAGACAGCCGGATCGCGTTTCTGAAAGAAAATTGTGGCACCGACACTGATCTTTACGAACAGGTCATGGCCTTACTGCAGGCCGATGCCGAATCCGGCACACTCGACTCCGCCCCTACCTTGGCGTCGTTGCCGGTTCCCGAAATTATTGCCGGCCGCTTTCGCATCATCCGCTACATCGCTGAAGGCGGGATGGGCACCGTCTATGAAGCCGAAGACTTAACCCTCAACGACCGGGTCGCCCTGAAGACCATTCGTCCTGAGATCACCTCCGACCCTCGCGGCGTGGAACGATTCAAACGCGAAATTCTATTGGGTAAGCGGGTTACCCACCCCAATGTCTGCCGGGTTTATGACCTGGGCGTTCATCATGGCGAGCCGGGCGGAGAATTTCTCTTCCTCACCATGCAGTTCCTGACCGGCGAAACGCTCGCCTCCCGCATCCGGCGCGGGCCGATGCCGACCAGCGAGGCACTGCCGATTGTTCTGGACCTGACTCATGCGCTGTCGGCGGCCCACCAAGCCGACGTGGTGCACCGCGATTTCAAGAGCGGCAACGTCATGCTGGTCCCAGGTCGCGATCGCACCAGCGCGGTGGTCACCGATTTTGGACTGGCGCACGGCTCCAGCGATAACGGTCCCAAGAGCCAAATGGATATGGCGGGCACGGTGGATTACATGGCGCCCGAACAGCTCAGGGGTGAAGAGATCACTCCACGGGTAGACATCTATGCGTTGGGCGTCGTGATGTACGAAATGGTCACCGGCGGACGTCCCTTCACCGGCGACCGAAGAATAGCGGTCGCGCTGAAACATCTCAATGATGAGCCTCGTCCCCCGCGTGAGCTGGTTCCGCAGTTGGATCCGCAGTGGAACGAAATTATTCTTGGCTGCTTAAGAAAACGTCCGCAGGACAGGTTTCAGTCCGCAGCCGAGGTAAGAGAGGCGCTGCTTAAGAATGGGCCCAAGCCTTTAAAACCTCGCGTCGAGGGCCGATCGAAGCGCTGGCTAATCCCGCTCATCGCGGTGGTTATTCTGGCGATTGCGGCCGTGCTAGGGTTTCATCGCGGATGGTTTGGCTTCGCCTCGCGGAAGCAAATAGCGGCTACTCCTGCGATCAGGTCCATCGCCGTGTTGCCCATGACCAGCTTTTCCGCCGATCCGCAACAGGCGTATTTTGCCGACGGGATGACCGAAGAACTGATCAACGCGCTGTCGCGCATTAAAGCCCTGCGGGTTATATCGCGCACCTCGGTCATGAACTACAAGGATGCCCACAAGTCGCTGGCAGAGATTGCGCGCGAGTTGAACGTGGATGCAGTAGTGGAGGGAACGGTACAGCGTTCCGACGGCCAGGTGAAGATTTCAGCGGACTTGGTAGATGCGCGAGAAGACCGCAACCTTTGGGGCCACAGTTATGAAGGAAACCTGCGCGACGTTCTCAGCCTGCAAAGTGAGGTGGCGCAGGCGATTGCCGGCGAGATCCAGGTGCAACTGTCGCCGCAGGAATCGGCCGCGTTATCACGAAAGCAGGCAGTGAACCCGCAGGCCTATGAAACCTATCTGCGCGCGCTCTATCTATTGAATAAACGTACTCCCGAAGCCCTGCGCGCGGCGCTGACTGAATTCAAGAAAGCCATCGACCAGGATCCGACCTCAGCTCTTGCGTGGGCAGGCCTGTCGGACTGCTACACGCTACTGGTAAATTACGGTGAAGTTGCGCCTCGCGACGCCATGCCTTTGGCAGAAGCCGCGGCGAAAAAAGCGCTCCAGCTGGACAACTCGCTGGCTCAGGCACATGCGTCGCTAGCCATAACAGAGTTGCACTACAAGTGGGACACGGTCAGCGCAGGAAAGGAATTTGCCCGCGCCATTGAGCTGAATCCCAACTACGCGGTAGGACACGCCTGGTACGGGCTCTATCTCATCTATACCGGAAAGTTTCCTGAAGCCATGCAGGAGATGCAGCGGGCCCAGCAGCTCGACCCACTGTCAATCACGATTCGAGTGAATGTGGCCCGGTGTTACTACTATTCCAGGCAATTCGACACCGCCATCGACATGCTGAAAACGGTTGAGCGGCAGGAACCCGAGTCCTGGGTGCCACCCGCGGTTCTGGGGCAAACCTATGTGGCAAAAGGCAAACTGGAAGATGCGATCCGTGAACTCGATCGGGCTCGCACCCTATCGCCGTCCGCTCTGCGCAATCTGGGCGTGTTAGGCGACGCCTACGGCCGCGCCGGGCAGCGGGAATCAGCGCTGAAGATTGCCGCCGATTTAGATGCCCTTTCCCAGACCCGTTATGTTGCTCCCATCTACAGCGCGCTTATTTATATGGGTCTGGACGATAAGACACGAGCATTTGAATATCTCGACAAAGCTTATAACGAGCGTTCCGAGTGGATGATCGACCTGAAGGTTGAGCCGGAGTTTGACCCGCTGCGTAGCGATCCGCGTTTTCAGGCGTTGCTGCGACAGGTCGCAGAAGCGGGCACGAATTCTGCGAAGTGAAGAGGCTTTGTTTCCGGCACTGCGCCGAGCGATCCAAAATCCTAGCTTTTCTGAATACGCTTGACATGCCCGCGATGCGAAATTACACTCGCGCTGGTTTTCACAACGACTTCCACTGACAAGAGGGTCCAGCATGCCCACCAGCAAGAAGGCCCCGGCGACGAAAGCAAAGCCGGTATCTAAGACATCCATCCATCGCGAGATCGCCAAAGCAATGGCCGGAGCCCGCGCGGGAAAGAAGAGCGCTCCCCCGGAAAAGAAGGGCGATTTCGATGTCGCAATCGACGTTCTAGGAAAGTGTAAAGGTATTCTCGACGATATCTGGCCCTGGTGAGCAGAGGGAACAGTAAGCCTGAAGTGCGCGAATTCTATCGCCGTTCCCCGCATCTTGTTTGTTACTGGCAGGGCCGCCAATTCGTCTTAGAGAACTACGCCACCGCTACGCGCGTTGCCACTGCGCCGTTGGCCTGCGAGATCCTGGATTTCTTCGATCGGTGGCGCCCGGCTGCCGATCTGGCCCGGCGTTTCTCGCGCTACAGCACTGCTTCGCTGGCTCGCGCGATGTCGAGCTTGATTGGCGTCGGTTTGCTCGATCGCTCGCGCGCGCCACGCAACCAAAAAGCTGAGGCGCTCTCCACCTGGAGCGACTGGAGTCCGGCCGCCAGTTTCTTTCACTTCTCCACCAAAGACTCCCATCAACCGATCGAACCTGGGGATTCCGTCCGTAAGTTGCGGCGACGTGCGCGCGCAACCCCGCTGCCTCCGGCGCTCAAGGGCTATCCCAAAAATCAGCAGATCGTCTTACCCGCGGCCAAGACAGAGGGAGAATTTCCCGACGTGTTGCTGCAGCGCCGTACCTGGCGACAATTCTCCGACGCCAAACTAAAACTGGATGACCTTGCCACCTTGCTCCGGCTCACCTTCGGAGTGCAGTCGTGGCTCGATCTTCCAGGAGTCGGCCGCGTAGCACTGAAGACGTCGCCGTCCGGCGGATCGCGGCATCCCATCGAAGCGTATGTAGTAGCGCAGCGCGTTCAAGGTTTGGGGCGTGGACTCTATCACTACAACGCGGGAAGTCATCGTCTGGAATTGCTGCACAAACGGACGTCCGCCGCAAGAACTTCCAGTTATCTCAACGGCCAATGGTGGTTCGGCAGTGCGCCGGCGGTGGTGCTGATGACCGCCGTTTTTGCCCGTCCGCAGTGGAAGTATCCAGCATCCCGCGCCTATCGCATCGTGCTGGTCGACGCCGGCCACCTCTGCCAGACATTTTGCCTGGCAGCTACCTGGCTGGGGTTGGCCCCGTTTTGCACGATGGCCATTGCCGATTCTGAGATTGAACGCGATCTGGAAATTGATGGCGTCACCGAATCCATCATCTACACGGCCGGAGTGGGCGGTCGTTCGGGAGATGCCGATCAGGCGCGTTGGCCCACACAGGCGTATGGCCGCCGCGTGCCCAATAACTTCCTGTAAAGCTGGCGTCCCTCAGGATGCCGAGCACCTAGCTCTACACCCATTCACATCAGACTCCGACCGCGCAGTTTGGGGAACATCGCGCGCCCATCGCTCGTATGTGACCGGGAGGAGCCGATATGCAGACTTTGCGGCAAGATATTGCCTACGCTCTCCGCCAGATGCGGCAATCACCTGTGTTCACTTTGACCGCGATGCTGACGCTGGCGCTCGGCATTGGCGCGACCACTGCAATTTTCTCTCTCATCCACACGGTCATGCTGAAGTCGCTGCCCGTGGTAGACCCGTCCAGCCTCTATCGCATCGGCGATGGTCAGCATTGCTGCGTGGAAGGCAGCCCGCAGGGCAACTGGGGAATGTTCTCCTACGACTTCTATCTTCGTATGAAGGAGTCGACTCCCGAGTTCGCCGAGCTAGCCGCATTTCAGGCGGGTGGATGGCAGTTCAGCGCACGCCGCGGGGAAGACGACCTGGTTGCCAAGCCCATACGTGGGGAATTCGTCAGCGGCAATTACTTCCAGACTTTCGGCGTCACTGCCTTCACCGGACGCACGATTGTCCCGTCCGATGATCAGATGTCGGCCGCTCCGGTCGCCATGCTCAGCTATCGTACCTGGCAGCAGCAGTATGGAGCTGACCCAAGAATCGTAGGCTCTACCTTCATTCTCGACAGTCATCCCGTCACTATCGTTGGCATCACACCTCCCGGCTTCTTCGGCGAAACGCTCCGCAGCGACCCTCCAGAGTTGTGGTTGCCCATCCAGCAAGATCCGTTATTCCGCGGCCAGAATTCTCTGCTGCATAAGTTTCCGGCGTGGCTGCGGGTGATCGGACGCCTTCACCCTGGGGCATCCCCGAATGCGTTGCCCGCGCGTTTAACAGATGAGCTGCGCCTGTGGTTGGTGAATGACAGCGGCATGCCTGCCGAGTGGATGTCGGGGCTGAAGGCCGCGCTGGGCAAGCAAAGCATCAAAGTCGTTCCCGCGGGTACCGGCGTTGGCGTAATGAAAGCCAATTACGCAGACAGCCTGCACATCCTGCTCACCGTCTGCTGCCTGGTGCTGCTGATTGCCTGCGCCAATATCGCCAATCTTCTACTCGCACGCGGGGCCTCGCGCCGCACCCAAACCTCGGTCCGCCTGGCGCTGGGCGCCTCGCGCCGCAGGCTGATCAGGCAATCGCTGACGGAGAGCCTGGTGCTTTCCCTATTCGGCGGAGTTGCCGGTTTGGCCGTTGCTTACCTGGGAGTGAAGGCCATTGTTGGGCTGGCTTTTCACGGAGCGAAGGTTGTTCCGATCGATGCGGCTCCCTCGCTGCCGGTACTGGCGTTTGCCTTTGGCCTTTCTCTGATCACCGGCGCAATCTTCGGAACCGCTCCGGCGTGGCTTAGCTCGCACGCCGATCCCGCCGATGCCTTGCGGGGTGCGAACCGGAGCACCCGGGACTCTTCCTCGCTCTCGCAGAAAATCCTGGTCGTCGTGCAGGCGACGCTCTCGGTGGTTTTGCTTGCCGGCGCCGGTCTATTAACCCGCAGCCTGGATAAGCTGCAACATCAGGACTTCGGTTACGAGATGGATCACCGGGTCACCATCAGTTTCACCGGACCGTTCTCCGCCTACCCGCAACCCAAACTGGACGCCATGTACCGTGAGTTGCAGTATCGCCTGGCGCATATTCCCGGCGTGAAGCATGCTGCACTCGCACTGTTTACGCCGCTACAGGATAACTGGGGGGAACTCCCGATTCGCCAAGGCCATGGAATGCCCAACGTAAACGAAGCTGTCGGAGCTTCCTGGGACCACGTCATGCCAGACTATCTGGAAGCGTTGGGCCAGCAAATCATTCGCGGACGCGGCATTACAGAGCAAGATACTCCATCGACCCAAAACGTCGCCGTGGTCGACGAGACGTTTGTGCGCAAGTTCTTCAAGCCGGAAGAGGAGCCATTGGGCGCGCACTTCGGGCTGGACCTGCCGAAATATAGCAGCACCTACGAGATTGTGGGAATCGTGCGCAATGCAAAATACTCCGACGCTGCTAACACCGAGCCGCCTCGTCCTATGTTCTTTGTGCCGCTTGCTCAGCGGGTGCACTATGACGATGCGATGATGCAGTCCATTGACGACAGCACTCATTTCATTGAAGGCGCAGTTCTGCAACTGCAGGGAAGCATGGACGGGCTGGAGCCGCAGGTCCGCCAAGTGCTCAGCCAGGTTGACCCCAACCTGACCCTGCTGGACGTTCAGACGCTGCAGGAACAAGTCGATTCGGAATTCGACCAGCAGCGGGCAGTGGCGCAAATGACGGGCATGTTCGGCATTCTCGCGCTGATCCTGGCCGCGGTCGGGCTCTACGGAGTGACGGCCTATGCCGTCGAGCGGCGCACCAGCGAGATTGGTGTGCGCATGGCGCTGGGCGCAAACCGCAACAATGTGATTCGCCTCGTCCTACGTGGGGCGTTCTTGCAAATTATGATCGGACTTACTCTTGGGATTCCGATTTCTATCGGCTGCTCGCGCCTGATCGCTGCACAACTGTATCAAGTCAAGGGATGGGATCCCCTTGTGCTAGCCGGATCCATCGCTGCGCTCGGCGTCAGCGCCTTGTTGGCCAGCATCATTCCGGCGCGGAGAGCGGCATCCATTAATCCAGTGAACGCCCTACGTGCGGAATAGCCAGCTGTTTGATTCTCGCTTGAGGAAACGAGCCTGCCCTTGGCGGCCCGACGCTAATGAATATTCTTTCCTTGGTCCCAAGAAGCGGCGCGCCTCTTTCCTGGCGCGCCGGTCAACAGAATAACCTCAGGCTGTTGTCTTTGCGGTCTGTGGCTACCAGAAAATTGTCATTTTCCGCTTGCGAAGATCTGCTTCAATCCCGGACACAACAACTCCCATCTTTGCTGTATCCACAAAGGGAATCGAATGCCCTCACTTAAGGCTTCCTCGACTACTGTGGTCATCTCCACGCAGTTAACTTTGGCCACGACCATGTGAGGCTTCAGAGCAGCCAGGCCAGCGCCCCTGTTTGCCACAAAGACCGGGGTCACAAGATGATCAATAAACCCCGGCAGCGTCTCCCTGAGTTGACGGGCCAGATTAGCCGTTTCGAAGATCGTGGGCAGAGGAAGATCGTGGCCGCCATCCGGCACGGTTGAATTGATCCTTGCCAGAAGCAGTTTCATGTTACGTGTCAGCTCGTTGAGGTAGCTTTGGGCCGATATGGAGTCGGTAGTGTTGATAGTAGCGATTGCTTGTGCTGATGCGCTCATTGTCTAAACCCCTTTCAGTTACTTTCCGTCGGTATCAACGGATCTGCCTTTTTGGTCGCGTAAATAGGCACCGCTTCTGCAGAGATAAATGCCGGTGCAGTTAGCATTCATGAAGAGCGTTCAAATTGCAGCGAAACTTTATTGGCTTTTCCTGTGCCTTGGGTTTCGCAAGGGCACAAATAGAGACTGCACGGCACCAGCCAACTCAGAATACGGAACCAACGATTCACTCCTTCGTGTATTTACAGTGGCTTATAGCCTGCGGAGACTGGTTTCAGAGGGATCAGTTAGTTCGGATTACTCAAGAGGCTATCCAAACGGATATTGCAGGCTATCCATTTAAGCGTGTGCCCGAGCCTCGGCCAGCGCGTCGAGGCGGGAAGGAGACCGTGCCTCATAGCCGCGCTGCGGAGCGAGTGAGAAGTTCTCAGGGGCCTAGGTGATTTCGATCACGATCGGAAAACTAAATTGTGCAAGAGTGGCTGCGTACTGCCA
>Ga0210398_10004979_pt1 | contig 12387 bp, 10 predicted proteins | sample IncBWC4OmetaG_FD_161047 | JGI IMG/M metagenome (GOLD analysis project Ga0210398, IMG submission 161047) | Forest soil microbial communities from Barre Woods Harvard Forest LTER site, Petersham, Massachusetts, United States - Inc-BW-C-4-O | ecosystem: Environmental > Terrestrial > Soil >... | reverse complement strand
CTCGATGAGGTCGTCCGCGATATTTCTTTTACGCTTGAGATCTTCGAAAAGGAGGAGCTTCGGAAGAAGGCGGAGAAAGGTCTCCGGATCGAAAAGCAATTCTCCGATTCGATCATCAATGTGCTCCCGGGGGTCTTCTACATGTATGACGAGCACCTGCACTTCCAGCGCTGGAACAACCGGTTCGAAGAGGTCTCAGGCTACTCTCGCGAAGAATTCACGGAAATGAACGTACTGGATTTCTTTCAGGGTAAACAACGGGAGCTGATCCGCCAAAAGACGGAAGGCGTGTTCGTTACAGGCCACTGTGACGTCGAAGCGGAGCTGACGACCCGTGCCGGCGACAATATCCCGTTCTATTTCTCCGGTATAAAGATCACCTACCGGGATAAGCCTTGTGTATTGGGGATCGGTTTCGATATCTCGCGGCTCAAAGAGGCTGAGAATCTGCTCCGCCAAAGTGAGGAAGACCTGCGCGACCTGGCTTCCAGTCTTCAGAATGTCCGAGAAGAAGAGCGGGCCGCCATCGCGCGGGAGATCCATGACGAGCTGGGTCAACAGCTGACGGCGATCAAGCTGGACGTATCCTGGCTGGACCGGAAGATCACGGAGGATACGGTCATCAAGGAGCGGATCGCCGGCGTCCTGACGATGCTGACGGAAATGATCCATAGCATCCGCCGCATTTCCACCCAGCTCAGACCCAGCATCCTGGACGACCTCGGGCTGCTTGAAGCGCTCAAATGGCTGGCACGTGATTTTCAGAAAAGAACGGGCATTCGCATCGAGCTCGACTGCCCGGAGGAATCCCTGAAGGTGGAACCTGCGATAACGACTGGTCTGTTCCTCATCTTCCAGGAAACGCTGACCAATATCGCACGGCACGCCGAAGCAACAGATGTTTCCGCAAGGCTGTACACGGAAGAGGACCGCCTGATCCTCACGATCATGGATAATGGAAAGGGATTCGATCCGGCGGCGGCAAAAAAGAAAAAAACCCTGGGGTTGTTGGGCATGAAAGAGCGTACGCTGATGATGAAAGGAGCTTATGAGATCGACAGTCAGCCGGGCAAAGGCACCAGCCTTCGTTTCAGTGTGCCGCTCCAGTCGCAACAGCAACCGTCCCTGGGAACCCAATAAGTGGAACATGCGCATTCTGATTGCAGACGATCATGCCATTGTCCGCAGAGGTCTTTCAGAGATCCTGCTGGAAGCCTGGCCCTCCGCCGAGATCGAGCAGGTGGGGGATGCCGACACGCTGTTGCAGCGGGCGCTGGATGGCAGCTGGGATGTCGTCATCAGCGACCTGATGATGCCGGGCCGGAGCGTTCTGGAGACCTTGCAGCAGCTCCGGCAATATCAACCGCAGCTGCCCGTGCTGATCCTGAGTATCTTCCCCGAGGAGCAATACGCCACCCGGGTCTTTAAGGCCGGGGCCTCCGGCTATATCAATAAGGACGCCGCTCCAACTGAGCTTGTGAAGGCGATACAGCGGATTCTGCAGGGCCGGAAATACATTACGCCGGCCGTGGCCGAGAAGCTCGCCAGCGACCTGAGCGTCGACAAGGAGCGGCCTCCGCACGAGCTGCTGTCCGACCGGGAATTCCATGTCATGAAGTTGCTGGCCGCCGGAAAGACCATCTCGGAGATTGCGATGCAGCTGTCGCTGAGCCCGACAACCATCAGCACATATCGCAGCCGGATCATGGAGAAAATGAAGATGAAGGCGAACGCTGAACTAGCGCGATATGCGCTGGAGAACGGGCTGATCTAGGCCCGTAGTCAAAATTCTACACAACTCTTATTGATTCGTTTATTTCCCACCGAATTTGGCCGCCGTACATTTATACCTGTTTAATCCACACCCCCTTAACCAATGATCAAGATTTTGCTTGCGGACGACCATACTGCTATTCGCCAGCGGCTGAAGCAGATCCTGCTGGACGAATTTCCATTTTCGAAGATCGAGGAGGTCGCCGACGGTGACGGACTGCTGCGCCAAGCTCTCACGGAAGAATGGGACCTGGTAATCGCCGATATCGCAATGCCCGAGGTGAGCGGACTGGAGGCGCTGCGGCATATCCGCGTTTCACATCCGCACTTACCGGTCTTATTATTAAGCATTTATTGCGATGAGGACTATGCCAGTCACGCCATGAAGGCCGGCGCATCCGCTTACCTCTGCAAGGAAGTTGCGGACGAAGAACTGGTTTCGACGGTCCAGCGCCTTATAGTATAAACTCTACAAGACCTCTTCACAAAAGTGTACTTCTGACATATATTTCCGTCTATTCCGCATCCGGTTCAGAGGACGTTATTTTGCATCCATAAACGGCCACGGGTCTAGCGATGACAGAGAGGGATAATTCGAATCATTTGATGTGGAGAGGTGCCGGCCAATGGAAGATCATGCCCGAAAAGACATTGATGGACCAGGCTCGCACTCTATTCTGGTTGGCAGATGGCGGCGGCAGGCTTATTTACGTCAACAGCGCTTTTTACCGGCAATTTGGTGCAGAAGGGGGTTTTGCCGGTAGGAGCCTGCAGGAAATGATCCCGAGGGACATGGCCGTTTTTTTTTCTGAAAAACATCGCCGGGTGAGTCAGTCCGGCGTCGCCTATCGGAAGGTGCATCATTTTACCCGACTGGATGGAAGATGCTGCAGCTTTCTGGTTCATATCTATACCATCGATGGAAGCGGTGCTTCGCTAACAGGCGGAGAAGCCTGGGATGTAAGCGATTTTGCGGATGAGCGGTCCGAGCAGGAGCAGAAGTTCGCCGAAACGATCGTGCAAGTCCAGGAGCAGGAGCGGACCTATATCGGCCATGAGCTGCACGACAACGTCATCCAGATCATGATCTCAGCCCGGCTCCACCTCGAAGGCTTGAAAGGCAGAACGAAGGAAGAGAAAGCAGTGAAGGCAAAGACAACCAATCTTATCCTGGCTGCGATTGAAGAGACGCGTCGCCTGTCGAGGAAGCTGGCAGCCTCCCAATTGAAAAATGCCGGCCTGCTTACAGCGATCGCGCAGCTGCTGAACGATCTGCGAGACATCGGCCGGTTCAACATCAAATTCAATTCTTCGCTCGATATCGATACCGAATATTGTCTGCGTGAGGAGAAGAAAGTGGCGATATACCGCATCGTGCAGGAGCAGATCAATAATATCATCCGGCATAGCAAGGCAAAGAATATCCGGGTCAATATCATGCAGAACAATTCAGGGGTCATTCTCTATACGTTCGATGACGGGATCGGGTTTGACCTGCAGAAAGTCCCAAAGGGGATGGGTCTTGCCGGTATTCAATCCCGGGCTAAGGCCTTCAAGGGAATGGTGGATATCGTTACGGCTCCCGGTAAAGGGTGTTCGATCACGATCCTGATCCCCTATGACTGACCAGAATGAAGAGGATACTGATCATAGATGAAGACTTCGACTGGCTGGCAGCAATGCGGTCGGTCTTTGAACGAAGCGGATACGAAACTTCGCTGGCCTCCACTTATCCGGAAGGCTACGATCTGTTGGAAGCGATCCTGCCCGACCTTGTCTTTCTGGATATTACGCCCGGCGACCCGAATGGTCTCCTGCTCTATAGGAAAATCAAACAACAGGAAGAATTTATCCATATCCCCATCGTCGTGACCTCGCATAACGCGGACGCCACAAAGCTTTACCGGCCCTATGGGGAGTCGGCCTTCCTGAAAAAGCCCTTTCAGCTTTCGAGGCTGATGAAAACATTGCGGATCTATTTGTAAGGATATCAGGGCCCGTCGGAAGGCCCCCCGCCCGAGCGAAGCTCGGGCGGACAATAGTAGTCGTTGATCGTTCCCAGCCGGCCGGAGGCCGGTGCTTTTTGATCGTTCTTTCCTCTGCAACCGCGTACCTCAGAAATCGGATTCGTCCTATGCAGACCGTCTCCATTTCTACCCTCCTCCCAGCCCCTTCGTCCAGGACGCGGCGGGGGGAGGCGTAGGGTGGTCCTACTTTATTCAGCGCGCAAACTATTCACCGGATTGGCCAGGGCCGCCCTTCCAGCCCGAATACTCAGGATCAGCAGGGAGATCACCAGCATCGCCACCCCGCCGATCGCAAACAGCCACCAACCCAGCCTGGCAGGATACGCGAAGTCGCGCAGCCACCGGTGCGCCCCGTACCAGGCGACAGGCACCGCGATCAGAAAAGCAAGCGCTACCAGCCGGACAAAATCTTTGGACAATAAGGCGATGATCTGCGCCACGCTCGCGCCCAGCACTTTCCGGATCCCGATTTCCTTGGTCCGCTGGTTGGCCGTGAAAATGACGAGGCCCAGCAGACCCAGACAACTGATCAGGATCGATACGCCGGCGGCCCAGGTCAGGAGTTGGGACAGATGTTCATCCTCTGCATAGAATTTCGCAATATCCTGGTCCAGGAAACTGTACTCAAAGGGTTGCTCCGGATATACCTGCTCCCAGGCTGTCTGCATTTTAGCGATCGCCGACTTCCAGGTATTGGAGGAAGGATATAAGGCTATATGAAAGACATAGCCGTATTTGGAATCATAGGTATAGATCGCCGGGTGGATCGCCTTGTGGACCGATGTCAGGTGAAAATCGGCCATGACGCCGACAATAGGCCCGTTCGTCAGCAGATGCCCCACGGCATCGCCCGGATTCCGAAAGCCCAGGTTGCGGGCGAGCGTCTCATTGATCAGGAATTCCGTGGGTGAATCGACCGGCCGGATGTTCCTGCCTGCCAGGAGTGGTATATGATAAAGACTAAGGTAATTGGTGTCGCCGTTTCGGAAATCAACGATCACGTGCTGGTCCTTTTTTCCTTCTTTGAAGTCCACCGTACTCGTCATCCATCCGCCAATCGCCGGCGCAGAGTTACCGAGGCTGACGTTCTGGATCTCCGGGATGCTTCGCAGCTTATTCAGCAGCACGAGCTTCCTGCCGTCCGAATGAAACAAGTCCACCATCTCATAGAAGTTAATGATCGCATCCTTTCGAAAACCCATATCCTGGCTGCGCTCAAATCGGATCTGGTTGTTGACGACCAGCACCCCGATAATCAGGACCTGGGCGATCACGAATTGACTAACGGTTAAAGTTTTCCGGAGCCAAACGCGGCGATTGCCCCCTGCCGTCGAAAGCGCCGTATTCCGGGTGATCAACAGCGGCTTAATCTGCGTGAGCACAAGCGCCGGATAAAGCCCGGACAAAAAGCTCATAACGACGATGAGGGCCAGCAGAAATAGCAGGACCTGCGGCTGCCAGAGGCGCCCGGCATCCAGCCCGGCCGGCATGAAGTCGCTGAAGCCCCTGATCAGCAGAGGCGCGACCAGGAGCGAAAGGAAGGTGGCAATCGTGGTCAATAACATGGTCTCGCTAATAGACCGGGTGATAAGCTGACCTTTGGAGCTGCCCAGGATCTTCCGCATTCCGATCTCTTTTGCCCGTTCGGAAGCCTGAGCTGTCGATAGATTGATGAAGTTGATCGACCCCAGCAGCAGGATGAAGACGGCCAGCAGAGTCAAATTGACCAGCGTGGATTTGTCTACTTTCCCCTCCAGTCCGAGGTTAAAATGAATATCCCTGAGCGGCTGCAAAGAGGCGGAGAACTTGGAATCGAGACCTTTGTGCCCTTTTAAGGTTTGATTGATCTGCCGTTCAACAGCTGTCGCTGTAACACCCGGGGATAACCGCAGCATGAACTGATTGACCGAAGTCGTGGAACCCCATTCGTCCCATTGATATTGATCTTGAAGGCCTTTTGATGTAGCGATCGTCGCGAGCGAGAGAAAAGCGGCATGATCGAAGTCTGTGCTGGCCTTCAGGTCTTTGACGATGCCCGAGACGACCATGTTGATGGAATCATTCACGATGACAACCTTTCCCAGCGCCTCATTGCCGGACAGGCTGGGAAAATATCGGTGTACCAGGGATTCACTCAACACCAGTTGGTGCGGGTCCTTCAAGGAAACGGCGGGGCCGCCGGCCAGCCATTCACGGGGAAAAATGGAAAAATAATTTCCATCGGTGTAGACGAGCCTGTCCTGCTTTTTGAATACCACGGGTTCCTTTCCATTGCCTTGCGGAATGGTGATCTTTGTACCAAAATAGATCACTCCCATCAGAAACGCAGATCGTTCGATGCCGGTCACACTCCCTAAAGCCCTTGGCACCGGCACCGGCAGCCCGGCGTTGTCAAACCCGTCACCATGCGTCACCAGCCGGTAGACCCGCGCCCGGTCTGGTTCGAACCGATCAAAGCTATAGTCATACTGGACGATCAGGTAAATGACGAGCGCCGTGCTAATCCCGATCGCGAGGCCCAATATATTTATCCCCGCGAAGATCTTATGTCTTAAAAGACTGCGCAGCGAACGCCGGAGATTAGTAAACGGCATGGAGTTGAAATTTTGACAATGGAGCGGCTAGTAGGATGCCACTTTTGTATACAATTATAAATGAATAAGTTGACAATTTCTAATGAAGTGGGTCGGTGTACGGAATTAATACACTTGTGTTCGGTCTGCACCCGTTTTTGTCCTACATTCGTCGGCATCACACGTAAAATACACTGCTTATGAACCGCCGTAATTTTCTTCGGGCCGGCTCGCTGACCGGCTTTAGCTTTTCCGCTTTAAGCCTGGAATCATTTTTTTCCCCTGCTACCCGCCGGGTGGCTGAAGGCATTCCCGATGGCGATTTCCCCCTGCTGGAGACCACGATCGACCAGCTACAGGCCAAGATGGCCAGCGGTGAATACAGCTCGGTGTCGATCACAAAACTTTATCTGAAGCGGATCGATGCTATCGACAAGAAAGGTCCTGCGCTCAACGCTGTTCTCGAGATCAACCCCGATGCCCTGACGATCGCGGCGGCCATGGACGCCGAACGGAAAACCGGCAAGGTTCGCGGTCCCCTCCACGGAATACCCGTGCTGATCAAGGACAACATCAATTCGGGGGACAAGATGATGACGACGGCGGGATCGCTGGCGCTGGAAGGGCATCATGCCGCAAAAGACGCTTTCATCGTTGGTCAGCTCCGGGCAGCCGGTGCGGTCTTGCTCGGCAAGACCAATCTCAGCGAGTGGGCGAACTTCCGTTCTACACGCAGCACCAGCGGCTGGAGCAGCCGCGGCGGTCAGACAAAGAACCCTTACCTGCTGGCCCGCAATCCTTCCGGCAGCAGCGCCGGTTCAGGCTCGGCGGTCTCCGCCAATCTTTGCGCGGTCGCCATCGGCACCGAGACCAACGGGTCCGTCGTATCCCCTTCCTCCTGCAACGGGATCGTCGGGATCAAGCCGACGGTAGGACTGCTCAGCCGCAGCGGTATCATCCCCATCTCTGCGACGCAGGATACGGCCGGCCCGATGGCCCGGACGGTGAAAGACGCCGCGCTCCTCCTGGGTGCACTCGCGGGTGTCGATCCGGATGATTCGGTCACGGCCGAAAGCAAGGACAAGACCCATTCCGACTATACTTCCTTCCTGGACCCCGGCGCGTTGAAAGGAAAACGGATCGGCGTCGAAAAATCCTTCCTGGCTAACGGTCACGAAGGCGTGCTGGCCTTGTTCCAGGATGCCTTGACGCTGCTGAAAGCGCAAGGTGCAACCATCGTGGAGGTCGAGCTCCAAAAGCAACTGAGCGATGCAGGCTCGGTCGAAGGCACGATTCTGCAATATGAATTCAAGGACGGCTTGAACAAATACCTGGCCACAGCCGCCGATGCGCGGGTCCGGTCGCTCACCGACGTGATCGCTTTTAACCGGCAAAATGCGGGAAAGGCGATGCCCTACTTCAAACAGGAGACGCTGGAACGGAGCGATGCCCGGGGCGGCCTGGATAGTGCAGAATATACCGAAGCGCTAAAGAAGCTGCTGACGGCGCGGACGGTGATCGACGACCTCCTGCGCGTTAACCAACTCGACGCAATCTGCGGTACGACCAATGGCGTCGCCTGCTGTATCGATCTGATCAGCGGCGACTACCGCACCGGCCCGGGTTTCTCGGGCCCGGCAGCGATGGCCGGGTATCCGCATATCACCGTACCGATGGGAACAGTAATGGAATTGCCCGTCGGCATCTCGTTTGTCGGCGGTGCGTATACGGAGCCGCAGCTGCTCGGGATTGCCTATGGGTATGAACAGGCGTCGAAGAAACGCGTGGCGCCGGGTTTTGCCGACGGGCCGATGAAAAGCGTCTGACCTTAATTCAGTACGTCCAGTCCTTCGATCCTTCGGTAAGGCTGCTCCAGAAAATCGCCGACCACCTTGTTGAACTGGTCCTTATAAAAGATCGCAACAGAATGGCCCGAGTTGGGGACGATCCAGAGATAGGACCGGGGTATATGCTGAGAGATCAGCCATAGATGATAAGTGGGGATGCCATCATGATCGCCGCCCATCACCAGCGTGGGACAATGGATCCCCTGCAATTGTTCAAGCGTCATATTATGCGGCTCCTTCAGGTCGAGCTCGATGATCTTCAGCTGGTTCTTTACTTCCGGTGTTTGCGGCTTCTGTTTCAACGTATCGGCCAGCCTTTCCAGATAGTGATAAATGAAAGGAACAAGCCCGGTCGTATCGGGAAAAATGTTGGGGCCGCTAACCACGAGTTTCTTTACTTTCTCCGGATGGCGGATGGCGAGCTGGAGGCCGCTGATGCCGCCGTCGCTCCAGCCGATGACATAGCAGCTGTCGAGGTGCAGGCTATCCAGCAAGGCGTTGAAATCATCGGCCATTTGTTCGAAGGACAGGGAATCGCCCGGGTCCACCGACTTGCCGTGGGCGCGCGTGTCTACCGCAATGACATGATAGCGCGTGGCAAAATAGGGGATCTGGTTGGAAAATTTGTTGATGGAGCCGTCGTTGATGTGCAGCATCAGGAGCGGTGCGCCTTCGCCGTAAGTCTCATAATAGAGACGGATACCCCTGGTATTCAGATAATGACCGGCGGCGGCGTTGTCGCCATAGACCACCGGGTTGGAGGACTGGGTCTGGCGGCAGGCGCAACAGCCCAGGATGAGAAGAACGAGGATCGATCGGGCCCGCATAGCAGATACTTTGTCGGCTAAAGATAGGGGAACTTTACGGAAGCGCCGTACTGGTAGCGGCGACAATCTGCCCGGTATCGTCGTTCTGTACAAAGGCGATCAATTCTTCCCTACCTGTAGTACCCTGCGGAAGGGCCAACGCTGCCGAGCCGTTCGCGCCGGTGCCGATTTCGGTCCCGGAAAGGTTCCGGACGATCTGAACATGCGATAAGGTGAGTCCGCTGTTTTCCCCTGCCTTTACAGCGCTCGTGGCTGACCGTTGAACCAGCGCTACGATCAGCGAGCTTTTGGCGGCGGCGTTTTGTACATGGAAGTGCCAACTCACTTTCCCCTGGTCGAGCCGTACGTCGCTCAGAGTCAGCTGAGCGCCCGGCGCTTGATCGAGACCACTTTGGATGGCGTTGCGCAGCGTGTTCTCCTGCGACCCGACGAATTCCTTCCGGCCATTGACGACGATCTGCGGCGTGTATATCGACTGGAGGTTAAGCCAGGAAGCATAGAGGTTCTGACGTTGGGTATACCTTTTGTCGCTGAAGGCGTCTTTCCAGCCCAGCCGGTCCCAGTAGTCGACGTGGAACGCGAGGATATAGACGGGCTGGTCCTGGTCTTCCTTCTGAATCCGGGCGACGAGCTGATCGGCCGGCGGGCAGCTGGAACAACCTTCGGAAGTGAAGAGCTCGACGACGGCAAATCCTTTGGCGGGGCCGGTCAGGATGGAGGACGGGGCTGAACGGAGGAAGGCCCGGGCAGCCAAAAAGGCTATAATGAAGCCGCCCAGCAGAACGGCTATTCTGAGGGGATTTTTCATAATGAAGGCGGTTTTACCAAAGGTACGAACGGAATCCGCCGGGAAACTGGAAAAAAGGCAAAATAAAATTATATTTATGCCAACCAAAAAAGCAGTTATATGATAGTCCTTTACATCATTCTAGGTCTTATCGTGCTCTTTCTGGTGGTGGCTGCATTCGTGGGAAGGGGATGGAGCTTTGAAAAGAACATTCTTATCCAGTCGCCCCGATCCAATGTCTGGGGCCATGTCAACTCGCTCGGCGCGATCAACACCTGGAATCCCTGGCTGGACCGTGATCCGGCAATCACTCAGTCAATCTCCGGAGTCGATGGCACACCCGGGGCCACGTACTCCTGGGACAGTAAGGAGAAAAACGTCGGCGCCGGCCGCCAGACGATCGTCGGAGTCACCGCGCCCACCGAAGTAACCACGCGGATCGAATTCCTACGCCCCTTCAAGGCCCTGGCGGAGGCCTATATCCGGCTGGAAGAAGAGCGCGGGTCAACCCGGGCCATCTGGGGGATCGAAAGCTCGACTCCCTACCCGATGAATATCATGAAATTATTTGGCGTCATGAAGAAGGCCATGGACCGGGACTTTGGAAAGGGGTTGAACAAGCTCAAACAAATGTGTGAAAAATAAAATGGCTAAATCACTCCTTATACTTGTCCTCGCCGCGGCCCTTCTTTCCTGGGGCGTAACCGGCCACCGTGCCATCGGTAAGATCGCCGAAGGGCACCTGACATCCCCGGCAAAAGCCGCCGTTCACGAATTGATCGGCGACACGACCCTTGCCGAGATCAGTACCTGGCCCGATGAGGTCCGCAGCCAGCCGGCTTATCGGAATACCGCTCCCTGGCATTATATTAACCTGCCGCTGGGTCTCAGCTTCGCCGATTTCGAGACGACCGTGAAAGGCATGAGCCAGGCGAATGTTTACAGCGCGCTTCGGCAGCAGGAGCAAATCCTGGGGAGCGCAGCCACTACCCGGTTCCAAAAGGTCGAAGCGTTGAAATATATCGTGCATTTTGTCGGTGATCTTCATCAACCGATGCACGTCAGCCGCGAAGAGGACAAGGGCGGCAATACGATCCAGTTGAATTATGACGGGAACGGCACCAATCTGCACGCGCTCTGGGACAGCAAGCTGATCGATCACCAGGGGCTTACCTACGAGCAGATGGCGGAGAAATATGACCGCGCGACACCCGCACAGGTCAAACAATGGCAAAGCGACCCGCTGATCCAATGGATTTGGGAAAGCTATCAGGCCAGTTCCAAATTGTATGCGGAGGTCGATGCGATGAAGAGCCGCGCTATCGACGACAGTTACTACGAGGCCCATATCGCGATCGTGCAGGACCGGATTGACAAGGCGGGCATCCGGCTGGCCGGTGTGCTCAATTCGATCTTCCAAAACGGACTGGCCGCCAGTGCGGCAGCTGCGCCGGTGACGAACGCCCTCGCTCCCGCGCCCGTGACAAATACCCCGGCCTCCGCGCCCAGGACGATCGGCGTGCAGGACGCGGCGCAGCATTACAACGAAAATGTAAATGTCTGCGCAAAGGTATACGGAATCAAGGCGCTTGACAAACTGACCCTGGTCAATCTCGGCGCGGCTTATCCCAATCAGCCGCTGACGATCGTGCTTCGTGATGCCGCCAGGGATATCGGCGCGGGTCTTGAAGGAAAGAATATCTGTGTGACCGGGATGATCGTCAGCTATCGGGACAAACCCGAAATCGTGGTGACCGACCCGAAGATGATTACGGTGTCGAACCTGTGACCGTGCCAACTGGTGAAGGCCGGCTGCAATAATGCAGCAGGGGAAAGAAACAACTGAGGAAGATGCCATGCTGCATCTCGAGGGCCGATTCGGTGGAACAAAGCAGCAGGATCAGTCCGGTGGTGAACACCGCCGGCAAAGTGCCCGTCACGCGGGTCATCCAGATCAACGCCGCAATCGCGAGCATAAAAAGGGTCCAGCCGACGAGGCCCGAATGCACCAGCACTTCTATGTATTCGTTGTGAAAATTGTAGCGGAGATAGCCCTGGTACAGCCCGGCATCCAGGTATTTCTGATCGAGCCGGGCCTGGCTGTCGCCGCCTGTCACACCGAAGACCCAGGCGTGGCGCTCGTTCAGGATTTGAAATGCCGCCCGCCACATGAATAACCGAAGTGAAATTCCGTTAGCGCTGGCGTCGGAGATTGCAGCCGAATGGATGCTACCCGATACCCGACCGGGGCTCAATTCCTGATAACGCCGGCTGAATGGGTTATTCGTAAAAGCAAGCGTCCCGAGCCCCAGCGCGATCAGTAAGGCAAAGGAATACCTGGTAGCCCTTTTCATCCCTGAAAATCGGCGGCCAATCAGGAAGACAATAAAGACGATACCCAGCAGCAAAAGCAGCAGGCGGGAAGAAAGTAGGATCATCATCCCGGAAAAAAAGAGGATCAGGGCAATCCGGGAATAGCGCGCGGGGGCGGGGCCAGGCAGGCGGGCGGAAAACAGGAGGAACAGGATCGCAATCAGTACATAACCCGAGAAA
>Ga0210398_10004976_pt1 | contig 12395 bp, 11 predicted proteins | sample IncBWC4OmetaG_FD_161047 | JGI IMG/M metagenome (GOLD analysis project Ga0210398, IMG submission 161047) | Forest soil microbial communities from Barre Woods Harvard Forest LTER site, Petersham, Massachusetts, United States - Inc-BW-C-4-O | ecosystem: Environmental > Terrestrial > Soil >... | reverse complement strand
GCGCAGATCGGGCCTGCTCTTGATCGGGCAGTCGCATACATGGATCAACATGGACGCCCTTACGCACTGATCATGCAAAAGGGCAGCGTGGCTGCCTATCCACTCAAACCCGGCATCGGCGCGATTGACGGCCGATCGAGCGCAGTCAGGGCGATGGCGACAGCTCCCGCCACGGCTGCGGATGTACGACCCTCGCGCCACGATGCCCTGCGCGCAGTCGTGACCCAGACTACCCCAGACTCGACCGTGCTTTTGGCGAGCACGGGGTATTGCGGGCGCGAATTGTACGCAATTGAGGATCGGCCCAATCACCTCTACATGGTCGGCTCGATGGGATGTGTCTTGCCCTTAGGCTTAGGGCTCGCGCTGGCGCGTCCGGACCTACGCGTGATCGCCTTGGACGGCGACGGTGCGGCCTTGATGCGCCTCGGTGCCTTCGCAACGGTCGGGGCTTACGGACCTTCGAATCTTTGGCATCTGCTGTTGGATAACGGCGTTCACGATTCGACCGGCGGGCAGGCGACGGTATCGCCGCGGGTTTCATTTGCCGCGGTCGCGGCCGCGTGCGGCTACGCGTCGTCTCTTGAAACGAGCGACCTCGCTGAAATCTGCAGTTGGTTAGCGGCGCGCCCGGTCGATGGGGCGCGCTTTGCGAGGCTTTTCATTCGCTCAGGCACGCCGGGTGATCTTCCGCGCCCCTCAGTCACGCCGATCGACGTGAAAACACGTCTGATGCAGCACATCGGCGCGCCGCGCGGAGTCCATTGATGCTTCTGCTTAATCCCGGCCCGGTCAGCTTAAGCGAACGCGTGAGGCGCAGTCTGCTGCAGCCGGATTTGTGTCATCGGGAAAGCGAGTTTTTCGACCTGCAAGACGAGGCGCGGCGCCGCTTGCTGGCGGCGTACTCGTTGGATCCGGCGCAGTGGGCCGCCGTACTGATAACCGCGTCGGGCACGGGTGCGGTTGAAAGCATGGTGGCGGCGATGGTGCCCCGCACTGGGCGGCTGCTGATCGTTGAGAATGGCGTCTATGGCGAGCGTATCGCACTCATTTGCGCGCAGTACGGAATCGCTCATGAGCGAGTCGTGGGCGACTGGATGCACGCGCCCGACTATGCCGCGATCGGCGCGCAACTGGCAGCGCGGGCCAAGCATTCCGGCTTCACGCATGTCGCCATCGTTCATCACGAGACCACGACGGGCCGACTCAACGATCTTCGTGCCTTGGCCGGGCTGTGCCGCGATCACGGTGCAGCGCTGTTGGTCGATGCGGTGAGCAGTTTCGGCGCCGAAGCCATCGATTTCACGGATCCGGCGGTATCCGCGGTCGCCGCCACCGCGAATAAGTGTCTGCATGGCGCGCCGGGAGCCGCGTTTGTGATCGCGCGGCGCAACGACTTGCAGACGGCGGCCAGCCGCACCTACTACCTCGATCTGGTCCGATTGGCGCGCTTGCAGGACGAGCGTAATACACCGTTCACGCCCGCCGTTCATGCTTACTATGCGCTGGTTGAGGCGCTGCGCGAGTACCAGGAGCAGGGCGGCAGAGCCGTTCGATACGATCGCTACGCGGCACTGGCCGAGCGCGTTCGAAGCGGACTGGCCGCTCTCGGCGTCACGGCGTCCATTCCCGCGGCCGAATCATCCGTGGTGCTACGCGCTTACAATCTGCCCGCGGGAGTGTCGTACGCCCAATTGCACGATGGACTGAAAGCCGATGGGTTCGTGATTTATGCAGGACAAGGTAATCTGTCGAAGAGTCTGTTCAGAATTTCGACCATGGGCAATTTGACACCGGCCGACATCGATCGGCTGTTGCAGTGTTTTGCGCGGCTGCTCCATTGAAGCGCGCACTGATCATGGCCGCCGTCGCGATTTCCCTGGCGGCACCCTGCTGGTCCGAAATCCCGCCTGGAGATCCCGGGTCCGACGCGCCCGCCGGTCCCCTGCCGTTGCCACCGCCGCCGAGCCCGCCGAAACCAGGGTGGACGAAATGGTTCAATCCCGAGACTGCGCCGTTCATTCCGGTGCCTGAAATCGCGCAGGATCCGAACAGCGGCTTGACCCTCGGCCTGATTCCTACCTGGGTCAGCACCGATGAAAACCACGACGTCAGCCGGATCGTCGCACCCGATATCATCTACAACCCTAACTTTGGGGTCGGCGTGCACGGCCGTATCTTTGCGTACTCTTCGGGCGACGAACAATGGTCGGTTGTGAGCGGGATCAAGGAAAGAGTCGAGCGCGAGTTTGACGGGGAGTACCAAATCGGCCGTTTGCGCGAGGGTCTCTGGTCTATCAACTACAGTTTGGTGTACGACCGTGACGGCACCACGCGTTTCTACGGCGTCGGCAATCTGACCCGTGAACGGAATCAAACCAATTACACCGACCAGCAAGAGTACGGGCAGGCGCAAATCGGCCTGAACTTCAATCACACCTGGCAACTGCTCTACACGCTGCGTCTCCAATCGGTGGATGTGCTGCCTGGAACGTTGAATGATGTGCCCTCGATCGCCACAAGATTCCCCCAAGCGCTCGGCACGACCAAGGAATTTCTCAATCGCCTTTCCCTGGTGTACGACACTCGCGATGATTTGACTGTGCCCACGCGCGGAATGCAGTGGGTGCTGTACGCCGGTGCCTCTGCGAAGAATGGTCTGGTGAATGACACCTCATACAGCGAAGTGGGTATCGACGGGCGGGCACTCTGGCCGGTCGCGCCCGATACGGTACTCGCCGCGCATGTAGCGCTGCGCTACTTGCCGACCGTCAACGACATACCTTTTTGGGCGCTCAGCAATATCGGCGGCGGTGAGAGTGTGATCGGCGGCGAACAGCCGCTGCGCGGCTTCGGCGCGGGACGATTTTACGATCGAGACTCCTTCTCGGGTACCGTGGAACTACGCCACAAGGTATTTTCATTCGACGCGGTGACGACGCTGCTGGATATCGAGATTGCGCCGTTCGTCGACTTCGGGCGCGTGTTTTCGCAGACGACCACCAACCCGCTGGACCATGTACACGATGTGGTAGGGGTTGGGTTTCGAGGCATTGCGCGCCCCTATGTCGTCGGCTACGTTGATATAGGCTACGGCAGTGAGGGTGCCGCGGTATTCACCGGACTCAATTATCCGTTTTAGCTCACGTGCGGCGGAGGAACCGCCGTGCTCACCGGCCTTGTGCTCGGATGTCGGAATGCGGTGAGTGGTGCATAATTGGTGCCATGACCGAAAATCGTACCTCGCGCCTACGTCCCGCGGGTTCAATTCTGATCACCCGGGTTCGTCCTCCGCCGCAGATACGTACGGCCAGCGTTACCGTGCTATTCGCTGATCTTCGAGGCTACACCGGCATGGTGGAGCGGCTGCCCGCCGCACAGGTTGTCCCGCTCCTGGATGAATTCGTACGCGTTCTCGGTGACGCTGCCACTAGGTTTGGCGGCGAGGTCTACCACGTGGCGGGGGATGGGATCATGGCGGGCTTCGGAGTGAATGCCGAGAGCAATAGCGGCGCCTCTCAGGCGCTTAGCGCCGGGCATGCCATGCTGGAAGGCTTCGCGCTGCTGGCCAATCGTTGGCGCAGCGAGTTGTCGATCGATGCGGGAATCGGAATCGGACTGCATTTGGGTGAAGTTGCATTTGGAGTCCTGGGGCCGCCAAAGCGCAAGGTTACGACCTTGGTGGGCGATACGGTCAATGTCGCCGCCAGGCTCTGCAGCCGGGCCCGCGCAGGTGAGGTATTGTTTTCCTGCACGGTCGCTGCGGCTTTGAGCGCCTCGTCTGAGTCACAAGGCAGCCCTGCGTCCACCTCTTTCCTGCAGCTACCCCAGTTCGAGCTGCGCGGGCGTCGCGGGCCGATCGATATCTGGTGTGTGCCGGCGCTCGAACGGCTGGCGCTGTAGCCAAAGAATCAAGGCTGGTGCCCCGAGCCGGGGTCGAACCGGCATGACCTCTCGGTCAACGGATTTTCGTACCTGCTACGGCTTTCGCCGCCGCGCCAAAGCGCGTTTGGGGTCTGGAGTGCGCCACGACCATGAGAGTCCATCAGAACTGCCTTTAGGTCCCCGCCGTCCACTCTCTACACCTGCCGGCTGCTCGCTCAAGGGCAGTCCGGATTGGCTCGGCGTTGCCTCGGGAGTTCCCGGGGATTCGCCGACTTTGACGGGATTCAAGCAGAGCGTTTCCGCGGCTGCCGCTCAATTTTTCTAAGTCCGTTGCGTCTACCAATTTCGCCATCGGGGCAAGCGCGCCAGTGTACCTGGGAACGGCTGCCCACGGCGAGATGCCAAAAGCGGCTCCAGAACCTGCGGGGTCCTGGAGCCGCTAACTTCCACCTAGCGAGTTCTATTTATCGAGCTTGGTAACCTTCGAACCTTCGAGAGAAACATCGCCGATCAGGCCCTTTTCGCCGAACACGAAGCCGAGGATCGGTCTTTGCAGCGTCTTGGTGTCGTACTCACCACCGGCACCCTTGGATAGCACGGCAACATTCGTATCCGCGCCGACCGTCCAGCCATGGCCACTCATAAATTTATCCAGACCGTCCTGCGTCATGAACAGGATGACTTCCTTGTGCTTTGCCAAGCCCAGCGTCAGGCCAACGGAGGCCGACGAGACGCTGTAGTAGGCAACATTTTTGCCGTCGATGCGCAGCGCTCCTTCACCGAATTCACCGGCGACGCCGGCGCCGCCCTTGGTAACGCGCGGGAATACCAGAACGCCTTTCGCTCGTGCGACCAGATCCTTATGCTGCGGATTGAGTTCATAAAACTGATGCATCGCGACGTGCACGCGCTCATCAATTTCGGCCCTCGTGGCGCCGAATGACACAGCGCTCAAGAGCAAAGCAGCGACCGCTAAACCCGATGCCGCGAATATTTTTTGTCTCATAAATCTATCCTGATTGTTGACTGATTAACGTCGCATAGTCTACGTAAAAGGGCGCTCGCGGCGCCACGCTGGGGCGTCGCGTAGTGAAGTAGGCGATTGCTTACGCCTGGCGCGTTTTAGGCTGACATATCAAGCGCCACAGGACAGCGCGGCGGTCGTGAGCGATCAGAAAAATCTTACCGCGACAGCGGAGCCGCCAATCTACTGCGGCTTGCGGCCAAAGTGATAAGTGAGTGACGCTTTTCCCAAGCTGTTGGCCTCGATCGCCGCGAGCATCGCTGGCGAGGTGGCATCGGCCGGCACCTCCAGCGTAGCCACTTTCAGTGCATAGACGCTCATCACGTAGCCATGCGGTTCGTCGGCGGGAGGCGGGCAGGAACCGCTGTATCCCACAGCGCGAAAGCCGTTCTTGATTTGTACGGCGCCGACCGGCAATTTCGATCCGTCATTCTTTCCGGCATCCCGGCTCAACGACGTGGTGCCGGCGGGAATATTCACCATGAGCCAATGCCAGAAGCCGCGTCCCTGCATCGCATCGGGATCGAACAACGCGACGGCGTAGCTTTTCGTTCCCTGGGGTGCGCCGCTCCAGCGCAGCGCAGGGGATTGATTTCCGCCGGTGCATCCAAAACCGCTGAAGACGAAATCTTGCGCCAACGGTTTGTCCGGTCCGATGTCGCTGCTCGTCAATTGAAAGTCTGCGGCGAAGGCCAGGCCAAACGCAGCGGTTGCCAAAAACGCCGCGACCACTACCAGCGTATGACGATTTCTCATTTCTGTTCCCCCCTTGGCTGACCATAACAGAGGTAGGGATAAACTGCATGTGATGGAGCGCTTCGAGTAATATATCTTGAGAAGTGATTGAGAAGTGAATAGAGGAACCTTTGTCGCGTTGCTGCCAGCCAGCTGGCTGAACCGATTCTCACTGTCGTCCACCGATCTGCTGCGCGATCGGACCTACCGCAGGCTTTGGACTTCAATCCTGATTTCCTCTTTTGGCGGTCAGGTGACCTTGCTCGCCATTCCCTTGACGGCAGCCGTGTTGATGCACGCGACACCCACGCAAATGGGTCTGTTGACCGCGATGGAGATTTTTCCCTTCGCGCTGTTCTCGCTGCCGACCGGCGTGGTGCTCGACCGGGTCAGAAAACTGCCGGTGTATATTTTCGGGGAATTGTCGATCGCCCTTGGGGTTGCCACTGTCCCCATCGCGTGGTGGCTGGGTTGGCTCTCGATGCCCTGGCTGTACTTAGTCGCGTTCCTAATCGGTGCCGTGAATACCACCGCCGGCAGCGCGGCCCAGATCGTACTGACACAAATTGTTCCGCGGTCACGCTTGGTGGAGGCGCACGCCAAGAATGCATTGGCCTCCGCCACGGCAGAAGTCACCGGACCGGCCGCGGCGGGTGCCTTGATCAAGGTGACGGGCGCTCCGATCGCGCTCTTGGCGGATGCATGCCTGCTGTTGACATCGGCATCCATTCTTCGCGGTGTGCCGGTAAAAGAAACGCCCAGCAATGTTAATCCGCCGTTTTGGGCGGCCATGCGCGAAGGGTTGAACTTCGTGCGCAGCCATAGGCTCCTGGTCACGATGGCTTCCTGCGTTGGAATTTGGCAAATGTGCAACCAGTGCGCCAATGTCGTGCAAATCCTGTTCGCGATCCACAAGCTCGGGCTCTCGGAGCGCGGCGTGGGGTTCAGCTATGTCGCGCTCGGCGTCGGCACGGTGTTTGCGAGCGCAAATGGGCATCGCGTTGTCGGGCGACTGGGGCCCGGTCCAACATTGGTTTTGGGATTTGCAATTTCCGGAACGGGGTGGCTGATGCTCGCGGTCGCACCGGCCAACACGCTCGGGGTCGTCGCCTACGCAGCCATGCTGCTGATGTTCGGCGTGGGCGCCATATTCATTTTCATCAATTTCCTGTCCCTGCGTCAGTCGGTCACACCGGCCCCGATGCTCGGCCGCATGACCAGCACGATGCGCTGGCTCATTCTATTGCCCGCCGGACCTGGCGCGCTGCTCGGTGGCTGGTTAGGAGAGCATGTGGGGCTGCGCGCCGCATTGGGTTTTTCTGGCGTGACCGCGTTCTTGTTGGCATGCGTCGCCTGGCAACTGCCGGTGATCCGCAGCGTGAAAACATTACCAACTCTTAAGGCCGAGGCGGTTACCCCGTATTCATCCGATTCTCAATGACTTAACGATTGTAGATGCGGGCGCGAATGCGGTAACGTCCTACATACGCGCCCTGATGGTCAACGGAACATATCCCGGTGCCGTTTAGGCAGTAAGTTTGGTTGCTTTGTGGCCGAACGACATCAAAGAAGGAGTAATGAATGAAAGCTTCTCGTAAGGCTCTGTTTTTGGGACTATGCATGGCTGCGAGCGCGATCACCGTTCCAGCGATTGCATCCGCTGGAGTCGTCGTTGATATCGACGTGGCGCCGCCGCCGTTGCGCGTTGAGACAGTACCCCCGCCGCGCGTAGGTTTCGTTTGGGCGCCGGGCTATTGGGAATGGCGCGGTCATGAGCACGTCTGGGTGGGGGGCCGTTGGATTGGCGAGCGAAGAGGGTATCACTGGGTTCCGGACCGTTGGGAACAACGCGGGCCGCATTGGCATCGCGAGGCGGGGCATTGGGAGCGTTAAGTCTCCGATTGCAAGGCTGAAAGAATTGCGGCGCGGACTCTTAAGAGACGCGCCGCAGTTTTTTTTATAATCTGCAGCTTCGATGCGCGCCACGAATGCACTGCGAGTCGGCCTTATCTCCGACACTCACGGCCTGTTGAGACCCGAGGCACGGGCATTTGCCGGGGGTTGCGACTATATTATTCATGGCGGCGACATCGGGTCAGCGGCGATTCTGGATGAGCTCTCAGCGTTGGCGCCGCTGATCGCGGTCAAGGGTAACAACGACCGGCAAGCGTGGGCCGCCCGACTGCCTGAGACCGAGATGATTCGAGTGGGGGGCGTGTTCATTTACGTGATCCACGACATTTCGCAACTCGATATCGAACCCCATGCCGCGGGCGCGCAGGTGATCGTGTCGGGTCACTCGCATAAACCGCGGATTGAACTTCGAGACGGCATCTTGTACGTCAACCCCGGAAGTTGCGGTCCCAGGCGCTTCAATCTGCCCCTCTCAGTCGGCGAGATCCGTGTCGAGGGCACCAAAGTCAGGGCACGCACCGTTGAATTGGTTGAGTGTTAGGGGGAAGGTGCCATGATGCAGCTTCGCCCATCGCGGCCCTGGCGTCCGGCAGCGAAACTGGGCGCATATCCGGCCTCGACCACACGAGTCTACGAGCCCGGAAATTGCGGCGGGGTTCGGCCGGTGCCGCCTTAGCCTTAGTAGCCCGGTTCCGTAGCGCCTTTGCCCGGCGTGATAAACCGATAAACTAGGGCTCCGATCGCACCGCCCAACAACGGTGCTACCCAGAACAGCCAAAGCTGCGACAGGGCCCAGCCTTGCACAAACACCGCAGGGCCCGTGCTGCGCGCCGGGTTGACCGACGTATTGGTCACCGGAATGCTGATTAAATGAATCAGCGTGAGCGTGAGGCCAATCGCCAGGGGCGCGAAGCCCACGGGTGCCTTCTTATCCGTAGCTCCCATGATGACGAACAGAAATATCGCCGTCATGATGACTTCGCACACAAGGCCCGCGGCCAGACTGTAGTGACCGGGCGAATGATCGGCGTAGCCGTTGGCGGCTAGGCCGCCGGCCAAGGGGTCTGAGCCATTGCCGCTGGCGATGAACACCAAAATGCCTGCGGCGGCGATGCCGCCCAGGACTTGGACCACCCAGTAGGGCAGCATTTCCTTGGCCGGATGACGTCCGCCGAGGACGAGCCCAAAGGTCACGGCAGGATTCAAATGACAGCCCGACACGTCTCCAATGGCGTAGGCCATGGCCACGATGGTCAGACCGAATGCGAGGGCGACACCCAAGAGTCCAATACCGACGTGTGGAAACGCCGCGGCTAGGACGGCACTGCCGCACCCCCCGAGGACCAGCCAAAACGTCCCGATGAACTCCGCCGCAAGCTTCCGGGTTATGGGCATGACTGACTCCTGTCGTTGTTCGTGTTTTTCGGTATGACCGCTTCGAAATGGCGATGCGAGACGAAAATAGCAGAATCGGGCGCTGTGTTAAACCTTAACGCGGCACCCCGGCACTCACTCGCTATAAACGTGCTCATCCGGTCGGCACCGTCGTCCAGCACGGGCCTGTCGCACGACTTGTATCAGCCTGCGGAGAAGTGATGCTCTCGATCTTGGTTTGCCACTCATATTTTTTGCGGCTGGACCAAAAGCAGATCGCACGGGCCAAGCCGTATCCGCCGCTGGCAACCCTTCAAGTCGTATCCCTGCTGCGAGAGGCCGGTCACCGGGTTTCGTTTTTCGACGCGATGCTGGCCGACGGCATAGAGGAATATCATCAGTTGCTCGCCTCGGAAGCGCCGCAGCTGGTGCTGTTTTATGAGGATAACTTCAATTTTTTGAGCAAGATGTGCCTCGCCACGATGCGTCGCGCCGCTTGCGACATGATTGGCTCGGCACGGCGAAGCAACGCAAGGGTCATTGCGGCCGGACCGGACGTCAGCGATGCCCCGGGACCTTATCTTCGCGCGGGTGCTGATTTGGCCTTGGTCGGGGAGGGCCTCTCCACCCTCCTCGAATTGCTGCCCCGATTTGATGCGCAATTGCATATCGACAACGAAGAACTCGTCCGCGGGCTCTCAGGCGTTTCGGCACTAACGGGCGGCAAAGTCGTCAAGGCGAGCGGTACCAAAGGACTGGCGCTCGCTCAGGATGTCGGCCTCGCCGCCTGGGATCTAGTAGACATCGATCGGTATCGCTCGGTATGGATAAAGGCTCATGGCTATTTCAGCCTCAATATGGCCGCCTCCCGCGGATGCTCGTTCCGATGCACTTGGTGCTCCAAGCCAATTTGGGGAAATCAGTATTTGCAGCGCAATCCGCTTGAAGTCGCCGCCGAAATGGCGCACCTCAAGCGCGCATTCAACCCGGATCATATTTGGTTCGCGGACGACATCTTCGGGTTTCGCGTGGATTGGGTCACGCAGTTTGCGGCCGCGACGCGCGCGGCCGATGCGCAGATTCCGTTCAACATACAGACGCGAGCGGACCTCATCAGCGAGCGCATGGCGATGGCGCTGCGCGATGCAGGTTGCAAGGAGGCCTGGATCGGCGCGGAAAGCGGCAGCCAAAAAATCCTGGATGCCATGAACAAGGGGACGACGGTGCCGGAGATCCTTATGGCGCGGGAGCGGCTCAAGCGCTTCGGGATTCGCGTAGGATTTTTCATTCAGCTGGGATACATAGATGAACAATTTGAGGACATCCTGGCGACCAGAGATTTGCTGGCCTCCGCCCGGCCCGACGATATTGGAGTGAGCGTCTCCTATCCTTTGCCCGGCACAAAATTCTACGAGTTGGTGAAGGCGCAACTGCGCGCTAAAACGCATTGGCAGGAGAGCAACGATTTGGACATGATGTTCCAGGGGACGTACACGTCGGATTTCTATCGCGCGGTACGCAACTTGCTGCACGATCAGATCGCACTGCAAACTGCCGAACCGCCGCTCCTTCCCGAACACGAGCGCGCCACTGACGCTATAGAACAGCGTTGGCAGGAACTATCGATAAATCAGCTGCAATACCGCTCTTCGAGTCAACAGTCGGCGGCGACGGCTTAATCCACGGTGCGCGCCATGCGTTCCAGCGCCGCAATCCCTTCACCGGCTGAACTGTATCCGACGCTGTGCAGGGTCACCGAAAGACTGGCGCGTGAGCTAGCGAGTCCATCTCGGGCCGCCCCCGATTGGTCTGAGGAGCAGTGGACAGTTGCGCGCGCGGTGGCTGTCATGCATGGGATTTCTCCCTTGCTATCGCGCTTGTTGCCATGGCAGGGGCCAAGCAAATGGACTCAGTTTCTGCACGAACAAAGAACTCATACGCGGAGCAGGCATTGGCGGATTCAGCAGCTCTTGCTATCCATAGGCCAGAAAGCGCTTGAAGCGGGCGTGGCCGCGACCGCATTGAAGGGCGTGGCGCTTCATCAATTGGGCCTGTACGAGGCGGGCGATAGGCCGATGGCGGACGTCGACTTGCTGGTGCGGCCGGCTGATGTCGTGCGAACCAGCACCTTGCTGACCTCGTTGGGATTCCGACAGTCTAAAGAAACCTGGAAGGAGCGCCTGTTTACGCCCGTCGATGGTTCGGTGGCATCCGAATTTGGCGAACATAGCGGCAACGGGATGAAGATTGAGATCCACGAGCGGATCTGCGAGAAGCTGCCTTGGCATCTGACCGATGTGTCGGAATCCGTATTTCCCCCGAGGCCAATTGCCGGCCTGAATGACTATCCCTCGAAGGCCGCCCTGATGCGCCACTTGCTGTTGCACGCAGCCGGCTCGATGACATTCCAAAGCTTGCGCATTTTACAGCTGCACGACATCGCGCTGCTGGCGGGCCGAATGAGCGATGCGGATTGGAAAGAAATTACGGGGTCCGGGGCGTCACGTGCTCGGCTATGGTGGGCGTATCCACCTCTGGAGCTGACCTCGCGATACTATGATGTCGTCGTGCCTCCCCAAGTCATCGCGGCATTGAGGGATGATTGCCGCTTTGTGTTGCGAACGCTGGCAGCAAAAAAATCGCTCGTGGACGTTTCGTATTCATATCTGTGGGTTAAGGCCTTCCCCGGCATAGAATGGTCGCAGTCGATCGGTGAAATGCTGTGCTTTGCTGCAAGCCGAGTGCGCCCTAATGCAATGCATCTGGCCAAACGCGAAGAGCTGGCGGTCAGCGAAACGTGGGCCAAGCGGGCCGAATGGTCAAATCTTGCTCAGAGCAGACGTATTATGCGTTGGTTGACCTCGCGCCAGACGCGACCGGCAACCATGCACGCCATAACGGCGGCGTTTGGCCACTTGCAATGATGAGCGTCCAACGCGTCTCCAAACGGCATGACGGCTTGTTGGGCGACACTGCGGCGCGCGATTATTCCGACAAGCTGTCGAAGTTCAATGCGTTTGCCCAGCCGGAACTATGCGGACTGATCAGGGGTTTGGATCTTAAATCGGGGATGCATGTTCTTGACGCGGGGTGCGGAACTGGAAACGCCTTGAATTGGCTACTCGGCGAAGTCGCACCCTCGGGTCGGGTGGTGGGTGTCGATCTCGCCGCCGCGCATGTCGCCGTGGCGAGGCTTCGGGCGTCGCCTGAAATACCGGTGTATCAGGCGAATCTATTCGACGATCTGTTTGAACGCGCAAGCTTCGACCTTGTTTGGTGCGTCAACACAATCAATCACCTGAGCGATCCGCTTGGGGGTGTGATCCATCTCGCGACGTTGCTGCGTGATCGCGGTCGCGTCGCAATCGGGCAGAGTTCATTTTTGCCGGACATGTACTTCGCCTGGGACTCAAGACTCGAGCGCGTGGTCAACGATGCCGTGCGTCGGTATTATCAGGAAAAA
>Ga0210398_10004974_pt1 | contig 12398 bp, 11 predicted proteins | sample IncBWC4OmetaG_FD_161047 | JGI IMG/M metagenome (GOLD analysis project Ga0210398, IMG submission 161047) | Forest soil microbial communities from Barre Woods Harvard Forest LTER site, Petersham, Massachusetts, United States - Inc-BW-C-4-O | ecosystem: Environmental > Terrestrial > Soil >... | reverse complement strand
GTCCAAGCACAGTGTTGTAGTCCACGAACGGTGTGCGGACGCCATCTAGCAAGCAGATATCGTCGTACTGTGACAGCAAACCCTTTGCACGTGCACCCATAACCATCCTTCAATAGAGGTATCAAACTGCAATCGCTGCCTCAGCAGATGTAGATGTCCGTTTCAATACAATTGACACTTTTTGTGCGCGAATGTGACTCTTAGGGATGCCGTACCGGGCGCGGTGTTTGTCTCCCCAAGCGGACATCAGCTTGAGAATTGGCTTCAAACTCTCCCCGTGCCGGGTGAGCGAGTATTCAACTTTGGGCGGCACCACGGCGTACACCTTGCGATGGACGATTTCATCATGCTCCAGTTCTCTGAGATGTTGCGTGAGCATTTTTTTGGTCAGCCCCGGAATCAATTTCTGTAGTTGGCCGAATCGCCGCGTCCCGCCCTCCAGATAGAAAAGAATCATTGGCTTCCACTTGCCCCCAATGACGTCCGCCGTCAATTTAACCGGGCAATAAAACTCCTCCATGGTAAAGCCTCCATTCAGGCACCAGGTTACATAAAGGTGCCTACTAGCAATAAAGATACTTTAGCCTAAAATCGCCTTCCGGGCCAGTCCTACGTAATAGAACGAGCCAAGTCATGAACGATAAGCGACCTGTGGTCATTTACGGCGCCAGCGGATTTTCAGGACGTCTGGTGGCCGAATTTCTCCGCGAGTACAACGTGCCCTTTATTGCCGCTGGCAGAAACCGAGCCAAGCTCGAGGACGTGATGAAGCATGTTCCCGGCATCGAGACTGCGGACTACGAAGTCGTAGAGATCGGAAACTCGATTGATGAGCTGGCCAAGTTGTTTACCGGTGCGCGAGTCGTCTGCAACACGGTCGGCCCTTTTATCTATAACGGCCCACGAGTGATTGAGGCTGCGCTGCAAGCCGGTTGTCACTATCTTGACATCAGCGGCGAACAAACTTGGATCCGCGAAGTTGCGGAAAAGTGGGGCAGCAGGTTCGCGCAAAAAGGCCTTGTGGCCGCACCCGCCACCGCCTTCATGTCCGCGGTCAGTGACGCCGCGATTCGTGTCTGCCTGGAGAAAGTCGCTGTCGACACCATCGAAACGGTGACTATGTTCAAGGGCATCCCAACTTTCGGTTCGACACAGACCATTTTTGCCGTGATCCAAACCGAGGCGCACTACCTCGAGCAAAACCAATACAAGCCCTGGCCTCGCGCCACGCGCTACGACGTATCCATCCCAGGTTACATCCAGAGTCAGTTGGCTCTGGCTTGGGGCGGCTTCCCGCAGACGGTCTGGTTCAAGAATCACCCTCAAGTGGCCAACCTGAAATCTTTCGGCGGCCTGCTTGATCGTCAAATCATGGAGGGTGTAGCGGCAACAGAAAAGATTTTCGAGGAACAGATTCGTCCACTGCCGAAGCCGGAGCAGGAGAAGAAGCTCGCCGAGATGGCGAATACGGTGCAGGGTGGCACCCCGCCTCGCGAAAATTCTCGCGAACAGCGCACCATCGATGTAATCGCCGGACGCGGCTCTATTGATACCGTACAATGTGTGATTTTCGGCACCTGTTGCTATCGCCAGACCGGGCTCATCCAGGCATTTGCCGCTCATCATCTGGTGCATGCAGCGCCTCGCAAGGTTGGCTTCGTGTCTGCGGCGGAGGCATTCGGGCACCACGAACTCCTGCGAACCGTCGAAAGCCATGGGCTCGCCAAGATGAAGCTGGATTTGTAGTTGGAACCTCGGGCCATGCGCGCGATTGACTACTTCGACAAGGGAGCCGATGCCAACCCCGGCCGCACTGCAATCATCGACGGTGACGCCCGCTATTCATACTGCGAGACCCGTGCCATCACCGAGCGGATTGCTCGCGCCATGTGGTTCGAGGGTCTGCGTGGCGAGCGCTGCGCCGGCATTTATTCCCACAACGATGCGCGTGTTCTGTTCTGCATGCTGGGGATCATGCGTGCCGGTGCTGTGTGGGTTCCCATTAACTATCGCAACGCCATCGATGCCATCGTTGAATACATGAATTACGTCGAGATGGAGTGGTTGTTCTATCACAGCAATTTTCGCGACAGTGTTGCCGAGATCAAAGCCCGTGTGCCCACTCTGCGCCAGTTTGTCTGTCTCGACGCGGATGACAGCGGCAACCCTTCGCTAGAAACGTTTATGCAGCGCGGGCAGACAGATGTTGAGCGAGAATGGGCAGACGCACAAGGGAACATCGACCGTCTAGTCGGATTGGTTCCGACCGGCGGTACCACCGGTCCGGCTAAGGGCGTGCAAGTCACCAGCCTTGCCTGGGGCACCATGACGGAAATGGCTACGCATTACTGGCGGGGCAACGGAGCCGATCCAGTTTGCCTGAATACTGCACCGCTTTCACATGCGGCCGGAGTGGTTGCGTTCACCATGTCCGCTATCGGCGCCACCAATGTCATCATGCCCAAGTTCGATGCGCTCGAGGTCTTGCGCAACATCGAGCGCTACAAGATCACGCATCTTTTCCTTCCCCCAACTGCTTTCTATAACCTGCTGGCGCATCCTGACGTTGGGAAGTTCGACTATTCCAGTCTGCAAGTTTTTCTTTTAGCCGGTTCGCCCGTTTCGCCTGACAAACTCAAGCGCGGGGTTGAGATTTTTGGCCCGTGCATCTGCCAGTCCTACGGCCAGACCGAAGCGCCCATGCTACTGACGTTTCTCGATTCCAAGACTCTTGTGGCCGCCGCGGCCGGAGACCATCCCGAGCGGTTGGCCAGCTGCGGTAAGCCCACTTCGGCGGTTCGTCTTGCCATCATGGACGACCATGGCCACATCCTACCTGGCCACGAAGTCGGTGAGATCGTCGCTCGTGGCGCGCTAGTCACGGCGGGGTATTACAAAATGCCAGACGCAACCTCTGAAATCCGCAAGTTTGGCTGGCATCACACCGGCGACGTCGGCTACCTCGACGAAGACAGCTATGTATATATCGTTGACCGCAAGAAAGACATGATCATAACCGGCGGATTCAATGTATATTGCGCCGAGGTTGAAGCCGCCATTATGTCCCTCCCCCAGGTCCATGAATGCGCAGTAATCGGTGTCCCCGACGACACTTGGGGCGAGGCAGTTAAAGCCGTCATCGTTCTAGTCTCTGTAGAAACGTTGAGAGAAGACGCCGTCATCGCCCACTGCAAGGCAAAACTTGGGGGCGTAAAATCGCCGAAGTCTGTCGAGTTCTGGCCGGAGATTCCCAAGACTCCGGCAGGCAAAATTGATCGCAAGGCGATGCGCAAACCTTATTGGGCACAAGCGGAACGACAAGTTCACTAGTCGAAACGGAGCCATTTGTGACTAGGGTTGTGGTGCCGAAGGCAGGCGGAGTTACTAGTACCGAAGCCATCGTATCCCGTTGGCTCAGTACGACCATGGCCCAATTTGCCGACTATTAATTACGGACAGCATGAGCATGCAACCTCAAACCGCCGCATCTGTCTCTGACCGAGCTTGGGAAGCGATTCAGGGCGCTTTCGACCTGCAGGTACACGTTGCACCCGATGTAATCGGCCGACGCATCGATGACATTGACCTGGCGCGTGAATTCCTGGCGCGTGGATTACGCGGCTTCGTGCTGAAATCGCACTACGTGCAGACCGGAGAACGCGCGAAAGTGGTCTCGAAGACAGTACCCGGGATCGCCGCCTATGGAGCGCTTACGCTTAACCACGCAGTCGGAGGGCTCAATCCCGTGGCCGTAGAAATCGCCGGACGCTCCAACTGCAAGATCGTCTGGATGCCAACCGTCGACGCAGAAAATGAAACCGCTGGACTACCCGGCGCCACACACAGGAAGCTTCCCTTCTGGGCAGAGATTCAACAGGAGTTGTCAGCCATGGGAATCTCGCCGCCGCGCATCAGCGTATTGGATTCGACCGGCCAAATCTCGCACCTCACACGCACATGCCTTGAACTGGTCGCAAAACACGAGATGATTCTAGCGACCGGGCACCTGGGGCGGCACGAGATTTTTCCACTGGTGAAGATCGCCCGCGAGATGAAGGTCAAGAAAGTAATAATCACTCACGCCGAATTTCCTTCCCAGAATCTTTCCGTGGAAGAACAGGTTAAACTGGCTGCAATGGGAGCGATGATCGAGCATTGCTTCACTACCATGCACACCGGCAAGGCCTCGTGGAATGCCGTTCTGCTCAGCATCCGGGCGGCCGGGCCTGAGTCCTGCATTCTTTCTACCGACCTGGGGCAAACCATTAACCCTCCGGTGGCGGAAGGCTTCGCCATGTTTGCGCAAAAGCTATTGGACGGCGGCTTCTCGCTCGACGAAGTGCGCCGCATGGCGGTCACGAACCCAGCAGCATATATCGCATGAACACATTATGAGCAATTCCAACCCGACAATTCTGGTGGTCAGCGCGCATGCTGCAGACTTTGTGTGGCGCGCCGGAGGTGCAATTGCGCTCTATGCTGGCCGCGGATACAAGGTGCGGATTCTGTGCCTGTCGTATGGCGAGCGCGGCGAGTCCGAGCGATTGTGGAAGCAACCCGGCATGACACTCGAACGCGTGAAGGAGTCCCGCCGAGCCGAGTCACAGAGGTCCGCTGAACTGTTGGGCGCGGAGATCCGCTTCTTCGATTCCGGCGATTACCCGCTCAAGCCATCTGCAGAAACCGTGCAAGCCATGGTTGAAGAATTCCGGCGCTATCAGCCGCAGTTTGTGCTGACTCACTCGCCCTTCGATCCCTACAATCCCGATCATGACGAAGCCTGCCAGTTCACGCTACGTACTCGTGTTTATGCCCAGGCTGCTGGTTATCCCTCCGAAGGTAAGAAGTTGGAAGCGCCGCCGGTCTTCATGTTTGAGCCACACCAGCCGGAACAATGTGACTTCAAACCGCAGGTACTGCTCGATATCACCTCCGCATTCGACCGCAAGTGTGAAGCGATGGAATCCATGGAGGCGCAGGAACACTTGTGGCAGTACTACAGCGACCTGGGACTGCGTCGGGGAACGCAGGCCGCGCGCAATTCAGGGAAGAAAGAAATCAAGTACGCCGAGGCCTATCAGCGCTACTATCCCCAGGTCACGAGTGAACTAACATAACTGAGAACCGAGATCTGGTTTCATGAAACCTAGAATTATTCGCAAGATCGATCGCCCTCCCGCCGATGTTGCGCGCCTTCTCGGCGGACTCGGCGTGGCTACGGTGTACGAGGCTCAAGGGCGCGCTGGACTGATGCGCCCCTACATGCGACCCATTTACCCGTCCGCTCGAGTCGCGGGGCCGGCGGTTACGGTTCTCTGTCCCGCTGGCGACAATCTGATGATTCATGCTGCCGTAGAAATTTGTTCTCCGCGTGATGTTCTAGTGATCGCCACCACAGAAGACTCGACAACTGCCCTGTTCGGCGAGTTGCTTGCCACTTCCTGCCGTGCTCACGGTGTGGCGGGCCTGGTGATTGATGCGGGCGTGCGGGATAGCGCCGACCTGACCGCCATGAATTTCCCCGTGTGGTCAAAAGCCATTTCAGCGCAAGGCCCGGTCAGAGTAAACGCAGGATCGGTGAACGTCGAGATAGTTTGCGCCGGCGCTCTGGTTCGCGCCGGAGATATCATCGTGGGCGATCAGGACGGCGTGGTGGTGGTCCCACTTGAAAATGCCGCCGCAGTGGCCGACCTCGCGCAACAGCGGCAGGCTAAAGAAGTTCGGAACAGGGAGCGCTTTCGCTCCGGCGAACTTGGGCTGGACATGTATGGTTTGCGTTCGAAGCTGGCCGAGTTGGGCGTGGAATACGTCGATTCAGACCAGCGCGAGAAATGATCGATCGCCTCACGACGCCTTAGTCGCGATCTCAAACGGATAATGCCTCGGCTCGTGCTGCACCGAAATCCATTTCATCGTGGTGAACTCGTCCAGTGCCCACTTGCCATTCAAGCGGCCAACTCCCGACGCTTTCTCTCCACCAAAAGCGATCAACGGATCATCATTGATGGTGCCGTCGTTGACATGCACCATCCCCGAATCCACTTGCTTGGCCAGTTCCGCACCGCGCTCAGCATCCTTGGTATGGATCGCACCGCTCAGGCCGTAAGGACTGTCATTGGCGATTCGCAGCGCTTCTTCTTCGGTGTCGAATGGCATGACACACACTGCCGGTCCGAACATTTCGTTCTGCGCCACCCACATGTTTGATTTCACGTCGGCAAACACCGTCGGCGAGGCCAAGGTGCCTTCGACTTTCCCGCGTAGAACCGCCTTCGTACCTTCATCGATTCCGCGTTGCACCTGCTTGGCGAAAGTCTGGGCTTGTCTTTCGTTGATCAGCGGCCCCAGTTCGGTCTCGGGATTCCGCGGGTCGCCCACTTTGAGTTTCGACACTCGATCCACAAACTGCTTCAGAAATTTGTCGTAAACCCCGCGCTGCACCAGAATCCGATTGGTGCACATGCACACCTGCCCCTGGTGGGCAAATCGGCTAAACACAGCTGCGTTCACCGCCGTGTTCAGATCGGCATCGTTCATCACAATGAAGGCACTGTTTCCGCCGAGCTCGAGGATGGCCTTCTTCAGAGCTCTACCCGCAACCCCGCCAATGTGCCGCCCCACAGCTTCGGACCCGGTGAAGGAAATGATGCGCGGCACTGGATGCTCTACAAAAGCATCTCCGATCTCGCCAATGTCCGCCACAATCACATTAAGCAACCCCTTGGGAATTCCCGCTTCTTCAAAGATCTTGGCGACCAGCGTGCCTCCGGTGATCGGCGTGTCGTCATGCGGTTTCAGCACTACGCCATTCCCGGCTCCTAGTGCGGGCGCCACTGACCGCATGCTCAGATTGAATGGAAAATTAAAAGGACTGATCACCCCCACCACGCCAGCGGGCACACGGTACAAACGGTTCTCTTTGCCATCCACCGTCGAAGGCAGAATCTCGCCCGTCATGCGCAGAGGATAAGTAGATGCCTCCTTGACGAACGTCTTCACCAGGAAGATTTCGATCATGGCTTTCAGTTGCGTGCCGCCCAGTTCTTCAATGATGATGTCGGCAATGTCGCCTTCGTTCTTCTCGATCCAGGTGATCGCCTTCTCCAGGACATTGCGCTTCTCGAACGGATTTACCTCCGCCCAGACTTTCTGCGCCGCGGCGGCAGCGCGATAGGCTTCGTCCAGATCGGCGAGGCTGGCGAGCTTGAATTCTGCAATCGTTTTTCCGTCATAAGGATTGCAGTCAGCCAGCACTTTCTGACTCTTGCCGTCACGCCACTTGCCACTAATGTATTGCTGGTTCAGCCTGGCAAATTGGTTCATGGAAAAACCCCCTCGGATAGCGAAACCACAACCATAGCGACCATGAAAGCCTGGTGCAGGCGCTTGGGACGGGTAACAGCCTACCACCCCTGCGCGGCTTTGTGGGCGTTGTCACCAGCCGCTAAGCGGGGAGCGCAAGCTCCCCGCTTTTCTTGTGTTTAGTGCTTATGGGCAGGCCTGGGTTTCTCGCCGTCGGCCTTTTTTCGTCAAGGTGGACCCATTGCCTACAAGCACGGAAGTGCTCTAGAAACAACCTTTCATAAGCACAATACCTCCTACTTATAGGGCATGGGTGGCTTTTGTAACCTTTCTTTTGATTCCTTGGGGGGTATAATCGGAGAGTTGGTAGTCGGACGATGAAGAAAACGGGAAAAGCAGACCTCATGGCGGGCTCGGCGCTTTCGTGGCGCGGGGCGCTTATTGGTCTGGTGATGTTTTCTCTGATTATTAGTCTTGCGACACGCACCTTCCACCAGACGATTCCTCAAGGCGTTACCGTACACTCCAACCCCACCCAAGCCATGCGGCAACATATGGTGCGGGATGCCGCGCGGTGGGTACCGCCGATTCTCGTTTATACGGCCCATCTGGCTCCCGTGTTTTACCCGCATGTTGCGCCCGCTGGCCCACCGGTTCCCGCTCTCCTTCTGATCGAAGATAACCTCTACAATCGACCTCCTCCTTCCTGCTAATCCTTCCTGCGAATCTCTAGTTAGGTTGTTGTAATAATTTCGCCTTGGTCTTTGACTGAGGCGATGCGGCTTGCGAGCACGTACCCGAAGCGCGCAACTGAGTTCGAACCGGCTGGGTTTTCCCGGAGGACCGGCAACGCATCTAAGGGTTGCCTATTCCAAGGGAATCCGGCCGCTCCGGAGGATGCCATGAGAAAAGGACCATTGCTGTCAGGGATCGCGTATTTAGTTTTGTTGATCTCACTGCACGCCCTGGCAAAACAAACAACGGAGGCCGGATACCAGACCGCCACCGTCGTAAGTGTGACGAAGCACGTTCCCGCTTCGAACTACATTGGCGATAACCCGAGCGATGCGCCCCTGCAGGCGCGTGACTACGCGTACGACATCGGTATCCGTCTGAACTGTAACGTATACGTCGGTCGCTACGAATCCGCGTTTAAATACCTGCCGTCAGCATTTGCTCCCAATCACGAGGTAGATGTGCGCTTGCGAAAACACATTATGTACGTCAGCCTGCCTTTCAGCGATGAAGAAGTGACGATGGGAATCGTAGGTCGCAGACGGGTGAAAGACGAGGTGTGCGCAGAAATTGCACCAGCGGCAGGCCAAATATCAGACCATCAGTTAACTCGAAGCAAGTTCAAAGGAGGACTTGTATGAACGGACCCAAGAATCTGATTGTGTTTACGGCGTTTCTGCTCATCACAGTGGGAGCGGTCGCGCAACAATCCGCTACTATGCCAGCGTCTGGTAACGACAGCACACCGCCACACCACGTTTCCACGGTCCGCGGTTGTCTCGACGGTGACCGCGGGAATTATGTGCTCGTGGAAGATAACAGCAGCATGGTGTATGTACTGAAAGGCGTCGGTAACAACCTCGACAGCTATCTCCATCACGATGTGGAAGTAAAGGGAAGAATGCTAACGGGCACAATCAAGACTGGCGTGCGACCGGAGAAAACTGGCAGTAATCCCAGCGATACCGTGCACGGTGTGGATGGGGTCCCGTTACAAGTCGCAGATGTGCAGACAGACATCCGTATGATCTCGAAGCACTGCAAGGCCGCCGACCAGGAATGACGCTCTCTAACTGATGACTCGGCTACTCGGGCGCCGTGCGGCTTGGGATTGGCTGTAATTCCGACCCGCGTGGCTGCCGAGACTGATATCGACGATTAATGAAGGTACCCATGAACAAACGGTATGTCCTGATTGCGGTTGGGGGTCTGGCTCTGGTCGTGCTCATTGCTGCCATCGAGTATCGGGTCAGAGATCGTGACGCCGATCCCAAGGCAGCAGAAATACCCACCGCCACGGTCGCAATGGCGAAGCGCGGTGCGCTTTCGAATACGCTCACACTGGCTGGGCAATTCCAGCCGTATCAGGAAATTGAGGTGCACGCCAAGGTTTCCGGCTACGTGCGACATATCTATGTGGACATCGGCGACCGCGTGCGCGCCGGTGAGACGCTGGCAGTACTTGAAATCCCGGAATTGGATGCCCAGCTAAAGGGAACCCAGGCGGAGCTTCTCCATAGTAAAGACGAAGTCGTTCGCGCTGAAAACGAAGTCATTCGCGCCGCGTCCGATTATTCCGCGTTGCATGCTGCCTACACTCGCCTGCAACAAGCCGCTGCGGCTCGGCCCGGATTGATTGCCGAGCAAGAACTCGACGATTCCCGCTCCAAGGATTTGGCAGCCCAGGCGCAAGTGGATGCTGCGAAAGCCGGACTCGCGGCAGCCCGACAACAAACGGACGTGTCGGACGCGGACCGCATGCGGGTAGGCGCGCTGGCCGCATACGCCACGGTTACAGCCCCGCTGACCGGTGTTATTACCTGGCGATACGCTGACACGGGCGCCCTCATCCAGGCAGGAACTGCCTCAAATACTCAGTCGATGCCGCTGGTAAAGCTGGCCCAAAGCGATATTTTGCGTCTGCGTTTGCCCGTGCCTGAGTCCGCAGTTCCTTACATCCACGCTGGCGCCGTTGTGCAGGTTCAAGTCAAGGCGATTGGACGCATTTTTTCCGGAAAGGTGGTTCGGTTCACGCGGTCGATCAGCCTGGACACCCGCACCATGGAAACCGAGATCGATGTCGAAAATGCCGACTTGTCCCTTACTCCCGGCATGTACGCTGACACCACGATTGAACTAGACCGCAAAGAGAATGCATTGTCTGTGCCCGTACAAGCGGTCGTCCAGGGCGCGAACGAGCATTACGTCTTGGTCGTGGACGGACAGGGCCATGTACAAAAAAGAGCGGTGGAATTAGGGGAGCAAACCTCCGATCGTGCGGAAATTCTGCACGGCCTCTCAGAAAAGGAGCAGGTGATAGTCGGCGGCCAATCGAACTACCAGATCGGAGAAGAGGTGAAACCGAAACTGGAGACGGAATCGAGCGACACGGGGGATGATCAGACGGGAGCGCAAAGGTAATGCCCAGGTTCGCTCTCAAGTATCCATTCTTTATCATTATGCTTTGCCTGGTGGTAGCGGTGGTTGGCGTCACCACCGTGGTGCGGATGCCGGTCGATCTGTTCCCCGAGATCAAGATCCCGGTGGTGGTGGTCGCGACCTTCTATGCAGGAATGCCTCCCGAGCAAATCGAAGCCGACATCACCGACACCTTCGAGCGATTCTTCACCCTGGGAAGCAATATCGATCACATAGAATCGCGCTCTTTGACCGGCGTCAGTCTGATCAAGATTTATTTCAAGCCGGGGACCGACGGCAATGCTGCGCTGAGCAATATCGCGAATCTAGCGATGGCGGATCTTCGGCGTCTCCCGCAAGGCACGTTGCCCCCGGTGGTATTGAAGTTCGATGCTTCTAGCCTTCCTGTTTGTCTGGTAACGCTGAAGGGGCAAGGCCTGGATGAGACTCGTCTTAAAGACCTGGCGCAATTCCAGGTCCGTAATCAGATCGCAAACGTTCCCGGCGCGTCTGTGCCTCAGCCGTTCGGCGGCCGTTATCGCCAGATCATGGTGTACGTCGATCCAGTAAAGCTGGAGGCGCACCAACTCAGTTTGATGGACGTGGTTCATGCGGTGAATGAGTCAAACCTCATTCTTCCCGCTGGCGACGTTCGCATCGGACCCAAGGATTTCAACATCTATGCCAACGCGCAATTGCCAAATACCGAAGAGATCAACCGTATTCCACTGAAGACGGTGGGCAACGCCTCAGTGATGGTTGCCGACGTGGGCGAGGCCAAGGACTCTGGCACGATTCAAACCAACATCGTTCGGATCGACGGACAGCAATCCGTCTACATCCCTGTACTCAAGCAAGGCGGTGACAGCAACACCATCACCATCGTGAACGGGATTAAGGCCGCGATTACAGACCTGGTGGACATTCCGAAATCGCTCAAGACAGCGGTAGTCTTCGATCAGTCCATTTTCGTCAAGAGTGCCATCAAGAATGTGCTCAAGGAAGGAGGCATCGGACTGCTGTTGACGGCCATCATGATTCTGGTTTTCCTGGGGAGTCCGCGGGCCACATTTGCCGTACTTCTATCGATTCCTCTTTCTGCGCTGGTGTGTCTTCTGATCATGAATGCCATGGGTGGATCGATCAATGTCATGCTACTGAGCGGGTTGGCGCTGGCCTTCTCACGTCTTATCGACGATTCCGTTGTGGTACTGGAAAACATCTTCCGTTACATGGAAATCGGTGAAACCCCTCGCGTGGCCGCCGAAAAAGGAGGGATGGAAGTCTCGCTGGCTGTCCTGGCCGCGACTTCCACGACTTCCATCGTATTTTTCCCAGTAACCTTTTTTTACGGCGTCAGCCGATATCTTTTTATTGATCTCGCTTTGGGCGTAGTTTTGTCCATCTTTGCCTCATACATCTTCGCCATGACGGTGGTGCCGCTCTATTGCGCAAACTTCATCCGTCTCGGAGACATGGAGGAAGAGATTGACCAGAATTCAGAGCATAAGGCCGCTTCGCGATCGTTATTCTATCGCTTCATTGGCCGATTTAACGAGCTTTTCCACCGGCTCTTGGAGCGTTACGAGATTTGGGTGACTCGCGCCCTGGCGCGGCCGGGGAGAACCGTGGCTCTGATTCTCGGCGGCATTGCTATAGTCCTGATTGGAATTTTTCCGTTCGTCGGAACCGCCTATTTCCCCCGCACCGACCCCGGCCAATTCGTCATCAACGTCAAAGCTCCGAGCGGTTCCCGCCTTGAGGTCAGCAATCAATACATCGCTCGCGTTGAGGAGGATATTCGCCAGGTTATTCCTGCACATGATCTTGGCATGATCGTCTCCAACATAGGGATCACGCCGGATTTGTCAGCTATTTACACCAGCAACTCTGCTATGGACACGGCATTTGTCCAGGTGAGTCTGCAGGAAGATCATTCGGTC
>Ga0210398_10004973_pt1 | contig 12398 bp, 12 predicted proteins | sample IncBWC4OmetaG_FD_161047 | JGI IMG/M metagenome (GOLD analysis project Ga0210398, IMG submission 161047) | Forest soil microbial communities from Barre Woods Harvard Forest LTER site, Petersham, Massachusetts, United States - Inc-BW-C-4-O | ecosystem: Environmental > Terrestrial > Soil >... | reverse complement strand
GAAGGCAATCGCCCGCGGAGAAGAGATCACCCAGGACGTTTCCACGCTGGAGAACCCGGCGATCCTCGAGCAGTTGCGCGGCTCCGAGGCTGGCGCGCCCGCTGGTATCGCCAAGCCGGCTGCTATCGCGCGCAAGGCGCCCGGCCGTGCGCGAAGTGCCAAGAGTGGCCGCAGAGTCAAGAGCGCCAAGAGTACCGCACGCAAGCGCGGCGCGGCCAAGCGCGCGGCCGCGCGGCGCAAGGTGACCGCGACCACGGGACGCCGTAAAGCGCGCCGCGTGGCACGCTCGGCGGTGCGCGGCCGCCGGGTGGCGCGCAAGAAGGGCGGGCGCGGGCCGGCACGCCGTCGCTGAGACTGGGTGCGCTCAGCGCGTCCGCTCGAGGGCCAGGGCAATGAGTCGCCGTTGCAGGCGCTGCGCAGGTCCGTGCGGCGCGTCCAGTCCCATGCGTTGCAGCGCCGCGCGCTGGTCAGGCCGCGGTGCGCCGTGAGCCAGCGCGCGCAGCGCGATGACGAGGCGTGCGGCGGCGCTGCCGCTGTGGGCCTCGAGGAAGCGCAGCGCCCGCGCGAGGGCGATCTCCTCGCCGCTCAGGTCGGTGCCGAACGGGTACTCGCTGAAGAAACCGCGCGTCCGGAACGGCGCGAGCGCGCTGCTCAGGCGTTGCGGCAGGTTGTGGCGGTGCGCCGGTGGGATCTGGTAGTCGGCGCGGATCTTGCCGGCCGCGCGGGCGCGGGCCAAGAGCTCCGGCTGGAAGCGCGAATCGGCGATGTTGAGCAGCGCCGCGATCACCTCCTCGTCGGTGCGGCCACGCAAATCCGCGATACCGTACTCGCTGATCACCACGTCGCGCAGGTGGCGCGGAATCGTCTCCTGAGCGTAGCTCCACAAGAAATTGGAGGTGGTGCGGCCGGCGCGGTTGCGCGTGGCGCGCAGGCACAGGATCGAGCGGGCGTCCGGCAGCGCGTGCGCCATGGCGACGAAGTTGTACTGGCCGCCGACGCCCGAGACCACGCGGCCACTCTCCAGGGTGTCGGAGACCGCAGCTCCCAGCAGCGTCACCATCATCGTCGTGTTGATGAAGCGCGCGTGGCGCCGTTGCAGCACGCGCAGCTCGTGGTCCGGGCCGTACAGCTGATTGATGAACGCCACCCCGCGCATCGACAGCTGGGCGCGCTGCTCTTCCGGCAGTTCGCGCAGCGCCGCGTAAAAGCCGCGTGGCCCGAGGAAGAATCCCGCCTGCAGCACGGTGCCGTTGCGCAGCTCGCGTCCCAACAGCTCGGCCAGCTGCGCGCGGCAGCGGGCCTCGCCTAAATCCGCGGCGATCCACGCGCCGCCGCGGGCGCGCACGCGGCCGCGCTGATACTCGACCTCGGAGCGGAACACCCCGTAGCACTGCAGCTGCGCGAACTCGGCGGCGCTCAGCTGCGGACCGGCGCCCGCCTCGAGCAACAGCTCGAGGATGCGCTCATCGAAGCGCTCGCCGATGCGCTGCGAGTTCAGCAGCCGTTGTAGCGGCAGGCAGTCGTACACCCGACGCCGCAGGATGCCCGCGCGGTACAACTCGAGCAGCTGGTCGACGAACATTTCCGAAGCGGCGAACAGCCCGGCAACGAAGGGCTCGCGCCCGCCGCCTGCCACGCTCGGCGCCCCGAGCGCCTGCAGCGCCTCGCGCCAGGCGCAGTTCTGCTGATGGCGCAGCAGCAGCGCGTACGCCAAGGCATCGGCCAGCTCGCCGATGCCCACCTGCAGCGTGCCGCCGTCGCGCACCAGGCTGCTGGCGTACACACCGATGGCGTGATCGACCGTGCCCACCGCCGGATTGGGCGGGCAGAAAAGCTGGTAGTCGTACGCGGGAGCATCGACCAGAAAATCAAAGCAGTCCGTCGCTACCTGCGCGTGACCGGTCATGAAGGGCATCTGGCTGTGGGTCTCGCCTACCAGCACGATGTCGTGGCCGTCGGCGCGCGCGGCCGCGATCTGTGGCAGCAGGTCGCTGCTCACATCCGGATTGGAGCCGAAACTCAGCAGCAGCTCGCCGTTGACCGTACGCTTGGCGAGCAGGTGCGCAATGACGTTGACCCCGCGAGCCATCAGGTCGCGCGCCACCTGGGTGTAGTTGGCGCTCAGATAGTTGCGTTGCGCCTGTTGCGACTGCAGAAATGCTCCCGGCGCCAGAAAGAACTCGATGACACGCACGTTGCCGGGCAGTTGGTCGTGCTGCAGGTCGCGCGCGTACTCGGGCTCGACGTAGTCGCCGAACACGCGCGCGCTGAGCGGCTCGAGCAGGCGCGCCTCGAGTGCCGAGCGCGCGCGCGGTTTGAGCAGCGACAGCGCGGTGATGATGGTGAGGTCGATGCCGGGATCGCGGCGTGCGCGCCGGTAGAGCTCATTGACCAGCGGATTGGGCTTGCCGATGCCGAGCGGCATGGCCAGCACGATGCGCGCTCCCACCCGGCGCAGCACCGCATCGACGCACGGGCCGACGTCAGCGAATATTTCTGGCATGCAAGGTGTGGCATGCTCCCCGAAGCGCGCCGCGCGCGTCAACCGCTCTCAGTCGCCTAGGTGCAGCATGGAGAAACCGGCACTCGATCCGCACAGCATCGCTGCGCTCAATCGCAGCGGCTACCCCGAACCCTTCCGCTCGCGGGTGCTGCCGCGCGCCAAGCGCCGGCTCGGCGATGCGCTCGGCCTGACGCGCATCGGCATCAATCACACGACGCTGCCGCCCGGCAAGGAATCCTCCATGAGTCACTGGCACACGCGCGAGGACGAGTTCGTGTACGTGCTGGAAGGTGAGGTGGTGCTGCGCAGCGCTGCGGGCGAGCAGCGGCTGACCGCCGGCATGTGCGCGGGATTTCCGGCCGGCGCAGCGGACGGCCACCAGCTGCTCAATCGCAGCGAGCGACCCGCGGTCTATCTGGAGATCAGCAACCGTGATCCGGCCGACAGCGTCTACTACACCGATCCCGAGGTGGATCTCAAGGTCGAGAACGGCGCCATGACGCGCCGCGACGGCACGCCGCTGTAGCTCAGTGCGCGCTCAGGCGCAGGCTGTAGGCGACGCCGACGGCGTTACCGACCTGATCGGTGGCCTTCCAGTCGCCCTGGCCGACGCCATAGTCGATGCGGTTGATGCTGGTCTTGCCGCTCAGGTAGCCAACCGCGACACCATTCTCGGTGGCGGTGCGCCAGCTGAACGGCACGCGCGCATCGCGGGTCACGTCGCGGATGGTCAGCTTGCCGACGGCCTCGAAACCGCTCGCGGTCTTGTTGAACTGGGTGGCGAGAAAGTGCGCCTGGGGAAACTTTGCCACCGCGAACAGATCGGCGCTGCGCAGGGTATCGTCGCGCTCCTGGTCACCGGAATCGAGTGAGGTCATGTCGACGCTCACCTCCAGGCGGCTCGGCGTGCCACTCGCGGCGGCGAGATCCAGGCTCGCCGGAAAGCGCTTGAAGCGACCCTGGTTCTGCGCGCCGGCCTGCATGAAGGTGAACTCGAGAGTGCTCTTGGCCGGGTCAAGCTGATAGTGCGTGACGGCAGCGGGCGCATCCGCCCGGGCAGCGCTCAGCAGACAGCCGAGCAGCGCGGCTAGCGCCAGCGGCGGACGCAACGATCTCATGGCTTCGGCTCTCCGCCGCGGGTATGGAAAGGCAGCATGCGGCGCAGCGTGTCATCGCGCAGCCAGAAATGGTGCTTGAGGGCGGCCGCGACGTGCAGCGCGAGCACCGCGCCCAGGATCCACCACGCCAGCGTCACGTGGGTGACGACCAGCGTGTCGTACAGCACCTTGTTCTTGGGCACCAGATCCGGGAGGGTGAAGAACCCGAACCAGCTTACCGGGAACCCACGTGCCGAGGACATCATCCAGCCCGTCAGCGGGATCACCAACAGCAGCAGGTAGAGCAGTACGTGGGTCATGCGCGCCAGCGTCATCTCGTAGGGCTTGAGCGTACGCGGCAGTTCCGGAGTGGGATTGGCCCAGCGCCACAGCAGCCGCACGACCACCAGCATGAGGATGGTGATGCCGATGGATTTGTGGCGCGCCAGCAGCGCGATCTTCTTCACCCCCTTCGGCAGGTCGTCCGCCATGACGGCGAGGGTCACCTGAGTGATGATGAGCAGGACGATGAGCCAGTGCAGCAGCTGGGCGATCGCGCCCCAGCGGCGCGGGGTGTTGCGCAAAGTCATGGGCGGTAAGCTTATGCGGGTGAGGGCAGGTTGGAAACTCCCGGCCACAGGTCTCGTGCTCGCGCTCCTGGCCGGCTGCCCGCTGCCGCGCCATGCGCCGCCGCCGCCCGTGGTGGTACAGCCGCACGTTCCCGCAGCGCACAGCGGCGTCCCGTTCCAGGTCGCCGCGGCGGACTCCCTGCTGACCATCCTGGTGTACCGCGGCGGCACTCTGGCGAGCGCCGGACACAATCACGTGATCGCCTCGCACGCGCTCGCCGGCACGGTCTACGTGCCGGCTGATCTGGCGCGCAGCAGCTTCGAGCTGCACCTGCCGGTCGCGAGTCTCACCGTCGATGAGCCCGGGCTGCGCGCCGCGGAGTCGGCGGCCGATTTTCCGCCGGACATCTCCGACAGCGCGCGCGAGGGTACGCGCCACAACATGCTGAGCGCGGCGCTGTTGGATGCGGCCGAGTATCAGGAAATCGTGCTGCGCGCGCTCGCAATGACGCTGACCGCGCCCGGCGAGGTGCGCGCGCAGCTGCAGAGCAGCGTGCGCGGCGAGCTGCGCGAATTCGAAGTGACGCTCCATTACCAGCTGCAGGACGGTACGCTGACGGTAAGCGGCGCGTTCCCGCTGCGGCAGAGTACTCTGGGACTGCAGCCCTTCAGTGCGCTGCTCGGCGCGCTGCAGGTGCAGGACGAGATGCAGATCCGCCTGCGCCTGGTCGCGCATGCGGCGCACTGATCAGAGTTCCTCGAGTAGCAGCAGCACGGTGTGATCGGGGCCCTGCAGGAAGGCCGCGGCGTCGCGCTCCACCCCGGCTAGTGCCGTCAGCGGCAGCGCGCGTGCGCGCAGCTGCGCGATGCGCGCGCGCATGTCGCTCGCGTGAAACACCAGCAGCGGATGCGGGCACAGCGTGCTGCGGTGAAACGCCAGATCGAGGTGATCGCTGGTCAGCACCAGGTGCGGGTAGGGGGTCTGGGTTTCCTCGGCGGCCACGAAACCCAGCGGCTCCCAGAAGGCCTGGGCGGCGGCGAAGTCGCTCACTGGCACGCTGATCTCGGCGAAGTCACCGCACTGCGAACCGCCGGCATCTTCGGCCGCGAGCGGCGAGTAGGTGCGCGCTTCCAGCACCGCCACGTTGACCCCGCAGGGCGCGGTGAAGGCCAGTTCGTTGAACACCTCCTCGCCGACGTGCACCACGCTCGGCTCGATGCCGGCCGCGGCGAACGCGCCGAGACTCGCCGCGATCCCCGGGCGCACGAAGCTCAGCACCGGCGAGGGGCCGCTGCGCTGGTGCAGTCCCAGGCACAGCCGCCCGTCACTCAGCACCGCGTACGCATGTGTGAACGTGTCGCCGGTGCTTGCTTGCCGGAAGCCCAGCTGCTCGTAGAACTCCAGCGCCGCGCGCACGTCGCTGCTGGCGATGCTGATCTCATGGAAGGTGCCGAGCAGCGGCAGCGGTGCGCCGGTCATCAGGCGGAAGTACCGCGGGCCGCCGATGGCAGCCGCTCGTGCAGCGAATCGGTCCAGCCCTGGCAGCGCTGCGCGATCAGGTCGGCGAGCGCCTGCGCGTGGCTGGTGCGCGCATTCAGCGCCGGCACGTACTCGTAGCGGCGGCCGCCGGCACGCAGGAACGCGGCGCGGTTCTCGATGGCCATTTCCTCGAGTGTTTCCAGGCAGTCGACCGCGAAGCCGGGGCACACCACGGTGACTTCGCGTACTCCGCGTGCCGCCATGCTGGCGAGCACGGCGCTGGTATAGGGCTTGAGCCAGTCCGCCGGTCCAAAGCGTGACTGGAAGCTGACGCTCCACTCGCCTTCGCGCAGCAGCAACTCGTCGGCGAGCAGCCGCGCGGTGCTGTGACAGCGCTCGCTGTAGGGGTCGCCCGCCTCGCAGTAGCGCTCGGGAATGCCGTGAAACGACATCAGCAGGTGCCCGGTGCGTCCGTGCGCCTGCCAGTGCGCCGCGACGCTCTCGCGCAGGGCCTCGATATAGCCGGGGTGATCGTGGTAGTCGGTCACCAGATGCACGTCGGGCAAAGCGCGCCAGCGGCGCAGCTGCGCGCTCACCTGGTCGTGCACCGCGCCGGTGGTGGCGCCGCTGTACTGCGGGAACAGCGGCAGCACCAGCAGCCGTTCGGCGCCTGCCGCCCGCAGCCGCTGCAGCGCCGAGCGGATATCCGGCGGGCTGTAGAGCATGCCAAGCTCCACCGACAGGGGTGCGAGGATTCGCTGCGACAGCACGTTGGTAAGCTCGCTGCGCAGTTGCTCCGACAACTCGCGCAGCGGCGAGCCCCCGGCACCCCAGATGCGCTGGTACTTGCGCGCCACGCGGTAGGGACGCAGCGGCAGGATCGCGCCGTACAGCAGCGGCAGCCACAGCGCGCGCGGCAACTCCACGACGCGCGGATCGGCGAGGAAGCGCGCGAGAAATGCCCGCACCGCACGCGCCGTGGGGGCGAGCGGCGTGCCGGAATTAACCAGCAGGATGCCGATGCGTTCGGTGTTCAGCTCAGCCCCACGCACAGAAACTTGATTTCAGTGTAGTCAAGGATGCCGTACTTGGAGCCCTCGCGGCCGATGCCGGACTCCTTGACGCCGCCGAAGGGGGCGACCTCGGTGGAAAACAAGCCAGTATTGAGGCCGACCATGCCGTACTCCAGCGCTTCGGCGACGCGCCAGGCACGCGCCAGGTCGCGTGTATAGAAGTAGGCCGCGAGCCCGAACTCGGTGTCATTCGCCATGCGGATGGCGTCGGCCTCGCTTTCGAAGCGGAACAGCGGTGCGACGGGACCGAAGGTCTCCTCGCGTGCCATGAGCATCGCCGGGGTCACCTCGGTCACCACCGTCGGCTCAAAGAAAGTGCCGCCGAGTGCGTGACGGTGGCCGCCGAGTGCGATGCGCGCGCCCTTGCCAACCGCATCTGCCAGGTGCTCCTCGACCTTGGCGAGCGCCTTGTTGTCGATCAGCGGTCCCTGATCGCTCGGACCTTTGAGACCGTCGCCGACGCGCAGCTGCGCGACCGCGTGCACCAGCTTGTGGGTGAAAGCCTCGTACACCCCTGCCTGCACCAGCAGACGATTGGCGCACACGCAGGTCTGACCGGTATTACGGTACTTGCTGGCGATGGCGCCGGCGACTGCCGCATCGAGGTCCGCGTCCTCGAACACGATGAACGGCGCGTTGCCCCCCAGTTCCATCGTGATCTTCTTCACCGTGCCGGCGCATTGCGCCATCAGTTTCTTGCCGACCGCGGTCGAGCCGGTGAAGGTGACTTTGCGCACGCTGGGGTTGGAGGTGAGCTCGGTGCCGATGGCGGCGGCATTGCTGCCGGTGACCACGTTGAGAACGCCCGCCGGCACGCCGGCGCGCGCGGCGAGCGCAGCGGCGGCCAGCGCCGAGTAGGGAGTCTGGCTCGCGGGTTTGCACACAAAGGTACAGCCGGCGGCGAGTGCCGGACCCGCCTTGCGGGTGATCATGGCGAGCGGGAAATTCCAGGGCGTGATCGCGGCCACCACGCCCACCGGCTGACGCAGCACCACCAGGCGCTTGTCCGCCTGATGCGTCGGGATCACATCGCCATAGACTCGTTTGCCCTCCTCGGCGAACCACTCGATGAAGGCGGCACCGTAGCTGATCTCGCCCTTGGCCTCAGCGAGCGGCTTGCCCTGCTCGGCGGTCATGAGTGTTGCCAGGTCGTCCTGGTTGGCCATCAGCAGCTCGTACCAGCGGCGCAGGATGGCAGCGCGCTCCTTGGCGGTGAGCCCCGCCCACGCAGGAAAAGCTTGCTGCGCGGCGGCGATGGCGCGCCGCGTGTCCGGCACCCCCATGTCAGGCACGGTCCCAATCGGCTCGCGCGTGGCGGGGTTCAGCACCTCCTGAGTGGCACCGTCCGCGGCATCGAGCCACTTGCCGCCGATGAAGGCGCGGCTGCGCAACAAATCCGGATCACGCAGTTTCATGTGGCGCTCGCTTGTGCGGCCGTGGCGCCGCCGACCAGATGACGCTCCAGGAATTCGCGCGTACGCTCGCGCGCAAGCGCCGCGGCGTCGCGGTCATAGGCTTCGCGCTGGTCGCAGTTGAATCCGTGCCCGGCGCCCGGGTAGACGTACAGCGGCGCTTGCGGGTGTGCGGCGCGGATGGTCTCGACGTCCGCCGGCGGGATGCTCTGGTCGGCGCCGCCGAAATGAAACAGCAGCGGGCATTTGGGCTGACCCAGACAGTGGCTGACGTTGCCGTAGTACACCACCGCGCAGGCCGGGCGCAGCTGCACGGCCGCGAGGTAGCTCAGCACCCCGCCCCAACAGAAGCCGACCACAGCCGTGCGTCCGGAGTTCTTCACGACCGCTTGGGCGGCGGCCACATCCTTCAGGGTCAGCTCGCGATCGAGCTGCTTCACATAACCCTTGCCGAGCTGCGCGTCCTCCGCGGTGTATTGGAGCTCGATACCGCGCCGGATGCGGTCGAACAGTGCCGGCGCGATGGCGGTGTAGCCCTGGGTGGCGAAGTCGTCGGTCACTGACCGAATGTGACTGTTGATGCCGAAGATCTCCGGCAGCACCACGACCGCGCCGCGCGGCCGCCCGGCAGGTGCGGTCAGCCACGCCTGAAACTCGTGGCCGTCGCGCGCCATGATGGTGGTGAATTGACCCATGGGATGGCATTCTAACGCGGCGCGCTGCGGGAGGGTTTCATGCTCGTCGGCTCCGTTGTCAGACGGGTCGCCATACTCGGCGGGGTACGCATCCCCTTCGCCCGTTCCTATTCCGCTTACGCCACCGCCAGCAACCAGGACATGCTGACGGCCGCGTTCCGCGGCCTGGTCGCGCGCTTCAAGCTCGAGGGTGTGCGGCTCGGTGACGTGGCCGCCGGCGCGGTCATCAAGCATTCCAAGGACTACAACCTGGTGCGTGAGTGCGTGCTCTCGAGCGGCCTCGACCCGCACACGCCCGGCCTGGACATGCAGCGCGCCTGCGCCACCAGCCTCGAGGCCGCCATCGACATCGGCAATAAGATCGCGCTCGGCCAGATCGAGGCCGGCATCGCCGGCGGCACCGACTCGGTGAGCGATGCGCCGATCGTCTATCCGCGCTCCTACCAGCAGCTGCTGCTGAGGAGTTATCGCGGCCGCAGCGCCTGGCAGCGCATCGCGCCGTTCTTCGGCCTGCGGCCGCGGCACTTCAAACCGGTATTGCCCGCGGTCATCGAGCCGCGCACCGGGCTGTCGATGGGGCAGAGCACCGAGCTCATGGCGAAGCAGTGGCACATCGCGCGCGCCGAGCAGGACCAGCTGGCCTATGACAGTCACCGCAAGGCCGCCGCCGCCTGGGATGCCGGCTTCTACGATGATCTGGTGCTCGAGTATCTGGGACTGAAGCGCGACAACAACATCCGCGCTGACAGCAGCGTGGAGAAGCTCGCGAAGCTGCGGCCGAGCTTCGCCAGCGACGGCACCCTCACAGCCGGCAACAGCACGCCGCTCACGGACGGGGCGAGCGCCCTGCTGCTGGCAACTCCGGAGTGGGCCGCGCAGCGCCACCTGCCGGTGCAGGCCTACCTGCGCTACGGCAAGGCCTGGGCGGTGGATTTCGCCGGCGGCAAGGAAGGCCTCTTGATGGCGCCCACCTACGCGGTGGCGGCGATGCTGCGCGATGCCGCCCTCACGCTGCAGGACTTCGACTACTACGAGATCCACGAGGCGTTCGAAGCGCAGGTGCTGTGCACGCTCAAGGCATGGGAGTCGGCGGACTACTGCCGCGACACGCTCGGGTTGAGCACAGCCCTCGGCAGCATCGACCGCGCCAAACTCAACGTGAAGGGCGGCAGCGTGGCCATCGGGCACCCGTTTGCTGCGACCGGGACGCGCATTCTCGCCACGCTGGCGAAACTGCTCGCCGCGGATGCGAGCGCCAAGCGCGGCCTGGTCTCGGTGTGCACGGCCGGTGGCATGGGCGTGAGCGCCATCCTGGAACGCTAACAAGACAGCGCCCGGTGCGCTGCCCGGAGGAGGTAGCAGACATGAAGGTTCGAGTCCGGACCGCAGCTGCAGCTGCGGGCATGGTGTGGCTGAGCACGCTGGCGCAGGCAGATTTTCAGGCGGCCTTCGGCCAGTATCAGGCCGGCAACTACGACGTCGCGCACCGGCAGTTTCTGGCGCTGGCCGAGCTCGGCGACTGCTCCTCGCAGTTCAATCTGGGCGCGATGACGCTCAAAGGCCAGGGCGTCAGCCAGGACACCGGCAGCGGCGTCGGCTGGTTGCAGGCCGCCGCGAGCAACGGCTGCCAGCAGCTGGTGGGCGAGAAGTTGACGGCGCTCGCGGCCAGACTGACACCCGATCAGGCCAAGGCCGCCCAGGCAGTGCTCGCACGCTACGGGCACGAAGCGCTGCTCAGTGAGGGCATCCTCAATCCTCCCCTGGCCTGCAGCAACATCACTCCGCCGACGGTGCTGGACGCACCCAAGCCCGAATACCCGCCGAGCGATGTGCACCAGGACGGCATCGTCATTGCGGCACTGACCATCGGCGTCGACGGGCGCGCGCGCGACCCGGAGATCCTGCAGTCGGTCCCCAACGAGCACTTCGCGGCGGCGGCCATCGATGCCTGGTTGAACTGGCGTTACGTGCCCGCCAAGCGCAACGGTCAGCCGGTGGAAGCGCGCGTGCAGACCAAGTGGGTGTTCACGATCCAGGGCGCCGGCCCGCTGGCCGATGCGCCGGCCTTCAAACAGGCGCGCCCGGCGGCCTCCGCGGGCGACGCCGCGGCCGAATATCTGGTAGGCCTCACATCCACGCTCGACGATTCACTCGGGGTGTCGGCTGCCCAGGGCGGGCAGCTGCTGCTGGCCGCAGCGCGCGACGGTGATCCGCAAGCGCAGTACTGGCTCGGCAGCCAGCTGCGCACCACGGCTGAGTGCCATCCACACGCCGACGGTGGCGTGTGGCTGCGGCACGCGGCGGAGGCGGGCAACGCGTCCGCGCAACTGTTGCTGGCGCATGACCTCCTGGGCGCGGGCGCTGCGTCCGCGCAGGTGGCCGAGGCGCGGGCGCTGCTGGAAAAAGCGGCGTCCTCGGACAGTTACTACGTGCGCAAGCACGTCGCGGCAGTCCTCGCCACCTCAGCGCTCGAGGGCTTGCGTGATCCGGCGACGGCACTCGCGGTCGCCAAGCGGCTGGCGGCCGGAGAGATCCAGGGCGACCCGCAGATGTTGGAAGTTCTGGCCGCCGCGCAGGCCGCCAACGGCGACTACCGCGAGGCGGTCGCGCAGCAGGAACGCGCGCTGCAGCGGGCGTACGCGCTCGGCTGGAACACGACGGCGATGGCTGACCGGCTGAGCGCCTATCGCGCCGCTCGCCCCTGGCATGGAGACCTGTTCGCCGCTTAGCCGGCGGCGACTCTGACACAACGGTGGCGGCCGGCGGCCGGCGGCCGCGCGCTGCTCGCTGCGGCGCGCGCTGCCGTCGGACCGCCGCGCCCGCATTTGCGCGCCGGCCCGGCGTGACGGCAAGATGCCCGCATGAAGCCCTCGCGGTTCGCGAGCTTTCGCGAGTTCTATCCCTACTATCTGCAACAACACGCCAACCAAATCTCGCGCCGACTGCATGTCGGCGGCACGCTGCTCGCGCTGCTCCTGGCCGCTCTCGCGGTGGTCAGCGGCCGCTGGCCATGGCTGCTGGCCGTACCGCTGGCCGGCTACCTGCCGGCGTGGATCGGGCATTTACTGTTCGAACGCAACTCGCCGGCCACCTTCAGGCATCCGCTCTACAGCCTGCGCGGTGACTTGCTGCTGCTGGCGGAAGTTCTCAGCGGCCGGCGCCGCTGGTAACAGCTGCCAGACGAGTCAACCATGAGTCGTCCGGGCATCGACCGCGTCTTCGAGCGACGCCTCTCCGGCCTCGTCAACTGCGGCGAGCCACAGATCCTGCAGGGCGGCCGTAAAGGGGTCGAGAAGGAATCACTGCGCGTGCTGCCGAACGGCGCGCTGGCGCATACGCCGCATCCGCGTGAGCTCGGTTCCGCGCTCACCAACGAGCACATCACCACCGACTATTCCGAGTCGCTGATCGAGCTGGTGACGCCCGCGTTCACCGAGAGCTGGGAGCTGCTGCAGTACCTGCTCGACCTGCATCAGTTCGTCTACCGTCACCTGGGCGATGAGCTGCTGTGGGCCACCAGCATGCCGTGCGCGATCGAGCGCGACGCGGACATTCCGCTCGCTCAGTAC
>Ga0210398_10004971_pt1 | contig 12406 bp, 11 predicted proteins | sample IncBWC4OmetaG_FD_161047 | JGI IMG/M metagenome (GOLD analysis project Ga0210398, IMG submission 161047) | Forest soil microbial communities from Barre Woods Harvard Forest LTER site, Petersham, Massachusetts, United States - Inc-BW-C-4-O | ecosystem: Environmental > Terrestrial > Soil >... | reverse complement strand
TAGCGCTTGAAAGCCTTCCCGATTCGGATGAGTGGGAAGTGTTGGTCGTTGACAACAACTCAGTTGATAAGACGCGTGAAGTTGTGGAGGAGTTCTGCTGTCGATATCCCGGCCGCTTCCGGTACCTGTTCGAATCACGCCAAGGTAAATCCAATGCCCTCAACGCTGGGATTAGGGAGGCGCGTGGGGACATTCTGGCTTTTGCGGATGACGACGTAACGGTTGAGCCAATGTGGCTGCGCAATCTCACAGCAGCATTGCGCAACAATGATTTGGCAGGGGCCGGAGGCCGCATTCTTCCCCACTGGACTTGCCCGCCTCCTCGATGGCTACCGTCCGAAGGCCGTTACGCGTCCGCACCGTTCGCTCTCTTTGACTTGGGTCTCAAAGCCGGGCCGCTTGCCGAACCTCCATTTGGCACCAACATGGCGTTCCGGAAAGCAATGTTTGAGAAGTACGGCGGTTTTCGAACCGACTTGGGGCCATGCCCCGGCTCTGAGATTCGCAGCGAAGATACTGAGTTCGGTCGGCGCCTGTTGGCTGGAGGAGAACAGCTGTGGTATGAGCCATCGGCCGTCGTCTACCATCCGGTGCCGGAAAACCGCCTCGTTAAGAAGTACCATCTGGCTTGGTGGTATGACAAAGGTCGTGCAGACATCCGCGAAGTCGGCATTCCCCGCAATGGCCTCCGCTGTAAGGGAGTGCCTTTATGTCTATTTCGCCGCCTTGCAAGATGGACGCTGCAATGGATGATTGAGGTTCGGAGAGCCCAGCGATTCGAAGCCAAGATGAAACTCTGGGGAATCCGTGGAGCAATTGCAGAGTGCTGCAACGAGCTTCTTGCGACCAAGAGGCAGGTGCTTGAAAGAAAGCTATCGCCCTAGAGGCGGCAACCGGCCCGAGGACGTAGGTCCGAACCGCCCCGTTCCTGATGGCAACACTTCAGAGCCCTGGGACTTTAGTCCAAGAAATTTGGGGCAAGTCCAAATCGTCCGTCCGAGCAAGGGCTCGCCGAAGTTTTCAACCTATTGAATCCAAACTGTTTAACCCCCATTGGTGTTTTGGCCCTCAATCTGCGTCCTTAGCCTTAGAAAGCTGCGGAAGAGGGATCCGAATGGGACTAAAATGGCGGAGCTTACCCGGATATGACCACTGTGTCTGCACAGGCGGCGAGACTCCTCGGCCATACGGTTTCCCCTTCAGTCCGCGGCACGCGTGTAATTCGGACGTCATCATCAGCTAGCTGGAACTAAACACCCTTCAGGCGAATAAACAATGGAAAAGTGCTGCGACCCCAATCCCTATCCCTGGTTTGCTGTTCGAGTGAAATCTCGATCGGAAAAAAGTGTTGCCGCAATAGCGCAGTACAACGGATTCGAACAGTTCCTGCCGCTCTACCAGAGCCGTCGCCGTTGGTCGGACCGCGTTAAATCGGTAGAGCTCCCGCTCTTTCCGGGTTACGTATTCTGCCGGATAGAAGCGGCGCGCCGGCTTCAGCTGTTGACTATTCCAGGTGTTCAGCAGATCGTAGGCGCTGGAAAGACGCCCCTTCCTGTCGATGACGCCGAGATAATGGCATTGCAAGTCGCGGCGAAATCCGGTCTTCCGGCGGAGCCTTGGCCCTTCTTGAGAGCCGGGCAGCGAGTGCTTCTCGAGGACGGGCCGCTGGCAGGTCTCGAAGGTCTCCTCATTGATTTTCGCAAGAACTATAGGCTTCTCCTGTCAGTAACTCTTTTGAATCGTGCCGTGGCGGTAGAGATCGATCGCGATTGGGTCACACCACTTCACACTTCCGGCTCAATGATAGCTCCGGCTACCTTCACCAATCCGTTGGCTGAAAGAAGTCCATACGCTTGATCTGCACACCTGTCTCAGCTCCACCGTTGTTGTAGAAACTCACTGCCTCAGGCCACATGAGGTTTTCCTGGTCTTTAACACATGATTAGAATAGGCGTCATCGGATACGGCTACTGGGGCCCCCGCATTGTCAGAAACTTCCATAGCATCGAAGGCTGCCAAGTCGCGGCCGTCTGCGATAAAAGCAGCTCCTCGCTCCGCCGCGTGGCGCGCGATTTTCCAGGCATACATGTCACTTCGGATCCGTGCGAAGTCTTGACATCTGCCCACATCGATGCGGTGGCTGTGGTTACTCCCGTCTGCACTCATTTCGAGTTAGCCAGAACAGCGCTCCAGAACGGGAAGCACGTCTTTGTGGAAAAGCCGTTCACCTCGACTGCGTGTGAAGCTGAGCAACTAATCGAGTTGGCGGATCGAAAAAACCTCCAAATCATGGTGGACCACACCTTTCTGTTCACCGCCGCGGTTCGCAAGATAAAGCAACTCATCGACGCCCAAGAGCTCGGAAGGCTCTACTACTACGATTCGACTAGAGTAAACCTTGGCCTATTTCAACACGACGTAAATGTCATTTGGGACTTGGCTCCTCATGATCTTTCCATAGTTGATTATCTCGTTCAGGAGCAGCCGGAGTATGTTGTTGCCACCGCGCAAGCACATCTGAACGGCCTCGAAGACATTGCGCACATTACTGTCTATTTCAGCAATCGAGTGATTGCAAACATTAATGTCAACTGGCTTTCGCCCGTCAAAGTAAGGACGACGCTGATTGGTGGCGAAAGGCGGATGTTGGTGTGGAACGACCTGGAAGCAGATGAAAAGTTGAAAATTTACGACAAAGGCGTTTCAGTAGTGAACGGGGAAAATGTCTACGACTTGCTCGTCAGTTATCGATCTGGCGACATGTGGGCGCCAAAGATAGAACAAACGGAGGCCCTCGCCGTCGAGACTGGATACTTCATCGATTGTGTGTCTAACAACCTGAGGCCCTTTAACGATGGGCGTGCCGGTCTGCGTGTGGTAAAGATTCTCGAAGCCGCGAACAAGTCGCTGAAGGGCCGGGGTAACCCGATTGAGTTATGACAGGCCATCAGTGTATTTCGCCGGATGTCAAGCTCGGCCTGGAGGTGAAGTTATCGAAGTTCATAAATCTCTACGGTTGCGAAGTCGGCAATAATACAAAAATTGGATCGTTCGTTGAAATTCAGAAGAACGCGAGAATTGGCGGTAACTGCAAAATTTCCAGCCACTCTTTCATCTGCGAGGGAGTGACAATTGAGGACAACGTCTTCATCGGCCATGGTGTCAAGTTCATCAACGACACCTATCCTCGCGCGACCAACGAAAGTGGCGAACTGCAGACCGAAAGCGATTGGAAGGTCGAAACCACGATTGTAAAGTCGGGAGCTTCGATTGGGTCTGGCGCAACGGTCCTGGCCAATATTGTCATCGGTGAGAGAGCCATTGTGGGCGCAGGAAGCGTCGTAACGAAGGATGTTCCGGCTGACTGCATTGTCGCTGGCAATCCCGCACGAATTTTGCGTGTCTTTACTTCAGAAGGAGGCTTTAAAAACAAATGAGTGCCATCAACAGTGTACCCTTTCTAGACTTGGTTACCGCGCATCACAATCTGAAGGATGAGTTGTGTGGTGCTTTCCGCTCGGCGATTGAGACGGCATCGTTCATTGGAGGACCTCTCGTCGAGGAGTTCGAGCGCCAGTTTGCGGCATACTGCAAAACAGATTATTGCGTCGGTGTTGGCAGCGGCACGGATGCACTACGGTTTGCGCTTATCGCCTCGGGAGTTTGCCCCGGTGACACGGTTCTTACGGTCCCGAACAGTTTTATTGCGACAGGCGAAGCGATTTCCCAGGCTGGCGCTATCCCAGACTTCGTCGATGTGGATGAGCGGACCTACAATATGGATCCCTTGAAGCTTAAGGAGTATCTCGAGACCTCGTGCTATTGGAATTCTGCCCTTAGCAGACTCGTGGTTCGCCGCAGCGGCAGTCCCTTAACGGCAATCGTGCCGGTGCACCTGTATGGGCAACCAGCCGACATGGATCCGATTGCCGACTTGGCCGAGCAGTACAACCTGATTCTATTGGAGGACGCGTGCCAGGCGCACGGAGCGGACTACTTCTCGGAACGAGACGGCTGCTGGAAGCGCGCCGGTTCGATGGGAATGGCGGCTGCCTTTAGCTTTTACCCGGGAAAGAACCTGGGAGCATGCGGCGAGGCCGGTGCCGTCACAACGAACGACCCAGAATTGGCCAGGAAGATTCGGATGCTTCGAGATCACGGGCAGATCCGGAAATACTATCACGAGGTTGAAGGCTATAACGGCCGCCTGGATGCCATACAGGCCAGCATACTTCTGATAAAACTAAAGTACCTGGACGACTGGACACTGCGGAGACGAAAAGCTGCGTCCCGTTACGGAGAGTTGCTGGATTCCCCACAACACGAAATCATGCTGCCGTACCAGCCGGATTGGGCTCAGGCTGTCTATCACCTTTTCGTCGTCTGCGTGCGGAATCGGGAACAGCTAATGAAGCAGCTGTCCCTCGCTGGCATCGGCACTGGGATCCACTATCCAATCCCGTTGCATTTGCAGCGAGCATATAACCATCTGGGCTATTCGAACGGCGACTTCCCAGTTTCCGAGCGGCTTTCTGACGAAGTGCTCTCCTTACCCATGGGGCCGGAACTTACCGCTGCGCAGCAGGAACGGGTTGCGGAAGAGGTCCTGAAATCTGTTGAGCTTAGGCCCCTGATGTGCGCCGCGGCTGCCGCAGGTTGAGCAGCGAACTGAAAGCGGCGCTACGTTTCTTTCGGTCCGGGGAGCAGTCGGCTTTTTGCTGGCGAGCGCGAGCCGGGACTCGTATTCCCAGTCGGCTTTGGCTGCCCGAGTTGAAGCATTAGTCTGTTGGGAGGGCTCGACCCCCCGAACGAGCGCCTAGCGATTCGTCGAACGTGGCACCGAGTCACTCGTTGCCCTCCAACAAGTCTCCTGATCACCTAACCTGAAAAGAAGAACACTTTGCCAGAGACCACAGCCTTGCCGGACCCGGAATCCGACCTGAAGTCGATTCTGGAGTCGACCCTGCGCATTCTCCGGACTCGGAGCCTGCTGATTCTCGGGGCGGCCGCAATCATCGCGTTGCCGACCGCTGCGCTGCTCCCTCTTATTCCGCAGAGGTACAGATCAGAGGCGACCGTGCTGGTCGTGCAGCAAGAGGTTCCGGAACGTTACGTTACGCCGACGACGTCGACCGCGATTGGCGAGGCGCTGCAGGCCATGACTCAGGAGGTGCTGTCACGCACGCGTCTGATGGAAATCATTCATGAACTTCATTTGTATTCAAAAGAGCAAGGGCGACTCGCACCTGAGCAGATTATCGAGATGATGCGCAAAAAGATCGATATCACGCCGATCACCAATCCGGACCGCAAAGAAGAGTACACTGCCTTCAAAATCGCGTTCACCACCGAGGATCCGCGCATCGCTCAGAAAGTGACAAGCAGGCTTACATCTCTATTCATCGAGGAGAATTCGCGGACTCGCCAAGACCAGGCGACCAGCACGGCCAGCTTCTTGAGCTCAGAACTGGAAGGTGTGAAGGAAAAACTCGCTGAACAGGAAGCTCGGCTGAAGGACTTCAAAATGCAGCACCTCGGCGAACTGCCTGAACAACAGCAGAGTAACGTCGCTATTCTCGGCACACTGCAGTCGCAACTACAAAATACCGCGTCGAGTCTGGCCCGGGCTGAACAGCAAAAGGTTTATCTGCAGTCCCTTCTCAGCGGTTACCGAAACTTTGCCGCCCGTGGAATGGCACTGCCAACGAGTGCCGGCGGGAGTCGCTTGGCAAGCCCACTCGAAGAGGCACGCGCGGAGCTGACGCGCCTCCAATTGCAAAAAGCGGCGCTGTTGGGTACTTTCACTCCAGAACATCCCGATGTCTTGAAGATCGACTTAGACATTAAGAGACAGCAAGCTTTGGTCGAAAGCCTCAAACCGAAGGATTCTGCAAAGACCGAGAACACCCAGCCAGCGCCTGCGAGCAGCGAGGACGACGTATCAACTGCCCAGCTCAAAAGTCAGCTTGAGGCCAATCGGCTTGAGATTGAAAATCTATCGAACGACGAACACAAGCTTCAAGTTCGGATAGCGGAGTATCAGAATAGGTTAAACGCCACGCCGGTGCGAGAACAGCAATTGGCGGATGTCGTAAGAGATTACGAATTGCTAAAGCTGAGTTATGCTGACCTTCTCAGCAAGAAACAACAGTCGCAGCTTGCCGCGAGTTTGGAGAGACAGCAGGAGGGGCAACATTTCCTGGTCATCGACCCTGCCAATCTTCCCCAGATTCCTTCCGGCCCTAGACCGATCCAGATTAGCCTGGGAGGTGCTGCGGCCGGCCTCGCAATGGGCCTTGCGATCGCGGTCTTTTTGGAAATGAGGAAAAATGCGTTCCAGTCAGAGAAAGAAATCATGCACTCTCTGGGTCTGGTGCTGGTCCTTGAAGTTCCGTTGATGCTTAGTGTTTCCGAAGAGCGTTCTCGCTTCTGGAAATCGGCGTTCACAGCGGCGACCGGATGTATTCTTGTTTTGGTCATCTGCGCCACTGAGTATTATGTCTATCGTCTTGGATAGCGGCGTGTTCAGTCTTCTTAGAGAGAATCCCCAGGGGCCAGCGCAGTCGTCTGCTGGGGAGGCCTTATGACCCAATTCGTGAGCCTTTTCCCGAAGCCCAACGACCAAATGGGCGCTCCTGCCAAATCCGCTGAAGGCAAGACCACCAAAGGACCGGAGCATGCCACCGGTCTAGAGACAGTGCGCGAGGAGGAGGTCAACATCGACAAGGGGTGTCGCCTTGTGGTGTACACGGACCCTCGTAGCCCTGCCGCTGACCGTTTCCGATACTTCCGGATACGTCTTCGTGAACCGTGGGAAGCCGGAAAAGTGAAGACCGTGCTCATAACGAGCGCGCTGCCCCGGGACGGAAAGTCCACCGTCGCCATTAACCTGGCGTCTGCTCTATGTGAACACGGCAAGAAAAGGGTGTTGCTTATTGAAGCCGATCTTCACCGGCCTACTCTGGCATCGCTGTTGGGGCTCGAGGCCGGCCCAGGTCTTGCCGAATGCCTAACGACTGGCGTTAATCCCGTGCCCTTCCTGCGCCGCCTGCAACCATTGGGATGGTATGTGCTGACGGCAGGAGGTGCGTGTGTCAACCCAACTGAGTTACTGCACTCAGGGGTCCTTCAGGATCTTATAAGCAGCCTCAGTCCACACTTTGACTGGATTCTCATCGACTCTCCTCCTGTGATCCCCATTACGGATGCGCTGTCAGTGGCGCGTGAGGTCGACGCGATTCTCATGGTTGTAAGGGCTGGATCAACACCTCGTGATCTGGTTCAGCGCTCGGTAGCTCTACTTGGCCGAAAGAAACTGTTGGCTGTCGTACTCAACGGACTCGAGAGTGTAAACCGAATGTATTCCGAGTACGGGTATTACGACAACCAGTCAAGCAATGCTGGGCCGAATACTGAGGCGAAGACTCTTGATGGGATCCCCGCCAAAGGCAAGTGAAGCTCTCGACCTGGGCTTGAGGCGGAAACTCGCACTCAATCTTCACGGCCTCTGGACGAATGGGCCGGTACTGATGCCGTCGTATAGTTCCGCCCGGCTCGCCTCATATTCTTAGTGCGATGAACATTCTTGTAGACCGTCAACCCAAAACAATTCGGATCGTAGTCGCCGACGAACAACCGACTTTTCGTGAAGGTCTGCGGGGCCTCCTTCAGTCCGAGCCCGATATTGATGTCGCCGGCGAGGCGCCGGATGCTCCAAGTGCGATCGACTTGGCCGACCAACTCAAGCCAGACGTTCTCTTGCTTGACTTTGGCTTATGCCAAAAGCCTGAAGTAACTGGGTCTGCTGTAATGCGTAATTCCCTTTCTCGGCTTCGGATACTGATGATGATCGGGAGTCCCGAAGAGGCCCATATTCTAGAAACCTTCCGTCTAGGGGCAAAAGGCGTTGTACTGAAGGGGTCGGCGGCTCGAATGTGGTCCAAGAGCATTCGAAAAGTAGTTGCAGGCGAATACTGGCTTGGAAACGAAAGCACAGCAATCTTGGTGCACGCGCTACGCGAGCTCCTTCCTCAGAATACCTGGGCAGCGCCCCCGAAGCGTTACGGACTCACCCCGCGCGAACTGGAAATTGTGGAGCGGATCGCCCGCGGCCGATCGAACAAGGAGGTCGGATTAGAGTTTTCGATCTGCGAGCGAACTGTCAAACATCACCTGACAAACATCTTTAACAAGCTTGGAGTGTCGAGTCGTCTGGCATTAGCCCTTTTTGCCCGTGACAACCACATTCTGTAGGTTGGTCCGCAATCGGCAATTCGCCCCGAGTTTGAACACATGGCGTAGCCCGTTCCGCATTAGACGCTTGCCGTCGCACACAAGCGCAACGCTTAGTTATGGCTTGTTCCCGCGTCGGCGTGTATTCGTACAGCAGGGTCCGGATGATTGCGATTCCCGACGTAAGCACTCGCTGAAATCCCTTTCGCCCGCGGAAGACGGCGAACCAAAAAACCTCGCCAGTATGCCGTCGGTGCTGACCACCTTCGATTCCAGCACCGGTTCTCCCACAGCCCATACCCGCGGAGTCAGCAGTTCCGCGCCCTGCCGCATCCAGCCGCAAGTCGCCCGCCCGTGATCCCCACACCGAATCGCCAGAGTCTCTTGGCCTGCCCGGTGGAACGGCAAATGATCTGCCACCATGCTCACGGTGCGCGAACAGTCTTGCACCCGCCGGGCTCTCCTCAACGATAAATCACAATCATAGGGTTGTTGAGCTAGCACAACAATTGATGCTTACTGCCCGTGCCGCCGTATCCGGATCAAGGACGCTGTGGAAATCGAGTTGCGAGTGGGCCACCGTGGCGCGCTGAAACAGATCCGAGGAATGTATAGCGGCAGGCGATTCGCAGCAGGGATGTCATGAAACCACCTCATGTCCCGTAGTTTCACAGAGCAACTCCCAATGAACGCACTCACCTTGACCCATCTACGAATGCTGGAAGCAGAAAGTATACACATTCTGCGCGAGGTTGTAGCGGAATTTCAACGACCAGTAATGCTTTATTCCATCGGGAAGGACTCATCTGTGATGGTGAGGCTTGCACAAAAAGCCTTTTACCCCGGACCGATCCCGTTTCCTCTTCTACATATTGATACTGGGTTCAAATTCAGGGAGATGATAGAGTTCCGAGACAGCTTTTGTGCCCAGCTCGGCGTCAGGCTGATCGTACACACAAACAAATCCGCCACCGAAGCCGGGGCTAATCCGTTCGCTCTCGGAACACAAAGATGTTGCGGCCTCCTGAAGACGCGAGCCTTGCTCGATGCGCTCGCGGAGGGTGAATTTGACGCGGCAATCGGCGGAGCCAGGCGAGACGAGGAGAAGTCCCGCGCAAAAGAGCGAGTTTACTCATTCCGCGATCCTTATGGTCAATGGGACCCCAAAAACCAGCGCCCCGAATTGTGGAACCTGTTCAATTCAAGGCTTAACTCGGGCGAAAGCATCCGTGTCTTCCCACTTTCGAATTGGACCGAACTCGACGTATGGCAGTACATCTACCTGGAAAGTATTCCGATTGTGCCGTTGTATTTCGCACAAGTGCGCGAGATGGTGGTGCGACGATCGATGCTCATTCCTGTGGAGCTCGATATTCCACTGCTGCCAGGTGAGCGTAAAGAGAAGGTCATGTGCAGGATGCGATCCCTGGGCTGCAGTCCTTGCACCGGGGCAATATCTTCAAACGCGGATACGCTGCCGAAAATCATCGGAGAGATGATGCTGTTTCGTCGCTCGGAACGCGAAAATCGCGTCATCGATTTCGACCAGGAGGGGTCGATGGAGATTAAGAAAAGGGAAGGGTACTTCTAACAGTGTCTCTATTAGCGGAGCCATTGGCATTAGCGGAGCCATTGGCCGGCGGCATAGAAAATCTCCTCCGGCGGGACGAAGAGAAGGATCTTCTGCGGCTGATCACGGCCGGCAGTGTCGACGATGGGAAATCCACGTTGATTGGCCGGCTTCTATTCGATTCGAAAAGCGTATATGAGGACCAACTTGCTGCCGTGCAGAGGGTGACAGTCAACCAGCCTGCGGGGGCCATTGATTTCGCTTTGCTCACGGATGGATTGCGCGCGGAGCGTGAGCAGGGGATTACTATTGACGTTGCTTATCGATACTTTGCTACGCCCAGACGCAAGTTCATCATTGCCGACACGCCGGGTCATGAGCAATATACCCGTAACATGGCGACCGGCGCCTCAACGGCGAATCTGGCAATCATTCTCATCGACGCTCGTAACGGCGTCCTGACACAGTCAAGGAGACACGCATTCATAGCGTCCCTCCTCGGAATTCAGCATATTGTTGTCGCCACGAACAAGATGGACCTCGTGGACTACCGCGAGGAGGTGTTCGAGCGGATCTGTGACGACTTCCGCGAATTCGCTGCGCAGCTTCGGGTTCCAGATTTGTATTTCATTCCCGTAAGCGCTTTGCATGGAGACAATATCGTTACGAAAAGCGAGCGCATGCCATGGTATGAGGGCGCCACGGTCCTCCATCATCTTGAGACCGTTCACATCGCAAGTGATCGCAACTTATCGGAAATGCGATTCCCGGTACAACTCGTGATGCGTCCAAACGAGCAGCAGCGCGGCTACGCAGGGCAGATGGCTTCAGGTGTTCTCACGCCAGGGGATCCGGTTATGGTCCTCCCGTCCGGCCAAACCTCGCGGGTAAAGTCGATTGTCAGTTACGAGGGCAACTTAGAGCGGGCCTTCCCGCCCATGTCGGTCACCGTCTGTCTGGAGAATCAGTTGGATGTCAGCCGGGGGAATATGCTGGTGCCTCCGACTCACTCGCCTCGCGTGACTCGATGCATAGACGCGAGGGTGGTCTGGATGGGCAACGACCCTCTGGACATTGGCAAGCAGTACATCGTCAAGCACACTAGTCAGGTCGTGAAAGCGCAGGTTCGGTCCATTCGCTACAGAGTGAATGTGAATACCTTGGAGAAATGCGCGGCGTCCGACTTGAAGCTGAACGACGTGGGGGCGATTGTGGTTGATACACATCTGCCTCTATTTGTTGATGCCTACATGCGCAATCGAGTCACCGGGAGCTTCATTCTCGTTGATCCGATATCGAACGCGACAGTAGCCGCCGGAATGATAACCGGCCGCGATCCGGAACGCACGGATGCGGTACTCGAGCCTAATCCGGATATGCCGGATCCGAACCGTATCTCGCTGATCGAGCGGCGAGCTCGCATCGGGCATCCCTCGGTTCTGATCTGGCTGAATGGCGGAGGTCACTTCGCCTGTGCGGTGGAACGCAAGCTTTTCGACAAGGGATATCTCACTCACGTGCTGGTTGCTCAGACTGATAGATCATCTAACCTGCTGCAGCTCGCACAGAGTGCGATCGCCGCCGGACTTATCACCATTTGCTCTGCCGGTTTGATGTATGAGATAGAGCGCGAACGGGCCAAAGACTTGATTGCTCCGGAGCTCTTTGTGGACATGGACTCATCGCAATTTAGCACGGTTGCAGACGCAGCCGAGCAAATCTGCAAGACGTTGGCAGATCGAGGGATCCTGCCGGCGTGGCGTTCGTGACACGTACAGTCAATCAGCAAGCGCGGAAATTGCTCTTATAGAGACCCGAGGGCCGGAAAAGGCCGCGACTAGGTTCGGGATGAAGAAGAGCCGGTACGGCGAAGACCAGACTATCGGGATGAATGGTGTCAACTATGGCTGCAGCAGTCGGTTCGAATCGAAACAACAAGGGCCTTGCCTGGCTAGTTCGTCAACTGGACGCGCTCCGGGGCGTGCTTGACGAGCCGACCGTTCGGCGGCTGTTAGCACAGGCGAACTTGGATCGGGCGGAGGTTGCTCCTTACGTCGAACAGCGGGCGGATTCTTATGCCCGGCGCAGTGTGGTTCGACGTGAAGACTACGAAGTATTGGTGCTCACCTGGTCCCCGTCGCAGGGCAGTGTGGCACACGACCACTCCGGCTCCCTTTGCGCCCTTAAGGTGGTGCAGGGCTGTCTCACCGAGCAGTGGTTCGAGGGAGCGCCAGATGGCCGCGTTCGGAGGACCAGTGCGACCCGCCTTGGCGCCGGAGAGATCATCGTCGATCCCGGTGTTGTCGTCCATGCCCTAAGCAATGAGGGTGCGTCGACTGAAGTCCTTGTCACAGTCCACATTTATTCCCCACCGTTGCCCGAGGTTAGACGATACGCTGTCGCTGAAGGGCCACCAGCCAAACTATTTTTGCGACCGGTTCCGCCAGATGCGAGGGTCATCGCGATCATCGGCGGAGGGTTCACGGGCGTCATGACGCTGGCGAACTTGCTTCGCTTCGGCAACGAAGCTGAGGTGCCGCTTCATATCGTCCTCATCGATAGGCAACCTGCCATCGCAGAAGGCGTTGCCTATCGCACTACCGA
>Ga0210398_10004970_pt1 | contig 12407 bp, 10 predicted proteins | sample IncBWC4OmetaG_FD_161047 | JGI IMG/M metagenome (GOLD analysis project Ga0210398, IMG submission 161047) | Forest soil microbial communities from Barre Woods Harvard Forest LTER site, Petersham, Massachusetts, United States - Inc-BW-C-4-O | ecosystem: Environmental > Terrestrial > Soil >... | reverse complement strand
GAGGTCTCGGTGGACTACCAGCACGTGGACGCGGCGTCGATGTTCTTCGTCACCCAGCCGGAACGGTTCGACGTCATCGTGACCGACAACCTGTTCGGCGACATCCTGACCGACCTTGGCGCCGCGGTGGCCGGCGGCATCGGGCTCGCGGCGAGCGGAAACATCAACCCGGGACGTGACCATCCGTCGATGTTCGAGCCGGTGCACGGCAGCGCGCCGGACATCGCCGGGCAGTCCAAGGCCGACCCGACCGCGGCGATCCTGTCCGCGGCACTGCTCTGCTCGCACCTGGGCCTGCCCGGTGCGGCGGCCAAGATCGAGCAGGCGGTCGCGGACGACCTGATCGAGCGTCAGGGTGAATGGGCGGCACGGACTACCGTGGAGATCGGCGCAGACATCGCCGAGCGAGTATCCGGATAGCGAGAGGCCGGGCGCGACAGGCCCAGGCTTCTCACTCGGCACAAATCCGACATCCCGGTACTGCCCAGAAAGGACCGATCCGTGATGACCGCACACCCCGACACCGAGATCGACTTCGAGATCCACCCCTCCCAGGCCAGGGTGCCAGCCGCCGAGCGCGAGCGGATACTGGTCGCGCCGGGGTTTGGTCAGGTCTTCACCGATCACATGATCACGCTGCGCTGGTCGGCCGAGCGTGGCTGGCACGACGGCAAGCTCGAGCCGTACGGCCCGTTCACGCTCGACACGGCCACCGCGGTGTTCCACTACGCCCAGGAGCTGTTCGAGGGGCTCAAGGCGTACCGTCAGGACACCGGGGCGATCGTGATGTTCCGCCCGCGGGCCAACGCGGCCCGCTTCAACGCGGGCAGCTACCGGATGGCGATGCCGGAACTGCCCGAGGAGACGTTCCTGCGGGCGCTCGAGCTGCTTGTCGCCCAGGACAAGGACTGGATCCCCGCAGGGGAGGGGAACAGCCTCTACCTGCGCCCGTTCATGATCGCGACGCAGCGCGGCCTCGGCGTCAACCACCCGTCCGACTCCTACTTGTTCTGCGTGATCGCCTCTCCGGCCGCCTCCTACTTCGGTGCCGGGGTCTCCACCGTCAAGGTCTGGCTGTCGGAGGACTACACGCGGGCGGCCCCGGGCGGCACTGGCGCGGTCAAGTGCGGCGGTAACTACGCCGCCGCGTTCGCCGCCCAGCAGCAGGCCGTGGAGAACGGGTGCGACCAGGTGGTCTGGCTCGACGCCGCCGAGCATCAGTGGGTCGAGGAAATGGGCGGCATGAACCTGTACTTCGTCTACGGTTCAGGTGCCGGGGCCCGGATCATGACGCCCGCCCTGACCGGCACCCTGCTACCCGGCATCACCAGGGACTCGCTGCTCAAGCTCGCGCCGACGCTGGGCGTCCCGGCCGCCGAGGGCCGGATCTCGGTGCCCGAGTGGCGCCGGGGCTGCGCTTCCGGCGAGATCACCGAGGTGTTCGCCTGCGGCACGGCGGCCGTGGTGACGCCGGTCGGCGCCGTCGACGGTGCTTCGGGCGGCTGGGCGGTCGGCTCCGGGGAGCCGGGGCCGGTCACCATGCGGCTGCGGGAGGAGCTCATCGGCATCCAGTACGGCCACCACCCCGACCCCTTCGGCTGGATCCACAAGGTCGCCTAGCCGCCGCAGCGCTGCGTTATCAAAACGTTATCGTTTTCTCATCACGGAAAGCAACCATCTGGACACGGGATGGCGTCTTAAGAGATGACTGAGGCTCGCTTGGGGGGTTGCGGCCCAGTCGTCGTGAGAGCCGGGCCTCATCTCGGGGGAGGCCCGGACTTCCAGACCGGCTCCGACCCTGCCGGTCGATCCCCGTGGGCGCGTTTCGGCCACCGCCAGCGCCCACGGGGATCATCACGTTTCCCTGACGCCGCTCGCCGGGCCCTCTCCGCAGGGAATCTCCGTTGGCTGATCCGTGTTGAGCCGGGTAAGGTCGTAGGCGGCGGGCAAGCCACGTGCGCCCGACCTACAACTGAACAGGGGGGTGAACGGTTTCGACTTCGGTGGTCGATCCAGGAGAAGCGAGCCGAGGGTGGCGGTTGTGACCTCGTAAATAATGCGACCGTAACCAATAGGTGCCAACTCTATGAGCACTGTGCCTGCTTCCAAGCAGGCTCTCGCCCTTGCCGCCTAAGGCAAGTTAGCGAGGACTGTCAGCCCGGGAGTGCCTTCGGCCCGGAACTGGCATCAGCGAGAGGGCTTACTAGCCGGCCCGGCCGCGGGGCAGGCTAGGAAATCTAACAGTGGCTGAGCCTGTCGGCGTCTTGCCTGCGTGATCGCCGGGGCTGAGAAAAGCAAATGCGGGCTGCGCTCGGAGAAGACCTGGTGAGGTACTGAAGGACCCGGGTTCGATTCCCGGCACCTCCAAGAGTGCTCAGTGGCAATTCCCCTGAGCATTGTTGGAGGTGTGGCCGTTCCCCTGATAGCGCTTTAGGAGTTCGCGTGCCTATTGCCGCCCCATTGCCGTGGCCCGTTGATGCCCTCCCCCAGTACTGTCATTCCCATGATCGCGTAAAGAAAGTGCACGCATAGGACGCGGAATTTACATCAGGGAAAAAGTCTTCGTGATCTCGAGGCGCGATCTGCCCGGTTTTACCGCTTAAATCTAGAAATTTCGGGCAACCTACCCCGTGCTACGTGGTGCCCGGTAGTGGCGGCCATCGGCACTAGCAGCCGCGCACCTGGCCCGCCGCGCGCCCGCGGCACACCGCTCTCAGTACCTCTAGCGCCCGCTTGTGCCGCTCGCCTTTCTGGGCGGCGACTAGGACATTTACGCGAACGAGCACAAATGGCTCAGGCCCCGCAAGCGGTAACAGCCGCGCGGCCGGATCGCTTTTCTGCTCGCCGGATGGCCTCCTGTCTGCGGCGGAACTCCGGGCCGACGGAGGGGACGCACGCGCCACTAGGCGGCCAGAGGACCGCCCAGGTGGGTCGCGGCGGCGGTTTGCGGCTGTTTCTGGGGCGGCGCGCGTAGCCGATCATTACCATTCTGCGTCCGAACACGGGATAATAGGGCGACGGATCGACACGGTTGTTGCGGTCGGCGCCGCTTTGGCGGACGCCGGACTGGTACGGCCCGCGCGAGGCGGTCGGCGCTCGCGGCCCGAAGGGGCCGCACGGGCGCCGCGCGGCGAGGACCATTGGTACGTGTGCGCGTGAGGAAGGGGATGCAGGATGGCGGCGATGAAGCCGCGGACGGGCGATGGCCCGCTCGAGGTGACCAAGGAGGGCCGTGGCATCGTGATGCGCGTCCCGTTGGAGGGCGGCGGCAGGCTCGTTGTCGAGCTGTCAGCCGATGAGGCTGCCAAGCTGGGAGACGCGCTGCAGGCGGCCGTTGGGTAGTGCCATCCGGGCCCGCCGCGAAGCCGCTGGAAATCCGTACCGCTGAACTGGACCCACGCGTACGTTCGGAATGATTGGTTATTTCTTGACCGCGGTGAGCAGGCCGCCGGCGACCGGAAGTAGCAACGGGACCAGTCGATCGTCGATCCTGATCATGTCGGCGAGTTCCCGCGCGCCGTCTTCAGCCGGGCCTTCGTCCCGCGGCAGCGCGTCGTTGAAGACGACGATTCCGCCGGCGCGAAGCAGCCGCATGCTCGCCGTCAGGTACTCGGGATAAGCGACCGTGTCCGCGTCACAGAACACCAGGTCGTACGCTCCGTCGGAGAGCCTCGGCAGGACGTCGAGGGCCCGGCCGACGATGAGCCTCGCCTGGTTGGCGGCGAAGCCGGCCTCCGTGAATGCCTTGCGCGCCAGCCTGTGGTATTCGGGCTCGGTGTCCACGCTGGTCAGCACGCCGCCGGGACGCATGCCGCGCAGCAGCCAGATGCCAGAGCTGCCGCAGCCAGTGCCGATTTCCACCACCGCCCGGGCCGCGATCGCGGTCGCGAAGAACCGCAGCGCCGCTCCCGTGGCGGGCGAAACCGGCGCCGTCCCGCCGACTTCCTCGGCGTTCGCGCGGGCGGTGAGCAGCGGCTCGTCCTCTACCGCGTACGCCTCGTCGTACTCGATGACTGCCCCCTTCGCGATGTTTCCCTGGCGGTGAGCCTAGCCAATTTCGCTGGTCCGTGGAACCTGAAGGCGGTGCTGCCCGTTAGGCAAATGATGAGTGAGGCCCTCTTCTCGCTTGGCATAGCGGAAGAATTGCGTGCAGGATGGTGATGGTCGCCGCGAAGCCTCACGCGGCCGGCGAACCTGTGGAGGAGGCCGTGGCGCCCGAACCAGCACCGCTCTCCCAGTGGGAACTCCCTAGCTGGGAAGAGATCGTGCGGGTGCATTCGGCGCGGGTGTACCGCCTCGCGTACCGGCTCACAGGGAACCCGCACGACGCGGAGGACCTGACCCAGGAAGTCTTCGTCCGCGTGTTCCGTTCGCTCTCCAGCTACACCCCGGGGACGTTCGAGGGCTGGCTGCACCGGATAACCACCAACCTGTTCCTTGACGGCGCGCGGCGTAAGCAGCGGATCAGGTTCGAGGGCCTCGGCGAGGATGTCGCGCAGCGGCTGGCGGGCACCGAGCTGACCCCGGCGCAGGCGCTGGACGAGCGGCACCTCGACGGCGACATCCAGGAGGCGTTGCGCGCGCTGCCGCCGGATTACCGGGCCGCGGTGGTGCTCTGCGACATCGAGGGGTTCTCCTACGAGGAGATCGCGGCCACCATGGGCGTGAAGCTCGGCACCGTGCGCAGCCGGATCCACCGCGGGCGAGCGCAACTGCGGGCCGCGCTCGCGCACCGCGACCGGCAGGCCGGACGCCGGGTCAGGCAGCCAGGCGTGGCGGCGGGTGAGCCGTGAGTCATCTCGGAGACCAGATCTCCGCCCTGATCGACGGAGAGCTGACTGGCGCGGACCTCGACCGGGCCAACGCGCACCTGGCGGCGTGTGGGCGCTGCCGCGCGGAGGCGGCGGAGTTGCGACAGCTCAAGCGCGACCTACGGGCGCTGTTCGAGGTTGACGGCGACGACGCGCTGACCCGGCGGCTGCTCGCGGTGGCGGGCCCGGGCGGCCCGGTGCCGTCCCGCCGGCTCCGCCGGGAACAATACCGGCTCGAGCGCTCGCGAGATGAGCAGGCGCCACGCGGTCGCGAGCGGGACTATCGCACGGCGCGCCCCCGCTCCCGCTACGTGCTGTGGAGCGTGATCTCGCTCTTCGTCATCGGCGTCGGCGCCGCGGCGTTCACGATGGGCGCCGGCGGCACCGCCTCCCCAGGACCGAAGGTCACGCCGCAGCTGGAGATGTTCAGCGTCGAGCACGCCATCATCTCCGGGGATGTTCCGTACCCCGACCCGACGCAGGTCGTTACGGGCGCGACGAGTCCGTGATGCCCGCGATAGCCGCACTGCGCCGCCGCCCCGGGCTGATGGCCAGCGCCGCCGTGACCATCACCGTGCCCGGCCTGCTGGCGGCGCTCGCGCTGGTCGGGCATGAGCACGCGGCCTCCGCGGCGTCTGCGGCGTCCGTGGCGGCCGCCGGCGCGGAGTCGCTCGGCAGCGGCCCGCCTGCCACGCTGTCCACCGCGCCGTTTCCCGCAGGCGCGCAGGCCGGGCCCGCGGCGGTTTCCCACGAAGCTTCGATCGCCGTCAGGCAAGCGGCCGCTGAAGCGGGCCGGGTGGCGGGGGTGCGCGCGCAGTTCTTCGACTACACGGCGAGCGCGCCGAGCGGCCTGGGCATGCGCCTGCTCGCGAAGTCGGCGACGGCCGGCCTCGCCGCGTCCTACCAGGGCGTCGAGCTGATCGCGCAGTGGGGCGTGTCCGGCGCGGAAACGACGGTGTCCGACGTCTGGCATCGCGGCGGCCTGACGGTCACCCAGACCTCGGACGCCGGGACGCTAAGCAACGTCCAGCCGTACGTTTCCTACGACGACAACGGCTCACCCGAGGGCGTCTTCGGGGTCACGAGCGCGCTGGTCGCGCTGCTCGGTAAGCACTACATCGCGGTCTATCAGGGCACCGGTTCGGCCGTCGGCAGGCCCGCGCTCATCGTCGGACTGGACCGGGCCGACGGCAGCCTGGCGGCCAGGTTCTGGCTGGACAAACAGACCATGGTGCCGCTGCGGCGGGAAGTTTACGACACGTCCGCCCAGCTGATCAGCGAAGACGCGTTCGTGCAAGTGCAGTTCGGCGCGCAGACGCCGCCCCCGGCGGTCGCGGCTACCTCCCCGTCGCCGGCCGGACCGGCCTGGGCCGCGGCACCGGCCCCGGCGCGGCTGGTGGCGGACCTCAACAAGGAGGGCTGGCAGCTGCCCGCCGCGCTTCCCGGCGGCCTGCCGTTGTACGCGGCGGCGCTGAGCCCGGCCGGCGCGGGGCAAGTGGTGGACCTTGGCTATTCGGACGGGCTCTCGGTCGTCTCGCTCTTCGTGCAGCGCGGCACGCTGGCCTCCAAGCCGGCCGGGTGGCAGCAGGCCAGCCTGGTCGGCCACCAGGTCTACGTCGCGGGGCACTCGATCATCTGGGCCGGAGACGGATTCGTCTACACGATGATGGCGGACGCCCCCCCGGCCGTCGTCACGCAGGTGGTCGCGTCGCTGCCCCAGGAGACCGCACCCGGGGGAGTCTTCGCCCGGATCACGCGCGGACTCCAGCGCCTCGCGACGCTCGTCAACCCCTTCGGATGAGCCGGCGAATTCGCATGGCTCGGCCGTCCCGCGCGAGGTGCGGACGGTTTAGAGTGGTTACGGGTGTCGATCGCCGTCCCGCGTTCGATCTACTGCTGACGGAGAGCTGAGCGTGTTTGACCTGTCCCTGACCAAGCTGTTGGTCCTCGCGGTGATCGCGCTCCTGGTGTTCGGCCCGAAGGAACTGCCCAAGATCGCCGCGCAGGCCGGGCGCGCGCTGCGCGACCTGCGCCGGATAGCCGAAGGCGCGAAGGCGGATCTCAAGGAGGGGCTCGGCCCGGAATTCCAGGACTTCGACTTCGAGGACCTGAACCCCCGCCGCTTCGTGCAGAAGCACCTGCTCGACGAGCCCGTCGCGACCATGACCCAGGCGGGCGTGACCAGCACCGGCGGCACCGCTAACGGCGCTAACGGCGCCGGCGCCGGGCGCGCCGTCCTCGAGGACGGCGCGGACCCGCCGTTCGACAGCGAGGCGACCTGAAACCCGCTCTGGCCCCGGCAGGCGCCCGGTTCTTAGCGCGGGCTGAGCCCGAGCATCCGGCCCGCGAGGCCGCGGCCGCGGCTGGCCAGCGAGTCGGCGATCTTGGCGAGCTGCAGCGCGGCGGGTGACGACGGGTCGTCGAGCACGAGCGGGATGCCGTTGTCGCCGCCCTCGCGCAGCCTGGTGTCGAGCGGGACCTGGCCGAGCAGCGGGACGGTGGTCCCGGTGAGCTGGGTCAGCGTGGCCGCGACCGCCTCGCCGCCGCCGGATCCGAAGACCTCCGTCTGCTCCCCGCAGTGCGGGCACACGAGATAGGACATGTTCTCTATCACGCCGGTGATGCGCTGCCGCGTCTGCGTCACGATGGCACCCGCGCGCTCGGCGACCTCGGCCGCCGCCAGCTGCGGCGTGGTGACCACGAGCAGTTCGGCGTTCGGCAGCAGCTGCGCGAGCGAGATCGCGATGTCCCCCGTGCCCGGCGGCAGGTCGAGCATCAGGTAGTCCAGGTCACCCCAGAACACGTCGGCGAGGAACTGCTGCATCGCCCGGTGCAGCATCGGGCCGCGCCACACGATCGGGGTGTTTCCCTTGGTGAACATGCCCATCGAGATCACCTTCACGTCGTGCGACGACGGCGGCATGATCATGTTCTCGACGGGGGTGGGGCGGCCGGTCACGCCGAGCATCCGTGGCACGGAATGCCCGTAGATGTCCGCGTCGATGACGCCGACCTTGTGCCCGGAAGCGGCGAGCGCCGCCGCCAGGTTCACGGTGACCGAGGACTTGCCGACGCCGCCCTTGCCGCTGGCGACCGCGATCACCTTGGTCAGCGACGCGGGCTGGGCGAACGGGATGACCGGTTCGGGGCGGCCCCCGCGCAGCTGGCTCTGCAGCGCCTGGCGCTGCTCTTCGCTCATCACGTCCAGGTCGACGCGCACCCCGGAGACGCCGGGCAGCGCCGCCACCGCGTCGGTGACCCGCGACGTGATGGTGTCGCGCATCGGGCAGCCGGCCACGGTCAGGTAGACGCCGACGTCCACGAGGCCGTCGGCGGCGACCGACACGGACTTGACCATGCCGAGTTCGGTGATCGGGCGGCCGATCTCTGGATCCTTGACACCGGCCAGCGCGGACGTCACCTGCTCGGCGGTAGGCAGCGGGGAGGTCATGCCTTCAGGTTATATGGCCGTCAAACGCAAGAGCTCCCGGCGGCTTGTAAGCCGCCGGGAGCCCAGGAGCCCAGGAGGAGCGCAGAGCGCTAGCGACTAGGGCTTTGTCTTGCCTTCGTTGCCATACCAGTTGCCGCCGCTGACGACAGCGCCGGTGGTCGGGTTGAGGATGACGGGCTGGAAGTTCGGCTTGCCGTGGAAGTCAAGCAGCCCGCCGGGCGCGTCGAGCGAACCGGCGCTGGCGTCGAACGAGCCGGAGATGCGCTCGCCGCGCAGCCAGTTGTCCTCGATGAACTTCACGACCGATGTGGTGTCCGTCAGGTTGTTGCTGACGTAGTTCTCGCGGGTCCACGGGGAGATCACGAGCATCGGCAGCCGCTGGCTGGGGCCGCAGCGGTCGTTGTTGGTGCCGACGGTCACCGCGACCGCGGTGCACTCCGCGGTGTCGGTGGCCGCGTCATCGGACCCGTTGGTGATCTTCGGGGCCTGGTGGTCGTACCAGCCGTCCGAGTCGTCGTAGGTGACGACGATCGCGGTCGACGGCCAGTACTTGGACTGCTCGATCGAGTTGATCGTGTTGACCAGCCACCTCTGCTCGTCGATCGGGTCGGAGTTGCCGGGGTGGCCGTTCTCGTAGGCCGGTGCCTTCAGGTAGCTCACGGACGGCAGCTGAGCGCCGCCCGTGCCGTCAAGCGCGTCGGTGAAGTCCGAGATGTCGTACTGGTGGTTGGCCTGGTCGGTGTACCCGATCTCGGACAGCTTGCTCGGCGCCACGTGGTCCGGGTTCGCGGTCGACGCGTAGAACTGGAACGGGTCGTGGTGCGGGACGTAGTCCTGCACCGCCACGCCGCCGATGTTGTCGTGCGTGCTGCCGCAGACCGGAAGGCCGTCGGTCGTCGAGGTCGGCGCGAAGCCGCCCTGGAACCAGCCCCAGGTCACGTGCTCGGAATTCAGCAGGTTGCCGATGTTCTGGCCGGTCAGCACCGCAAGCGAGCCGTCGGTTGTGTGGTTGGTGTCGGAGCAGGCGTCGTAGTACGGGTCGCTGTCGCCGTTCAGCACGCCCAGGCCGGTGGACGAGTTGACGTCCACGATGCCGCTCGATGTGCTCGGGGCGCTGGGGTCGGTCGGATCCCAGGCCGGGTTGAGCGCCTTGGCCCCGCTGGTGTTACCCGAGGTCACGTTGACCGCGCCGGGGGAGGACGGCCCGAAGGACGTGTCCCAGTTGTTGTCGCTCAGCGAGTAGTACTGGGCGTAGTTCCACAGCGCGGTAGTGGTGTTGCCGTCGTAGTAGTCCATGACGATGCCGGGCGGGCAGTACTCGGGGGCACAGCCGGCGGACGGGGTGGACTGCTCGGTTTCCTGGACGAACATGTCCATCTTGCCGTTGTCTTCGGCCTTCTGCTCCGGCGTGTAGTCGTGGTTGTTGCTTCCGGTGAGGGCCTCGGAGGGGGTGAGCCGCTGCGGGTTGTATTCGTTCGGGTTGCTCGTCAGCAGCGGGCCGACCGGGCCGCTCTTGGTGATGTTCGTGTAGAGCCCGTTCACCTTTGGTGTGCCGGGCTTGGCCACGAACGGGGTGCCATCGGTGTTGGCCGCGTACGGGTAGGTGCCGAAGTAGTGGTCGAACGACTCGTTCTCGTCGAAGATCACTACCACGTGCTTGATCGGCGTCGAGGTGTTGTCGTGGTACAGCGCCGTGGGCACGGTTGCCGGGGCTTGGTAGCCCGCGAAGGTCACCGTCGGCGTCGTGGTCGCGCTAGCCGCGGTGGCGCCCGCCGCCGCGCCGGCGCCGAGGGCGACCACCGCCGCGACAGCCAGGTAGGGCCGGAGGCGCTTGCGCCTGAACCAGCCTGCTGGGCCATTGCCCATTCTCTGCCTCCAGAGTTCTGCGGAACTTCATCGTCCGGCGCGCCCGTGAGCCCGCCGCAGGGCACAACACAACCGCACCCCGGGCCAGACCGTTTCACAGGAGATTTACGGTGGAACGCGAGCAATCTGACGGGAAAGCGAACGCGAGGTCAACAATTAGCCAATCAAGCGAGCAGCGCCCGCCCGTAATAGTCGCTCGGCCCGGTCACGCCGGGCAGCGCCAGGAAGTAGCCGCCGCCGAACGGGCTGATGTAATCGACGAGCGGCTCGCCGATCAGCCTGGTCTGCACCGTCTCGAACTGGCGCTTGATGTCCTGCTGGAAGCAGGTGAAGATGAGCCCCATGTCCAGGTCGCCGACGGCGTCGAGACCCCGGTCGTAGTTGTACGCGCGGCGCAGGATGACACTCGAGGCGGTCTGCGGCGTGCGCGGGTTGGCGAGCCGCATGTGCGCCGTCAGCGGTATCACGTCGCCGTCCGGGTCGGCGCCGTAGTCCGGAATCGCGTACAGCGAGGTGCCGTCGAGCGGGACCCCGGTGGCGCGCCGCCGCCCGATCATCGTCTCCTGCTCCTCGATGTCCACCCGGTCCCAGAACTCGACGAACATCCGGATCAGCCGCACCACGAAGTACGAGCCTCCGGCCGCCCATGAGGGCTCGCCGGAAGCCGGGGGATCCACCCACACGAGCGAGTCCATCTGCGCGGCCGACGTGACCGCCGGGTTCGCGATCCCGTCCATGAACCCGAGCAAGTTCCGCGGCACGGTCCCCGTCGGCCGGGCAGGCGAGGAGAACCCGTCGATCCGCCAGTTCGCCTGCATGCCGCCGCGGGTGTTCTTCGCGATGTCCCGCAGCCCGTGCGCCACCACGTCCGCGTGACCCGCCGACAGCTGCAGCACGAGGTCGCCGCCGCACTGCGCCGGGTCAAGGTCGTCGTTGGGGAACGACTCCATCGGCGTCAGGTGCGACGGACGCCGGGCCGCGAGCCCGTAGCGGGAGTCAAAGAGCGTCGAGCCCACGCCGAACGTCACCGTCAGCCCGTCGGGCACCACCGTCGGCCCGAGCACCCCGGAGTCGGATGGCGGCCCGTCGATCCCGACCGGCGGCGGCGTGCCGCCCGCGGTCAGGAACCGCGCCCGGTCGGTCACCGTCTGGAAGAGGTCGACGAGGTCCGCGCGCGAGGCCGCGGTCGCGTCGAACGACACCACGGCGGTGGCGCGCTGCGGCTGGGGCAGGATGCCCGCCTGGTACTTCCCGTGGAACGGCACGGCGGGCAGCCGCCCCTGCACGACGGCGGCATTCGCCGCGGCCGAAGGATCGGCGGGGGTGCCGCGGTACGCGTACCCGCCAAAGCCGCCCGCGACGCCGCCGGCGACCACCCCGCCCGCGACGCCCATGCCGCGCAGGAACGACCGCCGCCCAGGCTTGGCGGCCTGGCCGGGTTCCTGTTCCGGCTCAGAACTCATTGACGGTGTTCCTCGGCTCGGTGATCGATGCGATTGGCGCGAGTTCCTGCAGGACCTGCCCGCATGCCGCGTCGATCGCCTGCCTGGCGGCGTCGGGCAGCGCTGAGACGGGAACCCACCACCCGTTCGGCAGCCGTTCCTTCTCCAGCAGCGACTGCAGCTGGCCCAGGCCGGAGTAGACGGCGGGCAGCCCCGGATACCTGGGCGCGAGCAGCGGGTGCAGCAGGGCGAGCAGCACGCGGCTGGCGGTGATGGCGGCGAGCGTGCTCGCGAGCGTGGTGCCGCTGCCGTAGTCGTCGTGCCCGGTGAGCTGGAACTCGAGTGCGTTCTCGATGACCTCATGCGCGCGCCGCCCGAGGTCGGCGAGCGGGACCTGCTGCGTTTGCCACCACGTGACGAGCTGGTCGACGTCGCTGTCGAGCGCGTCGGCCTCGGGAACGAGCGACGCCAGGGACTGCCCGTGCCACAGCCCGTACTCAAGGCGGTAGAACCCGGTCCACTGGGGGCTGGTGACCCCGGTCGCGTCGGCCCGGCCGTCGATCTCGGTGTCGAAGTTACCGAACGCGTCGTAAGCGTCCCCGAGCGTCTCGTACCGCAGGTGCGCCGTCAGCCAGTCGCGGCGCGCGGCCGTCAGGTTCCCCCCGCGCACGGCGGCGGCGAGCGTAGCCGTCTCGGGTGCGAGCACCTTCAGCGCCGCCTCGGTCTCCGCCTGGTACGTCTTGGCGAGCGGGATGAGGTCGTTGTAGGTAACCGGCAGGGTGGCCGGCGTGCCGGAGGCGTGCCCGGGCACCGTGACCGTCACCCCCTGGAGCGGGC
>Ga0210398_10004966_pt1 | contig 12411 bp, 9 predicted proteins | sample IncBWC4OmetaG_FD_161047 | JGI IMG/M metagenome (GOLD analysis project Ga0210398, IMG submission 161047) | Forest soil microbial communities from Barre Woods Harvard Forest LTER site, Petersham, Massachusetts, United States - Inc-BW-C-4-O | ecosystem: Environmental > Terrestrial > Soil >... | reverse complement strand
GCTGGTCGCTGTTCGCCGACATTTTGCGCGTCGGCGCGGTGGCGGCGCTGATCACGGTGCAGACCAATCTCACCATCGCCATTGCCACCGGCCTCGTCGGCGCCTTCGGCCCGGCGGCCATCGCCGGCTATGGCACCGGCTCGCGTCTCGAATATCTCTTGATCCCGCTGGTGTTCGGTCTCGGCGGCCCGCTGGTCGCCATGGTCGGCACCAATATCGGCGCCGGCCGCCGTGATCGCGCGCTCCGCGTGGCCTGGATCGGCGCCGCCATCGCCGCTGCGCTGTGCGAATTGATCGGGCTTAGCGCCGCCGCGTTTCCGGTCGCCTGGCTGTCGCTGTTCGACACCGCGCCGGCGATGCTCGATGCCGGCGCGCGCTATCTGCGCGTCGTCGGCCCGGCTTATGGCCTGTTCGGGCTCGGCATGGCGCTCTATTTTGCCTCCCAGGGCGCCGGGCGCTTGTTGTGGCCTTTCCTTGCCAACCTTGCGCGCCTGATCATCGCTGCGTTCGGCGGCTATTTGGCGCTGCGCTGGACCGGCGATCTCACAGCGGTTTTCATTGCGTTGTCGGTTGCGCTTGCTACCTTCGGCCTGATCAATGCCGCGGCGGTCGCCGGCGGCGCGTGGTTTGCACGAGAGCCAGTGAAAAGATGACAGCACAGTACTTGGAAGATTATGCCGTCGGGCAGATTTATTGGTCGGGGAAGAAACGCGTCGTCAAGGACGAGATTGTCGCTTTCGCCAAAGAGTTCGATCCGCAATTCTATCATCTCGACGAAGTCGCGGCGCTGAAATCTCCGTTCAAAGGCCTGGCGGCCAGCGGCTGGCACACCGCCGCGATGACGATGCGGCTTATGGTCGACGGCGAATTCAGCCCGGCCGGCGGCATTCTCGGCGTCGGCTTCGACCAATTGAGCTGGTCGCTGCCGGTGCGGCCGGGCGACGAATTGCGCGTCAAGAGCGAGATACTCGAAGTGCGGCCATCGAAATCCAAGCCCGACCGCGGCATGATCCGGGTGAAGAATACGACACTCAATCAGAACGACGAAGTGGTGCAAATGTTCACCGGCAACCTTTTGGTGCCGCGCCGTTCGCCGGCTGCGTGAACGGTTTGGCCGCTCAGCCGCATTGTCGCGAGCAAGCGAAACCGGCAAGGTAGGAGCCGCGCTGGCAGAAGCGCCGATAAAAATTCGGGAGCAACGGCCATGGCCTCGTCGCGACTGCCGCAATGCGCCGGCGCGCTATGCTGTGTGCTGGCTTTTCTTGCGGCGTCGCCGGTCAAGGCTGCCGAGACCATCACGACGGGAATGATCGGCGCCGCCAATGCGGTCGGCTGGCCCTGGTATATCGGCATCCAGAAAGGCTTCTTCGCCGACGCCGGAATAAATCTCGACATCATCTATGTGCCGACCGCGTCCGGCCTGGTGCAGCAGCTCTCCGCGGGCTCCCTCGACATGGTTGCCGATGTCGGTGTGGTCGAGCCGATCCACGCGGTGGAAAAAGGCGCGCCGGTCGGTCTGTTGCGCATCGTCGGCCAGGTGTCGGCCTACGAGATGATGGCCAAGCCGGCCATCGCCACGGTGAAGGATCTCAAAGGCAAGACCATCTGCATCGGCGGCCTGGTCGACATCAACCGCGTCTATCTCGAACGCATCATGCAGGCCAACGGACTGAAGGACGGCGACTACGACATCACCGTGGTCGGCAATACCGCCGGCCGCTTCGCGGCGCTGAAATCCGGCGCCGCCGACGCCACCTTGCTGGCGCCGCCGGTCAGCTTCTTCGCCGAGGATTCAGGCTTCCACAGCGTCGGCTTGATCATGGACTATGCGCCCGACCTGCCGTTTTCCGGCACCGGCGTCTCGCTCGCCTATGCGGCGGCGCATCGCGACACGTTGGTCAAGTTGCTCGCCGTCATCGACAAGAGCGTCGCCTGGTTCGACGACCCGGCCAATCGCACCGAGGCGGTCGATATCATGGTCAAGGAAATGAAGTCGGCGCGCCCGCCGGTCGAGCGCAGCTACGACTTCTTGCGCAAGATCAACTATTTCGCGCCGACAGGGACATCTCGCGCTCGCGCATGCAGAACCTGATCAACGCCATGAAGGGGCTCGGCGACATCAAGACCGGCATCACGCCCGACAAGGTCGTGGTGCCCGGCCTTACGCGACTGGTCGACTAGACTATGATCCAATTCAATTGAACCGGATCATAGTCTAGAATCTTTGTTTGAGCATGATGTTATCCGAAAGCCGGTATCCACTTTTCGGGATCATGCTGTAGGACGGAATCCTCATGCGAATTCTCGTTGTCGGCGCCGGTGCGATCGGCGGTTATTTTGGTGGCAGGCTGTTGCAGGCCGGCCGCGACGTGACCTTTCTGGTACGGCCGCGGCGCCAGGCGCAGCTTGCCAAGACCGGCCTCGTCATTCGCAGTCGTTTCGGCGACGTGACCCTGCCGGCGCCGCCGACCGTCGCTGCCGATGCGCTGCGCGCGCCGTTCGATCTGATCCTGCTGAGCTGCAAGTCCTACGATCTGCAGTCGGCCGCCGACTCGTTCGCGCCTGCCGTCGGACCGAACACCGCGATCCTGCCGTTACTCAACGGCATGGGCCACATGGAATATCTCGGCGGACGTTTCGGCGCCGGCGCCGGCGCCGTGCTCGGGGGTCAATGCGTGATTTCCGTTACCCTCGACGGCGACGGCCACATTCTGCATCTCAACGATACACACGGACTGTCATTCGGTGAACAGAACGGCGAAACCTCGCCGCGCGCCGAAGCGATCGCAGCGACCTTCACGGGCGCCAATTTCGAGTCGCGCCTGAGCAAAACCATCCTGCACGAGATGTGGGAGAAGTGGGTCCTCATCGCCACCATGGCCGGCAGCAATTGCCTGATGCGCGCCGCCGTTGGCGATATCGTCGCCGCCGGCGCGGAAAATCTGTCGCTCATGCTGCTCGATGAATGCGCCGGCATCGCCACCGCGCGAGGTTTTGCGCCGAGTACGGCGGCGATGACGCGAAACCGGGGCATGTTGACCATGCCGGGCTCGACGTTCGCGGCCTCGATGCTGCGCGACGTCGAACGCGGCGCGCCGACCGAGGCCGACCATATCATCGGCGATCTGATCCGGCGCGGCGGCGGCGGGCCAAGCGACTTTGCGTTGCTACGCATCGCCTATGCGCATTTGCGGGCTTACGAAGCGCGGCGAAAGCGCGAGAATGCCGCTGCGGCGAAGCCCTGAGGCCGCAAGAAACGGACATGGAAGCCTGCTAGGCTCGATCCTATAGCGCCACAGTCAAAATACGATTTATATCCGTTCGGAGGGCTGCGTCATGATCCTCGGTCTGTCAGTGCACACATTCACGGTCATTCACGTCCTGATCAGCCTGGCCGGGATCGTCGCCGGCGTCATCGTCGCCTTCGCCATGGTGCAGGGCAAAAGCGTTCCCGGCTGGACCGCGCTCGCGCTTCTGGCCTTGATCCTCACCAGCGTCACCGGATTTTTCTTTCACAACACGACTTTCACGCCGGCGCAGGGCGTCGGCGTCATATCGCTGGTGGTGCTGGCGGTCGCGGTCCTCGCCCTCTATGTCCTGCACCTGACCGGCATATGGCGGTGGGTCTATGTGATCGCCGCCATGATTGCCATCTATCTCAACTGCTTTGTCGGCGTCATCCAGGCGTTCGAGAAAATCGGTTTCCTGGAGGCGCTGGCGCCGCACCAGACCGAGCCGCCGTTCATCGTGGCCCAGGTCGTCGTGCTGGCGATCTTCGTCGTGCTCGGTTTCGGCGCGCTGCGAAAGTTCCATCCGCAAGCCGCATGACTCGACTGCGTCGAAACACGCTTGCCGGCTGCACAAACCAGAGCGATGATCGATACATCCGCGAGGCGTGAACCATGACCAAGATCACCTATCATATCGTCGAGCACGACGGCGGCTGGGCCTACAAGGTCGACGGCGTCTTCTCCGAGTCCTTCCCGTCCCATGACCTCGCGCGCAAAGCCGCGGAGCGCGCCGCGCGCGAGCAGCACGTGCCGGGCGAAACCCGGACCATCTCGTGGGAAGACGCCAACGGCCGCTGGCACGAGGAACTGTCGGCCGGCACCGACCGGCCGGAAACCGACGTCGAGGGCTGACGCAGGACAGCTGCCGATCCGCTAAGAGCGATAGCCAGACCGGACGTAGCGGTAAGAGGAGGCACAGATGTCCCGGACGGTTGCGGACATTCTCGTCGACACGCTCCAACAGCTCGGGGTCAAGCATATCTTCGGGCTGATCGGCGACTCGCTCAACCCGCTCGCCGACGCCGTTCGCCGCAGCAACATAGAATGGATCGGCGTCCGCCACGAAGAAGGCGCCGCGCTCGCCGCCTCCGGCCAAGCCAAGCTTACCGGCCGGCTCGGGGTCTGCGCCGGCACCACTGGACCCGGCAGCACGCATCTTGTCGCCGGTCTTTATGAAGCGAGCCGCGACCACGCTCCCGTTCTCGCGCTGTCGGGCGACATGGCGCGCAAGATGCACGGCACCGACTTTATCCAGACGACCGAGCCGGATCTGCTGTTTCGCGACGTCTCGCTTTACACCGAAACCGTGTCCTCGCCGTCGCAGGCGCCGGCCGTCATTCACCAGGCGATCGCCGCCGCCTATGCGGGGCGCGGCGTCGCCCACCTGACGCTGCCGCAGGATGTCATCGCCGCAAAGGTCGACGGCGCGGTCTCCAGCGTGGCGACGTTGAAGCCGAGGTCCGAGTTCGCCGCGAACGAAGCGGACATCGCCGACATCGCCCACCGGGTCGACGCGGCCGACAGCGTCGTCATCATGTGCGGAGCCGGATGCCACGGCGCTGCGGACGATCTGCGCGCACTCGCCGATCGCCTCAAGGCGCCGCTGATCCATTCGGTCAAGGGCAAGGACATCATGCCCTACGATGATCCGCATTGGATGGGCGGCATCGGCATGATCGGCACCAAGGCCGTCTACAATGCGGTCATGCACTGCGAGCTGCTGCTGATGCTCGGCACCGATTATCCGTATGCGGAATTCCTGCCGCACAAAAGCGCCGTCATCCAGGTCGACGAAAGGGCGAAAGTGCTCGGACGGCGGGCGCCGACTGCGCTCGGCGTGCTCGGCTCGGTGCGGCCGACGCTGAAGCTGCTGCTCGGCCGGGTCGCACCCAAAAGCGATACAAAATTCCTGGACCGCGTGACCAGCGAGCGCCGCAAGTGGGACGAGATGCTGGACAAGCAAGCCGATCTGGCGCGCAGCAAGGATGTCATCCATCCGCAAGCCGTCGCGCGGGCGGTCAGCGACCTTGCCAAACGCGATGCGGTTTTTGTTTTCGATACCGGGCTCAACACGCTGTGGTCGGCCAATTGGATACGCCAGAGCGGATCGCAGCGGATCATCGGCTCCTTCAACAATGCCGCAGTCGGAACGGCGCTCGGTCAGGCCAACGGTATCCAGGCGTTGGACCGGTCGCGGCAGGTCGTTGCGCTTTGCGGCGATGGCGGCTTCAACATGCTGATGGGCGAGTTCCTCACCGCCGTGCACCACAAGTTGCCGGTGAAGGCGGTTGTGTACAACAATTCGGCTTTCGGGCTGATCACGTTGGAGGCGGAGTCCATAGGCCTGCCTCCGTTCAAGCAAGGCATCGAATTCCCCAATCCGGACTTCGCAGCGTTTGCCCGAGCTTGCGGCGGCCACGGCTTCAAGGCCACGAAGCCCGGCGAGCTGAAAGGAGCCATCAGCGAAGCGTTCGCGGTCGATGGCCCGGCGATCGTCGATGCCGTTGTGGCAGCGAACGAACTGCCCAACCTTCCGCATATCGAATTGGAAACCGCGGGACACTACGCCGTGGCAAAGATCAAGGAAGCACTGCTCGCAGTCACCGGGGCGTGACGGCGGCGCCATTGCCACGCTATGGAATTCCGCCGTTCGAGAGTATCGTCTCGGTCAGCTGGGAAACAGGGCCGATGAACGATCACTCCTTGCAGACGGTCCGCACCGCGCTCAGCGGCTATGAGCTCCTCAACGATCCGCTGCTCAACAAGGGCACGGCCTTCACCGACGCCGAGCGCGATGCCTTCGAGCTGCACGGCCTGTTGCCGCCCCATGTCGCCACGCTCGACTACCAGGTCAAACGCCGGCTCGACGCCTTCCGCAAGCTCGGCAGCGATATCCAGAAATACGTCTTCCTGCGCGGCCTGCAGGATAGCAACGAGACTTTGTTCTACGCGCTATTGACCCGCAACATCGAAGAGATGATGCCGATCGTCTATACGCCGACGGTCGGTCTCGGCTGCCAGCAATTCTCGAGCATTTTCCGCAAACCCCGCGGGCTGTTTCTCAGCTACCCGCACCAAGAGGATATCCGCCGCATCCTCGCCAATCCGCGCTTCGACGGCGTCGAGGCCATCGTCGTCAGCGACGGCGAGCGCATCCTCGGGCTGGGCGACCAGGGCGCCGGCGGCATGGGCATTCCGATCGGCAAGCTCGCGCTCTACACCGCTTGCGCCGGGCTGCATCCGGCGGCGACGCTGCCGATCATCCTCGACGTCGGCACCGACAGCCGCGAGCACCTCGACGACCCGCAATATATCGGCTGGCAGCACGAACGCATGCGCGGCGATGCCTATGACGCGTTCATCGCCACCTTCGTCGACGCGGTGCGCGCGCGCTGGCCGCACGTGCTGCTGCACTGGGAAGATTTCGCCATCGGCAACGCCAACCGGCTGCTGGCGCGCTATCGCGACAGTCTTTGCACCTTCAACGACGACATCCAGGGCACTGCCGCGATCGCCGTCGGCACGCTGTTGAGCGCCATCAACGTCACCGGCACGCCGCTCAAAGAGCAGCGCATCGCGGTGTTCGGTGCCGGCTCGGCGGGCACCGGCATTTGCGCGCTGCTGCTGCGGGCGATGGTCGATGCCGGCCTTCCAGAAGCCGAAGCGCGCAGCCGCTTCTATCTGGTCGACCGCGACGGCTTGCTGGTCGACAGCATGAGCGGCCTGCAATCGTTTCAAGCGCCGTTTGCGCAAAAGCGCGCGGCGCTGTCGACGTGGATTTTGGCCTGGCCCGACCGGATCGGGCTTGGCGACGTTGTCGCCAATGCGCGGCCGACGGTGCTGATCGGCACCTCGGGCCAGCCGCACGCATTCCACGAAGCGGTCGTCCGCGCCATGGCCGACCGCGTGCGCCGGCCGGTAATCTTTCCGCTGTCGAATCCGACCGAGCGCGCCGAGGCGACGCCGGAAGAATTGTTCGAATGGACCGAAGGCCGCGCCGTCATCGGCACGGGCAGCCCGTTCCCGCCGGTCGAGCGCGACGGCCGGATGTTGCGCGTCGACCAGACCAACAACGCCTACGTCTATCCGGGCATCGGGCTCGGTGCCATCGCCGCCAAGGCGCACCGCATTTCCGACGGCATGTTCCTGGCCGCCGCGCGCACCATCGCCGACATGTCTCCGGCCAAGCACGACCCGCAAGCGAACCTCCTGCCGCCGCTGGTGCGGTCGCGCGAGCTGTCGTTTCATGTGGCGATGGCGGTTGCCAAGCAGGCGCAGGCCGACGGGCTTGCGGATATCGCGTCGGACGAAGCGCTGGCCGCCGCGGTCAAGGCCAAGATGTGGGAGCCGGTCTACGCCGACTACGTACGGATCGTGAATTAACCTGCGCGGTCGCCGCCATTTCCGCTACCGCATTCGGCCGCTGCACATAAAACTCGGATGCGTGTCTTGCGAGACACATATCGAACGCGGACATGTTGCGCGTGCCGATGCAATTTTTGCGATGCCGATAGGCTTGGCAAACAAGAACAATTTCTCGCGCACTCTTCCCGTTTAGAAGACATACAAACAAGAATTCGGCGACAGTTTTGAATTGTTATAATTATCTTCGACTGCACGAAGTCGTTTTCGCCTTGTGAGACTCTTCTTGCCCCCGCTACAACTAATTGAAATATCTGTACTTTTTCATAGTTCTAAACTGGCGCTGGGGCGGTCGTGGCAGGGGCTGACAACAACAAAATCAAGTTGCGGCGCTTTGCGTTTCGCAACGAGACGGCCGTCGCGGCCTTGACAATAGCGATCGGACTCGGCGCGGTCTTGAAAATCCACGCGCAAGAAATCAAACAAGAGATCAAGCAGGCGGCCGCGACGCCTACTGCCACGGTCCCCGAGATCGTGGTCACCGCGCCGAAGCAGAAACCGAAGGTCACCCGAACGCCGCGCGCCGCCGGCGCGACCGCCACGGCGGCCAATGCCGGGCCGGCGCCAGCGGCATCCGGCACGGGGACCGGCCCCAACGGCACCATCGTGCCGCTGCAGACGGTTGCGACCGTCGACAAGACCGGCACGCCATTGGCCAATCTGCCGCAAAGCGTCGTCGTCGTGCCGCGAGCGACCGTCGTCGAGCAAGGCGGCACCAGCGTGGCGGATGCGATCCGCGACGTCAGCGGGGTCAACATCGGCGGCAGCTCGACCTACGGCTTCTTCGACCGCGTCACCATTCGCGGCATGGACGCGCGCTTTTTCAGCGACAATTTTCCGGACGGCGATCAATCCAACGGATTCCCGCATTCGCTCAACGGCGTCGAGCGTGTCGAGGTGCTCAAAGGCCCGGGCTCGGCACTGTTCGGCAGCGGCCCGCCCGGCGGCACCGTCAACGTCGTGCACTTTGTGCCATCCGCTGTGCCCGGCTACGGGCTGAGCCAGCAAGTGGGCTCGTTCGGCAGCTGGACCACCAGCGCCTATGCCACCGGACCGACGACCGTGCCCGGACTGAGCTATCGCATCGACGGCTTGCTGCAGCACGCCGACGGTTTCCGCAATCTGGAGAGCGCGAACTACGAAGTCCGTCCGGTGCTGCAGTGGAACAAGGACAACCACGTCACCACGTTCGCGCTCGATTACCGCCATATCGAGCGCACACCCGACGCCTACGGCATCGTCTACTTCAACGGGCCGCCGCTCAGCGTTGTGCCCAACACCGCCAAATATTCGACGCCGTTCAGCTTCGGCAATCAGGATTTTGGGCGCGGCACGCTGACCGACTCGTGGTGGATCGCCGACTATCTCACGATCAATAACCGGCTGGCCTATACCCATCGCGACGTTTCGATCCTGCGCAATTCAGGCGGCACCATCACCGGCATCTCGCTCACCGGCCGGCAATTGCGCCAACAGACCGATCACGACGACGACTTCACCTACCAATTCGAGCCGGTCTGGAAATTTCACACCGGCACGGTGTTCCACACGCTGCTCACCGGAGCGCAGATCGAGTGGCAGAGCATCGACGACAACCGGGCGACCGCCGACCTGAAGAACATCACCAACATCTTCGCGCCGGTGATTCCGGAAACGTCGACCGCCGGCCTCAATTTCCTGCGCGACCAGAAGCACAGCGGCATGATCGACGACCTGCGCGCGCTCTATGTCAGCGCCTATGCGGTCGACCAGATCGACGTCACCGATCGATGGAAGGTACGGCTCAGCCTGCGCCAGGATCATTGGTACGAGCAATTGACGCCGCTCGCCTATGTGCCGTTCTCGTTGACATCGACGCCGCCAAACCTGTCTCCAGGCCGGTTCGAGGCGGACGGCACGCCGCTCGAGCCGGGTACCGTGCAAACCCGCATCGATCAACCCACGAGCTGGAGCGTCGGCACGCTCTACAAGATCCTGCCGACCGTCGCCCCGTTCGCCGGCGTCTCGAAGAGCTATCTGACGAACTTCAATTCGGAGGCGACCCAGCAGGGACTGGTCGCCCCGGAGTCCGGACTGGAATACGAGGCCGGCATCAAGTTCTCCACGCCCGACAACAGGATCATCCTGACCGCCGCGGCATTCGATATCCAGCGCACCAATGTGTTCACCGAGAACACCGCCGTAATCCCCAACACGGTCGCGTTCAACGCCCAGAAGAGCTACGGCTTCGACGCCGACCTGCAAATGCTGATCACGCCGCAATGGACGGTGCTCGCCAACATGATCTCGCAAACCGCGAGATTGACCGCGGTGCCGCTGACGCCGTCGCAGGTCGGCAACTGGCCGGTCGGCGTGCCGGCGCACATCTACAATATCTGGTCGACCTACGATTTCGCCATCGCCGGAATTAAAGGCTTCCGCGTCGGCGCCGGCCTGTCCTATAACGGCGCCACCTACGGCACCACCGCAGACAACGTTTGGATACCGAGCTCGACCGTCGCCGACGCCATGTTCGGCTACTACGCCAACAACTGGGATGCCCAGATCGGCGTCAAGAACATCACCAACGTGACCTATTTCACCACCGCGCAAAGCGCCGGCGGCTACGTGGGCCAGCCACGCACCTTCTACGCCAAGGCCGCATGGCACTATTGAGGACGGGTTGGCGCCGCGGAGATTTACGCGACGCGGACTTGCGCCAAAAAGCGCTCGACTTCGGCGCGCAGCTTGCCGGAGCGCTCTGCCAGCTCGCCGCCGGCATTGAGCACCGCGCTCGCCACCTGGTCGGTCTTGGCCGCGGCATCGGAGACCTGGACGACGCTCATGGAGACGTCGCGGGTGCGCTCGGCGGCGGCATTGGCGCTGCGGGCGATTTCCTTGCTGACGGCGTCCTGCTGCTGCACCGCGACCGAGATGTCGCTGGCATTTTCATCGAGCTGGGCGATGGTGCCGGCGATCGCCTTCATGGCCTGGACCACCTGCGACGTCGTCACCTCGATCGACGAGATCTGCTTGGTAATGTCGCCGGTCGCCTTCTCGGTCTGCCCGGCGAGGCTCTTGACCTCTTGGGCGACGACGGCGAAGCCGCGGCCGGCGTCGCCGGCGCGCGCCGCCTCGATGGTGGCATTGAGCGCCAGGAGATTCGTTTGCGCGGCGACGTCGCGGATCAGGTTGCTGACATTGTTGATCTGGCCCACCGAGGCGACCAGCTGCTCCACCGTGGCGATGATCGCCTTGGTTTCGTCGGAAGCCTGGCGGGCGATGTGCGCCGAGCGCGCGGCCTGGTTCGAGATCTGCTCGACCGACTGGGCGATTTCCTCGGCCGCCATGGCGACGTTGCTGACATTGGTGGTCGCTTCCTCGGACGCGGTCGCAGCCGCCGCGGCGCGCGTCTTATTGTGATCGGCGGCATCGGCCATGATGTGGGCGCAGCCGTCCATGGATTTCGAGGCGCCGTCGAGCGCCTGGATCACGTCGTTGACCGCGCGCTCGAAATTCTGCGTCGACAGCTCGACCCGCTGTCGGCGCAGTTCGGAATCCTCGGCCCGGTCTGCCTCGCGCTGCCGCGCGACGCTGACTTCGGCGATGGCCTGGCGGAACACCAGAAGCGCTTTCGCCATGCCGGCAATCTCGTCCCGGCCGCCGACCGGGACCGGCACATCGGATTCGCCGTCGGCAATGCGACGCATGGCGCCGCTCAACAACGTCAGCCTGCCGACGATGCTGCGCCCGACATAGAGCCAGGCGATCAGGCCGGCCGCGGCCAGTGCGGCGATGCTCAAGACAATGAGAAGGATGCGGCCGACGCGGATTTGTGAAATGGCGCGGCCCGACAGCGCTTGCGCGAATTTGCCCTGCCGCTCGATCGAAGCCTCGACCGCCTTGCGCAACCGTGCCGCCTCCGCGGTCGCCGCGACATAGACTTGCCTGGCATCCTGCTCGCGGTTGAGCTCGTTGGTCCGTTGCGTGACGATGCCGTTATTGCCGGCGACCGCCGCGAGCTTTTGATAAAGCACGGCAATCTTCTGGGTCTGCTCGGTCTGCGGCAGCGCCTTCAAATTGCCTTCGATGCTGCGCTGCGCGGAGGCTATGGGATCGCGCATCGGCGCCAGATTGGCGACGTCCGTCATCAGCGAGGATTCGATCAACAGGCCGGACAAAAGATTGGTGCCCGATTGGACTTCCAAGAGCCGGCGCAAGGCCTCGATCGACTGATTCACCGCGGCGCTGCCGCCCAAGGCTTGATTGCGCGTCATCAGGTCGAAATTGGCGTCGTCGATGGCCGGCGTGATCGCGTCGAGAATATCTTCGTGGACCTTCCGCACCGAGAGCGCGAGCGCGCGCCGTTGCGCCGAAATCTTGAGGCGTTCGGTGACCGCCTGGTTGAGCGCGTCGAGCCGCTCGACCATGGCGGCGCGCGCCACTTCGATCTCGTCGGTCTGGCCGGTGTCGAGCTGGCGCAGCCGGGCGATCCGGTCGCTGAGTATCTGCGATTGCGCGGCGATATCGCGCGCGACCTCATCGCGGCGATTGTCGTCCGACGCCGTCATCAGGCGCGGCGCGGAAGCGACCAGCGTGCTCGCCTCCTCGGCGAGGCGGAGCGATTCCACGGTCGCCGGCATGCTGCGCGAGACGATTTCCGTCATGGTCGCGCTGATATTGGCCGACGCGTAGAGCGCAAACAGCGAGCCGACCACGG
>Ga0210398_10004964_pt1 | contig 12413 bp, 6 predicted proteins | sample IncBWC4OmetaG_FD_161047 | JGI IMG/M metagenome (GOLD analysis project Ga0210398, IMG submission 161047) | Forest soil microbial communities from Barre Woods Harvard Forest LTER site, Petersham, Massachusetts, United States - Inc-BW-C-4-O | ecosystem: Environmental > Terrestrial > Soil >... | reverse complement strand
CCATGTGCAGGCCTACGACGGAAGCCGCGATGTCGACTACGTGCTCAGCGGGCGCCTGGAGAAGCTTGAGGAACTCGACTATCAGGGCAGCGTGAAAGTCCAGGTTGCTATCTCCGCCGAGATGACCAGCATCGCCAGCGGAGCAATCGTCTGGAGCAACGCTATTTCGGAGATTGGAGACGTCAACCAGCGCGATGTCCCCACCGTGGTTTCTGAAATGAACCGCACCATGGAACGGGCGATTGAGAAGCTGCTGAGTCCACTGCCAGGGGACGCGGTAACTGGCTCCACCGCAGCTAAGCGAAACTAAACATTCCATAGGCGACTGGCCCGCGTCGTCGCTATCGATTGAAGGAGTGTGTAGTGAACTGGTTCACATGCCATATTTTGGGTTCTCCGTGAGTAAGTGGCTCGCGTTGGCAATGATCATTGCACTCGCGTTCGTGGGCGTTACCTTATTAACACTTGTCATCTGGCTCTTTACACCCGAACGCGACGCAGAGGAAAGCGGCGACGAAAGCAAGAAAGACTACTGGCGCATACATGGATGAAAAAAACAGGACCCTATCCTTTCAGGCAACGTTTGAGCGTTACCGGCGCGCGAGCCTGTCGCCCCACCACCCTAAAGGCATCCGACCACTATCCAATTTCGTATACGCGTCAGCATCTTCGGGCTGATTGAGGATTTTTGCCGAATTGAGATCTAACTAGCCTGCGGCTGCCCGCTGGTCCGCACCGTTGTCGGATTCCGCTGAGATTGGGCTTCCCCCGCCAACTGGGGCTCGTTTCCGATCAGCCGCGTGGCAATGGCAAACAGCGCACTTACGGAAATTCCACACATCAAGACACCCATGATCGCCTCTACCGGTCCAAGCAGGCGCCAGACCGGCGGAAGGACAATGTCCCCGTACCCCACGGTGGAATAACTGGTCGCCGAAAAATAGAAGCAGGATTCCCACGATCGGAAGCATCGCACGCGATAAAAAGCTGTCCAGAGCAGGATCTGTAGGAGGTGCAGGAGAACCGTCGTGCTCGTGAACCGAATCATGAGCAAGGCAGTATGCCAGAGTCTTTGTGGCTTGATCCCACGCGCAAAATAAGCTCGCACCCAATGGATGAGGATCGCCATTCCCGCACACTCTATGGCGAGCGTTAGGGTGCTGAGGATGGTGGCCGCAAGAGCTTGGCTGAGAAATTCCACGGGTCTCGGCAGTTAGCCCTGGGAAGGGCGGCGATTACGGATTAATCAGCGGCACCTGTATCAACTGGACGTCGATTGCGAGACCCAGCCGCCAGTCGAGCTGATAGAACAATGCGGTTTCCCTGCCGGAAAGAACTCTGCGGAACGCAGGCATGTATTTCAATCGCAGCTGCATGATGGACTGTTCTACCTCAGCACGTTTGCGGATGTAATTTTCGGCTTGTTCACCCGTCATGGTGCTGTAGTTGTTGGCATAGTCCTTCAGCAGCGCAATCTTCTCGTCGTAGATCTTCGAGAGTTCGGCCGCGTATTGGTCGTAAACCGGCCAAAACTTCTCGGCTTCAGCATCGCTCAACCCCATATTCTCAGCGATGATCTGTTTCTTTTGGGATCTTATATCCTTGCGTAAAAGATCAACGAACTCGTCGTGACTCGCTTGAGAGGGGTCGTTTGAGCCCGAGGTACTGACCGCGTCCTTTTTGGCCGATGTTGAATTCTGGGCCAAGACGGAACTTACCGACGCGAACGCGACAAAGGTCAGAGTGATTGCAAGAAACTTCTTCTGGTTCATAGGATTTCCTTTCATGTATGGCGAAAGAGTTGGGCGCGAATACCGCGCGCCGTTTCCACGCGACAACACTGTTCAGCAAACGTGGTTCCAATCGAGCAGCACTATCGACCTCGCAAGCGGTACAAGACTGCACTTGCCCCCTAGCCATTTACCGCTCTTGATCGTAATTTCGAGAAGAGCGCACCCCTGGGCCTGTGTCCCGAGCGGCAAACGGTGTCAAGTGTCACGTGTCATGTGACATGTCGGTGATGGAGCTCAAGCGGCCCGTCAGTCCCTTCAAAAAACACACGAATTTTGCTCCGATTGCGGCCCACGCCTGCGACTTGCGTTCCTTCGGCCTCGTCCCGTGAGTGGAACTGAAGTTGCTCCAGTTCAATCGTGAGAACTCCAGCGCTTCGAGATCGCTGCACGCTCAAGGAGCAACTCTAATGTCCACCTCGCCAGTGCCCCAGGGACCTGCGGTCGCGAAGCCACTGCCGCCGAAGAGCGATACGGATCAGCCGGTCCCTCGCCAGGGCGCCCGGTGGCAGAACTATATAACTCCCGTTCTTGTGGTGCTTCTCGCTCTGGCCGTTTTGATCACCATCACGCGCAACTGGAATGCGTGGGAAGGCAGCAAGGTCGAACAGGTTACCGACGATGCTTACGTTCGCGGCGACCTTACTCCGCTCAGTACCAAGGTGGCCGGCATCGTCCGCGCAGTCGACGTGGCGGACTACCAGCAAGTGCATAAGGGCGATCTGCTGGTCGAATTGCAGGATGATGACTATCAGGCGCAGGTGGATCAAGCCAAAGCGGCAATTGAAGCGGCGCGTGCCGGCATTGAGGAGAATCTTCGCCAGCGCCAGTTGCAGGATACCCGCATCGCGAAGGCGCTCGCCGGCATCGATCAGGCAAAGGCACAGATTGCAGCCGCCCAAGCCGGCAAGGATGCCGTGCAGGCTGAGTTGATTCGCGCTCGCTCGGAACGTAAACGCCAGGAAGGGCTTTATCAGACTCACTCGACGACCGAGCAGAACCTCGAGACCGCTGTCGCCGCCGAAGGAAGCCTCTCCGCCCAATTTGCCAGCCGTGACGCCGATCTCAATCAGGCGCAAACCGCGCTGCGTAGCAGTGAACTCGCTGCCGAGGCCGAGCGCCGCAGCAAAGCCGTTCTCGAATCCCAGGAGACCCAACTTCAGGCCGATCTTCACGCCAAGCAGGCCAGCCTGGTGGCAGTTGAAGTGAACCTTGGCTACACCAAAATTAACGCTCCTGACGACGGCACGGTGGGCGAACGGCAAGTTCGGCCGGGGCAACTCGTCTCCCCCGGCACCCAGGTCATCTCCTTTGTCGCACTGACCAAGTGGGTCGAAGCGAACTATCGCGAAACCCAGTTGACCAACGTGAAAGTTGGGGACCCTGCCGAACTGCGCCTTGACGAATATCCCGGACAGCTCATTCGTGGCAAAGTGGTCGAGATCGCGCCGGCCAGCGGATCGCAATTCGCTCTGTTGCCGCCCGACAACGCCACGGGCAATTTCACGAAGGTTGTACAGCGTATTCCCGTCAAGATTGCGCTGGACGATCCGGCGGTCGCAGCCAGGCTGCGGCCCGGACTTTCTGTAGTAGCAACTGTTCACACCAGACGATAACCGGAAATCTATGGCAGCTTCGACCATCACAATTCGCCCGTCTGCGGTTGAGATCGCGCATGCGGCCGCCGCGGCTATGCCGTCGGAAGTATCGACGCGTCCCTTGCTCGGTATTCTGGGAGTCGTGACTGGGGCCGGACTGGTTACCCTTGCCGGTCGCATGCTCAGTCTCGGCCTTGCCGATTTGAAAGGCCACGTTGGCATAAGCTTCGACGACGGGGCCTGGCTCGATAGTGCCTTCAATGCTTCTCTCATGTTTATCGGCCCCTTCACCGTGTACCTCGGGGGGCTGCTGGGGCCACGGCGCGTGCTACTGGTTGCCGCAGGACTGTTCACCGTAACCTCTCTCTTTCTCCCCCTCATCCATAGCTACAGTCTTCTGGTTGCTGCGCTCATCGTTGCCGGGCTAGCCTCAGGCACTTTCTATCCGCTTACACTGACGTTCGCCCTTCGTAACATTCCACTGCGATACCTTCCTTTCACTATCGCCCTCTACGCGACCTTTGTAGATGGCGGCGTGAATATCGCGCCTTCCCTCTACGGTTGGTACCGAGACCATCTATCGTGGCAGTGGATGTTCTGGAATTCGGCGGCCATTGCGCCGGTAATGATGATATGCATTTACTTGGGAATTCCGCCGCAGCCACCGCGCAAGAAAAGTGGCCCGGCGCCCAGCTTCGTTGGGTTCCTTTACCTCAGTCTGGGGCTAGCCCTGATTTTCACTGCTCTTCAGCAAGGCCAGCGGCTGGACTGGTGGCGCTCCGGCGAGTTCAACGCCTGGTTCTGGTCTGGCTCTTTTTTTCTCCTGTGTGCGCTGGTTCGGAGACTGCGCGCTCCCAACCCTCTGGTGGCGCTACCTTATCTGCTGCAGTGGAACACTGTCCTGCTTGGGTGCCTGCTCTTCTGCTTCCGCTTCACGCTCTGTACAACCATCATCCTCATTCCACAATCGCTGGCCATTCGCGGTTTCGAGGCCGACCAGATTGGTCCCGCGGTTATCTGGAGCGCTCTTCCCCTTGTACCCATCGCGTTTATCGCTGCGCTTCTGCTGTTACGCAAACATGACCCCAGAGCGCTGTTCGCCATCGGCCTCGCTTGTACAGCGTTCGCTGCCTGGGTGTGCTCACAGTACACCACCATCTGGGCGGCGGAGAACTTCTACCGCACCGAATTGCTCGTCGGCGTCGGACAAGCTTTTGCTTTCATCGGGCTGGTCGGCTGTATTGTGCTGCAGGCGATCTTCACCGGCGGCCTCGCAAGAGCAGAGTGGGTCCTCAGCTTTTCGGCCTTCTTTCACGTCGTTCGTCTGTTTGGCGGCACAATAGGCGCTATCTACATGGGTCACTTCATTGCCCAAAGGGAGAAGCTGCACTCGAATCTCTTGGGACTTCACGTCAGCGGTGGCAACTGGATCACCGATCAGAACATTCGTGCCATGACGGCGGGCCTCTACGCCAAATCTTCCGGCATTGCCGCCGCAAATGCGCGCGCGGTTGATCTGATTGGAGCCCGGCTGCGTCTCCAAGCGTACAGCTTGAGCCTGGTCGATGGATTTCTGCTGCTCGCCTGGAGTTGCTTTTGCGCCTTGATCCTGGTCGCTTTGCTGCGCAAGTCACCCCTGAACTTCGGCGATCTCAGCGCCATGCAGCAGATTCCCGGGCCCGGGAAGAGGTCAAATCAATGAAACCAAATGCGGGACTGTTGGTGTTAGCAGCGGCGGCTTTTTGCCTGTGCATTGCTACCGCCCAGGAGACAAGCAATACCGCGCCCCCGCCGCGCCAGATTACACTGCAGGAAGCGGTTCAGTTGGCGCTCAAGCACAACCACGATATTCGCATCGCCGGCTATACGGTCGAGCAAAAACAGCACGCGAAGGAGGTCGCGAAGAGCTCGTATTTTCCATCGATTCGGAATGACAGCAACTTTATGCGCGTGACCGATACGGAGTTGATTGACATCAAACCCGGTAGTCTCGGCATCGCCGGGGGAACGCCGATTCCACCTGCAGATGCGATCATCAATCAGGGCGGTCGAAACCTGATAACCAGCGGAACCCAGATCACTCAGCCGTTGACCACTCTGCTCAAGGTCAGACGGGAAAATGATCTGGCCCAGGCCGAGTTAAAAGCATCGCGTGATAAGGCGCAGCTTACTGGAAACGACGTAGCCCTCTCCGTCCATCAGGTCTACTACCAGATCCTGATCGCTCAGGCGCACCGTAGCGCCACCGAGGCGCGAATAAAGGCCTCCGAAGCCCTCGAGAGCGAGCGCGTCGAGCAGGTAAAATTCGGCAGCTCACTCGAAGAGAACCTGATCGACAGCCGGGCCGAGCAGTTGCAAGCCAAGCAGGAGCTGCTGACCACCGACTTCCAGGTGACAGATCTGAAACTGAAACTCAACGACTTGATTGGCCTGCCACTGGCCACCCCTCTGGATCTCGATCCAGGTGTTCCCGGATTTCAGCAAACTTGCCGCCGCCAGGAATGTGTCACGACTGCTGAGGCATCACAACCGGAGATCCTTGCCGCTCGTGCGCAGGTGGAAGCAGCGGAGGCCGCGGTCCGTTTGGCCAAGACTGATATCTGGGTTCCCGATGTTGAGGCCTTTGCTCGTTACAGCTACCAGGAAAATGTCCCCTTCCTGGCGCGCAACTTCGGAACCTTTGGTGTCCACTTCGGCTACGACCTGTTCGACTCGGGTCGCAAAAAGGCCTTAATGCGTGAACGACAGGCGCAGTTATCCCAAGCGAAGGAGAACTTGTCGAAGCTGACGGATGCGGTCGAGCTGTCCGTCGAGACGGCCTACAACAAGCTGGAAACGACGCAGCAGATGTTGAAGGTGTCGGAAGAAGTGCTGGCTCTGCGCGCTGAGTCGAACCGAGTGCGTCAGCAGGAACTAGTGCGGGGAGCGGCGCTGAACTCGCAAGTGGATGCCACAACGGCTCAGGAATACGATGCCAAGGCGCTTCTTCTGCAGTCACAGATGGACTACTTGCAGGCCCATGACGAACTCTTGGATGCGATGGGAAGCGCGCCCGAGTAGGTCGTTTTCATCTCACGAAGAGGAATCCGTCTTCAAGTGTGGGGAGCGATCTTGAGGACTTCACGAAGAGCCCAGGGCGCTTCAGGACGCAATCGCAAAGCGCGGTGAGCCGACGCCATAGGTCCCACTATCGAGGGTGCCTCGCAGCAGCTTGAGCAGCAGCTGATGATCGAATGGTTTGGCGAGGAACTCGACTGCACCCTCTTCTATGGCTTGAGTCCGTGTCTCAGCATCGTCATGCGCCGTAATAAAGATGATGGGAACCTTGCATTTTTCCTGTTTCAGCCTGGCCTGCAACTCCAGACCCGACATCTTCGGCATGCGGACGTCAACGATCAAGCACCCTGCCCTGCCATGCAAATCGGATTCGAGGAACGCTTTGGCTGATCCGAAGCATTGCACCTCAAATCCCCCCGCCTCGATTAGGTCACACAGTGAGTCCTGTATCGACTCATTGTCATCGATGATGGCAATCAACTTGGACGTCTGGCCCCCTGGCGTGTCGCAAATCCAATATCGTTTGATGAGTCACCTCTATACTCGCCTGTTTATCGCAAGGGCGGCCGGCTGTAAATGGAACAGCGGTGACTTTGCGGTGAAATGGGAGTGAAGGCGGGAAGTTATTGATTCTTAAGCAAATTCGCCGAGCGGCCTTGATGCTGCTGCAGTCTTTTTCCGACAATTCTGAGCCGCATAGGTACCGTTTCTTGGTTCTGGTAGGGTGGTAGGGTTCCCATGCACACCCTTTCCTCAGGCCGCGTTCGATTCGGAGCCTTCGAGCTCGACCTGAGCACTGGCGAGCTCCGATCAATTGAAGCGTCCGATCCTACTAATAAGGTTCTCCTGAGAGAACAAGTGTTTCAGGTTTTGCGGACGCTCCTGGAACGTGAGGGCAAGATCGTCACCCGCGAGGAAATCAAGAACAGGCTGTGGCCGAACGATACCGTTGTGGATTTCGACCATAGCATCAACGCGGCAATGAAGACCCTTCGGCGTGCCTTAGGAGATTCCGCCGACAAGCCTCGGTATATCGAAACCTTGGCGCGGCGTGGTTATCGATTGATGGTCGTGGCCGAGTACCTGGAGTCGACGCCGGGAATCGTACCCGGAGAGGTCACCGCGGAGGCGCCCCTTCAATCAAGTTCGCTTATTGGGAAGAAGGTTTCGCATTACCGCGTACTCGATGTCATCGGGGGCGGTGGCATGGGAATGGTTTTCAAGGCGGAGGATCTCAAACTGGGCCGGCTGGTAGCGTTGAAGTTTTTACCAGAAGAGATGGCCGGCGACGCGTTTGCCCTCAAGCGTTTTGAGCGTGAAGCCCAAACCGCCTCGGCACTGAACCATCCCAATATCTGCACCATCTACGAAATTGAAGAGCATGAGGGACAGCCTTTCATTGCCATGGAGCTTCTTCAGGGAGACAGCCTGCGCGATCGCCTGTCTGCCTCGAAGCAACAGCCCCTACCGTTGCCTGAACTTTTAGGGATCTCCGCCCAAATTAGCGATGGCTTGCAGGCCGCGCATGACAAAGGAATCATTCACCGCGACATCAAGCCGGCCAATATCTTCCTGTGCAAGTCTGGCACGGTAAAAATACTGGACTTCGGGTTGGCGAAGTTGGCCGGCAGTGATGTGACCGTGGAGAGAGCGGAAGCAGCGAGCACTACTGTACCCAAAACTTCTTCGACCGAAAATCTGACGAAGGCGCTCACCCGCACAGGAACTACTGCGGGGACAGCAGGATACATGTCGCCCGAGCAGGTACGGCAGGAGGAACTCGATACCCGAAGTGACCTGTTCTCGTTCGGATTGGTGGTTTATGAGATGGCCTGTGGACAGCGGGCATTTACAGGGCAAACGCTAGTGGATGTTCACGAGGCCATCCTGCATCAGCCTCCGGCTCCGGCTAGAGCCCGCAATCCGGTCTTGCCACATAGCCTCGATCTCGTGCTGGCAAAAGCACTCGAGAAGGACCGCAACCGACGCTACCGGTCAGCGACCGCAATGAAGGATGATCTCAAGCGGATCACGCCGGAGGTCCATCCAGCAAGAGGGCGGCGGGCGGTGGCGGCGGGCCTACTGCTTGCGGTTGGCGCGGTAACTGTCTGGCGCTACGAGGTTTACCGCCATCGCATCGCTCTCGCTCCCACCGACACAATTGTGCTGGCCGAGGTAGACAACCGAACCAACGACCCTATTTTCGACGGCGCTTTGAACAGTGCATTGCGCTATGAAATGGAGCAGACGCCATACTTAAACCTGCTGGGACTGGATAAAGCGTACGCCACCATGGGGCAACTGCAACTGGCCCCGACCACAAAGATTACCCCAGAGGTCGCCCTCCAGATTTGCAGGAAGACCAATAGCAAGATGGCGATCTCTGATTCGATCGCCGACGCCGGTAACCGATATCACCTGGAGATGAGGGCACTCGATTGCGGGTCAGGAGCGACCTTGGCTGAGGAAAGGACCGACATTAGCGCTCGTAATCAGGTAGTCCATGAGTTGGGAGCAACGGCCGTGCGCCTTCGGACAAAGCTCGGCGAGCCGGCCGAATCGCTGGCCCGGTTCAATCAGCCGCTGGAAAAAGCGACCAGCGCCTCCTTGGAAGCACTCCAGACGGGCGCCGAGGGAACCAAGCTCTTTCTGGCTGGCCACGCTGAGGACGCGCTCAAACTCTATCAGCAAGCTGTCGAACTGGATCCAAACCTTGCCCTCATGCATGGGCGCTTGGGCGCAGCCTACCTTTTCCTGGGTAACACTGAGTTGTCGGCGGCTTCGTACACGCGTGCCTACCAACTCCGCGACCGATTGACCGAGAAAGACCGGTTGAATACCGAAATCGCCTATTACGGCCGGGTAACCGGCGATTGGGAGAAAGAATATTCTTCCGTGCTTCGTTTCTTAGAAATATTTCCTCGGGACGTGCTCGCTCATGCCAACCTCAGGGCCGCATTTGTGTATCTCGGCCAGCCCGACCGCGCCGCTGACGAAGCGGTTGAGACCGCGCGGTTGCAGCCAACCTCATATTATTTCGGTAGCGCGATCCAGTCGATCAGGTTCGCGAGCAGATTCAATGAGGCAAAATCATGGCTCGCCAAAGCGGACGCCCTTAAACTCGACAATTCACTCATCCGGCGGGAGAGACTCATTGTGGCGTTCGCTACAGGCGACCGGGACAACGTCGAAAAGATCCTCAAGGAGGAGGAGCGAGGCAGCTATCGAGAAGACTTCCTGCATGAACATTCCTTGATCGAGATTCAGCAGGGTGGCTTTCACTCTGCCGAACGTCTGCGGCTGCAAGCTTGGGGGCGAACCTCGAAGGCTGGCAACGCTGACTGGTGGGTGGTCCTCTCTGCCCTGGAGGATGCCGAAGTCGGAAAGGACGTAGAAGCTCGACGCTATGAAAGCCAGGCAGCTAAAAGCCAGCTGGATCGCTATAACAAGATCGCCCTGGCGCTCGCGCTTGCGCGATCAGGACAAACCGCGGAAGCCGGCAGACTCGCAGACCAGAGCAGCGCGGAAAGGCCCGAGGATACGCTGGTGCAGCATTACTTCATTCCCACCATCCGGGCCGCGATCAAGCTGCGGCAACACGATCCGGCGGCAGCCATCGATCTGCTCCGCGGCACCGCCAGGTACGACCTGGCGTTTACGGGATCGTTCGAGTCTGTGTACCCCGCCTACATCCGCGGACTCGCATACCTGGGGCTCGGCGATGGCCAATCGGCCGCGGCTCAGTTCCAAAAGCTGATCGACAATCCCGGTTTTAGCGTGAGACATGTCATCGGACCCCTGGCCCGGCTCCAACTCGGCCGCGCGCAGAAGATGATGGGCGAGAACGCATCCGCCCGCAAATCTTACGAAGAATTCTTGAGCATTTGGAAAGATGCCGACCCTGCTCTTCCCATCTATCGACAGGCCAAAGCCGAGTACGCCCAGCTACAAAAACAAAGGTAATCAGACGCGATGACTACGGCGCCTCGGTCGGCAAAGTGAAATGAAAGGTTGCACCTCGTCCATGGTTGGCGGTTGCCCACAACCGGCCGCCATGCGACTCCACAATGGAGCGGCTGATGGCTAATCCCATGCCGCTGCCCTGCGGCTTGGTGGTAAAAAATGCAGAAAAGATCTGATCCATCTTCTCCATCGGCAACCCCACGCCCGTGTCACTGACCGAGAACTGGAATTGACCGTCCTGCAGTTGCGACTTCACCGTAAGCTCTCCACCTGACTCTTTCATGGCTTCGATGGCATTGAGCATGAGGTTCATGAAGACCTGCTGCAACTGCACACGGTCTACTGTGATGTTGGGGAGTTCGGCGGAAAGGCCCGTGTGCATGGTGATTGAGTATCGATCGGCCTCACCTTTTAGCAGCGTGAGCATTTCCTGGATAATTCCGTTCGCGTCGACCAACTCACGTTGTGGAGGAGATTTCTTGTAGAACGAGCGTATACGGTCGATGATCTCAGCCGCACGATTTCCATACTTATCGATTCTGGCTGCTGCCGCACGGGCCCGATCAAGATTGGGCGGGTCGTGTCCCAGCCATTCAAGGCAGCTGTTGGCGCTGGTGATGGCGGCCGCGATGGGCTGCTTGATTTCGTGTGCCAGTGATGCTGCCATTTCCCCCAACGTGCTCACTCGATTGGTGTGTGCCAGATCCGCCTCGAGTTGTCGCAGTTTGTCACGCTCTTGCTCGGCGGATTTGCGCTCCGTGATGTCGATCACGGTACCCAGGAGCTCAACGAGATCGCCTGATCGGTCGAGGACCGGATGTCCTACGCAGTGAATGTCCCTGACCCTTTTGTCAGGATGAACAATTCGGTAGTCAAATTCGCAATCCACCTTCTCACGGATAGCTCTTTCGATTTGTTCCCTGCAGTAGGCTTGATCGTCCAGATGAATCCGCTGAATGACGGTTTCCAATGGTGGTGGGGGTCCATGCGGCTCGAAACCCAGCACGCGATAACATTCCTCCGAATAGTATCTGTTGTCGGTTGCAGGGCTCCAGGCCCAGCTGCCAGTGTGACTCAGCTTCTGCGCCTCAGTCAGGTACGCTTGTCGTCGCTCCAACTCCTGGTTCAGCAGTTCTTGCTCGGTGATATCGATCGCGGTGCCGAGAAACCCCTTAAGGACTTCGCCTTCAACAACGGGAATTCCGACGCAGCGAATGTAGCGTAGCTCGCCGTCGGGGCGAACAATTCTCTTTTTCACATCGCAGCCACTGCGTTCCGCATGCATTCTCTTTATGGTGTCAGCCATAAAGTCGCGGTCTTGTGGGTGAACGGTGGCCAGATACTGTTCAAGTGTTGGGGCCCCCTTCCGGGGATCGAGCCCATAAATCTTGAACAGCTCCTGAGACCAGTACTCAAAGGAACCAGACGGGCTAAAGGCCCAACTTCCCATTTGCGCCAGGCGCTGCCCTTCGCTGAGATACTGCTCACTTAGGCGCAGTTCCCCCGTTAGTCGCTCTTGCTCAGTAACATCCATCCCTGTCCCAAGGAAGCCCTGGAAAATCTCCCCTTTCGTGACCGGAACACCCACGCAACGTACGTGACGAATTTCTCCGCCAGGTCGCACAATTCGTTTTGTGAAGTCGAATGCGCGGTGGTCGACCAACATGTTCGTGATTCCTTGTTTCATGAACGCGCGATCTTCCAGCTGTACAAGAGCCAAATATTCTTCTACTGTCGGAGGCTTGCCGCTCGGATCAAGACCATGGATCCGAAACAACTCGGAGGACCAGTATTCAAATCCAGTTGCGTTGAAGGCCCAACTTCCCATGTGGGCAAGGCGCTGCCCCTCGGCGAGATACAATTGGCTTTGTTGAAGAGCTTCCTCGGCGCGTTTGCGATCTTCAAGGTCCGTGAGGGTTCCGTACCATCTGACAATTGTTCCATGCTGGTCCCGAAGCGGTACACCACGCACCAGAAACCATCGATATCCGCGGTCAGCGGCGCA
>Ga0210398_10004962_pt1 | contig 12415 bp, 7 predicted proteins | sample IncBWC4OmetaG_FD_161047 | JGI IMG/M metagenome (GOLD analysis project Ga0210398, IMG submission 161047) | Forest soil microbial communities from Barre Woods Harvard Forest LTER site, Petersham, Massachusetts, United States - Inc-BW-C-4-O | ecosystem: Environmental > Terrestrial > Soil >... | reverse complement strand
CAAAGCGCGCGGCCAACGCGGCGGCATTCTGCTCGCACCTTCGGCGGAGTTCGGGATCGCGCAGGAACTGCAGAATGGCGGCGGCAAATGACGCTGCATCGTCGGCGATCAGCAAGTCACGGCCGTGGGTTACGTCCAATCCTTCCGCGCCGATGGAGGTGGAAACCATGGCCTTGGCCATGGCCATGGCTTCGAAAATCTTGAGCCGTGTTCCGCCGCCAATGCGCAGAGGCACAATCACGACCGTAGCCGATCGCAGATAGTCGCTGACGGAAGGTACAGTTCCGGTGACCTCGACCGAAGCCGAGGCCAGCCTGCGTACACGCGAGTGTGGATTCCTGCCGACGATCTGAAAACGAGCGTCCGCATGCGCGGACAATACAACCGGCCAGATCTCGCGGCAAAAGTATTCCACGGCGTCAATGTTGGGTTCCCAATCCATTGAGCCAGTGAAAACGATCAGCGGAGGAGTTCCTGAAACGGAGGGCGCTACCGGATACTGCTGGGTATCCACTCCGGTCGGGACGACTGTGATCGGACAGCCAGAATATAGCGTCAGCATTTGGTTGCGATCATGATCTGAAACCGCAATGACATGCTGAAATCTTCGCAACGTACGGGCTTCGTAAGCCGACATCTTCCGGGCTTCGACACTGTACGAGAGCTTGCGAAAAAGATTCTTCTCCGTACTCGCCATACGCCGCCAGAGCATGGTCTCAACATTGTGCTGAAAGAGAACGACCGGGACCAGCGAGTGTTCTTCGAAATTCAGCGATGCCGAAAGGAAATCGCATACGGCTACATCGAGACGGCGATCGCTGAGTCGCAGTGCGACTTCCTGACGAATCTTAGGATGCGTGAATTTTTTCACCGCATAGGGAGCCGGCGAAGGCAGCCGGAGAATGTAGTCGAGAGACTGGGCTAGCGTGCCTTCTGGTGCAGCCGTGTGGATAGTCTGGGCTCCGGGCAGTTGCTGCGCGATTGCTGCTTCGTAGTCCGGATCGCGACGCCCGCCGTAATAGGAGAGCAGTGTGGCCTCGTGGTCCTTGGCCAGATGGCGGAGGATGTTGAAGGAACGAATCTTGCCGCCGGTGTCGACCGGCAACAACTTGCCTGCCTTGACCCAGAGTATTTTCATTGGTCGTTAGACTACCAGCACAAGCCCTCATAGGATGGGCTCGCGGAAGGGCGCCGGGACTTCTCCAGATTGACCAGGTCCACCACAAAATGTATGGGGCGCAGGTGAGAGTCCAGAGTCTTGCGGTCAATTCCACGGGTGCCGATGACGACGACCTCTGCCTCGCTGAGCACCTGCTCTAGACTTGAGCAGAGCAGCGAACCGATGTGAGGGATCACGTTTTCAATGTATTGACGGTTGGAACCGATGAGTCGCCCCAGGGAAACATTGTCGTCCCAAATTTGGAGCTTGCAGCCTTCGCCGATGAGGCGCTTTACCAGTTGCACCTGCGGGCTCTCGCGGAGGTCATCGGTCGCCGCTTTGAAGCTCAGGCCGAGCACGGCTACATTTTTCTTGCCCGCACTCAGTACGATCTCGACGGCGCGATCCAGGTGGGCATCGTTGCTCGGAAGAATCGATTCGAAAAGAGGCAAGGCAAGATCGAGTTCTTTGGCGCGATAGTTCATAGCACGCACGTCCTTAGGCAGGCACGAACCGCCGAACGCAAATCCTGGCTTCAAATAGCTCGGCGAGATGTTCAGCTTGGTGTCGGCGGTGAATATTTCGACTACGGCTTCGGCATCGACTTCCAGTTCCTTCGCCAGAGTGCCCACTTCGTTGGCAAAAGAAACCTTCACGGCGTGCCAGGCGTTGCACACGTATTTCGCCATTTCTGCCGAGCGAAATGAGGTTTCAAAAACTTTTCCCGGCACCCAGGCATAGAGATCGCGAAGAATTTTGCTGTGCGCGGGATCGCCTGCTCCGATAATCGTAATGGAAGGCTCCAGAAAGTCGGCAACGGCAGTACCTTCTCGCATGAACTCGGGATTCACGCATACGCCAAAATCTAGTCCCATCTTTTTCCCGCTGGCTTTTTCCAGGGTGGGAACGACGATGGTCTCGGCTGTTCCCGGCAGCACGGTGCTGCGCAGTACGACCAGGTGAAAGGAATTTTTCTTGCGGAGGGCTTCTCCAATCTCCTGGCAGACGGGGCCGATGTGGCCCAGATCCAGCTTGCCGTTGCGCAGGCTAGGAGTACCCACGCAGAGGAAGGAGATTTCAGTTTCCAGAACGGCTTTCTCCGAATCGGTTGTGGCGTGCAATCGGCAAGCCTTCTGGGACTCGGCGATCAAGTCGGCTACCGCGGGCTCAACAATCGGACTGCGTCCCGCCACGAGGGCCTCGACTTTGGCGGGACTGAGGTCAACTCCTGTAACCCGGTTTCCCTGGTGCGCCAGGCAAGCTGCCGTGACCGTACCCACGTATCCCAAACCAAAAATGCTGATTGCCCGGCTCATGCGCTTTCCATACCCTTCCCCGTTTCTACAAAATGCCACGTTCCAACTTTTACGTTCCACTTTCCTTTTACGTTCCGCTTTCTAAGATAAGCCCTGTGTGGTGAATGCGGCAAACGGGCGTCAGTAGGGGCAATCGCAGCCGGTCTCAGCACTTCGTCTAACTTTCTGGTGCTTTGCAGGAGAGGGAAATTGCCGCTAGTATGAAGGACCATGGATTTGTCGAACCAACGGGGTTCTGGGCCTGGGACCATCGCTTCAGATGCGAAAGGAGCGGCGAAGAGGAGCCACGTCACGGAAGGGCTGGTGGCTCGGCGAAAAGTATTTTTCCTGTTGGATTCCTTGAATATTGGCGGCACCGAGACGCAAGCCGTTCAATTGGCGACCCGACTCGACTCTGCGCGCTACGAAGTGACCTTGGGTTGCCTGCGCGCGCGCGGCCCGTTGCTCGAGAAATTGTCAGGGACATCCGTCTCCGTTTGCGAATTCTATCCCAAGGGCGGGTTCGATTCGGTAAACGGGATGTACCAGATGTTTCGTCTGGCAGTTTTCCTGCGCCGGGGCGGATTCCGGATTGTTCACACTCACGATTTGTATGCGAACTTGCTGGGCATCCCAGCGGCGGTGATCGCACGGGTTCCGGTGATCATTTCCAGCCAGCGCGATCTTTCGCATCTCGACTTGTACAAGACCCGGCGGCGGGTGTGGCTGCGCCGTATGCAGAATCTTTGTGCCGTTGTGCTGACCAACGCGAATGCGGTGCGGGAGGATATGCTGGCGGAGAACCACTTTGCTCCGGGAAAAATTCGCGTTATTTACAACGGCGTGGACATGGAGAAATTCAGCCACGGCTCGCGAGACCGGAGATGGCTCATACGCAGCGACGCAAACGAGGGCGGGGCAATAGAAAAAGAAAAATGGATCGTGCTGGTGGGAAACATGCACAGCGACGTTAAGGGCCATCCCTGGCTGATTGACGCTGCTATTGCGATCACTCGCAAGTTCCCGGAAACCCGCTTTGTGCTCGTGGGCGACGGAGCGCTGCGGAAAGACTTCGAGCGGCAAGTTGCGGCGCTGGGACTGGAGCGGCACTTCCTGTTCCTGGGGCGACGGGATGACGTTCCCCGCATCCTCGCTTGTTGCGACATTGGGGTTCTGCCGTCTAAGGCCGAGGGGCTGCCCAATGCGGTTTTGGAGTATCTGGCCGCGGGCCTGCCCACGGTTGCCAGCCGAGTCGGCGGCAACGCCGAGATTGTTCAGGATGGCAAAAGCGGGTTGCTGGTTCCGCCGGAGGATTCTTCTGCACTGGAGGAAGCGTTGCTGCGTTTATTGCGGGATCCCGAGTTCGCGTCAAGCTTGGGAAAGAATGGGCGGGAGTATGTGACTCGGGAATTCAGTTTTCAGCGGATGATTGAAAGAACCACCAGCTCTATACCGAACTGTTACGCTCACGAGCCGTGCAATGAGTTCGGCGCCGGCCAATTGGAAGCGCGTTTATCGGCGCATGCTTTCCATGGACCGCGCGGAAATTGTCGATCGCGTTCGCCAGCAAGCGACCGCCCGTCTGGACCTCGCGCGCTACAAGCTGGGTGCAGATTTCGCTCCCCGGATGCGCGCTGTTTTCAGGCAGCAACCACACTTTTTCTTCTCACCGGAAGCTGTTCCGGGGCTGTGTTCAAAACTGCGGCAGATCTTTCCGGCGACTGCCGAGCAGATTATCGAACGTGCCGAGCGCATCTGCCAGCATCGGTTCGACCTGCTGGGCTATGAAGGCGTGGACTATGGAGCGGAAATCGACTGGCACTGCGACCAACTCCACGGAAAACGCGCGCCGCGAAAACCGTGGTTCCAGATGAAATATCTCGACTTTGCTGAAGTAGGCGATAGCAAAGTCACGTGGGAACTGAATCGGCATCAGCACCTCGTTACGCTGGCCAAAGCTTACCGGCTGAGCGGCAATCAGAAATTTGCCGCGGAGCTGTTTCGCCAGTGGGAGCACTGGCATGCTGAGAATCCGTATCCCATCGGCATCAACTGGGCCAGCAGCCTGGAAGTTGCCTTTCGCAGTCTTTCCTGGCTCTGGGTTTATTTTCTTATGGCGGATTCGGCGGCAATGCCCGCCACATTTCGAGCGGCGTGGCTTCGTGCTATAGCGATTTCCGGGCGTCACATTGACTGCTATCTATCTACATATTTCTCGCCGAACACCCATCTGCTGGGAGAGGCAGTTGCCCTGTTTTTTATTGGTACGCTCTGCCCAGAGATTCCTTCTGCCCGGCGCTGGCAACAGCGCGGATGGCAGATCGTGCAACAGGAGGCGGACCGTCAAGTACAGAGTGACGGACTTCATTTCGAGCAGTCAATCTATTACCACGTCTACGCCCTGGACTTCTTCATGCATGCGGCCGTGCTGGCATCGCTGAACCAAATCTCTACGCCGGTTCAATCGGATCGGGCTTTGGATCGCACCATGGAACGCATGCTGGAAGCGCTATCGGTCCTGGCTCGCGGAGGAACGGTGCCGCAGCTTGGCGATGAAGATGGTGGACGACTGTTTGATCCTTCTCGGAACCGAACGGCGCATTTGCTTGATCCGCTCGCGACGGGCGCCGTCCTGTTCGGACGGGGCGACTTCAAGATGCTGGCCGGAAGTGCGCGGGAGGAGACGCTCTGGCTGCTGGGTGAGGCAGGCATTGAGGAATTCGACCGGCTTGTGGTGGTCGCACCGGCGCGCAACTCAGTTGCACTCCGAGGCGGCGGCTTATACGTGATGACGGGGACCGATCCGGAGCGACAGTTGGTGATTGATGCGGGTCCGCAAGGCGCGCAGACCGCTGGGCACGGCCACGCGGATGCTCTCAGCCTTACGGCTAGCAGCAGTGGGTGCGATCTGCTCGTCGATTCAGGGACGTTCGAATATGTTGGAGCAGATCGTGAGCGCGATCGCTTCCGCGGCACCAGGGCTCACAATACTTTGTTGGTTGCCGGCCAGGATCAGGCGGAACCGAGGGGTCCTTTCGGTTGGGGTAGGCTGCCTAACGTCAAGGCGGAAGGCTGGATTGTAGGAAAGACTTTCGATCTCTTTGTGGGCAGCCACGATGGATATTCGCGCCTGCCGAATGCCGTAGTTCACCGGCGCTTCGTCTTCTCGCTCAAGTCCGGTTTCTGGCTGGTGCGCGACCAAGCTCTTGGGTTTGGAGAATATCAACTCGATCTCTTCTGGCATCTTGGGCCAGGACTGAGCGCGGCTAGCGGCGACGATAATGTGTTTCTTCGTGATGGTTGTGGTCTGCGATTCGTTACTGTCGAGGGCAACGGATGGACGCAAAGCGTCGAGGAACATCTCAACTCGCCCGTGTACGGCAAGAAGGAAAATCATAGCGTGCTACACTTCGCTACCAAGGCGCTGCTTCCCGCCGAATTTGTAACGTTGATGCGTCTGGATGCCGGCGCCTCGCGCTCGGAGCACCGGCTGACAAAGATTGCCGGGTCCTCTTCTTCTTCGCTCTCAGTTGGATACCGCTGTAAAACGGCCGAGAGCGAGCATTGCGTCATCTTTGGCCAGGGCAAGCCCTGGAGGCTGGAGCAGTGGAACAGCGATGCGGAGTTTCTCTATTGGGAACGAGCAGGAAACGCTGCGGCGCAAACTCTGGTCTGTTGCAATGCTACTTATGTGAAATGGTCCGAGCGGACGATCGTCACCGCGAAACGAGCTGTCTTGCGATGTGAAACAACCGGAGACGCGGATCAATTTGAGGTAGTGTCTTCGGATCCGGAGTCGGTGTTGGTGAATCGCGAAGGCTGGAAAATGTTGCTGACGAAGAGTGACCTGGAGAACAGCAATCTGCAGAATCCCAATCTACAAACCGTCGGAAACATTACCTCGAAAGAAAAAAGCTGACCTATGTGCGGAATCTGTGGAATCTTCTTTTCCGATCGCGACTGGCACGTCAAGGGTGACGTGTTGGCGGGCATGAATCGCCGCATCGTGCATCGAGGACCGGATGACGAGGGTTTCTTCGTAGAAGAGAATGTCGGCCTGGCGATGCGGAGGCTGAGCATTATTGACGTGAAGAGCGGCCACCAGCCTCTGGCCAATGAAAATCGCGATGTATGGATTGTTTTCAACGGCGAAATCTACAACCATGCGGAACTGCGGGCCGGGCTGGAGGCGAAGGGGCACCACTATCGTACGCGCAGTGACACCGAAACTATTGTTCATTTGTATGAGGAGTACGGCCGCGATTGCGTGCGGCATCTGCGGGGGATGTTTGCCTTCGTGATTTGGGACCGCCGCAAGCGCGTTTTGTTCGCCGCGCGGGACCGGCTCGGGATCAAACCTTTTTACTACCGTTGGGACGGCAAGGCTTTTCTGTTCGGCTCGGAGATTAAAGCGATCCTTGCGTATCCCGGCGTGGCGGCTGAATTCGACCGGAGCAGGCTCGCGGAATATCTCACGTTCGGCTACATTACTGGGCCGGAAACCATGTTCGCGGGCATCCGCAAACTGATGCCGGGACATACGCTGGAACTTTCTGAGCAAGGCAGGTCCAGCACCGAACCGAGGAACGAGCCCAGGATCGAGCGCTACTGGGATCTCACAGCGGAAGTGGATCGCGAGCCGCGCCCGCACGAGTACTACGTGAGAACGTACCGGGAATTGCTGGAAGACGCGGTTGGATCGCATCTGATGAGCGATGTGCCTTTGGGTGTGTTTTTGAGCGGCGGTCTGGATTCGAGTGCAGTGGCGGCGCTGACCACAAAAATTCGCGGCAATCGGATTCAAACCTTTGCGGTCGGCTATGGAGAAGAAGAGTTCAGCGAGCTCCCCTACGCAAGGCAGGTCGCCGCGCACATTGGATCGGATCACCACGAAGTTCGTCTGAGCCGCAAAGAATTCTTCGCCAGCTTGCCGCATTTGATCTGGCACGAAGACGAACCAGTCGTGTGGCCCTCGAGCGTCTCCTTATATTATGTGGCTCGGCTGGCACGGGAGCGGGTCACCGTCGTGCTGACGGGCGAAGGCAGCGACGAGACTCTGGCTGGCTATACCCGGTACGCGTGGACGCTATTGAATTCGAAAATGGACCGGACATACCGCGCTCTGGTGCCCGCTTTTCTGCGCAGAGCATTCCATGCTGGGATCAGTTCCGCGCCGCTGTCCGCGGCTCTACATCGCAAAATCGAACACACGTTTCTAATGCGGGACGGCGAGGACTGGCCGTCGTTTTACTTCGACAATTTCTATTCGGCGTTTTCTGCCAGCGAATTTTCCGAGCTGCTAACGCCGGAAGCGCTGGCCAGCGCGGGGTTGGCCTATGCCGGATCGATGGGCGCGTGGGATCGGTCGACAGGCGACCTGCTGCACCGCTTGCTCTACACCGACATCAACAGCTATCTGATCGAGCTGCTGATGAAGCAGGATCAGATGAGCATGGCTGCGTCCATTGAGAGCCGGGTCCCATTTCTCGATCATCCCCTGGTGGAATTCACGGCACGCATTCCCGCGAGCCACGAGATCAAGGGGATGGCAGGGAAGTTTATTCTCAAAGAGGCGGTTGCTGACTTGCTACCCAGAGAGATTGTTTACCGCAAAAAGATGGGGTTCCCAACGCCTTGGGCTTATTGGCTGGCCGGTCCGCAGCTGGAGGAAATCGAAAGACTGCTGTCGGAGCCGCGCAGCCGGGCGCGGGGACTGTTCCGGCGCGAAACCGTCCAGCGGATTTTCGATGAGCACCGCGCGGGACATCGCGACCATGGCAACCGCATCTGGCGCCTGCTGAATCTCGAGCTGTGGCAGAGAGTTTTTCTGGATGGCGAGGCCGATGCGGCGGCGAGCGCTTCACAAATCGACGTGGTGGTTCAATAGCGGTGGCTCAATCAACGATGCGCTCGTCCGCACTCACGATCCGATCCGGATGCTAAGAAAAGCCAAGCTCGCCGCGCTCGGCCTGCTCAAAAGCGCAGGAGCGTTCGATCTGGTCGCGAACAGCAAGTGGCGCCGGGAGCGGCTGCTGATTCTCTGCTATCACGGCATTTCGCTCGAAGACGAACATCAGTGGCGGCCACGACTCTACCTGCGGCCGGAGCAGCTCGAACAGCGGCTGCAAACACTGCGATCCATGGATTGTTCCGTGCTGCCGCTGGGCGAAGCTCTCACCCGCGTGCGTTCCGGCGACCTGCCGCCGCGCAGCGTCGCCATCACGTTCGACGACGGAACATATGATTTTTACAAGCAGGCCTATCCCCTTCTGAAGAAATATTCCTTTCCCGTTACCGTTTATCAAACCACGTACTATACCGATCATCAGATGCCAATTTTCAACTTGACTTGCTCCTACATGCTGTGGAAACGGCGCGGGGAACAGTTGGATGGAGCGCGAGAGCTCGGACTCTCCCAACCGATGGATCTGCGCACGGAGCTGGGCCGACACCGGATCGTCCGCAGCCTGATCGAACGATCCGAACGGGAGAATCTGACCGGCCGCGAGAAGAATGAGATTGCCCGGCAATTGGCGGGCATTCTCGGGATCGACTACAGTTCGCTCGCCGCCAAACGCATTCTGCAACTGATGAACCAGGAAGAGGTCGCGGAAATTGCAAAGGACGGCGTTGACGTGCAACTGCACACGCATCGCCACCGTACGCCAGATGAGGAGGCAGCTTTCCGACGGGAAATCGTTGAGAACCGGGAAAGGGTCCAAGCTCTGACGGGACGGCCGGCTAGGCATTTTTGTTACCCGAGCGGAGTTTATAAGAAGGAATTTTTCGGCTGGCTGGAGAAGGAAGATGTAATCTCCGCCACGACTTGTGACGCTGGGTTGGTTGATCGCCACCACAATCCGTTTCTGATTCCGCGAATCGTGGATACTACCGGCCGGAGTCAGTTGGAGTTTGAAAGTTGGCTCAGCGGCGTGGGTGCTCTGGTCGCCGTGCGCAGGGTCGCGCCGCAACACTACATCGTGCCCGAAGATTAAACCGAGGATTGAGCAGGGAATCAGGCAGAAGCGCATCAGCCTCGCGCCCGCTCGTGCTAGAACTCATCTCATAAATGTCCGACGCGAATGCCAGGCGGAAGACCTCAGGGGCTAAAGCCCTCGTCTTTATCGGCCGTGGGCGGCACGGCTTAAGCCATGCCCTTCCCCAATTGGATTTATGAAATAGCTTCTAACTGCAACTGGAATCAGCCGCGTGCGCGGGCAGATGATCGCGTAATGCCGAAAGCAATTCTTCCCTGAGAAATGGTCCGCTAGCCATCAATCCGGTAAGAAGCGGATTCCGGTTGTTGCAGCGCAGCGGAGTATTGTCGAGGGTGGCGACGAATCCTCCAGCGCTGGCGACGAGTGCGGCGCCGGCGGCAACGTCCCACTCATTTTTCGGCGTCAAAGTAAAGGTAATGTCAGCCCGGCCGGCAGCCACCAGTGCCAGCTTGTATGCCACCGAACCCATGGGGCGAATCTGATAATCGCCGCCCTGAAACTGTTGCCACTCGCCGCGTTTGATTTCGCTGCGGCTGGCCAGAATTAAAGCGCCCTCAAGGCTGGTGCGCTGACTGGGCTGGGAAAGCTTGCCATTGTAGGTGACGCCGGAATCGATCGATCCCAGGAAAGTCTCGTCTGTTGCTGGATTGTAGATCCCGCCAGCCACGGGACGTCCGTTTTCGACGAACCCGATCGAAACGCAGAATTCCGGAATTCCAGCTACAAACTCGCGGGTTCCGTCCAGCGGGTCGACGATCCAGACACGGCTTTTGCCGACGCGTGAAGCGTCATCCACAGTCTCTTCCGAAAGCCAGCCTTCGCCGTCGCGCAGCAGATTCTGGCGTAACACGGCGTCTACGGCGCGATCGGCCTCGGTCACGGGATCGTGTCCAATTTTGTATTCGGTTTCAACCGCGCCTGGTGTGAAGCGTGCGAAAACCGGACGAGAGGCTGCAATGGCAGCTTCAATGCGGGCGAGAATGTCCGAATAAGCAGAAGTCATGCAATCCCTTGGAATTAATTTGCTAAGCGGGCCACAACATGCGAGCGCCGGTGATCAACAGCAAAACGCATAACATACGGCGCAGCCAGATCATGGGGACCCGCGTCGCCAGATGCGAACCAATCAAGCCTCCAGGAATGGAGCCGATCAATAGCGCAACAACCAGTCTGGAATCTACGTTCCCCGCCCTGAATTGAAGCCACCCCGTCACACCGAAGAGTACGACCGCATGCACCACGTCAGTCCCGACATTGATCTTGGGTGGGAAACTGTAGAACAAGAGGAGCAGCATCATGATGATGCTGCCCGACCCAACTGAGGTTAGGCCCACGACGAAACCCACAGTGAGGCCAATGACCGCCATCCCTGCGAAACCCTTCATGGACGGCGCACGATTCGCGATTCGATCTTCGATGTTCTTCTGCAGGAGCAGCATCGTGGGAATCACGAGGAGCAGCACACCGACTGCCATCTTGATAAAGGTATTCACGCCGTTTCCGTAGAGGAGACGGATGTACATCAGCAGCTTGACTCCAGCGAAGGAGCCGGGAATGCTCCCCAGTGCCAACGCGAGGACGACCTTCCGGCGGACCGTTCCATTTTTCAGGTGGAGCAGTCCGGCCGGGATTTTGGTGAAGAATTGAAATAGCGCGTCGGAACCCACTGCCACGATAGGCGAATAACCCAAGCCGAAGATCAGAACGGGGAGCATGAGAACACCGCCCCCCACTCCGGTCATCCCGATGAGGACGCCCACGACAAAGCCAACCAGAATTTTGACTGCGATCAGTGGCATGGTCGATCCCTCCTCGCCTTACTCTCCCGCTTTGTCTACGCCGATGAAGCCTTCCCGCTCCAGGTGCAGAATGATTTCCTGGGCGGCTTCTTCGGCTGAGAGTTCGCCGGTGTTGATGGTTACGTCGGCATCGGCGGGAACTTCGTAGGGGTCGGAGATCCCGGTGAATTCCTTCAGAATACCGGCACGCGCTTTGGCGTAGAGGCCCTTGCGGTCGCGCTGTTCGCAGACTTCGACCGTGGTGGCGATGTGCACCAGGATGAAGCCTCCGTAGGGCTCGATCAGTTGACGCACGTGTTTACGGGTCGCGTCATAAGGCGCGATGGGCGCGCAAATTGCGATGCCGCCGTTCTTGGTGATTTCCGACGCGACGTAACCGATGCGGCGGATGTTGATGTCGCGATGTTCTTTTGAGAATCCGAGTTCCGACGAGAGATTTTTGCGCACCAGATCGCCGTCGAGCAAGGTCACGGGACGTCCGCCGACTTCGAGGAACTTCGTCATCAGGACATTGGCGATCGTCGACTTGCCCGAACCCGAGAGTCCACTGAAGAAAATGGTCACACCCTGCTTGGCGCGTGGCGGAAAGCTGCGCCGGAGTTCTTGAACAACTTCCGGATAGGTGAACCATGCGGGAATGTCGCGGCCTTCATTCAGCCGATCGCGCAGTTCGGTGCCGGAGATGTTCAGAACCTTGTCGCCCTTCTTGACTTCATCGTCAGGAACGTAGCGGTCTTCATCTTCGAGGTACACCATCATGCTGAAAGGCACCATGGTGACGCCGATGTCAGCTTCGTGCTTCTTGAAAACTTCCTGGGCTTCGTAAGGACCGTAGAAAGGTTTCTTGGTTTCAGGGTCGGAGCCCGGGCCGGCGTGATCGCGGCCGACAATGAGGTGAGTGCAGCCGTGGTTCTTGCGAATGAGAGCGTGCCAGATGGCTTCGCGCGGTCCGCCCATGCGCATGGCCAGCGGCAGCAGCGAGAGCTTCTGAGTGCCTTGCGGATATTTCGAACTCAGCAACTGGTAGCAGCGCACGCGGGTGTAGTAGTCCACGTCGCCGGGCTTGGTCATGCCGACCACGGGATGAATCAGCAGGTTTGCTTCGACCTGCTTGGCCGCGCGGAAGGTGAGTTCCACGTGGGCGCGGTGCATAGGATTACGCGT
>Ga0210398_10004961_pt1 | contig 12415 bp, 8 predicted proteins | sample IncBWC4OmetaG_FD_161047 | JGI IMG/M metagenome (GOLD analysis project Ga0210398, IMG submission 161047) | Forest soil microbial communities from Barre Woods Harvard Forest LTER site, Petersham, Massachusetts, United States - Inc-BW-C-4-O | ecosystem: Environmental > Terrestrial > Soil >... | reverse complement strand
GATGGCCTTCCGAATAGTGGGAATGTCGCCGCCGGTGCTCAGGTCCATCACGGTGTCCGCGCCGTAGTGCACGGCGTGGTGCAATTTCTTGAGTTCTTCGTCGATGTTGGAGCTGGTCGAGGAGTTGCCGATGTTGGCGTTGATCTTGCAACCCGTGGCGATGCCGATGGCCATGGGCTCAAGGTTGCGGTGATGGATGTTGGCGGGAATGATGCAGCGCCCGCGCGCAATCTCGCTGCGAATTAGTTCCGGCTCCAGCTTTTCGCGCTTGGCAACGTATTGCATCTCCTCGGTAACCACGCCGTTCCTGGCAAGATGCATCTGGGACATGTTCCGATTCCCATTGGCGGTCGCTTGCTCCGCTTCCCTGTTTTCAATCCAGCTGTCGCGCATGGCCATAATCGCTCCCCAGAAAAAACATCGGCACTGCTCCAGAACAACCCCGAAGCTAGGATTATGGCACCCGCAGTTGGAAGCGGCAACTGACGGCGACCCCGTACGGAAAAGGTCCGTCCCGCCAGAATCGCCTACGCCCGTCCAAAAACAGCGGTTGCGCCGCATTTGGCGTTCGGCAGCGGTAGGTGGGGCTGCCTCTGACAGCGAACGGGTTTCACCGACCGTGGTCGGCGGCGCGGCTCCGGCGTGTCGGGCTGCGCGAGTCGAAAACCAGTGGTGCTGCGCGAAACCAGGCGGAGCAGGCCTGGAAGCGTGGTGCGTGTGCCGCCTCAGCGGCGAAAGCGGTCGCGCTCCGCGAACCTTCACGATGCAACCGCTGGCGGGTCTGGACCAGGGGAGATGCAACACGCCTCACGCGTTCGCGGCGTGCGACGGGGGCTTCAACAGGATATCGAAATCGTCGGGATGGATGGCGCAGAGCAAAGCGTCCTCGCGGTCGATGTGACCGTTGCGGACCAGCGTGACCAGCGAATCCTCGAGGCTGAACGAGCCTTTCTTCTTGGTGATCGTAATTTCCTGATGCAGGTGCTGCAGCGCGTTGCGGCGGATGTGGTGGCGCGCGCCGTAGCCGACCACCAGAAGTTCGGCGGCGGGAATGCGGCCGCCTCCTTTTTTCGGGAGCAGGATTTGCGTGTGCACGGCGGACAGAGCCATGGCCAATTCCTGGCGGATGGAGTTTTGGCGTTCGGGGGGAAACGAATCGGCGATGCGCGCGACCGTGGAGGCGACATCGGTCGTGTGCAGGGTGCTGAATACGAGATGGCCGGTTTCGGCGGCGGCGACGGCGATGCGCATGGTTTCGGTATCGCGCATTTCGCCTACCACGATGATGTCCGGCGCCTGGCGTAACGCGGCGCGGAGCGCGGTGGGAAAATCAGGCGCGTCGATGCCGATCTCGACTTGCTCGACGATGCTGCGCACGTGCTGGTGCTCGTACTCGATGGGATCTTCGATGATGACAATGTGGCGCGCTTCGCGGTGATTGATGTCGTCGATGAGCGCGGCCATCGTGGTGCTCTTGCCCGACCCTGCCGGTCCGCCGATGAGCACCAGGCCGCGCTGAAGGTGCGCCAGGGACTCAACCGACGGGGGCAGATTGAGATCCTTCAGCGGCGGAACGCGCGCAGGAAGAACGCGAATTGTGGCGGCGGCGCGGCCCTGCTCGCGGTGGAGATTGATGCGAAAGCGGCCGAGTCCGACGATGCGATACGAAGCATCGGAGATATACGTTTCGCGATAGAGATTGAGCGCATGGCGCGGAAGCGCGGGGAGCACCGCAGCCTCGATTTCCGGGCCATCCAGGATCCCCGGCTCGATCTTGCGGACTTCGCCATTCACCCGCATGCACGGCGGCGCACCGGCAACCAGAAGCAGGTCGCTGGCGCCGCGGCCGATCAGCATGGCCAGCCAGCGGTTCAGGCGTTCGGTTACGCCGAAATCGAATTCCTGCGCTTCTTGTTCGCGATCAATCTGGTTCAGCCGGGCGGCGTCATCCATGGGCGCACCTGTGGGGTCGATTTGAGGAGCCCTGATATTGACGCAGGGCGGCGAATTAGTCCAGATGCGAGAAAAAAGCCGCTATTTGCTTGGAAATCGAAGCTTGGCGCCCACTCGTGGCACAGGCTGACGCCTTTGGAGGCCCAAAGGAATGAACAGAAAGCGGAAGCTCGTGCCACAGGACCTCCCCTCAGGAGGCCTGATCGAGCATCGGGAACAGCGTGTCGAATTCCGGGTCGCCGTGCAGGCACATCAAGTCAGGATCCTGGCGCGGCCAGTGATCGTTGGAATAGCCCGCTTCCTTCGCCCTCTTGAGCATGACCAAGGCTTCGGATTTCTTTCGAAGCACGCCGTAGGTACAGGCTGCATTGTAGAGGACGCTGGAATCGGAGGGGCGAAGTGCGACGGCCATCTCCGCGTGGCGGATTGCGTCGTCGATCCGGCCGATATTGGCGTAATCCGCCGCCAGCAAGACGCGCGCGCGGACATCCTCCGGCACCATTTCCAGCTGCCGCTCGAGCACCAGCATTTCCATTTCGCGGAATCGCCGCGCAACTTCGCTTTTGCCCAGGCGATCCAGACAATTGGTGTAAGGCACGTAGACGTTGTAGTCGTCTCCGTTGGCTTCGACAGCGCGCTCGATCATGTCCGCGGCTTCTTTGAAACGCCCGGAAGCGAAGTACGCGCGGCCGAGCACATTGTAAGCGCCCTCGCAGTCGGGTTTTCGATCGATGGCTTGCTGCGAGTATCGCACCGCTTCCTCGTATTGCTGCTGCGCATAAAAAATGCGGGCGCGCGCCACCAGAGCGTCCGCCAAGCGGGGGTCCAGTTCCAATGCCCGCTGGCACGCGGTTTCTGCTCGTGCAATCCACACGGGATTGCGCCCGTGATACTCAAATTGCAAACCGCACGCGTTCGCGATACCCGCGTAGGCAGAAGCAAACAAGGGGTCCAACTTGATGGCCTGTTCAAACATCTGGATGGCAAAGTCCAGGCTCTCGCGCCGCGTGTAGCTTCGGCCCCGGAGAAAATAGTCGTACGCCAGGGAATTCTCTGTGGGCTTGCGGGCGATCTTGCTTTCTTCTTGCGGCGTCAAATTGATGCGGAAGGCCTGCGCGATGCTGCGGGCGATTTCGTCCTGCACTTCGAAGACATCGGCCATTTCGCGGTCGTACCGCTGGGCCCACAGAGTGTGCCCGCTCTGCGTCTCGACCAATTGCGCGGTGATACGCAAGCGATTCCCGGCGCGGCGCAAGCTGCCGCCTAGAACGTAGGAAGCCTTCAGCTCCTGCCCGACCTGCGGAGCGGTTACGGACTTATCGCGGTACGGCAGCATGGCCGGACGCGGAAAGACCTTGAGGTCGCGAATGTTGGCCAGCTCGGTGATGATGTCTTCGGTCATGCCATCACGGAAATATTCGTCCTCTTTGGCGCTGCTCAAATTCTCGAAATACAGCACGGCTACAGACTTCACTTCGCGCGCGGCACTCGCTTTCGATACGACCGGCGTTCCCTTTGCCGGCGTTATGCGCCCGGTGGACTCGCGATCTCGCTTAAGGCGCTTGAGGTCGGAGCGCATCTCGGCGGCCGATTGATAGCGCAGGTCGCGGTCCTTTTCGAGAGCCTTGTTGACGATATTTTCGAGCGCTACGGGAATATCAGAATTTATGCTCGCCAGAGGTTCTGGTGTTCCGTTCAAGATCCCGTCGAAGACAACCGCGGTGGTATTGCCCTCAAAAGCGTGCTTTCCGGTGGCCATCTCGTACAGCACGACCCCGAAAGAGAAAAGATCCGCACGAGCGTCCAGATCTTCCCCGCGAGCTTGTTCGGGCGACATATACGCGATCGTGCCCATAGCGGTGCCCGGGCTGGTCAGATTCATGTTCAGGACGGTCGTACCCCGGGCGCTCGCTCCGACCGTATCGACGCCGGCCGCGGCAGCTGTCAGCTTGGCCAGACCAAAATCGAGCACCTTCGCCTGACCTGATTTCGTAATGAAAATATTGGCCGGCTTGATGTCCCGGTGAGTGATGCCTCGTGCGTGCGCGGCATCCAGCGCGTCCGAGATCTGGATGCTCAAATCCAGAATGCGCTCGACGGGCAGCGGCTTGCCGTCGATTGCGTGTTTCAGGGTCTTGCCCTCCATCAATTCCATGACGATAAAAGGCTGGCCGTCGTAATCCGCAATTTCGTGGACGGTGCAAATGTTCGGATGATTGAGAGCGGCAGCGGCGCGGGCTTCGCGCAGGAAGCGGTCGAGCGTCTGCTGATCCTTGGTGGAATCCGGCGGCAGGAACTTGAGCGCGACGTTGCGGTCGAGGATCGTGTCCCGGGCAGAATAAACGATGCCCATGCCTCCGCCTCCCAGGCTTTCCACGACGCGATAGTGAGAAACGGTTTGACCGATCATCGATGGGCGGGCCGAATTACGGGCGTTGTGGAATCTTATGTCGCGCGTTTGGGCAAGTCAACGCGGGTTCCTTTGTATCCTTTGTAAGCGTGAAGGACAAGAAAGCAACGGTCGCGCCTGCCTGCCGAAGGCAAACGGAAGCGCTCTCCTTGCATGGATGGTGCAGACAGGTATCAGACGCGGCGAAGGACAATGAGAGAAATCTCCGGAGGCACGCCCAGGCGAACGGGGGCTCCGACCGTGCCCAGGCCTCGATTGACGTACAAGCGGGCCGCTTGTGGGCGCGGATGCGAAGTGGGGAGGTCCGGTTCGCGGCTTATGAGGACTTCACCGGAGGGTTTGAACAGCGGTCGCTCGAACAATCCGGCGATGTAGTCGGAAATGAAACGCGCGGGAGTCAGACGATGATCGAGGATTTCCACTTGGATCTGGCCGCCGTGAGTATGCCCTCCCAGCGACAGCTCGATGCCCAGCTCGGCGGCGCGGTTGAAGGTGTTCGGATTGTGCGACAACAAGATATTCGGGATATCACGGCGGATGAGCCCGTCCATATTCGCGAGCATTTGCTGGCGGTGGCCGTCCACGTTGCGTTCGCGCTGGTAATCGACGCCAATCAAATTGAATTGCGCGCCGCGGAAGGTGAGTTGCGCATTTTCTTGACGGAGCAGCTTCATCCCGAATTGCGTGAAGAGCTGCTGCGCGGCATCTTCCGCCTTGGCGTAAATCTCGTGATTGCCGTTGCAACCCCAGACGCCCAGGGGCGCGTGCAGGCGGCTGACTTCCTCGATGCAGTCCGCGATGGGATCGGAGGAACCCGTGATGAAGTCGCCGGTGACCACGGTGAGGTCGGCGCCCAGGTCGTTGGTCATGTCCACGGCGCGGCGCACGTCGGTGCGGCTCATGTACCCGCTCAAATGGATGTCGCTGATCTGTGCGATCTGCATGCCGTCCAGCGCGGGCGGCAAGTTAGCCATGGGAATCTCGATGCGGCGAACCTGGTAGTTGAGGCGCTCGGCGGCAAATCCGTACATGCAGCTGAAAAATGGAGTTGCGCCAGCGAGCACGCTGGCAGTGCGGAAAAAGTAGCGGCGCGAAGGATCGCGAAGTCGCTCGACCGGCGCATGCGAACTCGGCAGTGGCGCTACGGCCGGACGCTGGGCGCGGAAGTCCGGCCGGAGCCAGTTCCAAACGCGTTCCACGCCGTGAACGAGCGCTACAAACAAGAAGGCAAAGAACGCGCTGGACAACCACAATCCCGAAAAGATGGCGAGAACGGCGTCGCGCTGCTTCAGGTGGCCGTGGCTACCCATGTGAAAGCCGCCCGCGACGGCAAGAAGAACGAGTACAAGCGCAAAGCAATACAGAAGACGCGCCGCAATGCGCAGCCAGCTCGAACGCCACCGCGCGGTCGAACGCCAGATCGCGCGATACCAAAAACGCTGGGAAAGAAAGACTGTCGTCAGGATCGTCAGACCGAGGACGATACGAAGCAAAAGCCAGCCCCAGTTCACAGGATGCTCGCTATTCTAATCACCCCTAAGTTTACCATGCGGGCGGGCTCCGGTGCGGAATACCAGGCTCGCCGGGGTCGCTTATAGCACAATCACGTGACCAGAACCGGTTTCGCCGGTAAGATGAACGCCCAGTGGGAAGTCGATGTCCGCATCGTCTCCCGAAAGCTGTTTGGTTCCCCGCCACGTCAGAACCGAATAGTCCGGCACGCGCGTCAGGTCATGGTTTGGGTGCGTCCCGTGCCAGAGCGAAGCAAGGTAAAGCGAGCAAATTCAAGGAGAGAAACATGCGAAAAGTGCTGTCGATTGCGGCGCTGGTATTGGCCGCGGGCCTTGGAGTTTTCCTGTCGTCCGCTCGGGGAGCGGCGGCCGGTGGCAGCGATGGGCCGAAAGCAGCGCCAAGCGCTTCGGCGGCGGTGCTGGCGCAGTGGAACGACATCGGGCGCAAGCTGATCGCGATGGCCGAGGATTTTCCCGAAGACAAATATGAGTTCAAGCCGGTGCCGGAACAGCGCTCGTTCGCGGCGCAATTGTTGCACGCTTCGGGATCGATGTACTACTTCACAGACGTCGCGGAGGGAAACAAGGCACGCTATCCCGACGATCCCAAGCGGGACGATCTGAAAACGAAGGCGCAAGTGGTGGCATTCGTGAAGAAATGCGTTGCCGACGGCGCGGCGGAAATCAAAGCAAAGGGCGACAAGGGCATGAGCGATCTGGTGACCGACCCGGACAGCAAGCAACAGTCGTCGGTCGTCGATCTGGCGTACGGATTGATCGAGCACTCCGGCGAACACTACGGGCAGCTGGTGGTGTACTACCGGGTGGCCGGCTTGGTCCCGCCGGAATCGCGGCCGAAGAAATAGCACCTGCAGCCGGCTACGGGGTCGCGGCGGCGGCCGCGCCGTTTTCGAGCAGCGCGGTGAGGTGCTGCGGGTCGCTGGTGGGCGGGAGGCAGGTTTGGCCGGCGCAGACCAGGGCCATGGCTTTGTCAGCCGCGAGATGCGGAAGCGTTGCTTTCAGCGCGCCGGCAAAGTTGGCGAGCGATGCGCCGGGAGTCAGCCGCAGGACGGATTTGCCGAGGCGGTAGACGCGCTGCGCGGCGGCTTCCAGGGCTTGCGCGGCGGGATCGTCGGCGCGGCCGGTGACAACGATCTGCAGCGGATGATGCGTGAACAGCGTGGCTGCGAGACCGTAGGTTGCGGCGAAAAGACCGTACTGTGGTGCGATTCCCGCAAAGGCTTCCAGCGTTTTCTGCGCGAAGGCGTGGTAACTCTCTTGGCCGGTGAACGCGTGCATGCGAATCAGCGCGATGGCTGCGGCGGAGTTCGCCCCGGGTGTAGGCGAATCCTGCAAAGGCTTGCGGCGAACTTCGAGGCCGCCCATCGGCGCGGCGTCCAAGGGGCGGTCGAAGAAGCCGCCGCCCTCGGCATCGCCGTAACGCTCGATGGCCAGGTCCATGGTGCGCTTCGCCGCTTCAAAATAACGCGACTCGAGCGTGGCCTCATAAGCGTCGAGCAGCGCGATAACGCCGAATACCTGGTCGTCCAGCGAACCTTCCAGTGCGGGGCCGCCCAGGCGGTGGCCGAAGCCGCGCGCTTCGCTCCAGACTTCGCGCAACATGCGATCGAGCGTTTTCAGCGCGAACGTGCAGCAATTGCCGCCGAGGTCGCCGTCCAGAACCCGCGCGGCATCCAGATACGCAGACACGAACATCGCGTTCCAGCTCACATACATGGTGGTGTCGACGTAAGGAGTCTGCCGCGGAATGCGCGCGGCGAGCATTTTCTTTTTCGCAACAGCGATCTCCAGGCGCGCGGTGGATTCATCGAGGCCCAGCGTTTTCGCGATGTCGCCTACTTCGCGCGCGATCCACAGAACGTTCTTCGCCGCATTGTGATGCATTTCGCCGTGCGCTTCGACGTCGTAATACAACTCCATAACCCGGGCTTCCTGCTCGGATAAAGCCGCGCGCAACTCATCCAAGGTCCAGGTGAAGTAATCGCCGTCATCATCGAGCGAATAATCGGCGTCCTGGCTGGCGTAGAAGCCGCCGTTCGCCTGATCGGAAAGCACTTCGTTCACCCAGCCGATGATGCCTTCGGCCGTTTCGCGCAGGAGAGGATTCAGCGTGACCTGCCAGCCGTGCAGGTAATTGCGCAACAGCTCGGAATTGTCGTAACTCATTTTCTCGAAGTGAGGAACCAGCCAGCGTTCGTCCACCGAATAGCGGTGAAAGCCGCCGGCGAGTTGGTCGTAAACACCGCCGCGGGCCATTTTTTCGAGCGTGGTTTCGGCAATAGCGAGCAGATGCTCGTCCGCTCGGGCAGAGGCACCGGAGCGGCCGGCGGACTGCTGGTAGCGCTCCAGAACCAGGTCGATAGCCGAAGCATGCGGAAACTTCGGCGCGCTTCCGAAACCGCCATTCTTGATATCGAACTGCTGGGTGACCGAGCGGATTTGTGCGTCAATGACGCCAGGATCGAAGTCGGCGCGGGCACCGGTGAAGATCTCGGCTTGTGCGACGGCATCGGCTACCGAATTAGCGGCGCGTTCAAGCTCGGCGCGCTTGTTCTTGTAAGCATCGGCTACCGAGAGCAGCACGCGGCGGAAGCCGGGCCGCCCCATTTGATCTTCGGGCGGAAAATAGGTGCCGCCGAAGAACGGCTTTCCGTCTGGCAGAAGGAAGCCTGTGAGCGGCCAGCCGCCCTGGCCGGAAAGCGCGCTGATGGCGGACTGATAGCGCGAATCGACGTCGGGGCGTTCGTCGCGGTCCACTTTTACCGGCACGAAATGTTCGTTGATGATTCTCGCGATTTCCACGTTTTCGTAGCTTTCGCGGTCGATCACGTGGCACCAGTGGCACCAGACCGCGCCGATGTCGAGCAAGATGGGCTTGTCCTCGGATTTGGCGCGGGCAAAAACGGCGTCGTTCCATTCGTGCCAGTCGATGGGCTGGTGGGCGGCGGAGCGCAAATAGGGGCTGGCGGAATCTTTCAAGCGATTTTCGGGATGATTGGACAAGATCGAATCCTTTCAAGATTAGAGCGGGCGGGCGAATTGTCCCGAACGGTAAGACGCCTAACTTGACGGCTTGCCCGCCGGAAACACCATGCCCTAGTTTGCGCGGGCACAGGCAAGAGTGCCTGTGCTGCCCAAGGCGCGCTACTGCACGGTGTCGCCGGAACCGAGGTCGCGTGGGTCGAGCGGCTTGCGACCGGCGAAACCCTCGTCCTGGCGGTGATAAAAGCGAATGCGATCTTCGCCGAGGCGCCAGCAGAGATAAACCTCTTCGTTATTGATGCGTGACGGAAAATCGAGCAGGCCGACGTCCAAATCCTTGATCACGCACCCGGTTTCCAGTATGCGATTGAGGGCGGATTTCATCGTTTCCGCCAACTGCGTGTGCTCGACACGAAGCACCGCCAGCTTTTCGTAGGGCACGATCACGCCGCCCATCATGGTGATGCGCGCGGCCACGGCGGACAAATCGGTCTCCAAGCCGGCGAGTTTCTTGCGGCAGTCCATGGCCTCGAGCAGGAACGGCTCGAGTTCCTGGCGAGTGCGCTCGGCCTCGGTCAGTGTGAACAGGCGCTGCTCGGGTTCGGGGTCCGGCGACTCGTCATGGTCCTGCTCGTCGTCTTCGTCTGCCATTCTGTATCCGATCTGCTGGGGACGGGGCTAAGGCGATGCTAACGCAAACTCAACATCCGGTCGAGGGCAAGTCTCGCGAAGTGTCGCGTTCGCTCATCCACCGAAATGCGGTTGACGACGTTGCCGGTCTCCAGGTTGTCCAGTACCCAGAGCAGATGCTGCGGTGTGATGCGGAACATCGTGGTGCAAACACATACGCTGGAGTCGAGCGACATGATTTTGTGGTTCGGCATTTCCTTGCACAGTCGATTGACCAAATGAATTTCTGTGCCGACTGCCCATTGCGAACCCGCGGGCGAATCCGTAATGGCTTTGATGATGTGTTCGGTCGAGCCGATCTGGTCGGCGGCCTGGGTTACCTCGAAGCGGCACTCCGGATGCACGATCACGCGAATGCCGGGATGCTCGCGACGCACGCGTTCGACGTGCTGTGGCGTGAATCGCTGGTGCACCGAGCAGTAGCCCTTCCACAAAATCACGCGCGCGGCACGCACAGCTTCCGGCGAATTGCCGCCGAATTCCAGGTGTGGGTCCCAGACGATCATCTGGTCGAGCGAAATGCCCATGCGAAACGCGGTGTTGCGGCCCAGATGCTCGTCGGGCAGGAAGAGGACCTTTTCATTGTGTTCGAACGCCCAGCGCATTGTTGCCGCAGCGTTGGAGCTGGTGCAAACCGCACCGCCGCGCTCGCCGGTGAACGATTTGATCGCGGCGGTGGAATTCATGTAGGTGATCGGAACGGCCTTCAGGCCGCCTGCCGAAGCTAGTTCGCTCCAACAGGCTTCCACTTGGCCGATGTCGGCCATGTCCGCCATCGAGCAGCCGGCATTGAGGTCCGGCAGGATAACGGCTTGATGCTCGCGGCGTAGAATGTCGGCGCTTTCCGCCATGAAATGGACGCCGCAGAAAACAATGTAACGCCCGGCGGCTTCGGCGGCTTGATAAGAAAGCTTCAGGGAATCACCGCGAAAATCGGCGAATTTAACGACTTCATCCCGCTGGTAGTGGTGTCCGAGAATTACGACGTCACGTCCCAGACGTGCTTTCGCCGCGGCGATTCGCTCGTCGAGCGAGTTGTCCGGGACCAGGAGATAGGAGTCGAAATCGCAGCCCACGCCGGGTTCGATTTCCGGCGCGCGCAGTGTCGCGGGCTGCGGGGCGCCGACCAGAGGAGACGGGTTGGTTATGGAGATAAGGGTGCTCATCGCTGTTTTTAGGGTGTTTGCCGATTACCTAGGGTTCGTTTTGGAATGCCGTCGTTGGATGATTGCTCTCGGGCTTTGGTTTGATTCTCCACTATCCACCGATAAACACCATAGTACGAGAAGGTTGCACGAACCCGGGGTCGTTGATCCGGTGTCCTTCCTCTTTTTCCATCACCACGGAACCGATGTAGGTGACCAAATCTTCGTCGTGCGCGCCTTCCCTCAACAGCCCCCGCAAGTCGTGGTCGTCCTTGCTGAACAGGCAGGTGCGCAGCTTGCCGTCCGCCGTGAGCCGGATGCGGGAGCAATGGCCGCAGAAGGGCTGCGTCACGGGCGCGATCAAACCGATCTCGCCGGGAGCGCCGTCGGCAAAACGGTACTTGCGCGCGGTTTCGCTGCGCTCGTGCGGGATCTGCTCCAGAGGCCAGCGGGCATGAATGCGCTGGTAGACCTCGGCGGCCGGAACCATCAGAGTGCGCGTCCAATGCCGGTCGGCGTCCAGCGGCATGAACTCGATGAAGCGCATGATCACGCCGCGTTCGCGTGCAAAGGCGGCGAAGGCTTCGATCTCGTCGTCATTGGTGCCGCGCACCAGCACGGCGTTGATTTTTGCTGGGACCAAGGCTGAATTTTGCGCCGCTTCGATGCCACGCATCACCGCCGCGAAAGATTTCGTGCGCGTGATTTTCTCGAATTTCACGGGGTCGAGCGAATCCAGGCTTATGTTGATGCGCCGCAAGCCCGAGCGGATCAAGCCTTGGCAGCGGTCGGCCAAGAGATGGCCGTTGGTGGTCATCGACAGATCTTCCACACCGAGCGAGTGCAACCGCGCAAGGTAGTCTTCCACGCCGTCACGCACCAGTGGTTCGCCGCCGGTGATGCGAATTTTGCGGATACCTAAGCTCAGGAAAACACGCGCCAGCCGATCGAGTTCCGGCCAACTCAGAATCTCGTCATGATCGCGATAATTCTCCGGGTCGGCCGAGCGGCAGTACACGCAACGGAAATTGCAGCGGTCGGTGATCGAAATGCGCAGGTCGGTGATCAGCCGTCCGAATTTGTCGTGAAGCATCATCGCTGCCATCGTCGCCGTCGACCCACCCTGGAAAAGCAAAAGCCCGAATCCGCTGATTGGATGTCGGGCATAGACGAAAAAGCACACATTTCCGTCGTCCCTCCTTTCCAAGCACGGGAGGCCCGGGCGTTTCCACCCAAACCCTCATCCCCGGGCGCGCCCATCGGCCGCGCCGAAGCATCGCCCCCACCGCCATGGGCTTTCTCTCCCGTAGGCGTCCTGGGGGTTCGGAGTCACTACCAGTGTACGCGGGCGGAAACCAAGCCGCAATTCCGACGCATCCGAGTTCCGCTCGGCTAAGCCGCGGAGCGCGTTTGTGATAGAGTTTTCGCCACGCCATGCGGATCTTCGTTCTCGGCGCCGGCGCTACCGGCTCCCTACTCGCACAATTGCTGGAACGCCAAGGGCATACAGTCTGGTGCGGTGACCGCGATCCCGAGCGCGGGCGCCGCTTCCTAGGCCAACGCAGTACCATCGCCGTCGCCGAAGTCAACGCGCGAAACCTGCGGGGGATCGTGCGCGCTGCGCGTGGCTCGAACCTCATCGTCAATGCCTCGGCTTCGGTCTTCAATCAAATCGTCATGCGGGCCGCGTTGCGATTGCGTGC
>Ga0210398_10004959_pt1 | contig 12421 bp, 8 predicted proteins | sample IncBWC4OmetaG_FD_161047 | JGI IMG/M metagenome (GOLD analysis project Ga0210398, IMG submission 161047) | Forest soil microbial communities from Barre Woods Harvard Forest LTER site, Petersham, Massachusetts, United States - Inc-BW-C-4-O | ecosystem: Environmental > Terrestrial > Soil >... | reverse complement strand
GCTGGCGGTTGGTCGGCTGCTAGTTGGTCCTCGGCGAGATCTGTCGCTCAGGATGATTAACTACGAGGCCGAGCCGCCTGCCGTCGTAGCGGCCTTGCTTGACCGCCTGGCACCAGCTGCGATTCAGCAGATACCATCGGACAGTTACCCTGAGACCCATTTCGAAACTGATACGACTGCTCCAATCGAGTTCCCGTTCGATTCGTGAACAATCGATTGCGTATCTCCGATCGTGGCCGGGCCTATCGGGCACCAGTTTGATCAGATCGCGATAAGACTTGCAGCCGTTTGCGATGAGAGCGGCGTTGCTATCAGCAGGCTGAAGCTCCTCGAGAGCGGAGCAGACTTCGGTGACGACTTCGAGGTTGGTGCGCTCGCACCTTCCTCCAATATTGTATTGCTCTCCGACTCGGCCTCGAGCCAGAATTGCGAGGATCGCTTCGCAATGGTCGCCGACAAACAGCCAGTCGCGGACATTCTGACCGTCGCCATAAATCGGAATGGAATCGGCCTCGATTGCTTTGGAAATCGTCAAAGGGATTAGCTTCTCTGGATATTGATTGAAGCCGTAGTTATTCGAACAGTGAGAAATCAACGTAGGTAGCCCGAAAGTCTTGTTATACGAACGCACCAGGTGGTCCGCCGAAGCTTTCGAAGAGGCATAGGGAGAATTCGGAGAGTAGCGCGAGTCTTCGCTGAAGAAACCAGTGTCACCCAACGATCCGAAAACCTCGTCCGTCGATATCTGCAGAAATCTGAATTCGCGCTGTCGAGACGGTGCCAGCCGCGACCAGTAATGACGGGCTGCTTCGAGCAATTCGAAGGCGCCGATAACGTTCGCCATCAGAAAGCCGCGCGGGCCGTCGATTGAACGATCTACGTGCGTCTCGGCGGCGAAATTTACGATCATGTCGGGCTGCCATCGCTCGAGCGCTTCACCGACTGCCGACTGATCGGCGATATCGGCATGAATGAACGAGTAACGAGCATCGCCGGCGACGTCGCGCAGGTTCAAATGACTGCCCGCGTAGGTAAGCTTGTCGATTACCACTACGCGCCAGTCTCTCTTGCTGAGCGCAAGACGGACGAAGTTAGACCCTATGAATCCTGCGCCACCGGTTACAATGATAGTCTGCATTTTGCGCCAATTTTGGGAAATTGCTCCCCCGAGCTAGTAGCCCCCGCCCCGAGCGATTCGAAGAACCGTTCTGAAGATGATCCTGCAATCTTGCAAGATGGACCACGTGTCAATGTACCTACAATCCAATTCGACAACTTCCTCGAAGTCGGTGACTTCGTCATTTCCGTAGAGCTGCCACAGACCAGTGACACCGGGCTTCATGCTCAGGCGTCGTTGATGGTGTGGCTGATAGCGCGCAACCTCTGAAGGCGTAGGCGGCCGAGTGCCGACCAGACTCATCTCGCCCTTGAAGACATTCCAGAACTGTGGGAGCTCGTCGATGTAGAGCTTGCGCAGCGTGCGGCCTAGCGGCGTGATTCGGGGGTCGTGCCGCATTTTAAAGATATGACCCTTCATCTCGTTCTGTTCCAGCAGTTCCTCGTGCAATTCTTCCGCATTTACGTCCATAGTGCGGAATTTATATAGCGTGAAGAGACGCCCGTTTCGTCCTACGCGGGTCTGACGAAATATAACGGAGCCATGAGTCTCACGTTTGATTCGACGCGCCAGGACTACGTAAGCGACCGCGCAGAGGATCAGGCCGATGACCGCACCAATGACATCCATTAGCCGTTTAATCGCGAGAGACACTGCTCCGACTGGCACCGATTCGTGCGTCAGCAGAAATTCGCCTGCTCCCAGCGCCTGCGTGCGATAGCGCCCGGCGGGAGCGAGTGGGGTTCTCATCAGGGCGCGAAATGTCTTGCCTCTGATCGAAGAGGAATACAGGATGTCGTCGGGGTCCAAGCCGCCGGAAGTATCGACCATCAGCACGTCGTCGATCACATGATCGTCGAGCACGTGGTCGACCGTCGACGGACCAACCTCACCCTTCTCGTTCCTGAAGAGCAATTCGCCGTCGGAACCGGTGAATAGGTATCCCACCGGGCGCACGAGAGCGCGCTTCCCAATCCTGTCGCAAAGATCTTCATAGGAACTGGCACCGACTACGAGAGCATTGCTGCGCAACGGTTTCTTATTACGAAGACCGAAAGTAATAAGTCGCGAAGCGGCTGAACTTGCGGCGAAGGATGCCACCGCCAGCGGCAGTATTATCGTGAGATCATTCCAACGGACTCCCGCGACGTAGTGAACCGCCACGACAAATCCTGAACTCAGTAAGATCCCGGGTTTTATTGGAATTGAAATCACCGCTCCTAAAACTTCCTGTTCGCCTGTCGCCCGGTCGACGTTAGGCGATCGGCGCCCAGGGCGCTTCCTGCGCTTAGCGCGTCGGTGCGATGAGGAAGTAAGAATTCACGCGGTTCCGGCGATTACCAGTCACGAAGAACCCAAAGCACGGGGCGGTTCACAAACGACCTAAAAACGCCCACTTACCCGTGATCGTGACCAGCGCGAATAACATCCCGGCACTGGTTACGTGCGCGACAATAGCATCTGAAAGTAAACCCCTGCGGTACATGGCAGTGGCGAAGATCATGCCTGCGAAAACTCCCGTTAACCAGGTTGGCTGCAGGATGCCGAATGTAATGGAAGAGCCCAGGAAGGAGAGCCAGGTGAGTCGCTCGAAGGGCACATCTTCGAAATTCGTTGCCACCAGCTTGCGAGCGAGGTATCCGCGGAACGCCAGCTCCTGAGCTATCGGTATTGCGAAAGCTCCTCCCGCGAGACTTAGAGCAAGCAGTAAGAACGTCCCGGTTGTCGGTAGAGGTGCGAAGGCTGTCGCAATCGGAGCATGAGCGGAGTTCTCGTACGAGACGGACGCGGTTACCGCGAATACTGCGCAACCGGCAAGAGCGCTGAACCATGACGGCTTCCATTCCAATGAAAGCAAGGTGGAACGGCAGAACCAAAGTGCCGCCAGGACGGGAACCGCTGTTATTGCCAAATAGAACTCAGGCGGCAGAATCCTCGCGACCAGCGATGCGGTCAAGAACACGATCAGCGGCAAGAGAAACTTGGTTGCGGGATTGCCGGCTCGCTCGTCCGTGGGAGCCTTGATGAACAATCGTGACTGCGAACTTGTCCAGACCAATCCTACTGCCACCATGTTGAAGAAGATCCAGCCGGCCGCGGAATGGAACCCCTTGAGGGCCACGTCCTGATCCCATCCGCCGATCAATATCAGCGCCGCGATTCGGACCGAATTGAGCAGCCAGAGCGAAATCATTCCGGCTGGAAAGAGCAGTAGCGCCTGCGGAAAACTCAACTCGCGTCTGCAAGTCCAGAGGTAGAGGCCGGTAAATGCGCAGATCAATCCGATGCCTTCCAGCCCCGAGCAGCGTGAAGTTATTACTACGACAAACCGCGAGGTTCCTATAACCATCTCATCGGGACGATTCACCCCAAGCTGACCGAACAACTGCAACATGGTCGCAACAAGGTAAAAACTCGCACGTTGCAGCGGCAGTGATCGTTCTGGCGCCCAGAGTTGTTGTGCCCAATTGCCGAGCGTATATGCGGCCATCCCGGCTATTCCCGCCGCGATCAAGGGTATGCGGCTTTGAGAGATCCACCTGAACCAGAAGCGTGGTGGCAACGCACTGAATAGCCACGTCGTCAGCGCCGCGGCAGACAGTAGGATCCAGAGAAGAAGCCATCCTTCCCATGCCGATACCGAGAGCAGACGAATACTTGGCAGCCTCGTTCCAACCAGCAGCATGCCCAGCAGCCCAAGGTGAGCCGCGAACCATCGCCCCGAAATGATCCTTTCGGGCGATTCATCCAGGACACGTTGGAATTCCCGCTGCAAGACCGGCCAGCTGAAAAATACACTTGCGACCGCCGCAGTGATGAAGGTGGGACGAACTCCATGCTGAAAGGTGCCGAGAAACGTTGCCCACGTCCCTTCTTCCCTGGCGTTCGTATCGAAAGGCAAAGTGAGAATGACCAACTCCGTAACGAGCAATAAAAGCAGCCCGCCCCAGAGCCAGAATCTGTTGACACTGCTGGAGGGCCCGGATCGGACCACTCCAGCATCAGCTATTGAACTCACTTTCGCTCGAACTCCAGCGAGCGTGGGATCGATCCCGCGCTAGCGCCGGCGACGAACCTTCTCCCAAATCAGCGCGCCAGCGGCCCCCGCCACTGCAAGGCCCTCGACAGCGAGTCTCAGGTCAAACTCGGGCGCTGCCACTGGACCGTAATTAGGCCCCGACGGCTGGAACGGCCAAATAGGCCACAACGAGAACGCGTGGGCTGGATGAGAGGCCGACATCACCACTAACGTCATTACTAGAATGCGAAGACTGAACGACAACCAATTTCGGCTCATACGACTACTTCTCTCCTGCGGGTAAAAACTTGAGCACCAAAATCCCAGAACGGGACCAAAATCGAAATCGAAAAGTAACGCGACAATGCGGTTCATCCGTCTGGAATAACGAACGCTTGAACTCGTGTGCGCCGATTGACGTTATGACTAGTTCATTTTTTCTGAATCTACCAATTCGGGCATAATTTCTCAGGTCCTATCCGATCGGTGTTTGGCCCATGAACACAACCATATTTAGCCCGCACTGATGCTAAATTTATCGGCTCAATCAGGATTTCACGCTCGTCTGCGACGGAGTAGGCAGCGCCCGTCGGGCTATGGTGGCCTGGTGTTTTCGAAAGCCGTCAGATGAAAGTGTCGTAGCGACGTATATGAATCTAAGTACAAGAGAAACTACTACAAGCGCTCTCGATCCTGTTGGGGGTATTTCCAATGAATTGAAGGGACTATCTTTCGTTCTCGTAAGTCCCAATGTTTCAGAGCAGATGGGCGGCGAAGCAATTAAATCGTTGCAAATTTGCCTCGAACTCACCCTCCGAGGCGCCCGGGTCCACCAGGTTACGCACGAGCGCGTCAAAGCAGAACTCAGTCGCAGTTTTCCCGGCATCAGCGTGTCCTACGTTAGAGACACTTGGTTGCAGAAACTGGCCTATCGTTGCGGGACGCTCAATCCGCTGGTGGAAGCGGTTGTCTCGAATCCGCTAATAGCCATCATCTTTCAGCGCAGGGCCGTGCGGCTGGTGCAAGCGCAGCTTCGAGACCGTCCAGAATCGATCGTGCATTTCACATCACCGGTCTCACCAGTGCTTCCTTATTTCCATATCCCCGGGGCCAAGGTCATCGTCGGACCGATTAACGGCAACATTCATCACCCGCCAGCCTTCAGAAAGCGCGAGACCATCGGCTATCGTACGCAGCGGTCCCTGCTTCCTCTTTTGCAGCTAATCAACCGCGCTTTCTTCCGGGGCAAGCGTCAAGCGGATATCCTGCTGGTTGCTGGTGGCGAGCGAACCCGACGATCGCTGCTGATGGCGGGATGCCAGGAAAACCAGTTCGTTGATTCTATCGATAGCGGCGTGCTGGACAGACTCTACGATACTCCGCGCATAACCCACTCCGGTCGCAACCTGCGGTTTGTTCACAGTGGCCGACTGGTATCGCACAAAGGCACCGATCTGATCATCAAGAGTTTGAAGCGAACCAAAAATGCCATCCAACTCGACATCATTGGCCGGGGACCCGAATTACAAAAGCTTAAGGCTTTGACTCGAGATCTGTCGCTGGACGATCGCGTGAAGTTTATCGAATGGTTCCCAGATCATCGCGATCTGGCGGCAGCGCAGCGTCGCTGCCGCGCTTTTGTATTTCCCAGTTTGGCAGAAGCGAATGGCATCGTCGTTCAGGAAGCGATGGTGATGGGACTACCAGTAATTGCACTGAATTGGGGAGGCCCGTCGCTGCTCGTAACCGCCGAAACGGGGATCCTGATCGAGCCGCTCAGTGAAGAACATGTCCTCGATAAATTAGCCGAAGCGATGGACCGTCTGGCTGAGGACGGCGAGTTGGCGGAGCGAATGTCTTCCGCCGGTCGCCAGCACGCCGTCGATGGCGGATTTCTGTGGTCCTCGGTTGTAAGGGACTGGACGAGGCACTACAGGCGGCTGCTGAACTCTCATGTCGAAAGTTAAATTCGCCCGATTCTTCAAATCTTAAAATGCTCTTGTTCCACAATGTTCTTGCCAACGCTGTCGATCAGCCCACGTTGACGTCTGATGCTCTGCCTCCCCATCTTGGTCAGTGGAACCAATCGTCGACCAGGCGCTCAAGCAGAAGTGCGGTCCTGCTTCGAAAATTGGCATCAAGAGGCAAAAGTTTAGAAGAGAGCGCTGCTCAACAGGTCAAAACTGACCTCAAAACGAATGGAAACCGTCTCTGGTCACTGCGGCTATTCGCCTCGGGCAGAATAATCGCAGCCGTGACTGCCCCCGTCCAAATTGGGTCGGAATCCCAATGGGCAAAATCCCGGGAAATGGCGAGCCAGAATTGGTAAAGCAAAATATAATTCGACCCTTCAGCAGTTCCGCCATGAAACCAAAGCGATATCATCGCTCAGGTTTCATGGCCGTCCTTTTTGCGATCCTGTTCGCCGGGTGTTCAAGCACGCCCAGCATGCAATCGCTCGAGCATTCGGCTGGCATCAATCCCTCGCAGATCGGCGCGTCGTCGACACAGTCCACACAATTGGCGCCTTCAACAGGGCTCCCCAGCGGAGATCAGGGCTTGGGAGCCGCAGGAGGCGACGACGCAATCCCGGGCATTCAGGTTCCTGGCGGCCCCAAATACATACTGGCTACCGGCGATGTCGTGACGGTCACGGTTTGGGGACATCCGGAACTTTCCGGCAAGCGGACCATCGGTCCCGACGGTGACATCCAACTGCCGTTCGTCGGTTCGTTCAAGATGGCCGGTTACAACGCCGATGATGCGAGCAGCAGGCTCTCGTCGGCTCTGCGTGAGGACTACGTCAACACTGCGGCGTCCGTGACCGTCGATAGCTACAACGGTAACCAGGTGACCGTGCTTGGACACGTGGCTCATCAAGGAGTGCTGACTTTCCCGAACAGTCCGACTCTGCTCGAAGCGCTCGCCATGGCGGGCGCGGCGCCATCCAAGGATGACGCAAGCGGGATGCCCACGCGGTGCGCGATTGTCCGCGGCAGAGATCGCATCATGTGGATCGATTTGCGCCCTCTGATGAAAGGAACCAATCTCGCACTTAACATCCCTTTGCAGAGAAACGACCTGGTGTTCGTACCTGACCCCGACGATGCACTCGTTTACGTGATGGGACAGGTGAAGAATCCGGGGCCGTACCCATTGACCGCGAATATGTCCTTCCTTGAGGCGCTCTCGCGCGCCGGCGGGCCTAACGACAATGCGCAGCAAGGGAAGATCGTGCTGGCCCGTCCAAGCAAGAACACCGAGCAGGTTGTCGATCTGGAGAACAATATTCAGAAGGGCGGCACCAACTACCAGCTCGAGCCTGGCGATATCGTCTACGTGCCGAAGAGCGGATTGGCCCAGGTTGGATATTTCTTCCAGCAGATTAATCCGCTGACGTCGATGGTGCTGTTCGGCGCCGCGTTTATGTAAATGAGTCTTGTAACTGAAACATTGGTCTTTGACGAAGAACTCGGACGGGGAACGCATTCCCTCGTCCTCCATATGCTTGAATCCGTAAGTCTTAGGATAGAGTCCGCAATCAAACCTGCTGCGGATACTGTCACGCCCGCTGAGGTTTTATGCTTCCGTCTGTAAACCAGTACGGTGCGGTCGCGCGACAGGCCTCGCCGCCATTGTTAGTTGCCAATCGTCCCGCGACTCCGCTCAGAAGCGTGCTGGCGCACACGCGGTTGGCGGTGTTGATAGTCGTGCTCGTTTCGGCGGTCGGCTTCGTCGTCGCACTCCTCCATCCCCGTGACTATGAAGCTGAGGCGACAATCCGGATTTCGCCAGTCGCTTCGTCTTCACTGGCCGGTGAAGAGTCTCAATTCAGTTCAAATGCCGACTACCGCGACTTTGTGCAGGAGCAGGTATTCGAAATCGACAACTTTGCAAACGCCAGCGCCGCGCTCGATTCGCTCGGGCCCAACCGATCGATATGGCAAGCGCCGAATGAGAGCGATCGCCACGCGGCCGAGCGCCTGGTCAAATTCCTCAAGGTGGAACCGGTTGCTGACAGCTACCTGGTCAAAATTACGCTCGGCAGCAGCGCCCCCGAAGGCCTCGACACTGTCGTCAATGCGGTCGCGCAGACATATCTTTCCCGCACCGCCAAGCGCGAGTTGGATGGCACAGACGTGGGGCTTCAGCTGCTCAACTCGCGGCAGTCCGAGTTGGAGCGGAACGTTGCAAACGATCAGGATCAACTCGCCAAACTGACCCAGGAACTAGGTGTCTCGAGCGTCTCGAGCGCGATGGTCAATCCCTACGACAAGATGGTAGCGGAATCCAACGCAGCCGTGGCGCACGCCAGGCGCGAGGTCCTGCTGGCGCAGGCTCATCTGGACGCCGTCAAGTCGCATCGCGCGCGGATCAAGGACGCGGACGTCGAAGCCAAGGCCGAACAGATGGCTGCCACCGGATCGGAAAGCGCGACAGCCAGACAAAAGCTGATTGACCAGCGCGAGCAGGCATTGGTCGAACTGGCGGGCCTTGGTCCCAACCATCCTGGTCGCCCGGCGCTACAGGCCGAGATCGCGGAGACCAACAAAGAGCTAACCAACCTTGATCAGTCTTCACTCGCGCGGGCCCGCACGATGTTGTCTGACAGCGAGGAAGCTACGACTAGCGTTGATATCTCGGAAGCTCAATCCAATCTCGACCAGATGGAATCGGCCGAGAAAGGAATCGAAAAGGAACAGGAAGGGGTTAAGGGCACTGCCGCGATCTTCGGCACGAAATTCAGCCAGGCGGTCAGTGTCCAGGAAAAACTCGAGCGCGAGCATAAGGATTTGCAGGACCTTCAGGAACGCATGAGTATGCTGCGTTTGAAGACGCAAGCGCCTGGAGTGGTCGCTCTCGAGGCGGCGGCTATGATGCCGGACATACCGCTGAACAGTAAACGCAGACTGATCTTCCTGGTATTCGTGCTCGGCTCGCTCGTGCTGGGTGTAGTGGTACCGACCGCGATCGACTTGATTGATCGTAGACTGAAGACCGCTGACGAGTTTGAGGCGGTGCTGGGTTTTCCGCCGCTCGGAGTCGCACTGGCGAATGGGGCAGGGCAGGAATCGATGCGCCGCATAGCCCTTGGAATTATGCGTGAATGGCGCACCTCTGGAATTCGCAGCTACGTACTCACTTCCGTTCGCCAGGGCGGAAATGCGCATCTGGCGCTTGCGCTTGCTGACGAACTTGGCGATCTGGGTGTGCGTGCGCTCGCAATCGAGGCAAGCCTCACCGGCCCCAATGGCGATCGCCCCAATGGCGACCGCCCAAAGGCGGCATTGTCAGCCGAAGCAGCCGCCAGGGTTGCTGGGCGCGAGACCAAGCGGTTGGCGTCGCGAGGTGCGAGCACCGTTGCGCTCGACGGCAAGGTTCAATCAGTACCGCAGACACTCGCGGAGAAGAGCATGCAGCGTGCTCGGAACAGTAACGTCCCCCGTCCCTTCGGATTCATTCGCGAAAGCGTCGACCGTGCGCTGGGCAATCACGACATCGTACTTCTGGCCGCACCGCCGCTGCTGTCGTCGGCCGACACTGCGGCGATCATCCAGATACCCGCTGGTGCGATTCTGGTCGCGCGTGCCGGCCGCGATGAGGTGTCTGACGTCACTGCGGCAGTCCGGGAATTGGAACGATACGCTCCGCCAGTGGTCGGCGCGGTGTTCTGCGAGAGTTCGTTTTCTAAGGCAGATGGCGATTACGAGATTGATGCGGAGTACAACGACAACGGACATCGGTCTGCGCATCGAGCTTGATATGCGTTTGCGGGGGGCCGGCTTTGTGAGCTGGCGCTGCCAGTAGGTAGTGCTATGACAATTTCACGCCCAGGGCAGCCGGGTGCCGTTGCCACTTTCGACAATGTTCCTGCGACTGATTCTACGTACGCTGTGCGGCAAACGGCTACCGACAGCGTTAAGAATCCCCGAGGGCGCGGGAACCTAAAACGCAAAGTGGCCTTGCTCGGGACCGGTTACATCGCCGAGTGGCACGCGAAAGCTATCGCTTCGCTTCGCGACGTAGAATTGGTAGCGGTATGCGATCAATTGCCGTTGCGAGCAGAGGCTTTCAAGAGAAAGTTCAGGGTACCCAGAGTGTACGGCACGCTGGAAGCCTTGCTCGCGGCCGAGCAGCTCGACGCTATCCACGTCCTTCTTCCACCTGAGCATCACTTTCAGGCAGCTAAAACCATCCTTAATGCCGGCGTTGACGTATTTCTCGAGAAGCCCATGTGTCTAAGCGCTCAAGATGGGGAGACTTTAACTCGTCTTGCCGATGCGCATCATCTCAGGTTAGGCGTGGGACACAATTTTCTTTTTCCTGAGTGCTACGAACGCCTGCGCCGCGATCTTCACGACGGGATTCTCGGTTCGATCGATCATCTTACTATCACCTGGCACCGCGAGCTCCCGCAGCTGACCAGCGGTCCCTTCGACATCTGGATGCTGCGCGAGCCCGCCAACATCACGCTGGAAGTCGGGTCGCATAGTGTCGCGCAGGTCGTGGACCTGCTGGGTTTGCCCGAAGAGATCGATGCGAAAGCCGGCAACGCGGTCGAGCTGCCTTCCGGTCAGAAGTTCTTTCGAAGATGGCAAGTGAACGCGTTGAAGGGACGCACCGCGGTCGAGTTGCGGTTCTCCTTCGTGCCGGGGTTCGGTGAATACACAATCCAGGCACGAGGATCGCTCGCCTCAGCCACCGTCGATTTCGACCGCGATACCTACTCGCTCCGGCGTCACCGGCCACTTAGCGACGACTTCGACCGCTATGCGATGGTGGCAGACAGCGCGAAGAGTGTTCGCCGTCAGGCGCGACGCACGTTGATCAACTACGCTCTGTCAAAGTTCCGCCTTCGTTCAAACGGCACTCCTTACGGGGCGAGCATCGCTAGCGCATTGAAAGCCTTCTACGCGACTTCAGGCGGAAAGATGGACGAGCGCATCGGGGCTCAACGCGGCGTGGAAGTAACGCGCATATGCCAGGAAATCGGCAGGGCTGCGGCGCCGGCTCATGCGCAGACGATGGTAATGTCCGCAACGAACCAAGCGGCCGAGGTGCCAGCTCCGCGGATTCTCATTCTCGGCGCTACAGGATTCATCGGCCGCGAATTGACGCGACAGTTGACCGACGCCGGCAACAGGGTCCGCGTACTCATCCGAAATCCGGGCAAGATTGCCTTGGATTTGCGGACTCCCCGACTCGAGTCTGTCCCAGGTGATTTGAATGACGCCGCTGCTCTGCGCAGTGCGATGGCAGGAATCGACTGCGTTTACCACCTGGCCAGAGCCGATGCGAAGAGTTGGTCGGACTACGAGCGTTACGATATAGGCGTCACGCGGGAAGTCGCAGAAGCGGCGCTGGCTGCCGGCGTGAAGCGGCTCATATATACCAGCACCATCGATTCCTACTATGCGGGAGCTCGCGCGGGCACTATCAGCGAGGACACTCCGCTCGACCCGCGGATTGAGCGCCGCAACCTCTATGCTCGTGCGAAAGCCGCTTCCGAACGCCATCTCTTGAACATGCATCGTGAGCGAGGACTCCCAGTTGTCATCGTGAGACCGGGGATCGTGATCGGGCGTGGAGGCAGCCCCATGCATTGGGGTATCGGGATGTGGTGGCACGGATCGGTCTGCCAGATCTGGGGAGACGGGCGAAACCCGTTGCCGCTCGTTTTGGTCGAAGACGTTGCCAGAGGACTGATCGCCGCGTCGGAAGTGCCGGGAATCGAGGGCGAATCGTTCAACCTTGTCGACGATCCCAGTATCAGCGCACAGGAATACCTCGACGAAGTTGATCGCTCTGGCGGTGTCCGAATCCAACGCTATGCCACTCCTATCGTGAAGTTCTATCTGACCGACATGTTCAAATGGGGTGTGAAAGTCTTGGTGCGTCATCCCGATCGACGCCTGCCCAGCTATCGCGATTGGGAGAGCCGTCAACAACGAGCCACGTTCGATTGTGGAAGAGCCAAGGCTCGCCTAGGGTGGAAACCTGCTTCCAATCGCGCTGAGCTGATTCGCAGCGGCATCCACGAACCCATGAAAGATTTGCTGAGTTAGCCAGTTGGAAACTGAAAAATTCAATCACGACAATGCACCGGACGCTTCGGTGATTGTCGTTTCTTTCAACACGCGCGACCTGTTGCGCGAATCCCTCTCCACTCTGCAGCGCGAGGCCCGCGGTTTGAGCTACGAAACCATCGTGGTCGACAATGCTTCGCGTGACGGCTCGGCCGACATGGTTGCGACTGAGTTTCCGGAAATGCGGATCATTCGAAG
>Ga0210398_10004957_pt1 | contig 12422 bp, 9 predicted proteins | sample IncBWC4OmetaG_FD_161047 | JGI IMG/M metagenome (GOLD analysis project Ga0210398, IMG submission 161047) | Forest soil microbial communities from Barre Woods Harvard Forest LTER site, Petersham, Massachusetts, United States - Inc-BW-C-4-O | ecosystem: Environmental > Terrestrial > Soil >... | reverse complement strand
CCAGCACCAACGTCACCATCACCACAAGCACGCCCGTCACCGCCGCATCCAGCCGGTTGTTGAAGATCACTCGTGCGGTCGAGCTCGTCATCGGACCCGCATTCAACACCCGCGCCTGCGCGAGAAATCCCACTCGCGGATTCGCATCGAACATCTTGTGCCACGACGCCGTGAACGTCGCCGCAACCAGCCATGCGAGCGGCACAAGCGTCACCGCGGCATACTTCGCGCGATGCAGTTTGATGATGATTGTCGTGGCCACGCACAGCGCCACCGTCGCCAGCAGCTGGTTGGAAATTCCAAACAGCGGCCACAAGGAATTAATCCCACCCAGCGGATCCTTCACGCCTTGCCACAAGAAATATCCCCAGGCACCCACGATCAGCGCGCTGGTCCCCAGTATCGATGGATACCAACTTGTCCGCCCCAACGGTTTGTAGACATGTCCGAGCGCGTCCTGCACCATGAAGCGCGCCACCCGCGTCCCCGCATCAAGGATGGTCAAGATGAACAGCGCCTCGAACATGATGGCGAAGTGGTACCACAGCGCCATCAAAGTTTCACCGCCCAGGCTGTGGGAGAAAATGTGCGCCATTCCTACCGCAAATGCCGGCGCTCCGCCAGTACGGTTGTAAAGCGTCTGTTCGCCAACTGCATGCGCCAGTGCCTGCATATCGGCTGCGGTTACCGGAAAGCCCCAGCCGGAAATAGTTGCCGCCGCCGTCGTCGGCGCTTGCCCTACAATTCCCGCCGGACTGTTGATGGCAAAATACACCCCCGGCTGCATCACGCAGGCCGCAATGATGGCCATCACCGCGACCGCCGACTCTGCCATCATTGCCCCGTAACCCACCATGCGCGTCTCGGTCTCGCGGGCAATCAGCTTCGGAGTCGTCCCGCTGGAGATCAATGCGTGAAATCCGCTGATCGCTCCGCACGCAATCGTGATGAACGCGAAAGGAAATATCTTTCCCGCAAACACCGGCCCCGTGCCGTCTACAAAGCGAGTGAGCGCCGGCATGTGGAGCATGGGATGCAGCGCCACGATCCCCACCCCTAATAGCGCGATCGTCCCCAACTTTACGAATGTGCTGAGATAGTCCCGGGGCGCGAGCAGTAACCATACCGGCAGGGCCGAGGCCGCAAACCCATAAACCATAATCAGAATCGCCAGCGTGGGTGCGCTGAATGTAAAGATCTTTGCCAGCACCTCACTCTGCGACACGTACTGTCCCCCCCAGATCGCCGCCAGCACGAGTACAAAACCCAACGCCGAAACCTCCAGCACTTTGCCCGGACGAATCCGCCGGAGATAGACGCCCATCAATAATGCGATCGGCATCGTCATCGCGATGGTAAATGTACCCCACGGACTCGCCTTGAGGGCGTTCACCACGATGAGTGCCGCCACGCCCAGCAGGATAATCAGAATCGCGATCACCGCTACATAAGCGACGAATCCTCCGACTCGCCCGATCTCATCCTTGGCCATTTCAGTCAGCGACTTGCCATCACGCCTCACCGAAAACAGCAAGATCACGAAGTCCTGCACGCAGCCGGCAAAGACCGCGCCCGCCAGCACCCACATTGTTCCCGGAAGATATCCGAACTGAGCCGCCAGCACCGGCCCCACCAGAGGGCCTGGCCCCGCAATGGCCGCGAAGTGGTGTCCGAAAACCACCCATTTGTTAGTGACAAGAAAATCGCGACCGTTCTCCAGTCGCTCCGCCGGAGTCGCGCGCCATGCATCCAAGGCAAGAATTTTTACCGCGATAAACTTGCTGTAAAAGCGGTAGCCGAGCGCGTAACAGCAAGTCGCCGCCACCACCAGCCATAGCGCGTTGATGGGTTCGCCGCGACGCAGCGCGATTGCGCCCACTGCCACCGCCCCCGCTATTCCAACCATCCCCCAGCCCAAAGCTCTGAGTGTCTTATTCATTCCGATTCATTCCCCTGGAGCATTGTGCCGAAATGCGGGGCCGTCGCAAGACTTCGAGCTTGCGCAATCTGGCGCGCTTCACCCGGTCATGCTCCTTAGTGTATTCAACGACTTTCAATTCAGTTTCCTCCCGCACCCGCATATGAAAAAGCGGCGGATGCTTTCTTGCAGTGTACGAAGTGGATTGCTAACAGACAACATGATGGCGAGACCAATGGGATGATTCCTTCGATTCATCCTCATTAGTGATAATCTATTTCTTCCCGGAGACTGCTGAATCCCGCGCTTCGGGCTGCCGCTGACTGCAGCCCTTGCCGGGGCATCCCAGGAATTTCATCTGGATTCATAAGGGAGCGGACAATGAAGATTGGCATGCTGACCGGCGGCGGAGATTGTCCTGGATTGAATGCCGTGATTCGCGCGGTCGTGCGCAAAGGCATCTTCACCTACGCAGACCAATTCGTCGGCTTCATGGAAGGCTGGCGCGGGCTGGTCGATGACACAACCATGGTCCTCGATCTGGACGCGGTCGGAGGCATTCTGCCGCGCGGTGGAACCATCCTGCGCACCTCGCGCACCAACCCATCGAAGCGCACCGATGGCATCGAGCGCTGTTTGGCTGCGCTGGAGAAGAACAAAATCGAGGCGCTCATTGCGATCGGCGGGGACGACACTCTGTCGGTCGCGCAAAAGCTTCACGAAGCCGGCGCCAAGGTTGTGGGCGTACCGAAAACTATCGACAACGATCTGGGGGGCACTGACTACACTTTTGGCTTTGACACAGCGTGCAATATTGTTTGCGAGGCGCTCGATCGCGTTCACACAACCGCAGAGGCTCATAACCGCGTGATGGTGGTGGAAGTGATGGGCCGCGACGCCGGGTGGATCGCGCTTTACAGCGGCATCGCCGGCGGCGCCGACGTCATCCTCATTCCCGAGCGGCCCTTCGACGTGGATAAAGTGGCGGACTCCCTGCGCCAGCGTCACGCGCGCGGCCGGTATTTTTCCATAGTCGTAGTGGCCGAAGGCGCGAAGTTTTCTTCCCAAGCAAGCCAGGGTTCTCCGGTTCTACAAGACATGGACAAGGACGAGTTTGGCCACGTGAAACTTGGCGGCATCGCCAACATTCTTGCCCGCGAAATTGAAAAGCGCACCGGCTTCGAAACTCGCGCTGTAATTCTGGGACACATCCAGCGCGGTGGTTCTCCCAGCGCTTTTGACCGCGTGCTGGCCACTCGTTATGGTTTAGGCGCCATCGATATGGTACATCGCGGCGAGTTCGGATGTATGGCCGCCCTGCGTGCGAATAAAATCGTCTCCATCACGCTGAGCGAAGCCATTTCCAAGAACCGCGTGGTGGACGCTGAAATGATTCAGATCGTGGACGGACTGTTCGAGAAGGCCTCTGAAAAGCAGCTAGTTTGAAGGTGGCTCGACAATGCGTTCTTTCGCTCTCTGATCCAAGGTGAGGGTGAGCCGCGAAGCCCGGCTCGGTCACGATGCAGAAACTATTCTTGCTGCTTGCCCCGTCATTGCTGACGCTGATCGAAGGTGTCTTGCTGGGGGCCGCGGTAGCGTTGATTTTATTTTCTTCTAAGAAGTCCTCCAGACGCGATCAACCCACCGCCTTCCTTGGCATCGAACGCGGCTTCGCCCGCCTGGCTCGCCGGAAGCGCCTCGCCGTTCTAGTGGTCGGTTTCAGCGTCATCGCCATCCGCGTGGCGCTCATCCCGATTCTCGGCGTTCCCCAACCCGCCGCCCACGACGAGTTCAGTTATCTGCTCGCTGCCGACACTTTTGCTCACGGCAAGCTTACCAATGCCACGCCCCCCATGTGGGTCCATTTCGAGAGTTTCCACATCATTCAAAAGCCCACCTACATGTCAGTCTATCCACCGATGCAGGGGATTGTGCTGGCCGCGGGACAACTCCTGGGTCATCCGTGGATTGGTCAGGTTCTCGCGACCGCTCTCATGTGCTCCGGCCTTTGCTGGATGTTCCAGGGCTGGTTACCTCCATCCTGGGCATTGTTCGGAGCCGCGCTTGCCGTACTTCGGTTGGGCATCCTCAGCTACTGGATGAATGGCTATTGGTCGACTTCAATTGTGGCCTTTGGTGGCGCCCTGGTCCTCGGAGCCTGGCCGCGTCTGCGCAAACACCTTCGAACACGCGACGCTTTGCTGATGAGTTTGGGTCTGGTGATTTTAGCGAACAGCCGCCCCTTTGAAGGATTGGTCTTCGCTATTCCCGTCGCATTCGCCATGCTCTCCTGGCTGGCAGGTCAACATGGTCCGAGTTTTCGACAATCCGTGCCTCGCGTTATCTTTCCGATGGTTTTTGCTTTGGCAATTGCCACCGCCGCCACCGGCTACTACTACTACCGGGTAACGGGCAGCCCGTTTCGGATGACCTATCAGGTAGAGGTCGAAACTTATGCGGCAGCCCCTTTCTTCATCTGGCAAACACCCCGACCAGAAACCTCATATCACAACCAGGTAATGGGTGAATTCTATCGTTGGGAGCTACAAGTGTTTGAAAGAAGCCGTACTTTTACTGGTTATGTACGACGCTGTGCCGAAGCGTTGATTTCGTGGTGGAAGTTCTATCTGGGCCCGCTTCTGACAGTGCCTCTGTTAGCGCTTCCTCTGGTGGTTCGAAGGCGCCAGATGTTACTGCCTCTTCTGATTTGCGCTGCCGTAGCCGCGGCCTTGGCTGTCGAAACCTGGAATATGCCCCACTATTTCTCTCCCGCAACGTGTGCTCTATCGCTGGTGGTGGTGCAGGGCATGCGTCATCTACGGCATTGGTCCCCTGCTCGCCGTCCTCTGGGGACGGCCCTGGTTCGCGCGATTCCGGTGCTGACGTGCGCTATGATCCTTCTGCGTGTGACGGCGGCGACGGTTCACGTCCAGCTCGAAGCCGCATGGCCCAGAGGCAATTTGAAACGGGCAATGATACTGCGTCAGCTCCAACACTTTCCGAGCCAGCAGCTCGTAGTTGTGGTTTATGGCCCGAGCCACAGTTTTCACCGCGAATGGGTTTACAACGACGCTGATATCGATGCGGCTAAAGTGGTATGGGCTCGGGACATGGGTCGCGACTCGAATCAGGAATTACTGAACTTTTTCAAAGATCGCCGCGTCTGGCGCGTGAACGCTGACGCCGAACTTCCCATGCTGGAATCGTACTGGACTGCAGAGCCACTCCGTGCGGTTGACCAGCGGAGATCCGAATCGATTCTTCCGTATGCAGCCGGGACTGCGGAAAAATAGTTTGAATATCTCTTTGAGGTGAACAAGGCCAATGAAAGTCCGATTCTGGCTTCTGCTGAGCATATTTGCGGCCGGAATTTCATCGCTTTACGTGCATCGGATCCTTGGGCCATGGAGCAGTCACGGCCGCATGGAGAAGGGTTTCGTGATCGCTCAGATAAGTGACCTATACTCACCTTGGGTGGGTACGCGCGAACTCCTGCTCCGGCGGCGCAACCCCTATGGGCCGGAGGTAAGCCATGAAATACAGATTTTTTTTTACGGCCACGTTATCAATCAAACCGATGCAAAACCAGGCGTTCAGTTAGTAAACGAACAACGCTTTGCTTACCCCATCTACGAAGTGTTCCTCACGGCTCCCTTCGTGTATGCAGACTTCGTGGACGTGCAACGCTGGGCCACCTTCGCTTTGGCTTCCTTGATCGCTTTGAATATTCTGTTTTGCCTCCGTCTTCTGCATTGGCACGTGCGGTGGGAAGCAGTTGCCGCTATGGTCCTGTTCGTTCTCAGCAGCCCGCAGATTGTACAGGGCTTGCGGCTTCAACAGTTGGCGACGGTCGAGGCTTGCTTACTCATCGCGGGCGCATGGTGCATCGGCGGAAACCATCTGACTACCGCTGGCGCGTTGTTCGCCTTTTCCACCATAAAACCACAGATGGGGCTTCTACCCTTGTGTTGGTTCGCGGTTTGGGCCGCGGGCGACTGGCGCCGACGGTGGCGGCTTCCCGCCTCTTTTATAGCGACTCTTGCTGCACTATTCGTGGCTGGTGAACTTCTTCTCCCCGGATGGCTCGGATTCTTTCTCGCGGGGCTCGCCGCCTATCGAAGATATGCCCTTCCTTCATCCGTGCTCAGAATGGCTCTGGGTGACAGGGCCGGAGAAATTTTGGGAGGTCTGATCGTACTTGCGATTTTGGTGTTTGCGTGGCGAAATCGACACGTGCAGGGCGACTCCCCGCAGTTCGTGTTCATACTGGCAGCGTTTTTCATGGCTACCGTGCTCACCTTCCCATTGTTCACACCATTCAATCAGGTGCTGCTGATTCTTCCTGCTATGCTGCTGATTCAAGACTGGAAGTCTTTGCCCCGATTCTCACACTTGGTTTTTATAGTCAGCGTCAGCTGGCCATGGATTGTGTCCCTGGTGCTGCTCCTCCTTCTCCGTCCTCCACTGGATTCTTCCAATCGACTGCCCCTGTTGCCTTCAGTTCTGGTTTCATTTTTTCCACTTCTTCTGCCTCTCTTGCTAATGACCAGACGAAGCGAAATCGCAATGCCACCCCGGGCCACCGTTCAGCGCGCCTCATGAGCCCAATTGAGTATTATGGGCGGTCATGACTTCAGCGACAATCGCCACTTGGCTGACTGCCGAGCGCCTGCGCGCACAAGGGATCATCCTCGCCCTCTGCCTCTGGTCGGTCTATTTGTGGAACATCGCCGCTCCCGGACTGCTTGATCGCGCCGGGAATCTGAAAGGCGCTGACTTTCTCCATTTTTACACTTTGGGCTCGCTCGCTCTGGCTCACCGCGGCGCCGATCTCTACAACCCGCAAACGCAAATGGAGCTCGCAGCGCAGCGCGTTCCGGCCGCCGCCGGCATCGGATTCCTGCCACTCTATCCGCCGCAGGTTTCAATCTTGTTCGCACCGTTTGCTCGATTGTCTTACCTCTGGGCCCTGGCTCTCTGGCTCACTCTCAGCGCGCTCATTTACGGACTGTGCTGCTTGGCTGTGTGGCGCGTTTGCCCTCATTTGCGCAATTACAGATTCACGGTTCTGATTCTGGCCCTCGCCTTCCCACCTTTCTGGCACCTCATCGCGTGGGGACAGACTTCTGCTCTTGCTCTCGTCTGCTTTACTCTCGCGTTCTTCGCCCTAGGTGCGCAACATGAATTCCTTGGCGGCCTCGCGTTCGGATGTCTCATCTTCAAGCCCCAACTCGGTCTGGCCGCCGCCCTCGTTTTTCTGCTCACACTCCGCTGGAAGATCATCGCGGGCGCGCTGCTTTCCGCATTCGCCGAGTTGATCATGGCCTGGCTCTTCTACGGTCCAGGCCCGCTTCGGGAGTGGATGCTTGTGCTGTTCAACATTCCCCACGCTCTTTCACTGCTCGAACCGAAGCCTTATCAAACCCATTGCCTGCGCACGTTTTGGACCATGCTCCTCCCGTGGGCCTCGGCTTCTTTCGGGCTGTATGTCATTAGCGCCCTACTGCTATCGGGATTAACCGTCGCGTGCTGGCGACGCCGCGTGCCATTATCCTTACCTCTGCGCTATTCTGCCCTGCTGTTCGCCACTGTGCTCCTGGCTCCGCATCTCACGGTTTACGATCTTGCCATCCTCGCGCCAGCGTTTCTGCTGCTTGCGGAGTGGATCGTCACGCGGTCCGACGCCACCACACCGCGCCTCAAGTTTCTCTTGTGTTTCGCCTTCGTTCTCCCGCTGGTCGCCCCAATCACGCGTTGGACACACCTGCAGCTTTCCGTCCCGGTTATGGCAGCTCTCTTGTATGAAATATGGACAGCCGGCAGGAAATCAGTTTCGGTTACAAATCAATCTGACTAAGTTCCAAATAAAAACTGCAGCGCCTCAGGAAATCGCTCTGCCCAGGCCGATTCCGTGTGCCCCGCATTATCCTTGATCACCATCCGCAGCCGGTTTTCACTCAAAACAGCTCGTCGCATGATGGCTGCAAGCTCTCGCACATCGTCCACCACCGTGCGGCTTCGCTCCGCATTTCCCGCTTCCGCCGTGCCCGCAGCCAGGAACACTTTTTCTGTCCAAATTCTCACGACACGACTTTCCTTGATGGCCTGCCGATTCGACGCCCACAACGACGGGCTCTCGAGCAAAAGACGGCCAATCGCTCCCGGCCGGGCGATCGCGGTATAAAGCGCAATCAGCGCGCCCAGCGAGGACCCTCCCAGACCGGTATTCTCCGGGCCAGTGGCAACCCGGTAAGTGTGCTCCACAAACGGCATCACTTCCTTCATTAGAAAATCCGGGTAGTGGCGCCCCTTCACGCGTAGCATCATGGGATGCATCGACGGGTGCGGCATATATTCTCGCATCCGGTCTTTTCCGGTGTTATCTATGCCCACGATGAACATGGGGAGGACTATACCTTCGCAGATCATCCGGTCCGCGGTCTCATCCACTCCCCATTCCACACCGCCGAAGGCCGTCGAAGACTCGAATAGATTTTGCCCGTCATTCAGATAAAGCACAGGATAGTATCGACCTGAATTTTGCGGATCGTCATAACCCGGAGGCAACCACACCCGGAGAAAGCGAGTGTTCTTAAAGATGCGGCTGCGGAATTCGTGCAGACGCAGATCTCCAGTTGCGCCCGTGGCACGAATCACCGCAGAACGAGCCTTACTTCCATTTCCTGTTTTCTGGATTCTTCCCATCAGGAGAGTTTCAGGCGCTGCGTCCGGCGCGAACCTTTAGCACCGATGCCAGCACCGTGATCATCGCTATCAGCGCCAGCGAACTTAAGCACAGAATGCACCAGGTTTCGAGCACGTAGCCCTCGACGTAAGTGAGTCGTAGCGCAAACGCCAATCCCGTCACAGCCGCCACCAGCAGGCGAAGTGGAGTCGGCACCCGCGAACGGTACATGGTCGCCAGCGCAAAGAGTACTCCATAACCAGCCACACCGATTCCCGCCACTGGAATTCCCATCACGGTCGAATACTCGCTGCGGTTCACAATGTCGCAATTGAATCTTTCTCCAAAATCGCAGAAAGCCGATGCCGACTTCGCATAGTGGCGTTCGAGCGATACCGCCGACACCAACATCCCTGCCAGCGCGAGAATGGCGATCAAAATAAACAAAACTCGAGTGGCCTTTGCCGGAGTCGTATTGGACGCAAGCGATCTATCCGGAGTTGCACTCACGGCAAACTGCACCCAGTTTTGTCGGAAAGCTCGTTGAGAGGAAACACACCCTCTTTCGGAGTGCTCGCGCCAAACTGCCAGCTTGGAAATAACGTCACCTTAGCCGCGGTGCACTCGGGTGCCAGTTCACGTGAGCCTTTGATAGCGCACTCTACGTAAGGCACGTATCGAAACGCCTTCCCGAACATCTCTTTTTGCTCGGCGCAATGCGGACACCAGTACAGCCCATACATCTTGGTTTGTTTCGATGCAAGGCACTTCGCAAACCCATCGTAACGATGGTTTCTGTAGTACCAGAAGCCCGCCCAGGCCAGAGCAATTAACAGCACAATCCCGCCCCAGATCTGCATCTCGCGTGACGGTCCTCTAGTCTCCGCTTGTCCAACGCGATCTTGCCGCTGCTTTCGCCGCTGTTCCGACATGATTCCCTTCCCCAACGATTTACTTCTTATAACATGCGTTCAGGCTACAACGTTTAGAGCCCCAGGTAATACATCTAATGCTTCACAATGCAGGGTCAGCACCTCGCCGTCTACCATCACGTCCACCGGCTCGTTCAGATCGAACTCCACACGTCGCACCGACTTGCGCTCGGCCAGCGGATGATTAATGTGCGTGCCATCATAAAGTCCGGGCAAGTTTCGTATCAGCCCCAGCCGCCCGATCGCGCCCCAGCGAACGTATTCGATAAGACCGCTATTTATCTCCGCCTGGGGAGCAATCATCATGGTCCCGCCGGTAAACTTGCTGTTGTTGAACGTAAGAAAAAGACAGCGACGCCGGTCGAATTCGGTTTCCCCTTCCACCCGCACCGGAAACGGCCGCCGCTGCAATCGAGCCAAACCGAGAAAAATGGAAATGAAGTATCCCAGTTCTCCGTTGCCGCCAAATCGCCGCGCCCGTAAAGTCGCCACGTCGGCAGGAAATCCTACGCTCAGCAAATTGATGTAGTGAATCACGCCGCTGCGGTGACGCAATCTCAGCACGTCGCAGGGTTGTGTTCGCTGCGAAATCAGCGACTCGACTGCGTGCTCCACTCCGCGATCACTGAAATCGCGCAAAAAGGAATTGCCCGTCCCCAAAGGCAAGAATCCGAGCGTGGAACGATCGTCCGGGTCCGCTTGCGGAAAAAGGCCGTTGACTACTTCATAAGAAGTTCCGTCCCCGCCCACGGCGATAAATTTTCTGCGACCGCGCGCGTAGGCCTCACGCACAATTCGCGTTGCATCGGCTGCACGCTGTGTCTCCCCCACATCAACCGTGATTCCGCCTGCTCGCAGCCGCTCCAAAGCCGGAACCAGCAGCTTACGGGTGCGACCACCAGCAGCCGCAGGATTCACGATGGCCAGGTAGGATTGCTGCCGGCTCACAACGCCACCACCACACCTCGATCTACAGTTTTCCTCACGTCTTCCGCCAGCTGTTGCCGTTTAACTTTCATCGATGCGGTCCGCGGAAAATCCTTCTCCCAGATGAAATACTCACCTACGCGTTTGAAATCCGGCAGCCCTCGGTTGCGGTTTACAATTTCCTGCAACAGCGCGCTGTCGAAGCGTTGGTTCTGTTCCAGCCGCAGGGCCATCACCAGCGTCTCTCCTCCCGGTTCCTTTTGCGGCCACAAATAGTTCGCAGCGAACACGCAGTATTCCTTGACGGGCAGTCCGTCGAAGACGGTTTCGATATCCTCGGGATAAATATTCTTCCCACCTTCGGTCACGATCATGTTCTTCTTCCGCCCGAAAAGCTGCAGATGCCCGTATTGATCGAACCGTCCCAAATCGCCCGTCAGCAGCCATCCCTCGACAATCGTCTCTAGAGTCAGCTCCGCATCGTCCAGATATTGCGACATTACGGTTTTGCTTCGCGCGGCAATTTCCCCGATTCCTTCCGCGTTGGGACTCAGCACTCGCAGTTCCACCCCGGGCAGAGGTTTACCCACCGTATCTGCGCGAAACGGTTTCAGGTCGTTCAAGGTCAGCGCCGTTCCTGCCTCGGTCAAGCCATACCCGTTCACCACGGGAATTCCCAGGTCATAGAAAAACTGCATGCTCGAAGGTTCCATGAACGCCCCACCGGTGATCAGCGCCAGCAATTCTCCGCCAAACGCGCGATGCACTTGCGGTAACAACATGCGGCTCACTCGCACGTGAGCTCGGCGACGCGTCAGCAATTTGTTAAGCGAGATCAGTCGATTCAGAATCGCCCGCTTCCATGACGGCAACTCGTCGAACTTCGCCCTCAGCCCGCGCTCCAGATTCTTAACGATCATCGGCACCAAAGAAACATAAGTAATCCGGTAGCGCACAAACGCATCGCGTACAAATTCCGGGCGTAGCGTCCGCAGATGCACGACGCACGCTCCACACACGAATGGACCAATGAATCCCACCATGAAATCAATTGCGTGATTCGTCGGCAAAATGCTCAAATACCGCACGCCTGGCCAGAATGGATACCACGCGGTCAATGCCCGGCACTGTTCCAGATAATTCTCGTGCGTGAGCACGCATCCCTTGGGACGGCCACCCGTGCCCGACGAATAAACGATGCAGGCCACGTCCTGACGCTGCCGCATCACGAAATCCGGCGTTCCTTTGCGCTTGAAATCTTCCCAGCGAAATCCTCCCGCCAGGTCTGCACCCAGAGGAGCTTCGGTCACCAGCACCAGCTTGGTTTTAATCTGGTTGAACTCCGGCGATTGCATGATCGCCCGCCAGAGATGGTATTCGACCACCAATACTTTGGCTTTCGAGTGCTCCATCAGCTGCAACTGCTCGGCCGGCGTCAGCTTGTAATCCAGAGGAACCAGCACCCCGCCGCTGTAGAAAATCGCATACGCAGAAATCAGCCACTTCGACTGATTCGTCATGAGAATGGCGGCGCGGTCACCCGCATCGAAATCCGCATCCTCCAGCGCCCGCGCGAGGGGAAGGCTGATTTCTTTGAAATCGGAGTAGGCGAGCTGCGTTTTCTCTCGGTCGCGGTCCGCTTCAATCAGACAGGTCTCTCCGGCGAAACGGTCCAACGCATCGCGCAAGGCGGCGCCCAGGCAACTATATTTTTGGAGATCAAGCATTAAAGAGTTATTCCAACATAGAGGCACCCTTCGGCCTCGCCCAGCACGGCGGGTTCCGACAGGGAGAATACCATGTTAATGAATTAGTTATCCATAACCTCGAAGATACGATCGAAGGCCTGCGAATGCCCTGAATGGGGCTTGCCACGGTTGTGGAGTCTCTACAGTCTGGCTTGAATCTTTCCGGCCAGGGTCCGGAAATCGGAAACGCCTTGCAGTTCGTAATCCGGTAG
>Ga0210398_10004956_pt1 | contig 12422 bp, 14 predicted proteins | sample IncBWC4OmetaG_FD_161047 | JGI IMG/M metagenome (GOLD analysis project Ga0210398, IMG submission 161047) | Forest soil microbial communities from Barre Woods Harvard Forest LTER site, Petersham, Massachusetts, United States - Inc-BW-C-4-O | ecosystem: Environmental > Terrestrial > Soil >... | reverse complement strand
CCCGCCCCGGAACCGGTGATCACAAAGCCCTTATCATCGAGTTTCACCAGGCCGGAGAGCCACTCGGTGTTCGGCGCCGCGCCCACCATGATGAACAGCGCTCGAGTATCGACGACGCGGCTCGCACCGGTTTTCGCGTCACGAATGGTCAGCGCTTCGAGATGCTCCGTGCCATGCAACGCGCTCACCTCCGCACCGTACTCGATGGCAATGTTGGGATCCGCTTCGAGCCGGCTGGAGAGATAGCTCGACATCGAGGCGGCAAGCGATGTGCCGCGGACCAGCACGCGCACGCAGCGCGCCGAGCGGCTCAAGAACATCGCGGCCTGCCCGGCCGAGTTGCCTCCGCCGATGATGACCGCCTCCGTTTCCTTGCAATAGCGCGCCTCGATCTCGGTCGCGGCATAATAGACTCCGGCGCCTTCGAAGTCGGCAAGGCGATCAAGCGGCAGCCGCCGATACTGCACGCCGGTTGCGACTATCACTGCCTTGGCGCGGACGCGCCGGCCGTTGTCGAAGGTGGCGCAGAAGCTCTGATCCTCGAGCCTTTCGAGGCGCAGCACGCGCCGCGGCATGGCAAAGCGAGTACCGAACTTCATCGCCTGTACCTCGCCGCGCCAGACCAGGTCGGCGCCGGAGATACCCGTTGGAAAACCCATGTAGTTCTCGATACGGCTCGAAGTGCCGGCCTGCCCACCAATCGCGACATCCTCGACGACGAGGGCGCACAGACCTTCGGCCCCCGCATAGACCCCCGCGGCGACCCCGGCGGGTCCGCCTCCCACGATCAGCACATCGAAGGCCTCGTCATCCCGGAAGTCGAGATTGAGGCCGAGCAGCTTTGCGACCTTGTCGAGCGTGGGGTCGGTGACGACCACGTCTCGCCCGAAAATTACCGCGGGTACCGCCGAAGCGATTAAACAGCTCTTGGCGGTCGCTTCCGCTTCGGGGCTTCGCAGGGGCAACGAGATGTAGGGGATCCGGTTGCGGCTCGCAAACTCGGCGATACCACGCACTTGGCGATCCTCATCCTCGCCGATCAGTCGTAGGCTGCTGTTGCGGTCCTCGATCAGCGTTCGGCGGCGCGCGGAAAATACGGTGATGATGATGTCTGACATCTCCGGGATCCGGGACATGAGCGTTAGCATCGCCTCACGCGGCACCACGATCACCCGAGTATCTCGAACCGTACGCATCGGCAGGGACCACGCCCCGCCGTTCAGAAACGCGATATCCCCCATGAACTGTGTTGGACCCAGTGTGGAAGGGAAATGACGTTCGCCGGTGTAGGGATTGACCACTTCGATTTCCCCGTCCTCGACGAAAACGAAGCGATCCATTGGTTCGCCCAATCTTGCGAGAAACGTGCCCGCCGGATAAGTAGCGACCTCTCCCGCAGTGCGCAATGCTTCGACGTGGGCCGGTGCGAGCGGCGTGCGTTGCATCTGGCGTAAATCGCCGCCAATGGTTTCCATTCTTCCGCCCATCCTCGGTTGCGTTAGGCTCGGCCAGTTGGCCATCTGGGGCGCCAGCGACTGACTTTCAAGGCCTCGTGGCGGTAGGCGCGCGCAGCAGTTGGCGGCTTTGTACCGCATCAGCTAAGGTGCAGCAGCATATGCACATCGTCATCCCAAGCGCTACTTCGATCGGGCTGTTTGCCTTGGCGGCGATCTTGCTGCTGCTGACTCCCGGTCCCGCAGTTCTCTACATCGTCGCGCGCAGCGTCGAGCAAGGCCGCATTGCCGGCTTGGTCTCGGTTTTTGGCATCACAACAGGAACGCTCGTGCATGTGCTGGCATCGACGCTGGGGCTATCGGCGCTGCTGGCCTCCTCGGCGCTTGCATTCGCACTGGTCAAATATGCCGGTGCTGGGTATTTGATCTATATGGGCGTGCGGCGGATTCTTCAGAGAACGGACGCGCCGAGCTTGCCATCGAGGCTGCCCAGGCGAAGCTTAGGTAGGCTGTATCGCGACGGTTTCATCGTGAATCTGCTGAATCCGAAGACGGCACTGTTCTTTTTGGCGTTCTTGCCTCAATTCGTCGATCCCGCGCAGGGCGCGGTGCCGTTCCAGATCGCCTTCCTCGGTCTGCTGTTCACCATGATGGGCCTGACGAGCGATGGTCTTTATGCCTTGGTTGCCGGCACTGCCGGCCTTTGGGTCAAGCGCCAGAGTCGCTACGTGGATTGGGAACGCTATATCACTGGCGGGGTGTTCATTGGTCTCGGCGTGACCGCTGCCTTGGCGGGCGGTCGCAAGTTGCCGTAACGCATAGAACGCTGCGCGCGTTCCGCGGCTTCGAGCTAAGTGCAAAGAAGATGGAGCGAGTCATGGATGGCATCATTTGGCTTTTTCTAGCTCTTCTGATTGTCTTGATGGCGGTCGGTGTCGTGGTCGCGGTTCCCAGGCGAGCACCTGGCATCGATCCAAAATTTCATCACTGCTCGCGCTGCCAGACGCCGATGTCGCTGCGGCGAGTTTCACTCTTTCAGTCGCTTACCCTGCGGAGGGTATGGATGTGTCCTCATTGCGGCAATCGAATCAAATCCGGTAAGGGTATGCCGAGGACGTCGTCAACCGCCGGCGGGTGACGCTGCTTTTACAACGGGAGGATCTAAGCCATGCCCAAAGCCTATTGGATATCATTTTATCGTGAAATATTGGATCCCAGTAAGCTGGCCGCGTATGCAAAGCTGGCGGGTCCGGCCATCGAAAAGGGTGGGGGCCGTTATTTGGCGCGGGGGACACCGGCACAAGTGTACGACGAGGGTCAACATGAACGAACAGTTGTGATCGAGTTTGATTCGGTGGCGAAAGCGATCGAGGTGCATGACAGTGCCGCTTATCAAGCCGCGTTGGCAGCGCTGAAGGGTGGCGTTGTGCGGGACGTGCGGATCGTGGAAGCGGTTTGATCCCCATGCAAGCCAAGGTGAGCAAGCTATCGAGGGCGGCATTGTTGGCATTGCTGCTTTCCGGTGGGGCTGCGTATTCGGAGTCAATTCCGCTTATTCATGCACATGGCACGCTGCAAGTGCCTGTCGTCGTCAACGGCAGGATTTCTCTTAATTTCACAATTGATAGTGGCGCGACGGACGTTTCCATTCCCGCGAGCGTATTTTCTGCTCTCACTCGCAACGGCACCGTGTCACCCCAGGATTACCTGGATAAGCGGATGTACAAACTGGCGGACGGATCCGGAGAAATCTCGCGGCGATTTCGTATTCGATCCTTGCGGGTGGGTAATTTGGAAGTACGAGACGTCATTGCGTCGGTCGGCGATTCCGGGGGATTATTGTTGTTGGGGCAGAGTTTTCTCTCGCGACTAAAGTCTTGGTCGATTGATAACGAACGGCAAGTCTTGCTCATTACGGAGTCAACAACTTCCCGCTCGCCATTGATTGCGCCGCGTGCAAAAGATGCAGCCGGCGATTGGGTGCGGGTCACGGCTCCTATTGAGCCGGTGGGAGATCTCTTTGTGAATACCGCGAGTTTCCAGGGCAACGGGAACTTGCGCTCCTTATGGGAAAAGCATGTTTTTCCGCCGCATAGCGAAAAGTGGCAGGGTAAGTGGGTGAATTATGCGGTGGATCATTGGGAATTTGACTGTGGCGAAGAGACGGTGAAATTGGACGCGAGAACTGACTACTACGAGGATGGCACGAGTTGGGCTGCGGATTCCAAGCTGATTTCATCGACCGCCTGGCACCGCGTCCCTCCCGACACAATTAAAGATGGAGAGATGAAGCTCCTGTGCGATTGGCAACCGCACTAGGTACTTCGAGCGAAACCCGCGAAACTAGGTTATTTCTCGCAGGCACGACCACTGGTATCGAAAATCGTATCGTCCTCGATGATTCGGCCACCGCTAAACCGGAAAAACGTCATTAGCGTTAGGCGAAAGGCCCCTCCGGGCATACGGCTTGAACTGACGAAGCGCACTGCGGCGCGATCCCCGTCGATGATCACGGTTTCCACCTCATCTCGAATGTCGGGGAAGGAGCGAAACATGGCTCCGTACGTCCGGGTGACATCGGCGCCGGTACGCGGTTTACAGAAGTCCGAGGACGTGAGGCGCGCATTCGGGGCATACAGCGCTTGCAAAGCAGCGACATCATGCCGGTTAAAAGAGTCGAAAAGTTTGTCGATAATTGCCGCCGGCGCGCTCATCATCGACACCGACAGAAACAACGCGGGGAATGCCATCACGAGGGGCTCTATTTGAGCGGCAACAGAATGTCCGTCACTAGTTCCTCGACGGGCGTCTGATCCGGATCATTGTGGGCATAATGAATCACCGGGAAGTCCGCCGGCTCGCGATCCGAACTCAGAAGCCATTCGCCCACGAGATACTGAGTGGCCGCTTCCAGGCCGTCATAGGATCCGACGTGCCGCAGGCGCGCATACTCCGCTGCGGGCAATCGAAGCACTCGGAATGGCGGCGGGGCACTGCTGACGCCCAGGGCCAGACAAGCATCGTAGCGAAGTTCGTCCTCAGGCACGCTCACCGGATCGTCCAGCGGAATTCCGTAAATGCCCTGCAAATCCTTCAAGATGCCGGTCGCTTCAGCCCAAGACCAGACCTGTCCAAATGTCGCATTCAAATGCGTGTACGGTTTACCCTCGCGGCGGAGTCCAACCACCATGATCTCGCCGCGCCGATCAACTGCTACCTTCATGTCGCGGGTACTCCCCTCGGCGAGGGACGATTGAGACTCTCTGTGCTCGCTCGGTGTGTGCCCGGTATGACGCCGAAATGCGCGAGCGAAGCTTTGTGGCGTGGCAAAACCAAGCGCCGCGGCTGTCTCCGTCACGCTCGCGTCCTTGACCAGTAGCAACTCCTGCGACGCTTCCATCCGAAGACGCAATATCGTCTGGCCAACGGTCTCGCGCGTCAGCGCTCGCCAGATCCGATGGAAGTGATAGGGGGAGACCGCAGCGGCGGAAGCGAGCTCCGCCAATGATGGCGGATCATCCAGTCGCCTGGAAAGCAGGGAGGCGGCACGCTCGAGCCTGCGCCGCCATCGGTCTAGCATGTCCTCATCCACGTGATGCCTCCGCGGGTGTTCGTGGTCTTTGTACGCTTTTCATTCAAAAGTGCGGTCCACGGCTTGCTCTTTTTGTCGGCAGGCCCGCCCTGCTATCGCAGAGGGGACGGTCGTTAGTTTTTGGGCAAGGGCTGCAAATGGGTAAAGGCGGGAAACTGGATCTTGACGTTGGGCGCAGCCCTGGGCCATAGAGTCACTTGCTTGCCGTTTTGCCATTGGAGCGCTACGCCGGTGACATAGCCGGCACCGTATTTCATCGCGTGGGTGAACTCGTTGTCGCGTCCATAGAACTGCACGCGGCCTATGGTGCCAACATAGTCGGTTTGCTCGAGTGCAACCACGAGCTTCTCGGCGTCTGTTGCCCCGGCGCGCTTGATCGCCTGCGCCAAAACATTCACCGCATCGGCCGTGGTGAATGCCGTGTAGTTTGGTGGATCGCCGAAACGTTTGATGTATTCCTTTACAAAGGGTTGCGTCTTTGCCGTCAAGTCCGCACCCTCGGCCGCCACCGAAAACGTGACGATGCCTGCGGCGGCGCCGTTAGTGTCCTTCCAAAATGTGCCTGATGTCGCCTGCGTGGACGAGCCCAGCATCGGGATGGGCACTTGCTGTTGTGCCCATTGCACCGTGGGCTGAACGCCAACGTGGCCGATACCCGTGACAATGACATCAGGCTTCTCACCCTCGATCTTGTTGAAGAGCGGGGTGAAGTCGCCGGTATCCGGTGAGAAGCGGATGTGGTCCAGTACCTTCACACCCGTCTTCGGTAAGCACATTAGGTACTCGGCATCGAGCGGTGTAGTCCAGGCGGCATCCTCGCTGAGAATGACAGCCGACTTGACTGAATATTGCAACTGCAACATCTGCCCGATCGAATCGCAGATGGAGTCAGCGATGAATGTCGATGGTAAATATTCCTGAAAAGTGTATTTATTTTTGTCGTAATAAGCGTGGACCTGTCGACTAATCTCATTGCTGGAGGCGCCTGTCGTAATAAATGGCACGTGCAAGCGCGCTGCCCAGGGTTCCAGCGCCAAGGCCACCTCACTGATGTACGTTCCGAAAACCGCTGCGACGTGATCCTGGCTTGCCGCGCGCTGGAAAGCGCGCACTGAGTCGGCGGCAGAGGAATGGTTATCGTACGTCATGATTTCTAGCTTGCGCCCATCGACTCCACCCGCGGCATTGATCGTGTCCGCGGCCAGCTGTGCGCCTCTGAGTATTCCGATGCCGCCGATGGCAGATTGCTCGGCGATGATGCCTATCCTGATAGTCTGCGTCGGTTGCTGCGCGCCCAACACCGACGGACATAAGGTCTCGGCGGTCATGAGGATCAGCGCAGCACGGCAAGCGGTTCGACGGCTAAGCATCGGTAATCTCCCTTTACACGTGGCGACGAGGCTTTGTTTTTCTGGGGCCCGCTGACCGCCGCAGCATAAGTTGCTTCGGATCGAATGTCCAAATGCCGCATGCTGTCGCGTCTGGAAGGTTAGCATCCGCTGAATTAGCCTGTATTATCGGCTTTGGGATTTGGGCCGGAGAAAAATGAAGCGCTCAACTTACGTCCAGTTGATCTTGTTGGGCTCCGGGCTGGGATTGTATGCCTGCGATGCTGTGCGCGAGGATATTCAGCAGCAACGATACGGCTCGCTCGACGAGTGCCGTCATGATTGGGGAGATCCGGCCGATTGCCGGCAATCATCCGGGGTGGCAGGACCCGGCTACTATTTCGGACCGCGTTACTACTGGGACCCGAATCTGGGGCGTCCGATGGCGGTCAGCGCCGACGGCAGCACGCGCGCCATCAACGATGCCCATATCACCCGCACTGGCTCTCTGACCGGCATCACCAGCCGGGTCGGCAGCATCTCGCGTGGCGGTTTTGGCAGCTCTGCGCATGGTTTTTTTGGTGGGAGGGGCGGCTAATGCTGCGCCAGATCGTTGTTCCGCGTGATGATTTTGCGCGGAAGCTTGAGGCGCAGGGGCTATCATTTCATGCGCGCGACAGCTATTGGAAGGAAGATGCTTGTTATCAATTCGACTTGAAGCAAGTCGAGACGGTAGAGACGGCGACCAATGAACTGCACCAGATGTGCATCGCCGCGCTGGAAAATGCAATCGACTCGGAGCGATTGGATCGACTGGCAATTCCGCAGAGCTTCTGGGATCCAATTGCGGCTTCTTTGAAGCGCGGGGACTTCTCCTTGTATGGACGCTTCGATTTGTCCTATGACGGCAAGAGCGATCCGAAAATGCTGGAATACAATGCCGACACGCCGACCTCGTTGCTCGAGTCCGCTGTGTGCCAGTGGTATTGGCTGGAAGAAAAATTCCCCTCCGCCGATCAGTTCAACTCAATTCACGAGAGGCTGATTGCGCGGTGGCGGCAATTGCCCGGAAGAGACCCGATTCATCTCGCATGTCTCGATGGCAACGAGGAGGACTGGGCATGTACTACATATCTCATCGACACGGCGGCCCAAGCCGGCCGCAAAGCCGAGCACATCAATATCGAGGATATTGGGTGGGACGAGTCGCGCAGCACCTTTGTCGATTCTCGAGGCGGTGCGATTGAGAAATTATTCAAGCTCTATCCCTGGGAATGGCTGATGGCAGAGGACTTTGGCGTGCATATTGCGGGGAGCAGCACCCAATTCATCGAACCGCTATGGAAAGCCGGACTTTCTTGCAAGGGGCTGCTGCCCATCCTCTGGGAGCTCTTTCCCAAACATCCGAATTTGCTGCCCGCTTACTTCGAGCCTGGATGCTTGAGCTCCTACGCCAAAAAACCGCTCTACTCCAGGGAAGGCGCCAACATCGAACTGTATTCGAACAATGCCTGTCTGGGTAAAGCCGATGGACCCTACGGGGAGCAGGGGTACATTTATCAAGCTCTGCAAATCCTGCCTGCGTTCGACGGGCACTATCCAGTAATCGGCTCGTGGGTGATCGATGGTCAGAGCGCAGGCATGTGCATACGCGAGGATTCGTCTCCTATCACCTCCAATAGCAGTAGCTTCGTTCCCCACTATTTCATCAATTAGGGGTTTTTTTATGATTCACGCCGTTGCCGCCTTTGTCGAATACCTCGCTACCTCTGTGGTGCTGCTGTTGCTGTTTGTTTATATATACGCACGAGCTACCCCCTACAAGGAATTCGCGCTCATCGCGCACGACAATATCGCCGTGGCGATTACTTTCGCCGGCGCCGTCATCGGATTCACCATTCCGATGCTGGCTGCCATTTTTTATACCCACTCGCTCATCGAGATGATCGTCTGGGCCGCGATTACCTGCCTGGTGCAGCTGGCAGTGCTGCTGGCGCTTCGCAGTCAGGCGAAACGTGTCGAAGAGGGGCATGTGTGCTCGGCAATAATGGTCGCGACCTTCTCAGTCGCCATCGGACTTCTCAACGCGGTCAGCATCAGCAATTGAGGGGGATATTATCCGGACAGGTGATCGAGAAAGTCCCTGACGATGCTTTCAAATCGGTCCGGCTGATCCACGAACACGGCGTGGCCTGCCTGTGCCACCACGACAATCCGGGCATTCGGCAATTGCTTCGCGAGATCGACTTGTAGCGCGAGCTCGGCGGAGCGTTCGGATGCGATTATCAGAGTGGGTACCGTGAATTTGGCCATCGCCGCGGTGCGGTCTTTGCCGAACAAGTCGGCGATTAGCATCGCCTCTGCCGTGGCGGGTGGTGTCTTCAGTGCCTCAGAGACCAGATGATTCAAATCGACATCTGAGAGCGGCTTCGTAATGATGGCGCGCATCATTCCTTCGGCATAGTCGCGTGGTGAGTCGGAGAGCAGCGGGAGCAGCCGCAGCTGCTGTACGGTAAAAGGGAGAATGTTCGGTAGATTCGCGGCACCCTTTGAGATCGTTGAGTCAACCAAGATGACTGCGTCAATTCCCTCGATGCCGAATTGATCGATGTAAGCGGCCACATCCTGAACGCCCTGCGACCAGCCCACCAGCACCACCATGCCGGCGTGTACAGAATTCAGCAGCACGTGATAGTCGCGCGCGCGTTGCTCGGGTGTATCACCCTCACCTGTCTTCGTGGAATCTCCTTGCGACCGAGGATCAATGGCAATGACTCGCCGATCGCGGCCAAAGGTTTCGATCTGGTGCGACCAGATGGAGGCCGTTAAGGTCCAACCAGGAATCAGTACGAGGGTCGCGTGGCCGGAAGCGTTGCCGGATTCCAATAAGTGTAGTTGGATCCTCGGTGCCACTTCGATCAATTCGGAGCGCGGGGCGGCTATCGCCGCAAAGCTCAGAAGACCTGTAACCATCCCGGCGACAACTCTGCGCGTTTGATTCTTGAACATTGATGCTTACCTTTCCGTTTCGCCAATCGGCTTGATGTTGACTTCCTGATCGGATAGATCAAGTGGTTTGATCTTCTCAACCTAAAGAAGTTCGACTTCGTCAGATCTGAGTGGTCAACTGACTCAACATGGCGTTGATATCGCGATAGCCCACCGCGTGCTCCGCAAATGTAAAGGTGCCGTGTTCTCGCATCTCCCGAGCGGCGCGCAGAAAGGCGCCGAGCGCTGCGCGCGAGAGCGCGCTGCCAACGCTGACGCGTTTGACGCCGATTGCGGAGAGCTCGGCTAGGCTCAATTGAACCCCCTGCAGGCCCATTACCACATTCACCGGCCGATCCACGGATTTGACGATGGCGGCGATGTCCTCACGGCTGACGATGCCCGGGGCATAAAGAACGTCGGCGCCCGCTGCTTGATAGGCCTGCAATCGTTTGATCGTGTCGCTTAGATCAGGGCGGCCGGCCAGGTAATTTTCTGCGCGTGCGGTGAGGGTGAAGGCAAAGGGGAGATCGCGCACAACTTCGGCCGCCGCTCGAACGCGCTCGGTCGCAAACCCAATCTCATAGATGGGTCGGCCCGGTTGCCGGGACATATCTTCTATGGAGCCTCCGACGAGTCCAGCGGCAGCCGCAAACTTAAAGGTTTCTGCGACGATTTCCGGAAAGTCGCCAAAACCGTTCTCGAGATCGGCGCTGACCGGTAAGTCGGTGGCTGAGGCGATCGTGGCTACATGCATCAGCATCTCGGCACGCGCGACGGAATTGTCGGGTTGCCCCACCGAGAATGAATATCCCGCGCTGGTGGTGGCCAACGCCTCAAAGCCGAGTTGTGCCAATAAGCGCGCCGTGCCCACATCCCATGGATTCGGAATGATGAATGCACGGTCGCGCTCGTGCATCGCGGCAAAGATTTGGCCCTTTTCGATTTGAGACCTCAGAGGCACGGTCAACCCCTTCCTGACACCTGTTACCGACTTTCTTTTACGATGCGACCGTTGAGCGGTTGCACGGCCCGCACGTCGCGCGGATAAAGCTTGGCGAAGGCCTCGATCTCGGCGGTCGATATCTCCGTTGGAGTCTTCAGAATGTACCAGGCGACCCCCTCGGTGCAGGGCGGTGCGGTGACCGAACCCATATATGTGTAGTAGCCCAAGGTCTCCGGCAGCAGGCCGCCGGGATTGATCTTGACTCCGGGGACCTCCGCCTCTTCGTGGGAGAAGTCGGCAAGCACCTTGCTCTCGGTCATCGGCATGTGGTCCCAGATCTGTTGAACGGTCGAGTTCGGCTTGCCTGTCTTTAGGAGCACCGCGACTCCTATGACCTTGCCGTCGCCGGACTGATACATCAGGTGAGCGACCATGGCGTAGGCCTTACCGTGAATCGTTTCCTCGCTCGGCCGGTGAAAGTGAAACTGGATGAGGTGATAGCGCACGTCGCCCACCCACATAAAATTCCCGGTTTCCGGCGCGTCGTGATAGTTCACGCGGATGGTATATCCGTTGTTCGTAAGACCTTTGAGCGGCCCGTTTTGTGATTCGAATCTCAAGGCCGGCAGGTCTGCCTTCTGCGCGGTTGAGATGTCGACCGGGGATTGCTCCTTGCCGTTGCAAGCGGCGTATTGCGGATCCAGCTCACTCCAATGTTCGGGGCCTTTGGGTCCTGCGTACTCCCACCGCGTCTTCCACTGTGCATTGGAAGCCGCCGGCAACAGCATCGCCACGACAAACAGTGAGGAGACTGTGATCCCGTCCTTTCGCCTATTCATTGGCTGCTTCCTCATAGTGCATTGCGTCGAACCCCGTCGGATGCCTGATAGTTTGCCAATTGGCCCGTATCAACAATTCGTTTGCCATCAAAGTATCGAGGTCGCGGGCAGCCCACTACGATTGAAGCGGCTTTCGTACGCGCCTGCTAGTCGTCCGCTCCCGGCAAGTGCAGCGAGGCTTGTCCGAATGCATAGCGCCAACCGTCCTGCGTCCGAACGTAGGTGTCGCTGAACCAGAGTCGCCGATTGAAGGCGCGGCCATTGATGGCCCCCTTGACCCACAGGCGCGCCGTGACGACGGCCGTATCACCCCAGAGACGTACCGTCTGAGTACCCGGATCCTCATCCTGCTGCTCATAAGTGATGCGCTTTTCGCGTGCCTCGCGCAACAGGTCATTCCGCGTGTTCGTCGTTCCATTGCCGAGCACCAAAACCATGTCTTTGTGCAATATGCGTTCCATGGTTTGAGCATCGTTGACCTTTACCGCGGCCTGAAATTCACGATCGAGCTTGGCAACGACCTGGCGCTCATCGCCGGTTCCTGCCTCTGCAGAGACCCAAACGAACCAGGCGGTCACTGCCAAAAATCGCGCGCATCTGCGGGTACACATAAACATCTTCTCCTCAGGGTTAAGATATTTACGGTACCGCAGTGGGTAAGGCCCTGCTCGCCACAATCGGACTTGAATACCACGTGATCACAGCAAAGTGGTTCTGTGATTTTTGCCAAAAGTGGTCATTGAATAAAACCACTTTCGACCGCAGTATTCTCGCCAGTGTTGTGACTTTCGTCCAAGAGCGTGTCGGCAGGTTCCAAGTGATGTGTCAATCGATCAGCATTTCGGCTATCCGCGATAGCGTGAGCGCGCCAAATTCTGTCCTCGCCGGCATGTTGGTGTTTGGCCTGGGACTCCTCCTGGATCCGCGCGCCGGTTTCGCCAACGAAACCCGCCCCGCCGTGCCAGCGGCGCATCTCCCGGCAATGGTGCGGGACGGTCAGCACGATTTTGACTTCGAGATCGGGACCTGGAAGACCCGGCTGCGACGGCTGCTTCACCCGCTCACCGGATCAACTACCTGGGTCGAGTATGAGGGGACGAGCACGGTGCGCAAGGTCTGGAACGGTCGCGCCAATCTTGTGGAACTCGAGGTCGACGGGCCCCCGGGGCATATCGAAGCGTTGTCGCTTCGTCTCTATAACCCGGAGTCCCATCAATGGAGTCTCAATTTCTCCAATAGCGCTGGCGGCACGATTACGACGCCCACGGTCGGCGA
>Ga0210398_10004955_pt1 | contig 12423 bp, 10 predicted proteins | sample IncBWC4OmetaG_FD_161047 | JGI IMG/M metagenome (GOLD analysis project Ga0210398, IMG submission 161047) | Forest soil microbial communities from Barre Woods Harvard Forest LTER site, Petersham, Massachusetts, United States - Inc-BW-C-4-O | ecosystem: Environmental > Terrestrial > Soil >... | reverse complement strand
CGGCGGCGGAGGGGGTGGATCCGCTCAGGGCCTTCTAAGCTTCACGAGAACCAACAAAGATACGCTTGTAATTTCATTCGCACCTGCCTGCTCCAAACCCGATGGTTGTCCGATTCCTGTACCTAGCACCGCACAGTTTCCGCCGGACCTTGCGCAGGCGACGCAGCCAATCGATTGTGAACGAGCCGCACCGCCGCCTGCGGAGCAACAAGAGTCGGAAAAAAGGAAAGCTCCCTCGACCGAGCGTTCTTTTGTGGAAGCAGCGCACGCACTAACCGAGTCAAGCCAACAATTGCGTGCCGCCGCGTTCCAACTCACGTGCGCACTTGCCAAGCAGGAGCAACGCGAGAGGATTAGCGAACTAAATCAGCAAATAGTTCCGGCAGTCACGCAGGCCCAGATCGACTCGCAGAGCGAGTTGGCAACCCAACAGGCGGCGAAGGCCGCGCAAGACAACAACACTAGAATAATTCTCCAGAACCTGCTGCTGAACTTGTAAAGAGAGTGTCCCTAATAACTAGAAGACCCATTGACCGATAAACAGTATCGCGAGGAATCGCACCATGCGGCAGATACGATTTTTGGACATGGTTTGTACAACCTCTTTTCTGTTCATATCCGTGTGGTTTGGCGCGGAGGCACAAGACAATCCACCAATAGCCAATTCAACAGTCGAGCAAGTTCGTGCAATTGCGGCGGATAAGGCCAAACTGACAGTAGCTCAAAAAAAATTATCTACCGATTTACGGAATGCCATTAAAGTAGATGCAGGCAAGCCCTTGGTCCAGGGTGTGCCAAATCTGCTGGCTGAGGAGATCCTCACTCCCGACGAGCAACCGAAGGGTAAGGTCGCAGTCAACATAAAAGGAAAGATCACCCCGGAAATTCAATCGTTTGTTCAAAAGCAAGGCGGAATAATAACCGCAACGCTACCGGATCAGATGAGTGCGATTATCTCCCTTTCAAAAATCGAGAGCATCGCGAATCGCCGAGAGGTTAAACACATTGATGAATCACCAACTCCTCTAACTAATGCGAATACCACGTTGTTGCCAAACACTGAAGGCGACATTGCCCATGCAGCAACGACGGCTAGAAGCAGATTTGACGCAGATGGGAGCGGCGTTAAGGTTTGCGTACTCTCGGACAGTGTTGACGGGCTGGGGCAGGCACAAAAAGATGGATCACTCGGGGCGGTAGAAGTGTTGCAAGGACAACAAGGGAGAGGCCGTGGCGAAGGAACCGCTATCCTTGAAATCATTCATCGAATTGCACCAGGCGCGACGTTAGCATTCGCCACCGGTTCCGCTGGCGACATATCGATGGCCGTAAACATTGGGGCCCTTGCAGATGCCGGATGCACAATAATTGTGGACGACATTACTTACTCAAACGAATCGCCGTTCCAAGATGGTGTTATTGCTCGAAAGATCAATGACATCTCTTCGCGAGGAATACTGTATTTTTCTTCGGCCGCCAACAGCGGAAATAAGTTACACAATCAGTCAGGAACGTGGGAGGGTGATTTTCGGCCACTTTCCGCGCAACCGATCACGATTAGGGGAAAAACCTGGTATGCCCACGCATTCACGCCAGGACAGTATAAGAATACGGTGACTGCGGTGGGGCCGACCAAGGTCGCTGCGCTATTTTGGAACGATCCATTGTCCAAGGCCACAAATGAATACGACCTGTATATTCTAGATTCCGCTGGAAACGTTGTAACGTATTCCGACAATGATATTACCGGGTCGGAGGATCCATTCCAAAAGGCGGCGATAGATGTTGGGCAATCAATCTTGATTCTGCAAAGGCCTGGAGCAAAGGCAAGATTTCTGCATCTAGATACATTTCGCGGCCGAATTGAAATTAGCACGTCCGGTTCAACCCGCGGCCATAACGCGTCCGGCGCGGAAAACGCATTTAGTATAGCGTCCATTAGCGCGCGGGGGCGGACTCAACCGTTCGTCGGAGGACTAGGCGTTCACGTCGATGATTATAGTTCCGATGGTCCACGACGCATTTTTTTCGCTGCGGATGGAAGTACAATCACTCCGTCGGATATGACTCAGACCGGAGGACGGCTTCTTCAAAAGCCCGACTTGACTGCGGCCGATTGTGTGACCACGGATGTCATTAATTTTGGGTCATTTTGCGGAACTAGTGCCGCTGCTCCGCAGGCGGCAGCCATCGCGGCTTTACTTAAATCCAAGTATCAGGCGCTATCGCCATCGCAGATAAGACGGATTCTTAGTTCGACAAGCTTGAGCATCGAAGCGGTAAACGGTTGGAATTCTGCCGCGGGCTTTGGAATCGTTATGGCTGAAGCAGCGCTGGCTGCGGCTGGTAACGTAGCGAATTGACTTACTGGGCGAATTTAATTTTATTTGCGTCGATGCAGAAATCGTGCCCAGCTCCGCAATGCGTGGCCCCCTCAATACTGGAGAAAGATATTCCCTCGTGAGGGGAGCGGCGCGGATCGAGCAGGAGGCGGGCGGCCGCCAGCTGTGTTCAGTTTAAGAATGGCGCTTCCCAGAAGGGAGAATGGCTAGCGCGCAGCAGGATTTACTTAATGACTTTCCTCTCACGGCCAGATACGTCTCGGAGTAATTTCGTGGGTTCTCGCCCCAGCTGAGCCCGCTTTTTTGCAATGTCCTGGGGGTAGACCTTAGTGCGGCAGTGCGGGTCGACTGCCATTTAAATCGAATTCAGGACGCGCGCCGAGAGAAGCTGGTTCTGATCTTTGCTTCGCATCTCGCTAGCACGTGCCGTGTGCTTTGCGCTAGGATTGGCATGGAGGCTTCGCTCCTAGCAATGGCAATAGGCTGACCTGCACGGTGGCAATGTATTCCAACTGAAAGGGAGATCATGCATGTACCTGCGAACGCTGACGCTATTCCTCGTGACATCACTCTGGTCAGCCCATGGGATGGGGATGGATGTCGATTCTCTCTGGGACTACTCCAACCCCCAGTTGAGTGAAAGGCGCTTCCTGGACACTCTCAATGGTCTGCATGACCAGGAGATCATCCTAAAGACTCAGATTGCGCGATCCTATGGACTCCGCGGCGATTTCGCGCACGCGCGCAGCATACTTTCCGAGCTGGAGCCCGGTATTGCGAAGGCCTCACCTGAAGCGCGGGCCCGCTATCAGATCGAGCTCGGTCGAACCATGGTTTCCGCTGCGCACCCTGCGGATTCCCTGAAGGCCACGGATCGCGCGGCTGCTCGAGCTGCAGTCCTCAAGGCGGCGAGCATTCTGGAGGGGACGCAACTCGATTCATTGCGAATCGACGCGTGGCAGATGCTCGCAATTGTGGAGACCGATCCCGCAAAGCAGCTGAAGTGGCTTTACCAGGCACTGTCTCTCGCAGAGTCCTCAACCCAGGCCACGGCCGCTGAGTGGCAAGCCGCATTGCTGCACAGTACAGGGCTCGTCACGCACCAGCAGCACCGCTATGATGAGGCCTTGTACTGGTTCACGCGCGCGGAACAGGTCCGACGGTCAAAAGACAACCAGGAGGCGACGTGGATTTCGAGCTGGATGGTCGGCTGGACGTTGCGATATCTGGACAGAACGGACGAAGCGCTCCAGACCCAGACACGCCTGGAGCAGGAACGCCAGGTCGCCGGTAAGCCCAGTCCCTTTGTGTACGACGAGCTCGTGCTGCTGTACAAAAAGAAGGGCAACCAGGAACGCGCCGATTTTTACACGAAGCAAAGATCAGCCCTCAAGGTAGGATCGTAAGGTCCGCTTGCCACTACGTCTCAAGGTATTATGGCTGGGAACAGTCAGGAATCGTCTGCGTTGAGATCCGAGAGCGTCGGTCCCGAAACCCCGTAAAGACTAGCGTTCTCCTGCGCAAGTGAAGTTTCACGGCATTGGTCGCCATGGTCGACTTTGCGCAGGAGTGTAAGACTGCCTTGTCGGAACTTGTGGGGCTCGAGGATGGAAAGAAGCTCGAAACGGGCATCTAGACCCGCCTGGAGTTGCCGACGTCTGACTTCATTCAACCACGGGCCCGGTATGACGATCCGTTCCAGGCGCCCGGAGAAATCGGCGGCAACATCGACGTAGGTATAGTGCATTCCCAACACGCCGCCTTCATTGTGAAGGAGTGGCCAGACGCGATTCGTCAAGTCGATATATTCGAGCTGATGTCCACAATCCACCCACACGAGCTGAAAGCCTCCGTGGAGTCGCTCCAAAACGCCGGCGTCGTATTTCTCCCGATGCAACTCCATATAGCCGTCGAGGTGCAAATGAGAAATGCCCTTCAATAACTGCTTCAATCGGCCACCGTCATCCGAAAAGTCATCGATGGCCACTAGCCGTCCGGGCTTTGGTTTCCTGTCCGCCTCGATTTCATGCAAGACTTCGCGTCGGGCGGGATTCAGAGTGTTACCCTGCATCAGTTCATAATCTCTCAGAGCTTCCTCGCAGGAGTCCGCCAATGCCTGCAGCAGAAATAGGGTCGAATATCCCAACCCCACGGCCAGAACATGGGATGGACGCAGCATCTTCACAAGCGCGTACAGCATCACGGCAACGTTTTCCGTGCCCATGCCGGGATGATGAACTGATTCAGCAACTTCCCAGAATGCGGAGTTCACGGATGCATTCCCCCTCAGGTTAGTCCGGCGCGCTTTTCAAACCACTGTTGAATGCTAGGGTTCTTGAATTCTTTCGCGATACGAAAGGCATCCGCCCGCGCCCGCTCGCTTTTCGCCGAATCGTTCAGTCCTGAGCAGGCGCGACTAAGCTCAAGAAGCAGAAATGCCCGGTCGACCGGCTGCGCCTCTCCGCCATTGTCGATAATCTCAAGTCCGCACTGCGCTGCATTGCGGGCATCGACAAACCTGCCAGTCTTGTTCGCGCAAAGGGCTACCAGGTATTCGGCCCGCTCCTGATTGGCCCATGTACCCGCGACAGCCCAAAGCCGCGAGCAAACCTTGGCGCCTTCGTTCAACGCCTCTTGATAATCGGGCTCCTGGGTAGGCGCATCGGCTCGCTCAAGAAGCGTCGACAAGAGATTGTTGAGTGAGCCGGCGAGAAGATCTGCGTGCGGACCGTAATTGCTCCACGCAGCGATTTCAGTGAGGAAGTGGAGCAGGGCCGTGACGGTCTTCTCGATCGCAGCCGTCGCTACTAGATGCTCCAGTACGCCGAGCCGCACCACGAGCGATGCCTGGCTGCGCGTGCACTCCGGGGCCGCGAGCAGTCGATTTTCGGCCTGCCAGGAGTCAAGCGGGTACCCGCTCAGAAGAGCAGCGATGGCCTGGCTGCGTACTATTGCACGTCGGGTATCACCGTTCCCCAGTTCGCGCAGTAAGCGGTCCGCCTCCTGCCAGCGACCCAACTTTTCGCCGAAAAGATGATTGATGAGCTGGCTTGCACGAGGCCGGTCGCGGTCGGCGACTCGATCGGGCCAGAGTTCTCGCAACTTTTCTGAGGCCTCAACAGGGTTCTCGTCATGATGAACCATGATCTCATTGAATCGCTCTGCATCATTCATGGTGCGACGCTTCTTGATATCGATCTGGGTGCTGCAGTCTCGCCGGAAACTTCATTCCCCCAGAAGATGAGCCGTTGCTGATGAAGAAACTCGCACAGCACAATCGCCTCCTGGAGCTCGATGTCACATTCATTCGCCGCCGCTACAATAGTGCGTGTTCCGTCGAACCTTGCGCACAGTTGGGTCGCGGCGTCACTGAGGACACACGGCCGGGCGTAGAAGCTGAAGGTCAGCAGCACCCACTCACTTGGGCGATCTTCGCCAGGATACGACCGGAAGGCAGTCGAGGGATGCAGTTGAGGCTTAAGCAACGCTCGCTCACCGTCAAATTCTCGTGCCTTCCGCGAGAGGACCTCGAGCCAACGCACCGGAGGTTCTGATTGCGGCAGCGGATAGAAATTCCGCCATATCATCCGTCCGCAGCGTTCCACTTGCTCCGCATCCGACTGGTGCCAGCCGTCCTCGGGGAACTCGGCCTGCAATACGAGTCTCCCACAGCTGCTCACCCTCCTGCTGAGGTCGTGAAGCACATCAGCAGGTCGGGCGAGATGGTCGAGGACGTTGACCGCCAGCACCATTTCATACTGTTCCGGCATCGCTTCGAGAGGGGCGATGGCGATGCGATCCCGCACACCTGCAAGATCTGAGCGCACGGCCAGGAATCGTCGCTTCACCGGATCGATCTCGACAGCATCGACGGCGATGGATCGGCGGGCCAAAGCGATCGCGAAATGTCCTGCCCCGGCCCCGAAATCGAGGACGCGTCTCGGGCGCGAGCGGATGATTTCGGAAAGGATCGCCGCATCATCGCGCGCCTCGGGTCCCGAGAGGTGTACCCACACATCGTGAACCGTGGCGCATAGCGATACATATGCATTCGTGATGGGCTCGATCCATGCGCGTTCGATGGGATCGGGATTGGTCGGGATGGACTCGATCGCGGCGCAGATGTCGGGAGGCAAATTCGTGATGAAATGAAACAGCGCTCGGGCACCCTGGAGTGCAACCGATTCGTCCGACTGGTCGAACGCGAGCAGTGCCGCCTCGCAGTAGCCTTGTGCGAATGCCACTGTCTCGGCGGGGCGATCAAAGCGAAAGCCGTCGGCGTATTTGCAACGCAGCGCAGCTGTATCGATCCGTTTGCCTCCGCCCCACGTATCACCGATCGCCTTGAGGTCCATCAGCATTGTGAGAGCTCATTTGAAGGAGGAGAGACTGCCCGCGCGCGCGCGTAATAGCACGAGTTGCTCCAGTGCCGCTCTGTATGCTTCCGTGCCGACGACTTCGGTGAGCATTTCAAGGAGCCGCGGAGCCGCCTCGACCCGGCGATCGCCGTCCGAGAGTGGTAGGTAAGAGCGAACGGAATCGAACTCCCTTGCCGTTTTCTCCAGCACATTCAGCATGTCGACGTAGGTCGGTACCTTGACAGCAATTGCCGTATGCAACGACTCCTCGCTGGTGGCGATTGCCTGATGAAAGGTTCCACGAGGAATGTAGAGCAAATCGCCAGACCTCAGCTCCATTGTCGCATGGGGTAGCTCGGGATCGTACACTGTGCCTGATCCGTGTCCCACCAGCGGCGCTGCCACACGCTGACTCGAGATGTGCCAGGTCTTGCTGCCATGAATCTGAAGTACGAATATCTCGACACAATCGTAATGGGGTGCAAGTCCCTGATGATTGCAGCGCGAGTAGAAGAAGCTCACCTCCACCTCGGCCGTAAACGCTATTGCGAACGCCTCGCGCAGGCGCTGCAGAGGAGGAAAGTGATACTCCTGGCCAAAGCAGTTCACCGTGGCGCCGGCGTTCAGAAGATTGCGCAGACGAGCCAGGTTGGGTGCACGTGCCCGTCGGCCATCCATGTCGACATACTCGCAGACGATGTCCTCATGACTGACGAAGCCGCCATCCAGATAAACCTCCGGAAGTCGCCGAAACTGCCATGGCGCACCGCTTTCGATCAGACGGAAGACTTCCCGAATGTCGGCGAGCGAACTAAACGACACCTGGCTCTGAAGACAGAGGGGCGCGCAGTCCCAGTATTTGGCTAGGAATTCGTCCCATCCGACCGGAGCAAGCAGATCTGCAACGCATCTCCTGGCCACGTCCCTCGACGTGAGAGCGCCCGATTCGACACTTGTCATGAACTTCTCAGTAGATCCCTTGGAGGAGAATTCTGGTGAAGTCACTCATGCTCCTGCGGTAGCAGTTGCGGCGCAAGGACATCGAAGGCGATGCTGATGCGTGTTCCAGTGTCGTCAAACGGGATCGTGTCATGCCAGAAATAGGATGGAAACATTACTAGATCCCCAGCGTGCGGATGCACGTACCGACACAGATTGTCGCTCACTTCATCAGCTGCAATCCAGGGCGGCTGCTTTCGAAACCGCAAGTTCCCCGCATGGGGCCTCGAGGAAGGAAGTTCGGGCACCCGTACGTAATATACACCGCTCAGGATTCCCGACGGATGCACGTGCGGTTCTTGATAGCCAAGACGATCGAGGACAACACCCCACGCGGTGATGTGACAGACCCGTTCGCCAAAACCCGACGGCCCGCAACCGAACTCCACAAGTGCTTCATCGACCGCGCGACGAAGGCGCGAGCCGAGCAGCGGAACGCTTTCTGCGAGCTGCGGCCAGATCTCACGCGTCTGAAGGCCGTTGATGGTGGACTTGCCAGAGCGTCCCGCCTTCAGATCCGGATCGCCGAGCACGGCGGCAGCAAGCTGATCGTTCAGATGTGTAGACTCGGGCTGATGAGCAAATAGGCGCTGGATCAGGATCTGATTCTCGAAGTCGAAAAGCTCGAGTGCCGAGCGATCCGGTGATAGAGCCTGAAAGGAACCGAGATAGGCAAGACTCAGAATATCGAAGGGATTCGAAGACACCAGCGCCTGAATTATCTTCAGGCCTCTCGCAGTTTCGCCGGCGAGAAAGCAGGCGATGCCCAACTGCCGCTGCAGATCGACATCCCGCGGAGATTCAAGAAGCCGGGCTTTCAGATCTGCAATTGCGTCACCCGATCGCAAGATGTCACCCTTGATAAGATCCACGTTTGGCAAGGCGTCACTGCGCATCCTTAACGGCCTTCCTGTAGCCTCGTCTTAACCCAACTGTAGCGACGATGTCAACGCAAATAGCGTAATGCTGCAGGTCAGACATCCGCTTTCGCTGTAGACAAGCGCGAGAAACTCCAATAAGAATGGGAGGGAGCCACACAATGAAAACTGCTCGAGAGGGAAGCTCGCGTGAGGGTACTTGGCGTGTCCTACGGTTATCATGATGCGAGCGCGGCGCTATGGGCGGAGGGACACCTTGTCGCCGCCTGCGCTGAGGAACGCTATTCGCTGCTCAAGCATGACAGCTCCTTTCCGCGCTTTGCCACCCGGAGCTGCCTTCAATTATCAAACACCGAGCCGACTGACCTGGATGCCGTGGTATTTTACGAACAGCCGAGCGTAAAGTTCACCCGAGTGCTCGCATCAGCCTACCAGCGATACCCGGGCGGCATCGGGCAGTTCGGCCGCTCCATGCGGACCTGGCTCGGTGAGAAACTGTGGGTCCGCAACGCCATTGTCTCTCAACTTGGGGTCAGTCCCCGAAAAGTCCTGTTCGCACCACACCACGAGAGTCACATCGCACAGGCGTTTGGCCCGTCCGGTTTCGAGTCGGCGGCTGTTCTGGTGGTCGATGGGGTCGGTGAGTGGGCCTGCACTACGCTCGCAAAGGCTACCCGTGATGCTGCCGGGGTGCGTTACCAGATAATCGAGCAGGCTGAATATCCGCGATCAATCGGTCTCGTTTATGCGGCTTTCACAGCTTTCCTTGGGTTCAAGTCCAATTCTGGTGAAAGCAGCACGATGGCCCTGGCGGCATATGGCCGGCCGATCTTCGTTGACCGGATCCGCCAGGTCTTCCACTCTCAAAGAGACGGCTCTTACGATGTCATTGACGATTTTTTCGATTTCGATCAGCCCGAGCAGGCACTCTTTACACAACGTTTCGTCACTCTGTTTGGAACGCCGCGCGATTTCCGCAGGCCCTTGCCCTTCTCGGCACTCGACAGTTCACAGCGGAATGTGAGCGAAGAGGAAAGGTACTACGCCGATGTGGCTGCAAGCCTGCAGCAGGTGCTGCTTGAAATTTTGCTCGGGCTCGCGAAGCGCGTCGTTGCACTCAGCGGAGAGACAAATCTCTGCTTTTCAGGAGGTGTGGCATTGAACTGCGTCTGCAACGCGGCTCTCATGAACGCCGGCGTCTTCGACCAGTTTTTCATTCCGCCCGATCCGGGCGACGGCGGCGCTGCATTTGGCGCTGCCTATTGGCGCGCGGCCCAGACCAGCTCCGGCGCCATCGGCAGACCCATCAATCCTTATCTCGGGGCAGGCGTCGAGACCCGACGGCTCAAGCAGATTCTCGATGGTGACGCGCTGGATGAATGTCTGTCCCACCCCGCCGGGCTGCGCGCACAATCGGTGCGCTGTCGGTGGCTTGAGCAGCGTGACGAGGACGCCTGCATCGACCACGTAGTAGAAGCGCTTCTGCAAGGCAAGATTGTCGCTTGGGTTCAGGGCCGATTCGAATTGGGACCGCGCGCCCTGGGCAATCGCTCTCTGCTGGTCCACCCAGCGCACGTCGAGTCGGTCCGCCGGCTGAGCACTACGGTCAAGAGCCACAGTGCATTTCGTCCCTATGCGCTGTCCATGACGGCGGAGGCTGCGGGAAAGATCCTCGAGACGCCTTGCATTACCGCACCAGCACTCAAGTGGATGCAGACGGTCTGGCCCGTTCAAGAGGCATTTGGAGAGGCTCTCCGCGGAGGTATCCACGTGGACGGCACGACCCGACCTCAGGTCTGTACACGCGAAGAAAACCCGCGCTTCTGGAAACTTCTTTCCCGGATCGGTGAGGCGACCGGCCACGCCGTCGTTCTCAATACGTCATTGAACGAGCGATCGATGCCAATCGTCTCGACATCTGAACTGGCACTCGCAATGTTTACCCGCACCGGAATCGATCTGCTCGCCATCGACAACGTGCTGGTGACCAAGATTCCCTGAGGAAACGTCCATGAGTTTTCGCCGCAGCATTCTGAATCGCCTCATCGGCAGCTGGATGACCATCGTGGAGGCATTCCAGGCCATTCGCCAAAGTCGTTTCCGCCGCCTCGTTTATATTCTGCCCGTGCTGATCGTGATCGGCCTCTTGCTGTTCATTGTTTCCTCGACCGGCGCCCTAGCACCTTTTGTGTATCCCCTGTTCTGAGAATAGGGGCGGGCGCACGTGCTGATAACAGCGACGACGCGTATGCTCTCCAAGACGCTTCGATTAGCGCTTCAGGCTGGATCATTTCTGCTATGGGTCGCGGGCGCTCTGATCGCGCTGGAGCTGATCAGTCGGCTCCTGCACATGGGAACTCGTCCGGTCGTACCCTCCATCCAGGACGAGCTGGGGCACTACCGGATGGTGCCGGATTTCTCTTCATCGATCAGATTGCCGGGCGGACGTACCTACCGGGTATGCACCGACCATATGGGGTTGCGAATGCTTTGTGGCGTCGCGAATCCCGAGGCGCCTGCGTCGACGCTCGTGGTCGGAGATTCTCAGGCTTCTGGCTGGGGCCTGCCCTGGGAGGATTCGATCGGAGGACGGCTCGAAGCTGCTTCAGGACACTTCACTAAGACGCTTGCGACGGCGGGGAACGATGTCGAGACCATCCAGTTCTGGATGGACGATTACTATCGTTTCCAGAGGGTACGTCCTCGCCAGGTCATCTTTGTCTTCAACCTCGGAAACGACCTGGATGAATTGATTCTCAATCGTGCGCATGTGATCGTTCCGACCCTTCGCAAGAGCAGGAACTGGCTGAGCGGGCACAGCTTCCTGTTTCTCGATGTGAACCTCCTGAAATACGTGCTCACTGGAGGCGATTTCTCATTTCCACCGGGGGCGAATCCGGTCGTATTTGCGCTGAACGAGAGCGAGCGCGACGTGCTAGCCATTTCTGCCGCAAGCATGGTAGCCGAGCTCCGGCATCGATGCTGCGACGCGACAGTCGACTTCGAAGTTCTGCTGCTGCCCGGTGACTACCAAGTCCATGCGGAGCAATTCACCAAGTATAGGCCGTTCTACCATTCCGCGGCCGAGTACCAGAAGTGGGAGGCTAGCGTGCCGCTGGCCCGGCAACGACTCGATGAAATTGCGACGCGGATCGTCGAGGAACTGAACAGGAAACACATTGCAGTGAGCCGCGCCGATGAAGTACTGGCCGCTTTGCCGGGTCCGCAGGCCTTCCAGGGTGCCAGCCATCATCTAACTGCCGAAGCGGTGCGGGCGGTAGTGGATAGTCTGCGAGGCAAACTGCATCGTGAGACCGAGGCCGATGAGCCATGAGCCGTCGGCGTGTTGTGGCTGCGGCCCTGGTTATTCTTGCGGCTGTGCTAATGACACTGGAACTCGTGCTTCGCCTGGTCGTATCGAACGCCGAACTGTCGCCCCGCGTATTCACGCCCCTCCCACAGCCGCTTCTCTATGGGTTGGCTCCCGATGCTTCGGAAAGAGTCTTCCAGTTCGGTCGAGTGATCAACATCCTTACCGATTCGGAGGGGCACCGGACATGTGGCACTGTCCGACTCGATTCCGGAGCCCGGATCGTGCATGTGATCGGCGATTCAATGATCTTCGGATGGGGACTCGACAACGAGGAGGCGATCCCCTGCGTAGTGCAGCGTGATCTGGGGCCGAAATGGAGGGTTATAAACCATGGGGTCCCGGGCTACGGCCCCTTCGAATACCTTCACGTCATCCAATCGATCCCGACAAGCGAATATGTCGTGGTAGTGTTCGCTGAGGAGAACGACCTCTGGGACGCATATCGCATCTTTCGCACCGCCGGCTCAACCTGC
>Ga0210398_10004954_pt1 | contig 12423 bp, 10 predicted proteins | sample IncBWC4OmetaG_FD_161047 | JGI IMG/M metagenome (GOLD analysis project Ga0210398, IMG submission 161047) | Forest soil microbial communities from Barre Woods Harvard Forest LTER site, Petersham, Massachusetts, United States - Inc-BW-C-4-O | ecosystem: Environmental > Terrestrial > Soil >... | reverse complement strand
TAGTCGGACATACCTCCGGCTTCACCGCATAGGCCGCCGCGACGACGTCGAACAACATCGGCGATCTATTGTTCGTCGCCACGCTCCACTCCGCCGTCAACTCCTCCAGCGCCTTCGTCATTCCCGTCTTCTTTCCGAACAACTCCGCCTGCTGCGCCGGATCGAGCGAAACTTGCGTCGAATCCAGCGGCATCATATACAGCGGTACTCCCGATCGGAACAGCGCCTTCGCTGCCGCAATATCGTTTACGATGTTCCACTCCGCATCGGGCTGCTCCTTGTTGCCATACCCACGCCCAACCGATCCGCCCATAATAACGACCCGCTTCAGCTTGCTAAAGGTCTTCGGATCTTTCGCGATCAGAGCTCCAACGTTTGTCAGGGGCGCCACCGCGACCAGCGTTATCTGCCCCGGATTTTTGCGAATCGTTTCCAGCATGAACTCAATCGCGTCCGGATAAGTCCGATCAGGCGAGCCTTCCGCCCACTTGCTCTGGGTGAAATATGACTTTCCGGCCGTGATCGGGCCTTCATACACCGGAACATCACCACGTCCCGCCGCATTCAGGAACCGCGTCGCCAGCCGGGCACGCAAATGCGTGTCCTTAAATGCAGTCGTCACCCCAAGCACTTGTACCTCAGGGCTCCTAAGCAGAAACCCTAGCGCATACGCATCATCAATGTCGTCGCCAATGTCTGTATCGAAGATCACCTTCGAAGCGACGGCCTGCGGCCCTGCAGGATGGGCCACGCCTGCGAGCAGTAAGAGCAACATGAACAAGCGCATGGCTCCAATGCTACTCCTGCGATTCGGCCCTTAATCGAACGACATCGTGACCACAATTCAGCTATGGTGCGATTTGCCAACCGGTAACTGACCCACTACTCCGAGAGACCGCCGATTCCCTACGGCACACTGTATGTGATACAAAGCCACGTCTGAAGAAAGCACTCCCGTTACGACTCCACGCGGAATCGCGACGCTGCCAAGGGGCCAGTCCGTCACAATGAAAATGAACACTCGTTCAGTCTCGCTGCTCTGCGCCACATTCCTCACCGCCGCTCTTGGTCTTTCGCTCGCTGGTTGTTCTAGCGGTAGCTCCAATCCGCTGGCGCCCATCCAGGCCGAACAGGCGAAGAACGCCGGCAACTTCTCGAACACGATCTTCCTCGGCGATTCGCTGACTGCCGGCTTCCAAAGTGGATCGCTGCTCGACACCCTGCAGGTGCACGGCTGGGCTCCGCTGGTCGCGACGCAGGCGAAATTCAACATCATCCAACCGCTAATCGCCTATCCTGGCGCGCCGAATGTGCTGCAGCTCGTCTCGCTCGGACCGCCGCCAGTGATTACGGCTGTCTGCCCCCCGCCGATGACGCCTGCCTGCGGAACCACGACGGGGCGAGACAACTTCGCAACACAGGTGACCGACCTCGCCGTTCCAGGGGCACTGCTGAACGATGTGATGAACACTGTCCCGCTGGCAAATCCGGCAACCGGACAGCAGCAGCTGAACCAGCTTGTCCTTGGCTTTCCGGGCCTCGGCTATGGACAAGCCCTTAGCCAGTTTGGCTTTGCTGTACAGGCCCAGCCTACAACGATCTTCCTCTGGATCGGCAACAACGATGCCTTGATCGCCGATGAGACCGGCATGCCCAGCAGCATGACCTCGGTCGCCAACTTCACGACGCAGTACCAGGCGCTGATTACGCAACTGACGACGATGACCCCCGCGCACCTTGTGATCGCAAATATTCCCGACGTGACCCAGGTGCCGTATCTTCAGCCGGCCGCTCTCATCCTCGGCGAGTACTCCCAGGCGACGGGCCTGCCGACATCCGTACTCAGCGGTCTTCTAGGCATCGTCCCCGGCGATTACGTAAACCCGGCTGGGCTGGCGCAGATTCCGCTCATCCTGGGCGGGACGCAGAAGGGACCGATCACCGATGCCGGAGTCCTCTCCGCCGCGGAGGTTGTCACCGTACAGGCGCAGGTCGCTGCGTTCAATCAGGTGATTGCGGCGCAGGCGCAGGCAGCCAACGCGACCCTGGTCGACATCAACGCGCTCTTCAAACAGGTCTCCACCTCTGGCCTCACCATTAATGGCTATACCGGCACGACGGCCTTTCTCGGCGGCTTCTTCGCGCTCGACGGAATCCACCCAACCAACACGGGATACGCAGTCGTGGCGAATACATTCATCGACACCATGAATGCGGCCTTCAAGACCACGATCCCGGATGTCGCGCTTGGTTCCGTCGCGGCAGCCGACCCGTTCTGGCCGCCGAACCTCGTGCCGCACGCTCTGCACGGGCACGCTCTGATGATGCCAGCCAGCGCGGGAAAGAGTGTTGATGCTCTGTTCGAAGGGAAACAGTAGCTCGCAAAGGTCGCGGCAACACCTCAAACCGGGCTCGGTCTCATCACCTGCCGGAGGTAGTCCTCGAGTCTCTGTCCTTTCTTCTGCACGAAGTCGCGACCCAGCACCTGAACGTCCTGCATGCGGTCGATGCGGAACGTCCTGAAGTCCTTCCTTAGCTCGCACCACGCGGCCAGCGTCCACACGCCACTCCAAAAGTAAAGCGCAAGCGGCCTCACCTCGCGCTGACTGCATTGCCCATCCTCGCGCGTATACGCGAACGACAGCACACGCCGGTCGACGCATGCCTCGTGCAGCAGATCGAGCCGCTCGCGCAGAAGCTGCGTCATATGAAAACCCGGAGCATACATCAGGATCGCGTCGAGCCGCTCGCGGAGGTCCGCAGGCAGCACCGCCTCGATGCGTTGCAGGGCCTGGTCTGCAGCGACCATGCTCGCCGCACCGCCCCAGGCCCGCACCAGCCGCGCACCCAGAACAAGCGCGGTCAACTCGTCCCGCGTAAACATCAGAGGAGGCAGGTCAAGATCACGCCGAAGCGTGTACCCGACTCCTGCCTCGCCTTCAATCGGCATGCCTGAGCTCTGCAGATCGCTGACATCGCGGTAAATGGTCCGCTCCGAGACCTCAAGCTTCTGGGCCAGCATGCGCGCCGTCTGCAGGCGGCCGCCACGCAGGATCCGTACGATTCGGAATAGCCGGTCGGCCCGTCGCATGCACTTATCCTAGATTGGTTCCCGAGTTGGTTCCGGAATCGAGCCCCGATTGTCCTACCGCAAACATCAGAACGCCGTATGCAGGCCGACATGATTGCCCTCAGAATCCTTGAGGCAGGCAAACGCGCCAAAGCCTCCCGGGACCGGAGTGCGCCTCATCAGAATCGTGCCGCCCGCACCGGGGACGCGCGCGATTGTGCCGTCCAACTCCCCGTCGCAGTTCAGATACACCATCGTCCCGTTGCTGCTCGGCTGCTGGAGCGGCCGCTGCACCAGTGCTCCCGCGACACCCCCACGCTCGGCAGGGAAGACGCACATTACGTCGCCCGAGTCGCCGAAGTCGTCCTTCTTCATCCTGCATCCAAGAATCGTCTCGTAGAAACGCTGTGCCCGATCCAGATCGGCGCAGGGAATCTCGAACCACGCTGCTGCTGACTTTAGCTGCTTCTCCATATTGCCTCCTGTTTTGGTTGTGAACACAGAGGCAGCATACCGACACCCTACTGACAGCATTGTGTCAGTAGGTTTTGGAAATGTCATGGAAACGTGACAATTCGAATAGGGCCAGACCTAATTAGGAGGAAGCTCTTTACGACTTCCAGAACCAAGTCCTGGAGACGACGTGTCTTCGGTACCATAGCCGTGCTGCAGATTTTCGAAGCGCGTATAGTCCGCAAGATACGCAAGCTGAATGCTGCCTGTCGGGCCATTTCTCTGCTTGGCAATGATTATCTCGGCCTTGCCCTTGAGATCTTCGTTCTCGCGGTCGTAGTACTCCTCGCGATGAATGAAGCAGACCACGTCGGCGTCCTGTTCGATCGACCCCGACTCCCGCAGATCGCTCAGCAGCGGTTTCTTGTCGCCGCCGCGCTGCTCGCTGGCACGTGAGAGCTGTGATAGTGCGACTATAGGGACACTCATTTCCTTGGCCAGCGCTTTCAGCCCGCGCGAAATCGCTGAAACCTCTTGCGTGCGGTTTTCAAAACCCTTCTGGTTTGGCCCCGCAGAACCCGTCATTAGCTGTAGATAATCGATGACAATCAGGTCTAGCTGGCCTTGTTGCTGCTTCAGTCGCCGCGCCTTCGCTCGCATCTCAGCCAGAGTGATGCCGGGCGTGTCGTCGATAAACATCTTCGACTCCATCAGCTTCTCGAGCCCATTGATCAGCTTCGTTCGATCCTCGCGCATCAGCATTCCCGTCTGAATCGCCTTCGAGTTCACTAACGCTTGCGAGGCCAACATCCTGCGCAACAGGCTCGCCTTGCCCATTTCGAGCGAAAATACTGCAACAACCTTACCGCTGCGAACTGCTGCGTTCTCAGCGATATTAATTGCCCACGCAGTCTTGCCCATCGACGGTCGCGCCGCAATGATAATGAGTTCCGAGTCCTGCAGCCCGCTGGTCATCCGGTCGAACTCCACATAGTGAGTTGCCAGCCCAGTGACTTCACGCCCCTGCTCATACAGAGCATCGATCGAACCGAAGGAGTCCTTCACAATCGCAGAAATATCGGAAAATCCACGCGTGATCGCACGTTCCGATATTTCTATAAGACTCTGACTAACATCATTCAACACGTCGAGCGCAACCGCTGCTTGATCAGCAGCTTGCATCATGCCTAGATCGCAGACCGTCCTCAATTGGCGCAAAAGACTTTTATCGCGCACAATGCGAACATAGCTTTCGACGCTGAGCTTTCGTGGAAGCCTTTCGCCCAGCTCAGCCAAATATTCTCTGCCACCAACCGAGTCGAGTTCTTTTTTCTGACTAAGTGCCTCTGAGACTGTTACATAATCAACACCAAATCCAATTTCGACAAGATGAACGATCGCCCGAAATATTTTCCGGTGCGAATCTAGAGCGAAATCGTCAGCCGACAGAAACATTGTGGCATCTGTTATCGCAACCGGATCCACCATCATCGCACCGAGGATTACCTTCTCGACGTGCTCAGATTCCGGATTTTGTTGCTCACTTACAATGTAAGGGTATGTCGCCACTTGGAATTATCACGCTAAATATGAGATTTTTTTGAACACTGTCAAGCGAATATATGTCGTAGGGTATAGGAAAACACGCTATGGAAATCGCCTCCCTTGTGAGGATCGCAGCCTCGTTGTGAGTCTATACCTAGACGAAATAATTCCACTACGGTCACTTACTTATAGGGTTGAGTCCCCTCCGCAAGTCACACAAAATATGAAAGGTACAACATGGGTGTCGAGAAATATCTAAACGTGCCACCGGTAGCGCAGCGCGACAAAGCGTCCTTCGAAGTCCTCCGCGTCTGGATCGCCGAACAGGGCCAGCACGTCAGCATCCGCAGCGGTGCCTGGGAGGATCCCTTCGCCTGGGGCATAGTCCTCGCGGACCTCGCCCGCCACATCGCCAACGCCCATCAGCTTCAAAACGAAGGCGCCGACACCGATGCCTTCCTCCAGCGCCTCCTCGAAGGCTTCCAGGCCGAAATCGACAACCCCACCGACGAACCCGAGGGCGAAGTCACGCAATAGCGGACAACGCCCGCCGCGTTATTTGTGCTTGTAGTCCTGAAATAGCTCCGGAAACTCTTCCTTCAGCGCCGCGACCTTCGGCACATCGCAGACCTGAATATAGGGATTGTTCGGGTTCTTCTCCGCATAGTCCTGGTGATAGTCTTCGGCGTCATAGAATCCCTTCAACGGCACCACCTGCGTGACAATCGGCTTGGCGAACGCATGCGCCGCATCCAGTTGCGCGATATACGCCGCCGCGATCTTCTGTTGCTCCGGACTCGTATAGAAGATCACCGACCGGTACGACGTGCCCACGTCCGGCCCCTGCCGATTCAGCTGCGTCGGATCATGCACCACTGAGAAGAACACGCGCAGCAGTGTGCCATAGCTGATCCGCGCCGGATCAAAGACCACCTTCACCGACTCCGCATGCCCCGTCCTCTCCGACGAGACCTGATCGTAAGTCGCGGTGTCGGCCGTGCCACCCGAGTAGCCTGCCGTAGTCGCCGTCACACCTTTGATTCGCTGAAATGTCGTCTGTACGCCCCAGAAACATCCGCCCGCAAACACCGCCGTCTCATGCTTCGCCGTAGGATTTTGCTCGTCCAGCGTTGGGGCCGGAAGCGGCCCTTTTCTCTCTGCGCCAAAGACCATCCTCTTTACCCCCATCACAAGTGCGCCCGCAATCACCACTGCCAGTATGACTCGAACCGCGTTCCTTGCCATCGCCACAAATCTCCTAATGTCGCAAATGCGAGTTCACTGTTAGACGTCGGAAACATCTTGAAGATACAGCGAAATTCGAAGTCGGCCCTCAACGCAACCGCTCAGGCGCTCAGGCGCTTGCCTTGGATCTCAATGTAAACATGGATCAAACTGACCGCTGCCGGCGTGACTCCTGCAATTCGGCTGGCCTGCCCCAGCGTCCGCGGCCGCACACGCGACAAAGTCTGCTTCATCTCGCTCGACAGCCCGCTCACAGAGCTGTAATCGAACCACTCTGGAATCGTCCGCTTCTCCGCCTTCCGCATCTTCTCGATCGACCGTCGTTGCTGGTCCAGATAGCCGGAGTATTTGATCTCCGTCTCAACCGTCTTCATCTCATTGCGCACCCACGCCGGCAACTGCGGACCACCCGAAGCAGCAACAGCGTCCATCGCCGCGACCCAGTCCCCCAACGTAGCGTTCGCGCTCGCCAATCGATCGCGAAGTAGCGGAGCAAGCTCTTCGACAGCCACCTCAGGCCGCTTCAGGAGCTGCGCAAATGTCTGCCCACTCACTCCGGCAGCATCGCCATCGAGCCGCGCCAGCAGCTCTACCGGCAACTCCTCGGCACGTACACGCGCTGTACTCAGCAAAGATTCAAACGCAGCCGCCCGCGCCTGCTTCGCCTCATATTCGGCCCACGCGTCATCGTCGATCAATCCCAGCCGCCTGCCATGCGGAGTCAACCTCCGGTCCGCATTATCGATCCGCAGATGCAGCCGGAACTCGGCCCGCGAGGTAAACATCCGGTAAGGCTCATTCGTCCCCTTGCTGATCAGGTCATCGATCAGGATTCCCGTATAGGCCTCAGTGCGATCGAGCGTAAACGCCTCCTCACCCCGCACCGCAAGCGCAGCATTGATCCCCGCCATCAACCCCTGACACGCCGCCTCTTCATAACCGCTCGTCCCGTTGATCTGCCCTGCAAGATAAAGCCCCGCAAAGGACTTCACCCGTAGCGAACGGTCCAGCTCCGTCGGATCGATCGCGTCGTACTCAATCGCATAGCCGGGCCGCAGCATCTCTGCGTTCTCCAGCCCCGGAATCGACCGCACCATAGCCGCCTGCACCTCCATCGGCAGACTTGTGCTCATGCCGTTGATGTAGACCTCGTGCGTATTCAGCCCCTCGGGCTCGAGAAAGAACTGGTGTCGCGTCTTCTCCGGAAACCGTACAATTTTGTCCTCGATCGAGGGACAATAACGCGGCCCGATCGCCTCAATCTGCCCCGTGTACATCGGCGAACGATGTACGTTCTCGCGAATCAGCCGCAGCGTCTCCGGCGTCGTATGCGCGATGTGGCACATGATCTGCCGCAGCGGAATCTCCTTCGTCCTAAAACTGAACGGTGTCGGGTCCTCATCACCCGGCTGTTCCTGAAACTGGCTCCAGTCAATCGTGCGGCCATCGAGCCGCGGCGGCGTTCCAGTCTTCAACCGGCACTCACGCAACCCCAGCCGCTTCAAGCTCTCGCCCAATAAGACGCTCGCCGGCTCGCCACTCCGCCCCGCCGTGTACTGCTGCTCCCCGCAATGGATCAGTCCATTCAGAAACGTCCCCGTAGTCACGATCGTTGCCGCAGCATGGATCGTCCGCCCATCGCGCAGCTTCAACCCACGAACCACTCTGGGTGCCCCATAGTCTGCCCGGAGTTTGTCGAAGGGTCCGGGCTCTCGGACATGAGTTTCCACCGCTTCCTCCACAATCAGGTCCACCACCTCAGCCTGCTTGATGAATAGGTTCTTCTGTCCCTCCAGCACCTCGCGCATCTTCACCCGATACAGCGCCTTATCGCACTGGGCCCGTGGCGACCACACCGCCGGCCCCCGCGATGTATTCAGCAGGCGAAACTGTATTCCTGTCGCGTCCGCGACCTCGCCCATCACACCACCGAGGGCGTCCACCTCACGCACCAGATGCCCCTTGGCAATCCCTCCAATCGCCGGATTGCAGCTCATCTGCGCAATCAGATCGAGGTTCAGCGTAAAGATCGCCGTACGCAGACCCATCCGCGCAGACGCCATCGCCGCCTCGCAACCAGCGTGTCCAGCACCCACCACCACCACGTCGAACTGTTCCGTAAAGCTCACATCTCCATTTTACGGTCTATCGAAGATCTGCTTTACAACTCGCGGCCCTTCGAACAACAATCAGCCATGCGCCTCCAACAACTTCTTGCTGCCTCAGCGCTTCTCTGCGCTACGCTCCACCTCAACGCCCAGCAACTTCCCGCGGCCATCACCACCGACCCCGCACCCGACAAAGCCAATCCCGCCACAATCGAGACCTTCCAGATTCCCAGCCACGGCTCCATGCTCAACGCCCTCGCTTACATCGCAGAGGGCCCCGGCCCGCACCCAGTCGTGGTCCTCCTTCACGGCTTTCCCGGCAACGAAAAGAACCTCGACCTCGCCCAGGCCATCCGCCGCGACGGCTGGGACGTCGTCTACTTCGACTACCGCGGCTCCTGGGGCTCGCCTGGCGACTTCTCGTTCAGTCATTCAATCGAAGACACGCAATCCGCCATCGCCTACCTCCGTGACGCCGCCAACGCAAAGAAGCTGCGCTCCGACCCCGCCTACATCGTCCTCATCGGCCACAGCATGGGCGGCTTCATGGCACGCTACGTCGGCGCACAGGACGCTGGAATTAAATTCGTCGGCCTGATCTCCGCGGCCGACATGGGCGTGGACAAGGTGCAATCCCTCAAGCCCGGCCAGGAAAAGATGGCGACCGACGCTCTCGCAGCACACTTTGCCGCGGAAGGGATGGCGCCGCTCGCCGGCTGTACCCCCGAGAGTCTCGCCAAAGAGGTCGTGGCGAACGACGCCGCCTGGAACGTCCCCGCTCTCGCACCGAAGCTCGCAAACCGCTCCATGCTCGTCATCACCTCAGACGACGGCCTCGCCCCATCCAACGACGCCTTCGTAGAGGCCCTGCGCAAGGCCGGAGCCACCGAACTCACCACCATCCACATGACGACCGACCACTCCTACTCCGACCAACGCATCGCGTTAGAGAAGGCCGTACTGGAGGCCCTGGAATACCTGCAGCACAAATAGGCAGCCAACGAAGGGTTTTACCGACGCCGTCCTGACCACTCCCCGCCTCGAAGCATCTAACCACCAGGGAGGCGACCCCCTTGAATCCAGAAAATCTCGTCCATGCCCAACTACACACAGGCCATCCTGCCCTTTCCGTGCTCGCGATGTTTCACTTCCGGCACGGCTGGTTCTTTGCCATCTTCGTCTTCTGCAGCGTGCTTGTGCTGGCCAATGTGGTGCATTATGTGCTGTTTCGCGTCCTACGTCGCAAGGAATCAACGATCCATGCCCTTGGCTGGGGGCTGCAGAAACACCTTGGAAAGCCCGCTCGCGCAATTTTCCTCCTGACCTGCCTGTTCATCGTTCTCCCCGTCGTCCCTGGCCTGCCCGACGATATCGAGGCCACAGTGCGGCAAGTACTCATCATGTTGGCCGTCGTCGCCCTCGGTTGGTTAGCCATCGGCTGCATCTACGTCCTCCAGACCGTCATGCTGCGGCGCTACGATCTCACAGCCGAAAACAATATGCGCGCGCGCCGAATCCATACCCAGTTCCAGCTCTTTCGTCGCATGCTCATCACCTTTGTCGTGATCATCGATATCGGTGCTCTGCTTTGGACCTTCGATGATCCGCGAATCTGGCAGTACGGCTCCGGGCTCCTCGCATCGGCTGGCATCGCCTCACTGATTCTCGCCACCGCCGCCAAGTCCACCGCCTCTAATTTCTTTGCCGGCCTGCAGATTGCCATCACCGAACCGATCCGTATCGATGACGTCGTCGTCATCCAGGGTGAATGGGGTCGTATCGAAGAGATCAACTCTGCCTACGTCGTCGTTAAAATTTGGGACCTCCGCCGGCTTGTCGTCCCCCTCAGTTACTTCATCGAAAACTCCTTTCAGAACTGGACACGCGAGTCCTCCGACATCTTGGGCACTGCGTTTCTCTACGTCGACTACTCGATTCCAGTGGAGGACCTGCGAACGCAGCTCGAGACAATCGTCCACGCCTCGCCCTTCTGGGACAAACGGGTCTGCGGTCTGCAGGTCACCAACCTCACCGACCGCTCCATGGAGCTGCGCTGTCTCATGAGCTCCCGCACCTCTGGCGAAAACTTCGACCTGCGGTGCCTCGTTCGCGAACAGATGACAGCGTGGATCCAACAGAACTACCCCACCGCATTCCCCATTACCCGTTTCGCCACCCATTCCGACCTCAACCCAGGTCAGGGAGACCAAAATCTCTTCCAGAGTCCCGCACAACGATCCGACCGTCACGACTTCAGCTAAACTGACCGACGAACGAGGTCACATATGCTTGCTCACAGCCCCGTTGTAGCCTTTATCCCTACCAAAGATGCGGCCCGCGCCCGACTCTTCTATGAGACTCTCGGCTTGCGCTTCGTCAGCGACGACGCCTTCGCCATCGTCATGGACGCCAACGGAACCATGGTCCGCGTCGTCCGCGTAGACGACTTCACCCCCTTCCCGTTCACCATCCTCGGCTGGCAGGTCAAAGACATCCACAAGACTGTCGCCGAGATGACCAGCAAATCCGTGAAGTTCAACCGCTACCCTTTCCTCGAGCAGGGCCCCGACGGAGTCTGGACCGCTCCCGGAGGCGCCAAGGTCGCATGGTTCACCGACCCCGACGGCAACACCCTCTCCATCTCGCAACACTGACCCTCAAAACTCCACCCTCACCCCAAGCTGCACCTGCCGCTCCGGCGACTGCCCCGTCGACGCCGCAGTAAAGGTCCCAAACGGCCGCACATTCAACCCCTCCGCCGCGACCGTCGCCGCGTTCTGAAAGACCAGCGGCATCACCCCATTCGTCTCCGTCCCCACAAGAAACGCCCGTTGCATAATCGCCGAGTAGTTCACCCGGTTGGTCAGGTTGAACACATCCACGCTCCCGCGCATCCGCACCCGCTCCGTCACCCGCATCGCCCGGCTCACACGCAGATCGAGCCTCCCCGTATCCGGCAGCCTCAGCGTGTTCCTCCCCACCGTCGGCAGATACACCGCACCGCCCGCGCCATTGATGCTCTCGTGTCCGCCCGTCAGCCGCGTGCCCCCAAAGATATCGAGACTATACGGTCGGCCGCTCGACTCAACAAATAGCGGTGCAATCGTCCATCCGTTCGCGGCGATCCGAAACCAGTGCTGTTCACTTGCAAGCGTCGGCTCCCACACCGCACTCGCCAGCACCTTATGCGGAAAGTTCAACTCCGACAGCCCCTTGTCATACAACACGTTGAACGGATCGAACTGCGCATTCGTCCGGGGAGTAGCGCCCCCCTGGCCATAATCAATCACCTTCGCCCAGGTCCAGCTCGCGCGAAACTCAAGGCCGCCACGAAGCCTCCGCCGCGCCTCAAGCACCATCGCGTTGTACGAAGCGTCCGCATTCGAAACAATATCGGTCACCGGCCCAAAGCTGGTATTCACACGTTGCGAATAGAAAGGAACAACAAACGTCTCGCCGTCCTGCACTCCTACCGCGCCCGTTCCCCCTTGTAGCTGAAACACCTTCGTCGCTTTGGCCGGAGCGATATTAATGTCGACCGAGTTCGGCAGCTGCCGGTCAAGATTCATCAGATACGTCGCGCTCGCAATTACCCCCGCACCGACCTCGCGCTCCACAGTCAAGCTGCCCTGCTGCACCGCCGGCAGTCGAAACCTGCGATCGAACACCATCGCCGAGGTCGTCGTCGTAACAGCAGACGGCGGAGTCGTTACATAAGCGCACGCATACCCAAACCCCTGGTTCGCCACCTGTGGACAATTTGTAACCGTCGCAGGTGTAATCAGCACATGCCTCGCTGACGAGGCCAGCGCCGTATCAACCAGCGCACTCCGCACCGTCGCGCCCGGCAGCCGCCCGTAAAACAGCCCATACCCAACCCGCACGAGACCCCGACCCTGCCCGAACGGCTCCCATGCCACCCCCAGACGCGGCCCAAAATTATCTCTGTCTTCAGGAAACACGCTTGTCGCGCCGATATTGCCGAATGCCGCATCAAGGACC
>Ga0210398_10004953_pt1 | contig 12424 bp, 7 predicted proteins | sample IncBWC4OmetaG_FD_161047 | JGI IMG/M metagenome (GOLD analysis project Ga0210398, IMG submission 161047) | Forest soil microbial communities from Barre Woods Harvard Forest LTER site, Petersham, Massachusetts, United States - Inc-BW-C-4-O | ecosystem: Environmental > Terrestrial > Soil >... | reverse complement strand
CTTGATGCACGAGCTCACGGCCGCGGTAACGCAACGTCACCTTGGCCTTATCACCCTCGGTCAGGAAGCGGATGATGCTACGCAGTTTGACCTGGTAGTCCGCCTCTTCCGTCCCGGGACGAAACTTTACTTCCTTGACTTGAATCTGCTTCTGCTTACGCTTCGCCGCATGCGCCTTCTTGTTTTGTTCGAACAAGAATTTGCCGAAGTCCATGACTCGAACCACCGGCGGCTCCGCCATCGGCGAGACCTCGACCAGGTCCAGAGTCTGGGAGAGAGCCATTTGCAGCGCTTCCGCGCGTGTCATGACCCCTGCTTGGCTTCCATCAGCTGCGATCACTCGCACCGATGGTGCGGAGATCTCCTCATTGCGCCTTACCCGCTTCGACGTTGCGATACACGATCCTCCTAAACAGAATGTCCGCGGCTCGCGACTTGCTCACGAAGAAAGGCATAGAGCTTCGGTAGCTCCATGGTGCCTAGATCTTCGCCAGCGCGCGTGCGAACGGACAGGGTGCGTCCCTCCACTTCCCGCTCACCCGCGACCAGAAGGAAAGGGACACGCTTTATTGTGTGCTCGCGGATTTTAAAGCCTACCTTCTCATACCTCAAGTCCGTTTCGACCCGAAGCCCCTGATTTTTCAGGTTTTCCGCAACTTCCAGGCAATATTTGTCCTGGTGGTTGGTAATTCCCATCACAACGGCCTGTACCGGCGCCAGCCAGGTGGGCAACTTGCCGGCATGATGTTCGATCAAAATGCCGATAAATCGCTCCAAAGACCCGAACATGGCCCGATGCAGCATGACCGGCGTGTGCTTTTGGCTGTCCTCGCCGATGTAGCTCGCCCCGAGGCGCCCGGGAAGATTGAAGTCCACCTGCAGGGTGCCGCATTGCCAATCGCGTCCAATCGCGTCCCGCAACACGAACTCGAGCTTCGGCCCGTAAAACGCCCCTTCGCCGGGGTTTAAGGTGGTTTCGATGCCGGCGGCATCGCAGGCATGCCTCAGGGCCATTTCAGAGGTGTCCCAAATCTCATCCGAACCGACCCGCTTGGCGGGCCGGTCGGAAAACTTGATGCGCACATCGTCGAATCCGAAGTCGCCATAAATGCTCAAGATCAGCTGGGTGACCTTGACCGCTTCTGCCGTGAGCTGATCCGGTGTGCAAAAAATGTGCGCATCATCTTGGGTGAAGGCTCGCACGCGCATGAGTCCGTGCAGGGCGCCGGAGGGCTCGTAGCGATGCACCTTGCCGAATTCGGCGAATCGCAGCGGCAACTCTCGATAGCTGCGCAGCCCTTGCTTGAACACCTGAATATGCCCCGGGCAATTCATCGGCTTGATCGCAAAGGTGCGCTCATCCGGCGTGGTGGTCATGTACATGTTCTCGCCGAAGGTCTCGATGTGACCCGACTTGACCCAGAGCTCGCGGTCCATGATTTCAGGCGTATTGACCTCATGAAACCCGGCCGCGTTCTGCCGCTCGCGCATGTAGGCGATGAGCTGCTGAAAAAGCGCCCACCCCTTGGGGTGCCAAAACACCGCGCCCGGGGCCTCTTCCTGCAGGTGAAACAGGTCCAGCTCCCTGCCGATGCGCCGATGGTCGCGCTTTTCAGCCTCCTCCAGGCGGGTCAGATATTCCTTGAGCTGCTTGTCATTGGCCCAGGCGGTGCCGTAAATCCGCTGCAGCATTTCGTTGCGCGAATCGCCGCGCCAATAAGCGCCGGCCACTTTCATCAGCTTAAAGGCCTTGAGCTTGCCGGTGCTCGGAACGTGCGGTCCGCGGCACAAATCCTCCCACGCGCCCTGTCCATACAGGCTGATTGATTCGCCTTGGGGGATGGCGGCAATGATCTCCGCCTTGTAGTGTTCGCCGATTTTCTCAAAGTGCGCAATCGCTTCGTCCCGCGGCAGCACGCGCCGATGCACCGGCAAATCCTTGGCCGAGATCTCCGCCATGCGCTTCTCGATCGCCGCCAGATCCTCGGTCGAAAATGGCCGCTTGTAGGCGAAGTCGTAGTAAAAGCCGCTCTCGATCACCGGGCCGATCGTGACCTGCGCGTCGGGAAACAGCTCTTGCACGGCATTCGCCAGAAGATGGGCGGTCGAGTGCCGGATGATTTCCAAGCCTTCAGGGTCTTTGTCCGTCACGATGCTCAACGTGGCGTCGCGATCGATCGGCGCCGACGTGTCGACCAAGACACCGTTGAGCTTGCCGGCCAGGGCGGCTTTCGCAAGCCCCGGACCGATACTGGCGGCCACCTCGGCCACGGAAACCGGGTGATCGAAGTGTTTTTGGCTACCGTCGGGAAGTGTAATCGCTGGCATAGGCATCATCATCCAAGGGGGCCGGCATCCCTCTTAATAGGGGATGGTGCGCGCTAGTGGGATCGAACCACTGACCCCCACCATGTCAAGGTGATGCTCTACCGCTGAGCTAAGCGCGCACGGAGGGCGCGAAAGATACCGGATTCGCGGGCGCCGATAAAGGGAAAAGTCGCCGAATGCGCCAAAACTCACCCCTTGGGGGTCTGAGGCAAGGGTTTTGCCACGTAGCGGAATTGGATCTCGCCGATCGTCACGATGTCGCCGTCGTTCAAGACCTGCCGGGTCACCTTGCGGCCGTTCAAGATCACGCCGTTGGTGCTGTTCAGATCTTCAATGATGGCCTCGCGGGTTCCGGCGAGGATCAGTGCATGGTGGCGGCTCACGGACGAGGAATCGATGTGCAGCTCGCACCCCGGCGCACGGCCGATGCGGGTGCGGCGGCCCAGGCTGTGCGTGATGCTTCGGTCGCCATCGATCCTGATCAACTCGGGCGACCACTCGGGTGCCGAGGCCGGAGCCGTCCCCGGCGCTGCCGACGACCCCAATCTCTCCATGCTGGTCTGGATTCTTCCCAAGACATTGGCATTGTTGCTTTCGCTGCGCTCCAGGCGGCGTATGAGAAACTCGCGCTCCTCGAGCGCACCGCGGGTCCGCTCGAGAGAGGCCCGCAATTTCTCCGCCTCCTCGGTGAGTTCCGCGACCGCCGCGGCCTTCACGGCAAGCTCTTCCTTCACGCGTCTCGCATCCCCCTCGATGGACTCGATGGGCCGCCGGGCTTCCTGCAGGTGCGCCATGAGCACCGTCATTTCTTCCTCGCGCTCTTTTGCATCGGCTTCCAGTTCGGCCATCTTGGCCGCGTGCTCGGACTCGAGCAGCGCCAGGTGCTGCGCTCCTGCGCTGACCGCCGCCTGCGCTTCCGCCAGGGCTTGATCGCGCGCGGCCAGTTCGGCGGTCAGGCGAGCCGTTTCTGTCTCCGCCGCGGAGAGCGTTGCCAGCCATTCGGCGCGGAGTTGTTCGGCCTGCGCCATATCCTTCGCCTGTTGGGCGGCGGCGCTCGCCTGCGCCGCGGCGGCCGCTTGCAACTGGTCGATGGTCGCCTTCTGTGCGGCGACGGCCGCCTCCAGCGCCGTCATCTGGCTTCGGATCCGATCGCGCTCGGCCGTCAGGGTCTTGGCATCGGCATCGGCGGCGCCCACTTTCGCATCCATGTCGCGAAACAGACTCTCATCGAAACCGCGGCGCCAATCGCGCGTTCGCAGCAGCTCCAAATAGGTGTGGGCCTGGGTCTTGGACATCGCCAAGTCTGTCCGCACGGCTGTGATTTCGGACTCGCCGCGCTTGAGCTGCGCGCTCGAGGTGCGCACCTGGTCTTGGCTGGACTTGAGCTCCGCCAATGCGGCGTTCAACTGTCCCCGGACGGAGAGCAGTTCCTCTTCCAGCTGCGTGCTGTTCTTGGCGCGCGCTTCCAGCGCGGGCAACACCCTGGCGTGCTCCGCCTGGAGTGCCGACAGCTGTGCATCGCGCTCGCCCAGGGAGTGCAGGACTTGAACGATGGTCGCGTCGCGGGCTGCCAGGGAATCGCGCAGGGTGCGCGCCTCTGCCTGTTGGCGCTCCGATTCACGCAATGCCGCTTCGGCGCGAGCGTGCGCGGCCGTGATCGAAGCGCCGTTTTCCGCCAGGCTCTTCGCCAGATCCCGCCCGCGAACCTGTTCGCTCTCCAGGGCGGCTCGCGCCGCCGCCAGATCCCGCTCCGCTGCCGTGACGCGCGCGGCGGCTGCCGCTTCGGCGGCGCGCGTCCGTTCGTAGTTGCGGCTCAGGGCCTCGTAGTCGGCGCTTTGCCGTTCGATACGTTCCTCCACGGAACGCATGCTCTCGGCGAGCGAGGGCAGATCGATCGACGAAGGCCGGATGAACTCGCTCGGCGCACCGGCCGCGGCCAGGGACACGCTCGGTACCGTCGCCGCTCGATCCAATTGCACGGCATCATCGGCAACATCGGAGTCGAACAGCACGCCCTCGAGAATCGGGAGCCTGTCGGTTCGATCCAGATCCACCTCTTGGGGCTGACCGTTTTCCACTGCCATAGTCGCCTACCCTGCCCGGCTGCTCGGCAAGCCAAATGCCGAAGCCCGAAGCTTTTGAATTTCATCGCGCACGCGCGCGGCCTGTTCGAACTCGAGGTTGCGCGCCAGCCGGGTCATCTCGGCTTCGAGCTTCTTGATCCGCTTCAAGGCCTGTTCAGGTGCCAGCATGGCAATTTCGGCGCCGGATCCATAGCGTTCGTCCTGAACATCGCGGGCGCCTTCCATGACATCGGCAACCGCCTTGACGATGCTGCGCGGGGTAATGCCATGTTCGACGTTGAACTGGATCTGCTTGGTGCGGCGCCGGTCGGTTTCTGCGATGGCGCGCTCGATCGAGCCGGTGCGCACGTCGGCGTACAAGATGGCCTTGCCCTGCAGGTTGCGCGCGGCGCGTCCGATGGTCTGAATCAATGAACCTTCCGATCGCAGGAACCCTTCCTTGTCCGCATCCAGAATCGCGACCAAGGAAACCTCGGGCATGTCCAAGCCTTCGCGCAACAAGTTGATGCCGACGATGACGTCAAACTTGCCCAAACGCAGGTCCCGGATGATTTCAGAACGCTCGACGGTTTCGATGTCGGCATGAAGGTAGCGCACCCGCACACCGTGCTCGCTCAAATATTCGGTCAAATCCTCCGCCATGCGCTTGGTCAGGGTGGTGACCAAAACCCGCTCATTGGCCTGGGCCCGCAGGCGGATCTCGGACAGCAGATCATCCACCTGCGCCCGAACCGGACGGATCTCCACCGGCGGATCGATCAGACCGGTCGGCCGCACCAGTTGCTCAATGACCTGCGCCGACACGCGCTTCTCATAGGCCGCCGGCGTTGCCGATATGTAGATCGCCTGCGGGGCCAGGTGTTCGAATTCTTCGAATCGCAGCGGCCGGTTATCCAGTGCCGAGGGCAATCGAAACCCGTACTCGACCAGGGTTTCCTTGCGCGACCGATCGCCCTTGTACATCGCGCCGAGCTGCGGAATGGTCTGATGGCTCTCATCGATCACCAGCAGCGCATCTTTCGGCAGGTAGTCAAACAGGCACGGCGGCGGCTCACCGGCGGCCCGGCCCGACAGGTAGCGGGAGTAATTCTCGATGCCCGCGCAATAGCCGACCTCGTGCATCATTTCCAAGTCGAATAAAGTCCGCTGCTGCAGGCGCTGCGCTTCGACCAATTTACCGGCGGCATTGAGTTCAAGCAGTCGGGTGCGCAGCTCATCGCGGATCTGATCGACCGCGGCGTGCACCCGCTCCTTCGGCGTCACGTAGTGGGACGAAGGGTACACGGTGAGGCGCGGCACTTTGCGCATCACCTCGCCGGTCAGGGGATCAAAGAAGCTCAGACTCTCGATTCGATCATCGAACAGCTCGACGCGCACGGCCTCGCGCTCGGATTCCGCGGGAAAGATGTCGATGACATCGCCTCGCACCCGGTAGGTGCCCTGCTGCAGATCGATTTCGTTGCGGGTGTATTGCATGTCGGCCAGGCGCCGCAACAATTTGCGCTGGTCGAGAATGTCGCCGCGCGACATGTGCAAGACCATGCTCAGGTAGGCATTAGGATCACCCAATCCGTAAATGGCGGACACCGTCGCGACGATGATGGAATCCGGCCGCTCCAGCAGCGCCTTGGTGGCCGACAAGCGCATCTGTTCGATGTGCTCGTTGATCGAGGCGTCTTTCTCGATGAACGTATCCGAGGCCGGTACGTAGGCCTCGGGCTGGTAGTAGTCATAGTACGAAACGAAGTATTCAACCGAATTCTTCGGGAAGAAAATCTTGAATTCACCGTACAGCTGGGCCGCAAGCGTTTTGTTGTGCGCCAGCACCAAGGTCGGACGCTGCACCTGCTGGATGACATTGGCGATGGTGAAGGTCTTGCCCGATCCGGTGACGCCGAGCAGCGTTTGATGCGCAAGTCCACTGGTCAAGCCATCCACCAGCTTTTCAATCGCCTGCGGCTGATCACCCGCAGGCTGGTAATCCGAGAAAAGTTCAAAAGTCATTGGGCATATTCTCGCACGTTGCCGGCTTTTGAGGCATTTGCGCGCTTGGCGCAGTGCACTCGTCCGCGTTTCCTCAAGACATATGTCACCCCGGCGCCTCGGGCAAGTTGCCTGGCGCCACATGGTCTTTTTTCGTACACTGATTGCGCCGCATTTAACATAGGAATTTTCCCTTGCCCGTGCCCGTTTCCAAGCGTGTTCAAAAGGTCAAGCCCTCCCCGACTCTCGCGATGACGGCTCGAGCCGCCAAACTCAAGGCCGAAGGTAAGGACATCATTGGATTGGCCGCCGGGGAGCCGGATTTCGACACACCCCTGCATATCGCAGATGCGGGCGTCGAAGCCATCCGCAAGGGGGTCACCCGCTATACCGCGGTCGACGGGACGGCCGAACTTAAGGACGCGATCATCGCCAAGTTCAAGCGCGACAACGCGCTCACCTATGAACGCGCGCAAATTTTGGTGTCCTCCGGCGCCAAACAGACCTGTTTCAACGCTTGCTTGGCGCTTCTTGATCCGGGCGATGAATGCGTGATCCCGGCCCCCTACTGGGTATCCTATCCGGACATGACATTGTTAGCCGAGGGCGTGCCGGTCAGCGTCTATGCGGGCCCGTCTCAAGGCTACAAGATCACGGCCGGGCAGCTCGCCGCCGCGATCACACCGCGCACCAAGCTGTTCATCATCAACAGCCCGAGCAACCCGACGGGCGCCGCCTACAGCAAAGCGGAGCTGCAAGCCCTGGGACAGGTGCTCGCCAAACACCCGCAGATCGTCATCGCCTCCGATGAAATGTACGAGCATATCTATTGGGCCGAGGAAGCCTTTACCAGCTTCGCCCAGGCGAATCCGCATCTGTACGACCGCACCGTTACCATCAATGGGGTTTCAAAAGCCTATGCCATGACCGGCTGGAGAATCGGCTACTGCGGAGGCCCGAAGGAGATCATTGCGGCCATGTCGACGGTTCAGGGCCAGTCCACATCCAATGCCTCGAGCATTTCCCAACGCGCCTCCACGGTCGCATTGAACGCCGATCAGTCCTGTGTCGCCGAGATGAACAAGGCTTTCAGGGCGCGGCATGACTTCGTGGTCGCCGGATTGAATGCCATTCCCGGCATCTCCTGTCTGGCCGGAGCCGGCACTTTCTATGCGTTCGCCGATGTAAAAGGCGCTATTCACAGCTTGGGTTTGAAGGATGACAACGAGTTTGCGGAATACCTGCTGACCCATGCGGGGGTCGCGGTAGTGCCCGGGTCAGGCTTCGGCGCGCCCGACCACATTCGCATCTCGTTCGCCTGCGGCATGGACACGCTGAAGGATGCGCTTGGCCGAATTGAACAAGCCGTTTCACCGGCGGTCGCGAGACGCGCATAGGCGAGAGGCTCGGGGCTGCGAAGGCGCTACTTATAGAAAGCAGCTCAATAATTAGCTGCAATTTATTGTTTTTATTATCCTTTAAGACAGAAAATCCGAAGCGATCGTCGGCCGGGCACTCAAGGACTTTGTGCGGCGCGATGATGTTGTCATCGCCAGATGAAGCCACAGCACCTCACCGATGCCGTGGCCGCGTTGTCGCTGAAGCTCGACGAGAGCCAAATCGCGCTTGGACGCCCTGTAAGTGCCGCATGCCTTGACCGGGCACACCTGATTGCGCGTCGGTTTCTTGACTTAAATGCCCGCCTTCCTGACAATCCGCGCCTCTTCCGATTCCCCGGTAGCTCAGTGGTAGAGCGACGGACTGTTAATCCGTTGGTCGGCGGTTCGAATCCGTCCCGGGGAGCCAATAAATCAATAAGTTACGATATTTTCCCTGCTGAACTGGACGGTGGCTAGCTTCTAAAGTTGCAGTTCTGTTGCAGTAACGCGAGGCATTAGGAGCCTCCAGGAGGGGGCTCTGATCGACGAGGAGCGCCAGGGGTTAGCCGTACCAGAATAGCTGTTAGGCGGAATTGTCTTTAAAAATTCGTTAAGCGCCCGATATTCTAGCAATGAGCCCTGTGTTAACTTCCCTGCTGACCATGAGTAGCCCAAACCCGTTAGATCCCGAGTTGGCGTATTTCAACGACCATCGCGCGGAATGGCTGTCCCACTACGCTGGAAAATTTGCCTTAATCAAGGATGAAACGCTCGTCGGCACGTTCACTGCCTTTAATGAGGCATATGCCGCTGCTGTCGAAAAGTTCGGGAAAGGCCCATTCTTGATCAGGCAAATCCTTGCTCGCGACCCTGAGCAATCGACACCGGCACTATTTGTTGGTGCTCTGTTTGCCAACCCGTCATAGTTTTTTCTACAGCGCAAATCCGCCGTCAACCGTATCGTCAGATCCATCGGGCCTGATCGTCTTTGGTGCGATCACGAATGTTGAGGTGCAGGTACCGCTTCCATTGGCGCAGACCGCTGGGCAGCCCATGCCCCCGTTGCCGCCGCCTCAAACTGGCATGGGTCTCATCGACACAGGCGCCACATACACGTGCGTCCACGAACCGCTTCTTGTCGCCTTGGGCCTCCCTCCGATCAACGTCATCCAATCAGGCACAGCAAACGGTCCGGTCCAACAGAATGTGTACGCAGCAAGAGTAAATTTCCCACAGATCGGATGGGACGTTGGGCTAATCCAGGTGATTGGTGTGAATCTGGCTGGTCAGATGACGCCCGCCTCGCACGGATTGACGCCGTTCGCTATCGTGGCACTAATCGGCCGTGACCTGCTTGCGCAATGCAGTCTTCACTGGGAAGGCCCTGCGGGGTTTTGGTCGATATCCTGGTGACGCTAGCCCATGGGAATCACGCACGATAGTTTGGCGGTAAAGGCGTTTAAGAAATCGCACGGCCGTGCCCCAAAGCGCTCTCAGAATCTCCGAAGTGCCGATGAGGCCTGGATAAACAGTTGGAAGGCGGACCACGTCAAGCGGCTGTGCAGGCAAGATCCTGAGTATGCCCACTACTACGCAATGCGAACGACCTGGCGCACCAGCCGGACGTTGAAACGGCGGCTTGAGGCAGCTCGGCGGACGCCAACTCGATGATTGGCCATTATTCAGCCGCAAGCATGAGGCTGTCTGGGATATTCCTCATTGTTGGTCTCGCTACCGGTTCGAGCGTGTTTGCCGGCACCCAAACCGTAAAGCTCTCATGCGTTCTTGACGTCATCGTGCACCATCCCTTCGGCGCACCTGACAAATCCCGCGAGACAGTTACCGTAGAAATGCTGTCGGATCCGGACACTCGGTTCAGAGCGATTTTGATCGATTCGCTGACCATCGGTGTTTCAGTCGGAAATGCCAAAGGCGATTCCGTTACCTCGTTCAAAGACAACAGCACCGAGGATCGTTGGGAGATATGGAATGATCGTGTGCAGGGTGGTACGAAATGGGAGCAAATGGCATCGATTGACAGAAACACCGGACAATTGATTGCCCGTGAAATCACGACGGTCGGCGGCGTCTCTGAACACACAGAAGCATCGGGTACATGCAATAAGCTTGATGGCAGCAAGCGAAAATTCTAACGGTGCGCCGCGAGGGAGTTGAAGAGGGACACCCTAATCCCGCGCCAGCGCCAAAACCTCGGCAATCGTAAATAGAGTCTCGGCCGCGCCAGGATCGCTGGGCATAACTGCTGTGGCTGCCTTGCGCGCTGCGGCTTCGACGTTTGCGATCTTCTCCTACCTTGGCAGCCCTCGATCGCCCGGCGCCGTTTCTTTCTTTTTGTGCATCGGCGCAGCGTGGCTAATTGGCTCTCCAGAGAGGCCCGCGAGCAAGCCGCCCGCGCTCGCCTAGCAGTGTGTCCGGAGGCACCTCGCCTCACGTCCTTCGATAAGGCGTCTCGGACCGCTGAAACTCGACGCTTCCAATTAACGATGACACGCCGGTACATTTCTCCACAAATGCCTCCAGTGCTCGAACTGCGAGTGCCTGATCTACGTTAGGTCCAACAACTATCTTTTTTATCAGCATGTGTGGAGCGGGAAGTTTGAGAAATGGGATGAGGGACGAACGGCCCTCTCGAAACTCTACTTTTTTTCTCAAGGTGTCGTCACTATCAACAACAACAATCCGGTGTTCCTGCTCCTCCTTAAAAGACGGATGCTTGAAGTGCGAGGCGAGCAATACCAACTCGTGCGCAAAGCCATCGATCACTGCGGTTTTTGCATCTTTGTCAGTCAGCGTCTGATATTCCTTCCATCTCGAATTTAGTAGATTCTTGAGTTCTTTCTGTTTAACTGCGTCGTCGTAAACACACTTAAGCAGATGACAGTCGGCCATTGTGGCGCTCATTTGTTTGTGCAGTTCTTCCAAATCAAAGACGATGCAGAATCCATTATTGCCTGGGCAGTAGCCGCGCCACTGACTGAGCAGATCGATTTGCTCTGAAAATGAGATTGTAAATACCGACTCCGCTGTGTGTGGATCAAGAAAGCCGAGGTTGTGACTAACTTTATTCTTGAACTCTTGGAAGAGCGCCTCGAAGGGCTTGGGTTGAGCATGGACTGGTCCCTCCAGAATCACCTTTATCAGAGTGAGCGCATGTTGAAATTCGTGCTGATCATTCAGGAATTTGATGTTGGTTGCCCAAAGAATTTCGTCCCTAATAGTTCCCAGAAGTCCAGCCGGTGAGGTGTAGTGTCCATATTCCGTTGTCGCCATGGTTGAACCTTAACGCTCCGTGTTGCGGATTCGATGGCTAAAGATCCCATCACAACAACTATCTTCGTGCTGTGATCCGGGCCTCAATAGGTGCGAGCCGCTACAATTGCGGGCTGCCTCCTCGGAGGCGACGAGTTTCACCGGCCGAAAATTCCAAGCCGTGCCCACTGTGCGGTCAGAACGAATGAACACATGAACAGGATCGAATGGCAGACGTCACGTGAATAGCGGTAGGTTGTGACAATGACGTCCAGTTGCGTGTGTTTTTCGCGCTGATGATACCCGCGCGCTTTAAGGTCTTAAGTGCAGGTATCTTTAGCCTCGTGTTGGTGATGGGCGTCGCCCGGTTCTCGTACACGCCGTTGCTCCCGCTAATGCAGCAACAGGCAGGACTCGGAGTCGCGGAAGCTGGCTGGCTGGCAGCGATCAATTATCTCGGATACTTAAGCGGAGCCGTGCTCGCGTCCTTGATCAGTGATGTCGTGCTCAAGGACCGACTCTATCGGCTCGGTATGATCGTGGCTGTACTCACCACCGTGATGATGGGGATCACTACGAACCCGATGGTTTGGGCCGTCTCGCGTTATCTTGCAGGGCTGAGCACAGCCGCCGGCATGCTGTTCGGCTCGGGTCTGATTCTCAACTGGCTCATCCGCCACGATAGTCGCAGCGAGCTGGGAATCCATTTTTCCGGCATCGGTCTGGGTATCGCCGGCAGCGCCGCTGCGGTGATGCTCATGAACCGATGGCAACTCACCTGGAGCGCCCAATGGTACGCATTTGCCGCTTGCGGGTGTGTTCTGCTGCTGCCGGCATTGGGCTGGTTGCCGGCGCCGGACCGCAGCGCGGTCACTCATTCCGGGCAAGCGCTGCGGGACGCTCCGCCTAGTCCGCTCTTCCTGCACATTTTCATGGCCGCGTACTTCTGCGCCGGCGTAGGCTATGTCGTGAGTGCGACCTTCATCGTCGCCATCGTCGACCACCTACCCGGCTTGGGGGGTCAGGGAGCTCTGGTATTTCTTTTTCTCGGTCTGGGCGCTGCGCCGGCCAGTGTGATCTGGGACTTTGTCGCGAGACGCACCGGCGAACTCAATGCCCTCCTTCTCGCGGCCTTGCTGCAAATTGCCGGAATACTCCTTCCGGTACTGGGGAACGGGCTTTTCACGGCACTGTGCGGCACCGTCCTTTTTGGTGCCACCGTTATTGGCATGGTGAGCCTCGTCCTGACCATGGCCGGGCGCTATTACCCGACGCGGCCGGCGAAGATGATGGGAAAGATGACGCTGTCGTACGGCATCGCGCAGGTGATCGGGCCTGCCATGACGGCTTCGTTGGCGATGCACTTGGGCGGCTATCGGG
>Ga0210398_10004952_pt1 | contig 12424 bp, 12 predicted proteins | sample IncBWC4OmetaG_FD_161047 | JGI IMG/M metagenome (GOLD analysis project Ga0210398, IMG submission 161047) | Forest soil microbial communities from Barre Woods Harvard Forest LTER site, Petersham, Massachusetts, United States - Inc-BW-C-4-O | ecosystem: Environmental > Terrestrial > Soil >... | reverse complement strand
TCGCGCTGGCGCGTGGTTTCCTGGTCGTAGATGCGCGAGTCGCCCGGCGCCGGATGCGCTTTCGCATAGTCGGCCATCACCGGCGCGGCGACCATGCCGGCATAGATGCACGACAGCAGCGAGTTCGCACCGAGGCGGTTGGCGCCGTGATACTGGTAGTCGGCCTCGCCGCCGGCGAACAGCCCCTTGATGTTGGTCTGCTGGTTGTAATCGCACCATAGCCCGCCCATCGAGTAATGCATCGCGGGGAAAATCTTCATCGGCACTTTGCGCGGATCCTGGCCGACGAACTTCTCGTAAATTTCCAGCACCCCCGAAACCTTCGCGTTGAGGATGGCGGGATCGATGTGGCTGACATCGAGATACACCAGCGGCTGTCCATCGATGCCGAGGCCCATGTCGTAGATGACCCGGAAAATCGCTCGAGTCGCGATGTCGCGCGGCACCAGGTTGCCGTACGCAGGATACATCTCCTCGAGGAAGTACCACGGCTTGCCGTCGCGATAGGTCCACACCCGGCCGCCCTCGCCACGAATCGATTCCGAGATGAGGCGATTCTTGTCCTCGCCCGGCACCGCCGTCGGATGGACCTGGATGAACTCGCCGTTGGCGTAGGTCGCGCCTTGCTGGTAGGCCGCGCCGGCTGCCGAGCCGGTGTTGACCAGCGACTGCGTCGAGCGCCCGAAGATGAGACCGGGACCGCCGGTCGCGATCATGGTAGTGTCGCCGCGAAACGCGCGGATTTCGAGCGAGCGATTATCGATGGCGCAGATGCCTTTGCAATCGCCCGACTCGTCCAGCACGATGCTGGTCATCTCCCATCCTTCGAACTTGCGAATCAGACCCGCGACCTCGTAGCGGCGCACCTGCTCATCCAGAGCGTATAGCAGTTGCTGACCGGTAGTGGCGCCGGCGAACGCGGTGCGATGATGCTTGGTGCCGCCGAAGCGGCGAAAATCGAGCAGCCCCTCGGGGGTGCGATTGAACATCACGCCCATGCGATCGAAGAGGTAGATGATGCCGGGCGCCGCCTCGCACATCCCTTTGACCGGAGGCTGGTTGGCGAGGAAGTCGCCGCCGTAGACGGTGTCGTCGAAATGAATCATCGGCGAGTCGCCCTCGCCCTTGGTGTTGACCGCGCCGTTGATGCCGCCCTGCGCGCACACCGAATGCGATCGCTTTACCGGCACGATCGAAAACAAATCGACCTTCTCGCCCTGCTCGGCCAGCTTCATCGCGGTCATCAGACCCGCGAGGCCGCCGCCTACGATGATGTGATTTCCAGGCATCTTCTAATTCTCCTACGCCGGCGCCCTAAACGAGATCAGCGTCACCACCGCCATCACCGAGAACGCGAGGAACAACGCGACACAGGCGCGATTGACCATGGTCTGCGCGCGTGGCCCGACCGTGATTCCCCAGGTGATGCAGAAAGTGAAAATTCCGTTAGTCAGATGGTAGAGACAGGAGATGGTGCCGATGACGTAGATCGACAGGATCAGCGGATTCATCATGAAGTCGTGCATCCGCGCGTAGTTGGTCTCGACGCCGCTTAGATAAAACCATCCGCGGGTAGTGAAAAAATGAAACAGGATGAACGCCAGCGCGAGGATCCCGGTGATGCGCTGCAAGGTGTATTGCAGGTTGCGCTCGAAGCTGTACTCGCTGACGTTGGGGTCCGCGGTCATCGTGATCACGACGCCGTACACCGCGTGATAGCTGATGGGAATCCACAGCAGGAGCGCTTCGACGATAACCTGGAACGGCAGGTTGCGGGTGAACTCGCTCTCCTTCCACCACGCATCGCCACCGTGAGTCACGTACGAATTTTCAAAGATGTGGAAAAACAGGAACGCGCCGATCGGCACCAACCCGGTCAGCGAATGGAGCCGCCGCAGAATCCAATGGCGCTGGTCCGCCGCGCTGAGCCGCGAGGCCGGACCGCTTGCTACCGCTTCTTCAGCCATGATGTCTCCGATCCCTTAAGCCCTAAGCCGCGAGCACTTTGTCCATCGCCTCGACCAGCTCGCGCACATGCGCCACCGAGCCGTCGAAAGATTTCTTTTCCGCATCGGTCAGCGCGATCTCGATGACGCGCTCGACGCCGCCCGCGCCAATCACCACCGGCACCCCCGCAAACAGCCCCTTCACCCCATACTCGCCGTCAAGGTAAGCGGCAGCGGGCAGCACCTGCTTGCGATCGAGGATGAACGCCTCGACCATCTGGTAAACCGCGGTCCCGGCCGCATAGTAAGATGAGGTCTTCATCAGGTTAACGATCTCGGCGCCGCCATTGCGGGTGCGCTTCTCGATTTCGTCGAGTCGCTCGGGGTTGATATACTTGTCGACTGGCACGCCACCCGCCCGCGTATAGCTCCTGACCGGAACCATGTCGTCCCCGTGACCGCCCAGCACCATCGCCTCGATACTCTGCGTGGACACCTTCAACTCCATCGCGAGGAAGGTCCGGTAGCGCGCCGAATCCAGCACGCCGGCCTGCCCGACGATCATATTTTTGGCCAGCCCGGTCACGCGCTTAAGCTGGGTCACCATCGCATCGAGCGGATTGGTGACCGCGATGACGAACGCCTGCGGCGCATGTTCCTTGATCGCCTTGCCGACGGTGTTCATGACGCCCGCGTTGATCTTCAAGAGATCGTCGCGGCTCATGCCGGGTTTGCGCGGCGAGCCCGAGGTCACCACGATGCAGTCCGCACCTTCGATCGCGCGAATGTCGGTGGCGCCGGTAACATTGACGTCGACATTGAGGACTGGCGCCGATTCGAGCATGTCGAGCGCCTTGCCCTGCGGCAGTCCGTCGATAATGTCATAGAGAATGATGTCGCCGAGCGAGCGCAGGAAGCATAGATGTGCGCAGGTCGCGCCGACATTTCCGGCCCCGATGAATGCGATTTTTTTCCTGGCCAAGTTACTACTCCTGACTACTCGCCACTGCTTTCGAGTGCTTGCCGCGCTTCGCTTTCCAAAAGCCTAGCTTATAGTCGAATTTTTGTAAATCAGGCAATCTTAACTACGAAGATGCTCCGGCGGTGTCCCCAACCCTCGGACTCGCCCTTACTTAGCAGTCATTTTGGGTGAAGTGAACAGGCCCCCATCGATTTCCTTGCTCGGTTATTTCGCGGACCTTCGGGATCAACGGTTGCGGTCATCGCCCAACCGACGTAAGTCTGCTTAGTGGCCCGCGTTCACCTGCGACGCCACTGTCTGCTTCGATCCCAATACTGACGCGACCGTGCTGACGGTCCCATTCGCAAGGAGGATTCCATGAAACTTTACTACGCACCCGGCGCCTGTTCGCTTTCGCCGCACATCGTTGCTACCGAAGCCGGCGTTCCGGTGGAACTGGTCAAGGTCGATCTCGCCAAGCACAAGGCCGAGTCCGGCGAGGATTTCTACGCCGTCAATCCCAAGGGCTATGTCCCCACGCTGCGGCTCGACGACGGCAGCGTGCTCACCGAGGGTCCTGCCATCGTGCAGTATCTGGCGGACAAGAACCCCTCGAGCGGCCTCGCGCCGGCCAATGGCACGGTCGAACGCTACCGAGTCCAGGAGTGGCTCAACTTCATCGGGACCGAGCTGCATAAGAACTTCGGGCCGCTGTTCAATCCGGCCACGCCCGATGCGGTCAAGGAGCTTTCCAAGGCCAACATCGCGAAGCGGCTCGGCTATCTGAATGATCAACTCGCCAACAAGCAATACCTGATGGGCGACAAGTTCACCGTCGCGGACGCCTACGCGTTCACCATCGTGAACTGGACCAATTTCGTGAAAATCGATCTGAAGGCGTATCCGAATGTTGCCGCGTACATGGGCCGCGTCGGCGCGCGTCCCAAGGTGCAGGAAACCCTGAAGTCCGAGGGCCTGCTGAAGTAGGATTTTACGCCGATCGGGCGGCTTCGGCCGCCCGATTGTTTCAGCTGCGGCGCTGCACCCCGCCGGAGCTTTTTCCGCGCATTTCCCAAATTCCAGCACTGAGGTAGATCGATCCTGATGGCGGAGAAGGTCCAACCTGTCGCCCAGGCTTCGGACGGACCCCGAACTTGCGCGCAATGGTCCCCGAGTTGGTGATCGACGGCGCCTTGCCCGCGATCGCCTACCAGGTCCTCACCCACCCGGCACGGTGGTCATCCTGTCGCCTATCATGGGAATCGGTACTACGGTAGCGCTCATTCTTTGGACGCGGAGATATGGTCGTATCGTGCGGGAGCGCGCGACGCGCGAAGACGCGCTGGCCACTGCCGCGCCAGCGGCGGGAGTATGAGCATGAGCGAGGAAGGCCTGGTTACGATTCCAAGCGGCTTCTCAGTCAAGGAAACCATCGATCGACTGGAGCGCGAAGCAAAATCTCAGGGGCTCACGATCTTCGCTCGCGTCGACCATGCGGGCGGCGCAGCGCAAGTCGGAATGGGGCTGCGTCCCACCGAGTTGCTGATTTTCGGCAACGCCAGGGGTGGCACCGCGCTGATGCAAGACCATCAGACAGCCGGTCTGGATCTGCCACTGAAGGCGCTGGCGTGGGAAGACGCCGAGCACAAGGTGTGGCTCACGCACAACGCGACGGCGTGGATCGTCAAGCGTCACGGCCTCGGCGAAACCAGCGCCGCCGCCGTCGCCGCCATCGAAGCCGCGCTGGCTCGCTTCAGCAAGGCCGCCACGACTCCGTGAGGGATGGCTCATCCCTGGTACTGAACGAATTCGACGGGAACGCCGTCGGGGTCTTCGGTATAGAAGCTGCGCGCGTTGCGGGCGATGGGAACGATGGCGGAAGTGATTTTCACATCGCCACGCGCCTGCACCTCGGCGTACTTGGCTTCGACATCGGACACCCTGAAGCAGAAGTGCGGGCTACCGACATTGTTGTGATGGAGATCGAGCGTACTCCCACCACCCGCCTCGTACTCGAGGAGCTGAAGCATGAACGGCCCGGCCTTAAGATGAACGGCGCGAAGCCGCGCACCGGGATTGTTGGTCAACCTATCGAATTCAGCGCTCTGGCCGAGTTGGATTTTGCCCGCCGTCATTCCCGCTACGTCGCGATAGAAGGTGAGCGAGCGGTCGAGATCCTTTACCGTGAGTCCGACATGAAAGAGTTCCGCCATCGCATCCTCCGATAGATTTGCAAACCTACCACGTCGCGCGTTGCTCGCAATCCACCAGGGATCGCAAATTGGATAGCTGCTATCGTGCGTGCATTTCGAGCGTCGCATCTGATGGTGCGAAGTCGGCAAGCATCCACTCGCAGAGGAAAAACCATCCGGTCAGGAGCAGCGTGCCGAGGCCCACCGCGAGTGGATAAATCAGCGTTGGGTTCGTCATTACCAACGGCAGCAGCGCGACCGCCAGCGCCGGCGGAACGTGCAGATTGAGAGTGCGCAACACCATGATGCCCCATCCCATGCAGAGCGCGGCGGTGAGCGGTGTCACGCCGAGGAATTTCCAGAAGAAAAAGCCGCCCAGCGCGGTCAGGAAGCACGCAACCGGCAGCAGCAGCGGCCGCTTCGCCCAGGGACACACGTCGGGATGCACGAACATCTCGAATCCGATTACCACTAGCGGTGGAAACAGGATGAAGCGCCATCCGGTGAGTTTCACTGCCAGCACCGCGACCGCGACGAACGCGATCAACGCCGCGAGCTTTTCCCATCGCGCGCGCACCGGCGCCGCGACTTCATGGGTGACGTCTTCGGCGCTTTCCTCGGCCACTTCTCGGGCGCTCTCAGCAACCATGCCGTCAGTAGCGCAGTAGCGTTTCCACGGGATCGAGAGCGCCGCGAGCAGGACCGTCCCGAACATGATACCGGGCGGATACCACCAGCTGGTGACCCCGAGCACCAGCGGCAGCAGGCCGGCCGAAATCGCCGGCGCGACGGGCGAGCGCAATCCGAGCACCACCGCAATCGCCGTAACCACATTGAGCAGCACCGAAAGGACGCCATACGGCATCGCATTCGTGATCACGATTCCAATCGCGCCGGTGATGACCGGCGTAATCGCGATCATGATCGGTGCGTTGGCCCAGGTTCCGCGCGGGCGCGTGAAGACGTCATGCGAGAGCGCGCCGAGTTCGGGGAAGAGCACATAGAATGCGCCGGTCGCATTGGCGACGATTGCGATTACGGCGATGTACGCGAGCGAGACTACCTCGGCAGCGACGCGACGGCGCGGCGAAAGCTCCATCGTCAAGGCAGCGTGAGTTCGCCGCGCATCACCTCGGCGCAGTAGCCGCCGACGCGAACGTTGTGGACGCGCGCACCATCGCGGCTCGCGCGCACCAAGATGCGGCTGGGACGCTTCATCTCCACGCCCTGCAAAATGAGCACCTGCTCCTCGGGTTTCGCGACGCCATGTCGAACCATCCACGCCGCCGCGCATCCCGAGGCGGAGCCGGTCGCGGGATCCTCGCCGCCGTAGAACAGCATCCGCGCGCGCAAGCCGGCCTCGTCGTTGGTGTCGCGCGTGACGAAAAAGAACAGCGCCGCATCGGTGGTCGCGAGATATGCCGCGGCCCGCTTCAAATCGATTTCCAGCTTGCTGAGCGTCGCGAGCGATCGCAGCGGCACAATCGCAAACGCGAAACCGGTCGAGACGGTTTGAATCGGCAGCGAGGTATCAATCTCAGCGAGCGGGATGTCGGTGGCCTTCGCGATCTCGGTTGCGTCATGAATCTTGCCGAACTCGGGATCGCGCTGCGTCATCTCGCCGAAGCGGCCATCGTGTGTGGAGGTGAAAGTGACCGGAATTTTTCCCACCTTCAGATCGAGCGCGACGGCATCGAGGTTGCGCGCGTTGGCGATGACCGAGGCGGTACCGAGGGTGGGATGACCCGCGAACGGCATTTCCTCGGCGACGGTAAAAATCCGCACCTTGACGCCGTCAGCGCGCTCAGTCGCCTCCTCGCGAGGAATGATGAAGGTGGTTTCCGAGAGACGCGTCTCCAACGCAATCGCCTGCATCTCCACCTCACTGAGTCCGCGCGCGTCGGTGAAGACCGCAAGCTGATTTCCCTCCAGCGCGCGTGAGGCGAAGACGTCGACGGTGACGAATGGAAACTTGCGCATCCGATTTATGTATAGAAGATCGCGCGCGGGTGAAACCTAGATGTGGAGTTCCTCGAAAACGAGCCGGCCAGCCTCGAAGCGGCCGCGCGCCAGTGCCGAGGCGTCGAGCCCTAACGGATATTTTCCCTCCGCGATGAGGCCCGCGAGCGCCTGCCCCGCGCCATACGATTGCATGACGCCGCGGCCGCTGAACGAATGCGCCTCGTACACCGAGGGCGCGGCGAGCCCGACGATGGCGCTGCGATCGGGCGAGACTTCATAGAGCCCGGCCCATCCGGTGACGTGACGCAGCCGCTCGCAGCGCGACATTCGCGCATACATGCGCGGCCAGAGTTCCTTCTGAAAGAATTCCTCCCCATCGTAATTGAAGTGATAGCCAGGCGCTTCGGGCGGTGAGTATCCGGCGAGGATGTGCTGCCCCTCATTGTGGAAATAGAGTCCGGTGGTATCGACGATCATGCCATACGCATCGAGGTTGAACTCGCGATTGTCGACCACGCTGATCTGGCGCCGAATCGGTTCGCTGTGATCCTTGAGGCCGAGCAGGCGCAGCACGTTGCGCGACCACGCGCCGCCTGCGATCACAACCGCATCGGCCTGCAGCTTTTCCAAATGGCCAACTTCCGCTTCGCCCGGCCCGTCCTGCGTCATCATGCGCATGAGCGCGGCGTCGGTCATCGGCTCGTCGGCGTGCCAGGTGTCGAGTCGCGCTCCACTGGCAGTGTTGTCGATCGCGTAGATGTAGACGCCGTCGCGAAACTGCGCGCCCAGCTCCTTGGCGCGGTCACGATAATGGTTCTTCAGCAGGTTCGGATTGATGAGGCCATCGCGCGGCGAAAACGTTGCGCCCTCGATGCCTGCGAGGCGATCGATCTCGGGCACCTTTTGCGGTACTTCGCTCGCCGTCAGCGTCTCGATCGGATGTCCGAGGCTGCGCTGGAGGTCGACATGCGCTAGCGCCTTCGGCCAGGTGTCAGCATCGTAGAGCCAGAGATAACCCTTCTGCCGGAAGCCCACTTCACTCGCGATGCGCTCGTAATATTTAATCGACGCGCGGCACAAAATGATGTTGACCGCTTCCCACCACGTCGCGCGCACGCCGCCGGCATTTTTCTCGCTCGAGCTCAGCCGCCCGGTCAGATCGATATCGATCGCTAGCGTGCGCTTGCCGCGTTCCGCCAGCGCCATCGTGATCGAACTGCCGACGATGCCGGCGCCAATCACAATTACGTCGTATCGAGGCTGCCCGCTCACATGATCATTGTAGTGGAATCGCGAAGATGACGCCCTCATTGAAGGCGCCCTCGAAGACCGTCATGCCGGAGAGAACATCGTCGATGACCACGAAGCAGCTATGTTGCTGGTCGCCGGTCTTCGATGCGCGGTCGTCAAGCTTCGCGTACCGGGGACCATCGGCATTTTATGCTGAAGCGCGCTCGAAGACGCCGCCATCGCGGAGCCGGCGATTGCGATAAGCATCAACATCACGACTGCGCCAATCGCCGTCGTCATCATTCCCCCGATAACTCATGGTGGCACAAAGTCGCCGAACGTTCACCCGAGATGGCCCGCGCCCGGCCTCTTGTGCGGGCGCTATGATGCCTGCCAATTTGGAAACTGGCGGCATCCCCGCACCTGGAGAGCCGCACAACCCTATGTGCACACTCGCAATCTATTTCCAGATGACCGATGACTATCCGGTGGTGATCGCCGCCAATCGCGACGAATACCTCGAACGGCCCGCCGCCAAGCCCACTATGCTGTGCGAGCGGCCGCACGTCGTCGGAGGCAAGGATCTGCGCGCCGGCGGCACCTGGCTCGGCGTCAACGAGCACGGTCTCGTCGCGGGGCTGCTCAATCGCCGCACCGAGGCGCCGCCGAATCCGGACGCGCGCTCGCGCGGACTCCTCGCGCTTGACGCGCTGCGACGGCGCACCGCGCACGACGCCGCGGACTTCGCCGCCGGGCAACGCGCGCAGGACTACAACCCCTTCAACCTGCTGATCGCATCGCGCGACGCCACCTTCGTCGCCTACAACCGCATCGACCGGATCGAAGTGGTGCAGCTCCAGCCCGGGTTCCATCTGCTGACGAATCTCGACATCAATGATTTCGAATGCCCGCGCATCAGCGCGTCCTACGCCAAGTTTGCCGAGCTCGGCAAGGATGTCGGCTTCCGCCGCAACCCGCTGTTGCGGCGCGTCCAGCTTCAGCGCCTGCTCGCCGATCACAATACCCAGCTCGATCCGCGCTCCGGCCGGCCCAACTCGATTTGCATGCATCTCGACGCTTATGGAACGCGGTCATCGAGCCAGATTTTCGTCGGACGCCACGACGACGATATCGAGCACTACTTCGCGTCGGGCCCGCCGTGCCGCACCGCCTACGAGCCGGCCGACGTCCCGACTCATTCAGAGAGTTCGTCGTTGCTGAAATAGCCCGCGACCGCGGCTACGACGAAGCATCCGAGCGCGATTGCCGCGCAGGCGAGAAAAATCGAGGCGAGAAACGGCGGCTCGATCACAAAAAACAAAATCGCGCCGGAAATCAACGCGAACACGCACGCGATGATCGCCACGACGATCGAGACCCGGCGCAGTTGCCTCATCGAAAATTGGCCCCGGCAAAATGTGCCCTTGACCGATACGGACCGATGCGTGTACCCGATGATGTCATTCGCACGTGACCAAACAAATGTATAAACGCATTCCTTTCATGGCTTGCCTGATTGTGGCGATCGCAGCCGCGCTTGCAAGCGCTCCCCCGACCGGCGCTCAGCAACAGCAGGAATCCGGCCTCTCCTGGCAACAGCGTTTTCTCGGAATTCTGCCGCTGGTGAAACCGGACGCCAAAGACCCGGTCGTGGTGACCGTCAACGGCGACCCCATCACCGTGGCCCAGGTCCGTGACTACGCCAAGACCGAGCAGCGCCTCATCAACGCCAACACTACCGAGGAGACCCGCGCCGTTTTCAAGGATGCGATGGAAAACCTCATCAGCCGGCAACTCCTGATCCAGGAGGCCGAGCGGCGCGGCATCAAAATTCCCGAGGGCGAGGTTGCCCAGCGCGCCCGCGAATTCCAGGTCCAGGGCATCGGCGGTGAAACCGAGTCGTCGACCACCACCGCGCCCGATAAAATCCTGCTCGACCAGGTTCGCGGCTCGATGGAAATCGAGAAAATGTTCGACGAGGAGTTCGAGAAGCATAAGGTGCAGCCGACCGAAGAAGAGATCCAGCGCTACTACGATGAGCACAAGGATCTTTTCGTGGAGGATCCCGGCGAGGTGCGCCTCTCGCACATCGCGCTCAAGCTGCCGGCCAACCCCACCGAAGCGCAGAAGGCCGACGGCATGAAGCGCATCAAGCAGCTGCGCGACGAGGCGCGGAAGACCCAGGACTTCGCGGCGCTGGCGAAAGCGAACTCGCAAGACCCCTCGACCGCTTCCAAGGGTGGCGACCTCGGCTACTTCACCAAGGGCCAGCTTCCACCGGTAGTGGATCAGCTGGCGTTTTCAACTCCGGTCGGGCAGGTCTCGACCATTTTGGAATCGAACCTGGGCTTCAGTTTCCTGAAGGTGACCGACCGGCGCGGCGCCACCTACGCGCCGCTTGGTTCGGTGAAGGCAAAAATCGCGATGGTGCTGCTCGACTTCAACGAGGAGTACATCGTGAAAAACTTTCTGAAAGGCCTGGCGAAAGACGCCAAGATCAAATTCAACCAGCTGCCCGGCGAAAGCGAGCAGTCGCCCCAACCACCGCAGTAGTCAGCGCGAAGCGCGCGCATAGCGGGTTGGATCGGGAACGCCGGCGGCGCGGAAGCCCTCGACCCGCTCGGCGCATTTGGTGCACGCGCCGCAATGAAGCGAGCCGCGAGGATTCGCACATGAGAGCGTCAGCTCCAGCGGCAGCGCCCTGCCCTTTTTGATCACGTCGGATTTCTCCCGGCCCTCAAACGGTGTCACCACTCGCAGTGGAAGCTCCATGCCGAGTTTCACCGCGCGCTCGAAGGCGCGAAAGAATTCCGGCCGCGCGTCGGGGAACGGATTGCTCTCGAGCGGCGCCATCGCGATCGCGCCGATGCGATTGCGCGCGCAAAACATCGCCGCCTTCGTCAGCAGGCTCAGGTTGCGTCCCGGGATGTAATTCGACTCCAGCGATGCGCGGTAGCTGGGAACCGCGCCGGTCACGCTCCAATAATCGCGGGTGATGTCGACGGTCGGGAAATCGAGCACCCCGACCGGCTCGAGATTGTCGCGCTCAAGCGCCGCGGTGAATTTGCGCAAGGCCGCGATCTCGACCCGCTCCCATCGCAATCCCGCGCGGATATAGATCGGAAAGACGCGGCGGCCCTTGCGCGCCAGCTCGGCCAGCAGCACCGAGCTGTCGAGGCCTCCACTGGCGAGCACCGCGACCCGCTCGCGGATTGGTTTGATGGCGAAACTCTTCAGACGAGAACCCTTTTATGTTCTCTCGACTCCGCTGCGCTCCGCCCCGGAAGCGGCTGCGTCGCGGCGCTGCGCGCCCCCTGCGGATCTCATCGCCGGGATTTGCCGATCTGATTTTCCGAGCAGGATTTCAGTTGGCGAGCGCGGCGCGGATCGCCTTCACCATCGCGAGGTTATCCGAGTGCCCGGTCTTGGAGGCGGTGATGTGGCCCTCGAGCGGGCGCCCTAGCAGGTAGAGATCGCCGATCAGATCGAGCACCTTGTGGCGCGCGAATTCTTCCGGGAAGCGCAGCTTGGTGTTCACGATCTTTTGATCGTCGACGATGATCGCGTTGTCGAGCCGGCCTCCCATCGCAAGGCCCATCTGGTTCATCTGCGCGAAGTCGCGCACGAAGCCGAAAGTGCGGGCGGGCGCCACCTCTTTGACATAGGCCTCGGTCGAGGTCATCTCGAAGTGAACTCTCTGCACGCCGATCGGCGCGGGATAGTCGAGCGTATAGTCGATGATCAGATGATCGGCGGGCTCGATAGTCATGAACTCATCGCCCTTGCTGCGAACCGTAATCGGAGTGGTGATGCGAATCGGTTGCAGCGTCGCATCCTGATCCCTGACTCCAGCCTCGGCAATCTGGCGGCAGAACTCGGCGGCAGAACCATCGAGCGCGGGAATTTCGTCGTCGGTTTTGATCAGGAGATTGGTGATGCCGAAACCGTGCAGCGCCGACATCAGATGCTCGACGGTGCGCACCGAACGCGCGCCCGAGGCGAGCGTGGTGTTGTAGCCGGTATCGGTGACGTTTTCGATTTGCACCGGAATCTGGGTTTCGTCGGACAACGAAGCAAACACGATTCCGAAACCGACTGGCGCGGGATGAAGGATCACGCCGGTGCGCAACCCG
>Ga0210398_10004951_pt1 | contig 12425 bp, 8 predicted proteins | sample IncBWC4OmetaG_FD_161047 | JGI IMG/M metagenome (GOLD analysis project Ga0210398, IMG submission 161047) | Forest soil microbial communities from Barre Woods Harvard Forest LTER site, Petersham, Massachusetts, United States - Inc-BW-C-4-O | ecosystem: Environmental > Terrestrial > Soil >... | reverse complement strand
CAACAACCCGATGATCTGCTCCTCCGTGAAGCGGCTTCCTTTCATTGCCCGTCTCCTTTTCAGGCGACGGACTCTACCTCATTTCGGCGGAGTTTTCGGGGTGCAGGCCACTATTAGTGATCTCTATATCTCAAATAGTTGATTGACTTAAGGTTGGCGCAATAGTAGCTCACCGCCAATATCTGCGATTAGTCCAGTCCTCGAGCGAAGGCGATCGATCGTGACAGTTCTGCAGAAAGCTAGTTACCAGAACGTTTGACCAATCTAGTGGGGGGCAAAAGTGACTGACTCAACAGGTCTCTGGACCAGATGGTGGACTACGACTGCTAAACGCTGGGCGCAGGCATTGTCGACCCTGGGGGCATCGGGCCTCAGCGCTTCTAGAGCGATCGTCCGTCCGGGATTGATCGTTGCTCTGCAAATCCTGCTGTCTGTCTTGTTGACCCAATCTCGGCTGCTTGCGAGCGGCGTAGCTGAGGATGTGACCTACAGCGGTCCAATGACGTTAAACTGGACTATTGACACCTATTCATGTCCAGCAACGGGACCCTGTTTCAACGAACAGGTTGAAACCAGCAGTGTATCAGGTAACGAGATAGTACCTCTTTCGGCCGCTTACTCATCTTGTTCCTCAAATTCAATTGGGACTGGTCCCACAATTGCCCCCGTTGGTGTCGGCGCCCCCGACATTGCGTTCATAACACCTAGCGGCACTGATACTAGCTATACATGCGGCAGCCTTTTCTACCCCGGCCCAGGCGCCTTTTGGTACGACGGTACCATAACGACACCCGATGGCAGTTTCCCTACGTATATCGATAACGGAGGGGGAGAGGGGTACCCAGAAGGCCAATTTGATATTTTGTCCTGGGACCCTACCGATACATATCCGACTCATCTCACCTTCTCCAACGCTACTGGATCGATTGTATATTGCGGCAGCACTGCGAACTGTGCTGTTGAAGGGGTTCCCTATACCATAGATTCCTGGTCGTTCAGTGGCCAACTAATCGAGAACAATACGATAACGGTCAACAACACGACCGACCCAGCAAGCAGGTCAGGCAACGGGTTCTGCACGTTGCGCGAAGCGATCGACAACGCCAACACTCCCGGCGCCGATACTAGCGGTGGGGACTGCGCAGTGGGGACCGGCAGCGACACGATCGTATTCAGCGTCAGCGGCACGATTACACTAAGCAGCACGCTCGGCAGTCTCCCGGCGATCGCGAACAGTTCGCCCGAAAGTCTTACGATTGATGGGACCGGGCGTACCATAACTGTCGACGGAGCAAATTTTAACGGCGTTTTCGTGGTGAACTCGGGTGCCACTCTGAATTTAAACCGATTAACGATTGCTCACGGCAATCAATCGGCAGGAGAGTACGGCGGCGGCATCAATAATCTGGGCACGCTGACAGTCACCAACAGCACAGTCTCCAACAACTCGGCGGACAACGGTGGCGGCATCGCAAATTTCGGCACGCTGACGGTCACCAATAGCACCGTCTCCAGCAACTCGGCGGCGGCCCTCTATGGCGGCGGCATCGATAATCAATTCGGCACGCTGCTGACGGTCGTCAATAGCACCTTCTCCGGCAACTCAGCAGCGAGCGAGGGCGGCGGCATCTTTAATGGAAGCATGCTGATGGTCAGCAACAGCACCTTCTCCAGCAACTCGGCGAACGAAGGCGGCGGCATCGAAAATGACGGCGGCACGCCGACGGTCACCAACAGCATATTGGCTAAGAGCACCTCCGGCGGAAACTGCGCGGGAACGGGGACGCCTCCTGTCACCAACGGCGGTTACAACATCTCCGATGACGGAACCTGCGGGTTCGGGAGCAGCACGGCCGTGAACGGCGATACGATCGGCGATAGCGTCAGTGATAGTAACGTGGCGCTCATCCCAAGCGGGTTGGCGAATAACGGCGGGCCCACCGCGACCCTTGCGCTTGAACCAGGCAGCTATGCGATCGCCGCGATCCCGACCGCCGATTGTCCGGCCACCGACCAGCGCGGCGCCCCGCGACCGGCGCCCGGACACAGTGCCTGTGATGTCGGTGCGTTCGAGTATGGCGGCGTTGTTCCCTCACCAACGCCGGCTCAGACTACCTCGATGTCGGTTGCTGCGTCGCTCGCATTCGGAGATGTTGCTGTCGGGCAAAAGGTTACGAAGGATGTGACGATCTATAACACCGGGAAGACCAATTCGCTGGTTATCTCGAGCGCCACACTCTCAGACCCTGAATATGCCTTAAGCGGTACCGGAACATGCCTTGCGATCCCCGTGACGGTCGCGACCGAGACGTCGTGTACGCTCGGGATCTCATTCACGCCCGATGTGCTCGGCGCGCACCCTGCAACGCTGAGGATCAACGACGACGCTACTACCAGCCCGCAGCATGTGACGCTCTCGGGCACCGGCATCGCGGGTCTGACAACCACGAAGAGCAGCCTGGTGTTCGGTGACGTTAAGTTCGGCGCCAAAGGGATCGAGGCCTTCAGCGTGGTCAATCATCAAACCCAGCAGGTGAGCCTCAGCGAGAGTTTCAACGGGACCAACGCCACGGATTTCTCAGTTACGGGCGGTACGTGCACCGCTACGCTGGGCGCCGATAAGGCGTGCTCGATCATCGTGACGTTCACGCCGGGCGCGCTGGGGACGGAATCGGCGGCGCTGTCGGTAGCTGACAGTCCCGACCCGCTCAGTTCCTCCTACCCACCAATTGCGCTCAGCACTGGGCCGACGATCCCGGCGACGGTCACACCGGTCACGCTCGCCTATGGCACGTTGACGGCCAAGACATCGCCCAAGACGAGGGACGTGACAGTCACTAACCTGTCGGGATTCCCGCTGTCTGTGAGCGAGAGTTTCAGCGGGACGAACGCGAGCGACTTCGCGGTGACGGGCGGCACATGCGACGGCACCGCGCCTGCGGACTCGAGCTGCACGATAGCGGTGACGTTCACGCCGACGGATGGCCCAACGCCGGAGAGCGCGAGCATGGCGGTGAGCGTCGGCAATGACCCTAGCAGCCCTTATGGCATCAGCCTCACGGGGACCGGGCCGTGATGGAATTTCCGCAGGGGACAAACCTCTGCGGCCTGAGGTAAGGAGAGATCGGCACCGCAGCCAGGACGAGAGCCTGATCGTGATAGAGCGGCTACCCGACGCGTTGTCGAGCGCTGCGATGCGCCGTGCGCAGAGCACGGATAGTTCTTAGGAAGATAGATGCGGCAGGGCCGGCCAGTTCGTCAAATCGAGCCGCGTCAGCTCCGCTGCACGACCGGTACCGTAGTAACGATAGCGACGACGCCTCCGTCCGCGGTGGCGCACTCCACCGCATCGCGAATTTGAGCGATCATCGCGAAGGTGAAAGCGTTGATCCTTTAGACCGGTTCAACCGCACCGTAGCGATTGAACCGTCAACTTCATATTCGATGTTCGATGCTTCGGAATTCATGACGCCATCCGTCTTGGATGCGTACTTGACTTTGACGCATAGCGAGAGCCCGTCCCCGAGCACAACCGCTCTGCTCGCGGGGTCGCGGATGTGTTCTTTTGTTCTTCTTACAATTGAGACGGATTCGAAAATGATCCGGTCTTTCCTCAAAGATTCTAAAGGACGCGAAATATAAATATTTTTTGCGAACGAGGCGACGGCAACATATGGGGCTCTTGGGGGCGTTTTGACAAATCCAACAGCGGCATGTTGACCTTTAAGTCATTTAAATGATATTAACAGGAAGTTGTCTATTTCACCTTTTTGATGACTCTTGGTCACAACGCTGAAACTAGACCCAATAGGAAAATCGTAAACAGGGGGAAGAGGATCTATGGCACGCACCAAGCAACGCAGTTTCGGAGAAGTCATTCGAGAACGCAGACAGCAACTCGACCTCACGCAAGAAGAGACTGCCCGTTGCATCAAGACATCCACGCCATACATCGGCCACCTGGAGTCCGGTAAACGCCATCCTTCCGATAAGACTCTAATGCGCTTGGCGGAAGTGCTGGGACTCGCTCGCCGCGACCTGTTTTTTCTCGCCAATCCTCGCGCACACGCGCTGCTTAGTCCCGAGAGCAAGTCGACGACAGATTCCACTTGGGATGATTTCAGGAAGAACGAACACCTGCAGCGTATTCACAACATAGCGAGCGACGAGATGGAGATGCTTTCGCGAGTTGCGTTGCTGGGTGGCGTGCCTTCGGCGCGCGACTTCATCTATATCCTGAACACCGTGCGCCACGCAGTCGGAAGATAGGACATATATGGCCAAGTCCTGAAGCTCTCGGGGCGAGAACACCCCGTTTGCTCGCCGTCGCCCGCGATGCGTCCGCGTGCCGCGATGCGTATCGAGCGCGAATCGCGCATTCCAGTTGTTCAAGATGTGAAACGCCCGGAGCACCGCCTCCCCAACCGTCTTGCACGCGAAGGTCCGCGACGAACCGCCACGCACCACCGATGTGGGACTGATCCGAGGGCAGCAGCGCCCTCACCATCTCGGTCAATAGCTCTGCCGGCGACTATGAAAAATGTGTAACCGACTCGCCGCGCAAGCGTCTTATTCGGCGCGTGATACCGGATTTCAAAGGCCATCATTTCGTTCAGGACTCCAAGCCAGGCGAACCGCCATCGTGGCATCATTGCGAAAGGTGCGGAATGAAAGCCTTGCTCAGACCAAACGGCTCGACCTACTTCGACATCGATGGAACTGTTCTAAGGATGAACTCTGACGTTCCACTGAGCTCCTCATCTATACCCGACTGCAAATAGAAGGTACCGGCGGGCTGAATTAAGGACACTGAGGGCGGGAGATTAAGACCAGATGATACGCGTCGTTATATCGCCGAAGCTGCCACCTCCCATCGTCGAAACTCCATTCGGTCAGTGACGCATAATCCGGCGTCAGCCAAGCCCTGGTGCCCGGCCGCGGTATGTCGAAAGTTGCCAATATCGAGCCGACGATAAATCCAGCGTGCGTGACCGCCACCACGACCTGACCGCTGAATCGTTTTTCCAGCCGCGCCATCTCCGATTGAATGCGGATCAGGTACTGCGCCCAGCTCTCGCCTTCGGGAGCAAAGGGTCGATTCGGATGCGCGATCAAGTCAAATTCGCCGTACCTCGATCTATACTCATCGCGCGGGAGTGGGCGCAGAAGGCGGTCGGCGTCCGTACCTATCCATCTCCGCGCCCTGCTCACGGATCTGTTCCTCGTAAGCGACATCTTCAAGTCGCGACTCAGCTCTACGTCAACCCGCTGAGCACCAGTCGGGAAGAACCCAGTAGAAGCCCATCGGGCGATCGCCTTGGAGCGTGCGGGAGAGGGGCAGTTGTCGCCGCTACCCGAGCATACTATTCAGTGCGGCAGTGACTCGAGCCCCGCCGATGTATCAAACTGTTTCGTGCTTTTTGGAAAGAAGCGGTTCTCCGGGCGTGGCAGGCCGAGATTCTCTCTGAGAGTTATCCCCTCATATTCGCGGCGATAGATTCCGCGGCGCTGCAACTCAGGCACGACGTGGTCTACGAAATCATCGAGCCCGGCGGGCAGGTAAGGGAACAGAACATTGAAGCCGTCGCAGGCGTCAGTGAATAGCCACTCTTCCATCTGATCGGCAATCGTCGCCGGCGTGCCGACAAACGCGAGGCCACCGAAGCCGCCGACGCGTTGCGCAAGCTGGCGCACCGTCAGGTTCTCGCGCGCAGCCAACTCGACCAGGCGGTCGCGTCCACTCTTGCTCGCGTTGCTCTCGGGTATCGGCGGCAGCGGCCCGTCCGGATCGAACTTCGACGCATCGTGGCCGAGCATAACCGAGAGCGACGCGATCGCGCTGTCGTAATGCACGAGGCTGTCGAGCCGCATCCGCTTCGCGCGCGCCTCTTCGACAGTATTGCCGACGACGACGAACGCGCCGGGCAGAACTTTCAGGTGCTCGGGTGGACGGCCGAGCGATCGCATTCGTCCCTTCACGTCGGCGTAGAAGGCGCGCGCCATCGCGATCGTGCCGCCCGCAGCGAAAATGACTTCGGCGGTCTCGGCGGCAAGCTGGCGGCCCGCATCCGACGCGCCCGCCTGCACGATTACCGGCCAGCCCTGAATCGGGCGCGCGATATTCAGCGGCCCGCGCACTTTCAGAAATTCTCCATGATGATTGAGTACGTGGAGCTTCTCCGGATCGAAGTACTCTCCAGTCTCGACGTTGCGAATGAATGCGTCGTCGGCCCAGCCATCCCACAAGCCCGTCACCACGTCGAAGAATTCGCGCGCGCGACGGTAGCGTGTCGCATGCTCGACATGCTCTTCGAGGCCGAAATTCAGCGCCTCGTCAGGGTTGCCCGACGTCACCACGTTCCATCCGGCGCGCCCGCCGCTGATATGGTCGAGCGAGGCGAACTTTCGCGCGACGTGATAGGGCTCGTTGTAGGTCGTCGACGCGGTCGCGATAAGCCCCAGGCGTTCGGTCAGAACCGCGAGCGCCGGCAGCAATGTCAGTGGATCGAACGAGGTCACGGTGGCGCTTCGCTTGAGCGCTTGCACCGGCATGTTCAGCACGGCGAGATGATCGGCCATGAAGAAGGCGTCGAATTTGCCGCGCTCGAGCGTCTGCGCGAACCGTGTCAGATGCTTGAAATTGAAATTCGCATCCGGGTAGGCGCCCGGATAACGCCACGCCGCGGTGTGGATACTGACGGGCCGCATGAAAGCGCCCAGGCGCAATTGACGCGAGCTGCTCATGTTTACCTCCTCGTCGTCAAACAGTCTCAGCTTGATTAGTTGCCGCAAACGCGGACCGGAGTCCATGGTGGCGGCCAGTCCGGTTCCGTCGTGGGAACGACCTTCAGCACACCGCGCCTAAGCTAAACCACCACTCATAGTCGGCTCTTCACTCAGCTTTCCAAAAGGCACCCAGGACACCTGAATGGAGGTGCCTATGGAGCCAGAAGGTTCGCCGCGTCGCGCAAAAAGAAGGACCCTTCGTGGCGCTTTTGAAGACCTGACACGAGAGATCGAGCGCATCCCATTTCGTCGAACGTCGAGACCCTTGAGATGCGTGGTCATTTCGCAGGCTCTAGGCCGAGCCATTTCGAAAAGGCAACGCTGAGAGGGAGACTGGAAAATATCATCGGTACGATTCGTTCGGAATTCCGAACACAGCGTCAAGCGCGTTCTGCTACCCGCCGCGCCATTCGTGCCATCAGCGCGAGAACAAGATCCAAAAGAGCCTATCTCAGACGCGAAAACACGACCGACGAGTTCCGCTGCGTTCGAGCACAGCGATTTGATGACGCAGTGCGATCGATTCCAACAGCAGCGAGGTGAGGGTTCGCGGTTCGCCGCTTCGGGCTGCAGCGTTACGGGCGACCGAGAGTAACCAGATTTGTTTGATCGCTTTTACCGGCATTTTCTTCCAGTTTGAATTCCGCCCACTGCCGTTCCACCAACATCAACAGTTTTGCAAACCCAACCCGCAAGCGGAGTTGACAGTTTCATCGTTCGCTCCTAATGAGAGAGTTCAACTCGAAGAGGAAACCTAAATGGCGATCACATTGTCATGCGCATTCGCGACCTCGAACACAAGCCACGAGCATGCGCGCGTGGCCGAAAACCTCGGCTACAGCAGAGCATGGTTTTACGACTCGCCGGCGCTCTATCCCGACGTCTGGGTGCAACTCTGCCGCGCTGCGGAGAGGACCAGCCGGATCGGTCTGGGTCCCGGCGTCCTTGTGCCGAGTCTGCGTCATCCTATGGTAAACGCGGCGGCGATCGCGACTTTGGTCTCGATTGCAGGAGCGGAGCGGATAGCCGTCGGGATAGGATCCGGGTTCACGGGTCGCCTCACGCTTGGGCAGCGGCCGATGAAGTGGTCGAGCGTGCGCGAGTACGTCGGCGTTCTCAAGACTCTGTTACGTGGCGAGCAGGCCGAGTGGGAAGGCGGCGTGCTTCAGATGCTGCACCCGACGGGATACTGCGTGTCGCGGCCGATCGAGGTGCCGTTCGTGATTGCGGCAGCAGGTCCTAAGGGAATCGCAGCAGCGCGCGAGGTGGGGGACGGCGTCTTCGCGGGCGGGATGCCGGTGTCCGACTTTCCCTGGAGCATCGCCTTGACACTTGGGACCGTGCTCGAGGAAGGCGAGGATGCCGGATCTGCGCGCGCGCTCGCGGCGGCGGGACATGGGGCTGCGGTAGGCTTTCATTTTGCGCTGGAGAATGGGCAGCTCGACAAGATCCCTGGCGGTGAAGAGTGGGCGGCCGCTTATGCGAGCGTGCCCGAACGCCTTCGCCATCTCGCTTTACACGATCAACACCTGATAGCGATCAACCAGCGTGATCGCCGCTTCGTTACGGGCGATGTGCTCGCGAAACAAGGCCTCGCGCTCTCGCCTGCAGGCTGGCGCGAGCGCCTGGCCACGCTCGAGTCGCTGGGCGCCACTGAGATCGCGTACCAGCCGGCAGGACCCGACATCGCGCGCGAGCTGGAAGCATTCGCCACCGCCGTTGGTGTCTAAACTTCCGCAACGCAAAGGCCAAAAGACCCCATAGTGAGGTTCGACCATGAGACTCAAGGGCAAAGTGGCAGTTATCACCGGCGGCGCGAGCGGAATGGGCCGCGCGACCACGATGCGCTTTCTGGAAGAGGGCGCGTCGGTAGTCATCGCCGATTACAACGAGGATACGGGCAAGCAGACCCTGGCGATTGCGGCCGAACGCGGATTTCGCGATCCGGTCCGCTTTATTCGAACCGATGTAGCCAAAGAGCGCGACGTTGCCGCGATGATTGAATTGGCGATTTCAGATTTCGGCCGGCTCGACATTGTGTTCAACAACGCAGGGGTGGGGGGCGCACTCGGCCCTATCTGGGACGTGGAAGTAGAAGAGTGGGATTACACATTCGACGTGCTGGCCAAGGGTGTCTTCCTTGGCATCAAGCACGCGGCCCGGGCGATGAAGCGTTTGGGCGGCGGCGGCTCTATCATAAATACAGCGTCGATCGCCGGCCTCAGTGGCGGAGGCGGCCCGTTGGTTTATTCGGCCGCCAAGGCCGCGGTTATCAATCTCACGCGCGCCGCGGCGCTCCAGCTCGCTGCCGACCGCATCAGGGTTAACGCGATCTGTCCCGGAGGAGTTCTCACCCCGCTCACCGATCGTGGCGACCCCGTGGCCGCCGCCAAGAGAATGGAACAATTCCAGCCGTGGCCGGAGCATGGCAAACCCGAGCACATCGCCGGCGCTGCTTTGTTTCTGGCCAGTGACGATTCTGTGTTTGTCACCGGCGAGGCTCTGGTCGTAGATGGAGGCTTGACCGCAGCCGGTCCAGACATCTGGCGGAGGTTTGGAACGGCGCGGGAAGCTCAGTTACCTGAGATGGGAGTAAACCGTGGCAGCACGGGAGCGCCGAGCACACGTCGGCCGGTAGGCAAGATTTAAATCCTGATCCGCCGCGGGTTGAGGTTACCGGATCGACAAACTGCGCGCATTCCCTGCGCGCGGATTTCGTGCCTATAAAATCGCGAAGAAGGAAGGCGAAAAGTGGCTGAGCAAACTGTTAACGAGACCTCGGTCTTCATCGTTGGGGGTGGTCCTGTTGGTCTCGCGATGGCCCTGCTGCTCGATCGTTTTGGGATCGATTGCGTCGTCGCTGAGAAGAATGCGTCGACCACCGAGCATCCGAAATCGCGCGGATGCCTGGTACGGACGATGGAGCTGTTCCGGCAATGGGGAATCGAAGCGGCGATTCGCGCGCGCGGTCTGCCTGACAACTCGGACGTGTTCGCGTTCGTCGAAAGCGTCGCTGGAAAAGAATATGGGCGGACACGGCCCGAGCCCGACCTGGGCCAGACCCCCGCCTGGAAGTGCATCGTGGCGCAGGACGCGGTCGAGGAAGAGATTCTCAAGGCGTTGAAGTCGTCGCGATACGCGCGCGTCTTGTTTTCGACCGAAGCGGACTCTCTGGCGGAAGAAGGCGATCGAATAACGGTACGCACTCGCTCGCTCACGTCGGGCGCGGACGAACGATGGCGCGCGCGCTATCTGATCGCGGCCGATGGAGCAGGCAGTCCAATCCGGCGCGAAGCTGGAATCGAAATGGTCGGTCCCGCGACACTCGCCGTGATGGCTAACGAATACTGGCGTGGCGACCTTTCCCGTTTCGAGTCCACGCAGAGCACGACGGCGTTCTTCATTACCTCGAAAGAATCCGGCACATTGCCCTCGACTATCCTCAACACCAACGGGCACGACCGATGGTTGACGCTCTTTTCTGTCGGCGCCGATGAGCACGCAAGGCCGCAGAGCGACGTGGAGCTGGTTGATTTCATCCGACGTCAAACCGGCGTCGCGGATCTGGGCGTCGAGCTGATCAATCGTTCGGTATGGCGTATGAGCCGCCAGGTCGCAACCGAGTTCAAAAGGGGGCGCGTGTTTCTGGTTGGCGATTCAGCCCATCGTTTTCCGCCGACCGGCGGTTTTGGCCTCAACACGGGCGTTCAGGACGCGCACAATCTCGCATGGAAGATTGCTTTCGTGCTGAGTGGGTGGGCCTCCGAACGCCTGCTCGACAGCTACAGCACGGAACGCAAGCCAGTGGCGGAATCGAATGCCGACTTCAGTCTCGGGAATTCGTTTCGCTTTCCGCTCGTCGCGGAAGCAATACGTTCCGGCAATCCGGATCAGATCGCATTCCGAATCAACGACGTCGACAATCATCTGCACAGTATCGGCCAGGGACTCGGCTTTACGTACGAGAGCGGCGCAGTGATCGCCGACGGCACTGCGCCGCCAGCGCGCGACACGCGCCATTACCGTCCAAGCGATCGGCCGGGTTCGCGTTTTCCCCATATATGGCTCGATCTGACGCGACGAAGTTCGACGCTCGACTGGTTCGACAAGCAGTTCGCGCTGGTCACCGGGCCCATGGGCGGCGACTGGCTGGAAGCAGGTAAGCGCGTGTCCGCGAAAACGCGCCTGCCATTGCAGATGCAGACACTACCCACTGCGAACCCCGACGACGGATTTATGCTCGGGTTGCGCGGGGCAGTGTTGGTCCGGCCGGATGGACACGTCGCGTGGCGCATGCCATGGCCTCCAGCAGATCCCGATCGCGAACTCGCACAAGCGTTATCCGCACTGCTGAGTTGAAAGGAATCGTCTCGGCGTGACACGTCGATCCTCGTGGGACCGCGGCATCTCTATATGCGGTGGCTGAAAACAGCCCATCGACGAAACGCTTGCATTCCAGGCCTTGAGTCAATCCTCGAAACGCGGACGCAGAACTCGGCTGTAGAGTACGAACGATCCACTCAAAAGCGAAGTGCCGATAGCCACGGCGACGGGATACAACACGGTGGGCGAATCAATTACCTGCGGCAGCAACGCGACTGCGAGCGCTGGAGGGACGTGAAGATCGAAAATGCGCAGGACCAGGACTCCGATTGCCATGCTGGAGATGGAGCCTGCAGGTCCGACGCCAAGGTTGCGGCGACAGAAAAGCCCGCCGGTCGCCGTCAACATACAGACAATAGGCAAGCTCAGGGTCCGCGTCGCCCACGGACAATGTTTGGTGTGCACGAACATTTCGAACCCGATCACGACCAGAGGCGGGAAGAGCACGAACCGCAAATTCGTCAGCTTGACGACAAACACGGCAGCCAGAACCAGGACCAGGAGCGGGAGCAGCCGCCAGTATGATTCGGTACCCGATGCGGTGTCCTCATCTTCGCTGGCGACGATTTTGTTCTGAAGAGGATCGTCGCTCATCCGCTTCCAGATGGTCGAGAGCACGGCCAGCAGTATTGTTCCGAAGACGATTCCCGGCGGATACCACGTGCTCCTGACGCCAAGCGCGAGCGGAAGCAGGCCGGCCGAAATTGCGGGCGCGATTGGGGATCGCAGTGCCAGAACAATTGCCAGAGCGCCGCAGACAGTCAGCATCACCGACCAGTAGCCATAAGGAAGATTGCGCGTTACCAGAGTGCCGACGACTGACGTCAGCACCGGCGTAATCACGAGAAGGACGGGAGCGCTGGCCCACGAGCCGCGCGGCCGGGTGAAGACATCGTGCGAAAGTGCGGCGAGCTCGGGAAACAATACGTAAACGGCTCCGGTCGCGATCGCGACTTCCGCAATGGTCGCGATATACACGAGGGCGAGCAGTTCGGCCGCAATCCGCCGTTTTCCGCGCAGGCCGACGATTCGTACCCCTGCATTCGTCTGGGGATAATGCATCAGTTCAGTGTCCGGCTAACGATTCGGCGTTAAGACGACGCCTACGTGACTGCAGAGGCCTTGAGGTATTCTTCGATCGCGCGTTCCAGCTCCGATGCCACAAAGCCAAACGGATCTGGTGCGCCGCGATACGCCACTCGCCCATCGCGTCCGATCAGGTAGAGCCGGTCGGGTAGCGCGTAGTACTTGAGATC
>Ga0210398_10004949_pt1 | contig 12429 bp, 15 predicted proteins | sample IncBWC4OmetaG_FD_161047 | JGI IMG/M metagenome (GOLD analysis project Ga0210398, IMG submission 161047) | Forest soil microbial communities from Barre Woods Harvard Forest LTER site, Petersham, Massachusetts, United States - Inc-BW-C-4-O | ecosystem: Environmental > Terrestrial > Soil >... | reverse complement strand
TTGGGTATCACTAATTTGTAGAGCTGATGAGTCAATGAGGACTCGATGTTCGCCAGAGAACCGTCCAACTGGTCAATCAGAGTCTGACTAGCGCACCATCCAGGCCGAAGCAGCGACCGCAATCCCCGCACTCGCCATCAACAAGCCAACGTGCCAGAATATTCGCCGGCCCGAAAGCAACGCAATCGACGTGATCACCAGGGCTATCTCCAGGCAGACTTCGCCCAGATCGAAGCGGTCGGCTTTGCGGCGGACGAGTTCGGTTTCGTTTTCCGTGTCGCGCGCCTGTTTATCGAGTTCCTTCTGTTCCTCTTTATAGCGCTCCGCTTCAGCCCGGTATTTCTCCTGCAAGCTGGCAACCGCAGCTGCGTCCTTACTGGCAACCACAGTGGTCAGATCGGCGAATAATTCGTCGGTATGGCGGCGGATATTCTTGGCCTGGTAGAAAGCCCATTGGTCGGTGACTTTGTTCTGCAAAATGATTTCTTCGGTATGAGTGCGATGACCGAGCAGCGATACCGTTGCCACCAGCACAGCCAGCACCGCCATCGTCAGCGTGATTGGGGCAAGATCAGGACGCTCTCTGGCATGCTCGGCGTTCTCGTGCAATTCAGTCAGTTCGTCGGTCATGATGAACTCCTATCCCGCACTTTATTCCATGGATGGCCGGGTGTCCCGGACCATCGTCATGCTTCTGCAAGACGCGATTTACGACCATAAACTAAACTGTCGATTCGGTCATCAAGAATGAGTTTGATTCGACAGAACGGTCGAGCCTTAACCGTCAAGCCCGTCGTATCATGGAGTGCATGGTTTTCCCTATCAAAACCTGCAGCCGTTGCGGGGAAGAGTTCGAACTGAAGCCGGACAAGCCCGGTTTTGCCAACCGCTGCCCGGAGTGCAGCCGTCCCGAAAAAACCGCCCCCGCGACCCAGCACCACATGGATGCTGATGAGCGCAAATCCTCTCGCGAAGCGAACGATGCCCGAAGGCAAGCCATACGCGACCTTCTATACCGCAAGGATAGCTGATGACAGCCTTTTCACTTCTGACTTGATACTTTATACTTCACCCCATGACCAACATCGACAAACACCAGCCCGGCTCTTTCTGTTGGATCGAACTCGCCACTACCGACCAACCCGCCGCCAAGAACTTCTACAGTGGACTTTTCGGATGGCAAATCAATGACGCGCCCATGGGTCCGAGCGAGGTCTACACCATCTTCCGTCTCGAAGGCCGCGACGCTGCCGCCGGATACACATTGCGCCCCGACCAGAAAGGCATTCCACCCAACTGGACGCTCTACATCACCGTAGATAACGCCGATGCCGCCGTCACTCGCGCCACCAAAGCTGGTGGCAATGTCCTCGCTCCCGCATTCGACGTCATGGACGCCGGCCGCATGGCCGTTATCGCCGATCCCACCGGCGCAATCTTTTGTGTCTGGCAAGCTGGCAAGAACAAAGGCATCGGCATCACCGGAGTCGATGGCACTCTCTGCTGGGCAGATTTAAGCAGCCCTGATCCCGACCGCGCCCGCAAGTTCTATGCGGATATGTTTGGATGGAAGTTCGGTGTGGACACCGACGATCCGTCGGGCTACGTTCACATTCAGAACGGCGAAGAATTCATCGGAGGGATACCGCCCGCGAAATACCGCCAGCCCGGCACGCCCCCGCACTGGCTCCCGTATTTCTACACTTCAAATTGCGATGCCGCCGCAGCCAAGGCCAAACAGTTGGGAGCAAAGTTCTGCATGGAGCCGACGACCATGGAAAACGTTGGCCGCTTCGGAGTCCTCACCGATCCCCAAGGCGCCACGTTCGCCATCTTCCAGTCGATGCAGAAGTAGCGGCCCACTAGCGGCTAGAAAGGCTAGACTGCTCGCCGGCTGGGAACCGTGTATTCGGCCAGTTCGTCGGAGCGCGCAACGTTCTTTTTGGCAAACTCCAGCGTAATCTGCTGCCGCACCGCGCTGGAAATATCCATCATTCGCTGGTCCGTGCTCTCCAGCTCCCGCTTCAGGTCCGCGCTCGCCTTCAACGCCAAATCACGAGCGTCGCTAATCTCCTGGAGCTTGGCCGCCAGTTCGCCCACCAGATCGTTGAACTTCCTCACTGCCTCTACGTATCCATTGATATCAAGAGTCAAAGCTTCCCCCATTTATACCGCGCATCAAAATACCATACGCCGCCCCACCTATCAAGCTACCGTCCGCATAGCCCCAGCAGAGACGAATGTCTCCTATCCTCAGTCTCCAAAAACCCGTTTTTCTCCGCGATCGTCTTTCTCCGCGATCTCCGCTGCCGTTCTCAGCGTCCTCTGCGATTAAAAGCTTTTGATCTACTTATCCCCGTGCAAATCCGTGGCCAAGCCTTTCCTCTGTGCGCCTCTGTGGCCTCTGTGGTCAATGCTCTTCGAACTAGTTCTCTCGTTCCCAGCTATACTCGAATCTACCCATGATCCACTCCATTAACCACGGCCCCATCCGCGAACTCCGCCTCAACCGCCCGCCCGTCAACGCGCTAACCGGAGATCTCATCGTCGCCCTTCGCGAAGCCGTCGAATCCGCCCCCAAAAACGACGTCCGCGCCCTCGTCCTCTCCGGAACTCCCGGCCGCTTCTGCGCCGGCCTCGACGTCCCGCTCCTCATGGGACTCGACCGCAAAGCCATCACCACCCTATGGCGCGAACTCTATGCCCTGATGAAAGCCCTCGCCTGCTCGCCCATTCCCATCGCCGCCGCCATTATCGGACACGCTCCCGCCGGCGGCACCGTCCTCCCGTTATTCTGCGATTGGCGAGTCATGGCCGAAGGCGAATTCAAAATCGGCCTCAGCGAAGTCCAGGTAGGAATTCCTCTCCCTGCCGTGATCCTGGCCGCCCTACGCCGCCAGGTCGGCCCGCGCCAAGCCGAACGCCTGGCCTCCTCCGGCTTGCTCATGTCCCCCGCCCAGGCCCTGGAAATCGGTCTAGTCGACGACCTGGTTCCCACTGAACACGTCGTCGAACGCTCTATCGCCTGGTGTAAGACCCTGCTCGCGCTTCCGCCGGAAGCCATGACCGCCACTCGCCAAGAAGCCCGCGCCGACCTGGTAGCCATCTTCAAACACGATCTCGAACCCGAAGTAAAAAAAGTAGTCGCCAGCTGGTGGCTCCCCGCAACCCAAACCACTCTGAAAGCATTAGTCGACCGATTAAAGAAGAAGTAGGGGTCTTCTCTGTGTCTCTGTGGTGAAAGGGTTCCCAACCTGCGTTCTCGCCACAACTCGAAGTTCAGCGGTAACTCACCGAGTGATCGCGAAAACTGTGCCTGAATTCAAGCTACCGCCAAACGAGGTTGTGCCGAACAACACCACGTTTTTTTCGTCGAGCGCGACGCTGCCGCGGGGGTAGGACCCATCACTGCCACCCTGAAAGCGATGCAGAAAGGCTTCAGTCCAAGCACCCCCTGGTTTGGATGGCGGAGTTAGTCGGAAGACGGTACCACAACCGACTAATGCGCCTTCCTGAACGCATGGACCGTTCCCACCCCAGGTAGTCGTTCCATAAAGCGCGCCGTGGCTGTCCAGAACCAAGGATCCCTGTGGGTAGGCGCCATCGTTTCCATCTTGGAAGGTATGCAACAGGGTGTAAATCCACGCGCCACCTTTTTGGGCAGGTGGAGATAATTCGAAGATGATGGCGCACACAATGCCTGAACACGATTGCGAATCCGCGCCGCTCGTTATACCGTAGAGATTCCCTTTGGCATCCCGCGCCAGCGGGTAAAAACCGCCCGAACCCTGGCTGCCTCCAGCGAAGTCATACAAAATTTCATGCGTCCACACGCCCCCGGGCGAAGGTGGCAGCAGCACGAAGATCGTGCCGCAGCCCAAGGGTGGCTGACAGGACGTGTCACCGCCCTCATTGGTCGTGCCCCAAATGCGCCCTGCGCCATCCATCACCAGCCCTCCAGGAAACTGTCCGTCGGACCCGCCGCCAAAGGCATAGAGAACGGTTTTGGTGAACGTGCCGTCCGTATTGGGAGTCAATTCGAATACCGCACCGTTTTCTCCGGCATCGTCCTCGGACTCATACAGATTGTTTGCTTTATCTACAACCGGCGGCAAAGGGGTCGTATCCGCGTCGGGCCAGTTAGAGGTCCAACCGCCTCCAGCAGTTGGCACTAGCTGATAAAGAGAGTTAGGGACAGAGGTGGTGCCATAAAGATTTCCCTTGCCGTCGAACACCAATTCCGAGTCAGGGCCGGATCCATCCTCAGGATTTTGGCCGAAGGTGTAAATGGTACTCTCGGTCCATGTCCCACCCTTATTAACTGGTGGAGTCAGCTCGAAGACCGTGCCACAGTAGACCCCGTCACCCGAGCAGCCCTCATCGCCACCATAGGAAGCGGTGCCATAAAGCGATCCGTTGCTGAGAGTCACACCGGCAAAAGGCCACGCACCGTCCGCACCATTGGTGAAATTGTAGAGGGTAGTTCTCTTTTGTGCGAAGGCAGGCATAGTTGCGGCGGACCAGATCAAAATAAGAGCGACTGAAAAACTCCAGATAGTGTCGGGAAATAGCCTGTGCTTCATTGGTTCACCTCTCGTTCGTGCGCTGTTCATCGTGGTGTCATTTCTGATCGGTGAAAAATACATAACCCAATCCAACGTCGTCCAGGCCATACGCTTGCGGAGCCCCAGCCACGACCATGTCACTCGCTACGGCCACGGAAATGCCTAGAATGTCGTAGTCTTCTCCGTAAGTGGCGGTAAGACGCGTGGCGTACTTCGAAGTCGACTTCCATCCGGCTTTCGGTTTCAGAAAAACGTAGACGGACCCCGCCTGCTGGTTCCCGTCAACCGTGTCAAACGGAGCCCCGGCAACCAACCCAGCGCCGGTGAGCCCGACCGACCAACCTAGCCCATCTACGACCGTGTTTCCATCCGTGACTCGCGCTGTCTCCGTCATGTTGCCCCAACCACCCGCCGGTTCAACATACACAAAAACGTTTCCCGCGGGTTGTGATTCCGAGCCTCCAGGAGAGCGATCGTGTTCCCAACAATCCCTACCGAAGAGCCCAGGTTTGCGCCGGACACTTTTACGGACGCTGTGAGCTCGGCATTTTGCGTCATGCTGGCCCATCCGGTCTCGGGTTTCACGTACACGTACACAGCCCCCGGCGCGAAGGGATATGGCTTTCCACTCGCCCCAAGCACAATCGTGTTCCCCGCAATGGCCACAGAGACGCCGAGATGATCATTTTGTTGGCCATCGGAAGCCGTCAACACCGCATTTACGACCGAGGTCGTCTGCCATCCTCCGGGAGGTCTCAAGTACACATATCCCGCTCCCTTCGGTATGCCGTTTAGGTATGTGCCATACGCTCCCACCACGATGGTGTCGGCTGCGCCGTCCATGGTGACTGCGTATCCAAAACCCGAAAATGTTGGAGATCCTGGGCTCAGGATCGCGCTCTCTGTCATATTCACCCAGCCCCCGGCAGGCTTCATGTAAACGTAAGCCTGCGAAAGCCCTTCGCAACCGACTACAATCGTGTCTCCCGCAATTGCCACCGATTGTCCAAAGAAATTTCCCGCCGCATTGCCAGAATCGGACGCTTTCAGCTCAGCCGTCTGAACCATATTCACCCAGCCACTCGCCGGTTTCACAAACACATACGCGTATCCCGGAACATAGTTGCCGAAGTCATCGTTATACCCAGGCGCGCCGACCACCGCCGTGTCCCCACTCACAGCCACCGAAGCTCCGAAAAAGCTGTATGGTTGTCCATCGCCCGCCAGCAGCTCGGCCTGTCGAATGATTTGTTCCGAGGCCGGGGCGCTCGGCGCGCCGCCATCGTTCGCGATGGAAAACAGGCAAGTGACGGCTAGAAAGCCAATGACAGTGAGGGCCTGCTTCGTTGGCATCGAATCGACTCCGTATGTCACTACGTCCGCAACCACGGGGGAGTCCGAAGGACGCGCAACACCAATATGCGAAAGTCTAACAATCAGGGGGCGAGTGTCAATAGAGACATTAGACCCATGCGAGATAATCCAGAACCCGTGTGGAGACACTCTTGTACCGCCACCTTCGACCTTCTGCTCCTATATGCTGAGGGTTTGCTACATCCGTGTGACCCGTGAAAATCTGCGGCTAAGTTCTTGATCTCCTCTGTGACTCTCTGCGTCCTCTGTGGCAAAGGTTTTTTCTTCCCGAATCGGAACTTTCACCCACGATTCCCAATTCGGCCCAGCCTCCGCCAAAACCTTGTCAAGGCCCATTTACAGTGCAATTCCTTTTAACCCACTAATCCCACGGCAAATATAAAGTTCCAAATCGTGTCTCACTTACCTCTTCAAACTGCTATTCTAAAAGTAAGTAGAGAAATCGAAGGCGCGGGCCCAAAGGCCCGCGCCTTTTTCATTTCCCAAGAAACGAATCCCTAAAACAACTGAAGGATGCTCCACGTCTCGCCGCGGTTGCGAGACATGGGATTCCACGAACCCAGACTCCGGAGGTACGTCCACTGATGAAAACTCAATCTCCCCGCCGCCGCGGCGAACTTATCGAACTCCTCTTTCTCCAGAAAGCGACGTCTCTAGGCTTCCAAGTCTGCAAGCCCGTCTGCGACGAGTCCTACGACTTCATTCTCGACGCCGGCCGCCGCCTCTGGCGCGTGCAAGTCAAATCCACCGACCGCTTCCGCAAAGGCGGATACCTGATCGGCGCCTGCCACTTCAATACTCACAACACCAAGCAACCCTACACCGCCGCCGAAATCGACATCCTCGCAGCCTACATCGTCCCCGCCCAAGCCTGGTACATCATCCCCATCGAAGCCTTCGCTCCCCAACAATGGCTCTCCTTCTATCCCCAAAACAAACACAGCCAAGGCCGCTTCGAACCCTACCGCGAAGCCTGGTCACTCCTACAATAACAATGCTCGCGCGGGGCGCAGCTTCCGCCACTCCCACTTGTCATCCTGAGCGAAGCGAAGAGCCTGCACTGAGCGAAGCCGAAGGGACCCCTGCACTGCCTGACTTCCATTCTGCAGCTGCAAGGCGTTCTCCCCATGTCCCAAAGGGATGCACACTCGGCTTCGTAGCTCGTGTGTCTATTCTTCGCCGCCATTTGAGAAGTGAGAAACGACGCCGGGGAACACCGCGGGAGGGCACGGCTTCAGCCGTGCCATAACGCCCCAACTTCGATTCACGCGCCAATAAGGCGCAACAATCACGACTCCGGCCCAGGCGAGAGCCCGAAACCAAAACGGCCCGGCTAAGGCGGGAACCCATCCGCCATCCACTTCGCAAATAGTTCAATCCGAGATTGCGGCCAGGGACCTTCTCCTCTTGGCGGTGGGGGCGGCATTACGGCGCCGCCGATTCCACGAATGCGATCGTAGATGGCGCCAGCGTGCTTTTTGACGTCATCGTAACTCCCCAGGTTGAACGCCTTGCTCATGCCTTGAATGTCTCGCTCCGTAAACAGCGGGCGAATGTCCATTTGAAAGCTCGTCATTTTCGTCATTGCGCCTCATAGGTATTGGACTATACGGATGTCGGCGGCTGGCTCGCCCCTTACACGCAGAGAGTATAACGCCGGCGAAGCCTAGCCTTTCTCAAAATAGGGGGAAATGTGGGGACGGACGGGATGTGCCCCGGTTTCCTTACGCCAAGCCCGACTTTTGCTTGAGTGGGGCAGTTCTGCCGTTGAAAATCCGTGGCGCTCTTGGGGTCGATTTCCCGATCAGCGCGATCTGCGTTAAACTGCGGCGAAGCCCACTACTTCTGCAAGAAACGGATTACTCTCCCGCCCCTCGCCAATCGTCGTCAGGGGCCCGGCCTGACCGTTGTCGAGGGAGCCGGAGCACCCCAAATCGGGCCACCCGTCTGCCCGGTAGCTTTTCCCCGTTCCGAGCGGCGATAGTCGCCTACAGTATTTACTGTATTCAGCCTCTCGGGACAGAATGGCTAGCATAGGTTGGCAGTTCTCGCGAGAACTGCCAACGGCGACGCATAGACGCATAGCGGAGAATAGTACTTCTGTTCATCAGATGGCCTCTGATCGAGCACTTCACCCGGTGTTCGACTAAAAACCTAGGTTAGGTCATCGCCACAGCATATGAGCGAGCCGAAGCATGCAGAAGAAATAACGGGTCTGTTGGCGGCCATTGTAGCCTCCTCCGACGATGCCATTATCAGCAAGAACCTTGACGGCATCATCACCAGTTGGAACAAGAGTGCCGAACGGATATTCGGTTACACCCCTGAAGAAGCCATCGGGCGCCATATTACCCTCATCATTCCACCGGAACGCCACGCCGAAGAGGTAGACATTCTCGGCCGTCTCCGGCGCGGGGAACGTGTCGACCATTTCCACACCGTCCGCAGGCGCAAGGATGGTAGCCTCCTCGATGTCTCACTGACCATCTCTCCCGTGAGAGATTCATCCGGTCGTGTAATTGGAGCTTCGAAAGTGGCGCGAGACATTACAGCGCAAAAGCAGTCCGAGCGAGCATTGCGCGAAAGCGAACAACGCTTTCGCGTGATTACCGATGCTTCGCCCATCATGGTCTGGATGTCGGGGACGGACAAACTTTGCTATTACTTCAATAAGGGATGGTTGGATTTCGTTGGACGCACTCTCGAACAAGAGTCAGGCTATGGTTGGGCGGAGAACGTACATCCAGAGGATTTCGACCGTTGTCTGCAAGTCTACGTTGCCAACTTCGATGCCCGGCGTCCATTCGAGACTGAGTACCGGATGCGCCATCACACCGGGCAATACCGCTGGATACTCGATCGAGGAGTGCCGCGCTACGCGGCGGATGGAACCTTTGAAGGATATGTAGGCGGTTGTCTCGACATTCATGACCAGAAAGAGGCAGCAGAGAAGGTTCGAATTGCCGATGACATGACGCGCCTGATGAAGGCGCAGGATGAAGAGCGACGGCGTATCGCCCGCGAACTCCATGACAGTGCTGGGCAAACGTTGACCGTCCTCGCCATGAGCCTTGCGCAATTGGTTCGTCGGACAGAGGGCGCTGCGCCGGAGCTTACAAAAGAAGGAAAAGAGATCGAGGCGATCGTTCAGCAATTACATCGCGAGATACGCACAACCTCTTATCTGTTACACCCCCCGCTGCTGGACGAAAGCGGTCTCGCGTCCGCGCTTAACTGGTACGTAGGCGGGCTGGCGGAACGCAGTGACATTGCCATCACCCTGGATGTTGCCGACAATGTTGGAAGACTGCCAAGCGAGATGGAGCTTGTACTCTTCCGGGTGGTGCAGGAATGCTTGACAAATATCCATCGGCACTCTGGCAGCAAAACCGCTTTTATCCGGGTAGCTCGCGACGGAGAAAGTATCAGAACCGAAGTGCAGGATCACGGAAAGGGCATATCGCCCGATCGCTTGTTGGAAATTCGGTCCCACGGCTCCGGCGTTGGAATCAGAGGAATCCGGGAACGTGTACGTCAATTCCACGGAGAAGTGAAAATCGAATCGAACGCTTCAGGTACCACTGTGATCGTAAGCATCCCGCTCCCCAACGAAGCCCGCTCGCCAGATAGCGAGTCGCTGCAAGCTGCAGTGTAGTTATCACGGATGCCGTCGAATGAAAGCCGGGGTGCCTCACGTCTCGCCGCTTTTGCGAGACGTGAAAACGACGCCAAAGAGCATCGTGAAAGGGCACGGCTTCAGCCGTGCCGCAAAACTCCCACTTTGATCAAGGTACCGGCAAGAGCCTCCACACTACCTTGGATTACCCTCGGCTAAGACTGTGTCGCACGCACCTGGCGGCTCTTGGGGTTGATTTTTCCAATCAGCGTTGATCCGCGTAAATCTGCGGCGAAACGGTTTACTTCTGCAAGAACGGATTACTCTCCCGCTCCTCGCCAATCGTCGTCAACGGCCCATGTCCCGGAACCACAACTGTCTCATCCGGCAGCGCCAGCACCTTCTCATGTAACGACGAGATGATTTTCGCCATCGATCCACCCGGCAGATCAGTGCGGCCAATGCTGCCGGCAAACAGGGTGTCGCCTGCAATCAACTTTTTCTCGGCAGGGAAGTAAAGACAAACGCTGCCCTCGGTGTGGCCGGGAGTGTGAATCACGTCAGCCGCGAGCGACCCAGCGCGCACCGTGTCCGCCGCGCCAATGCTCTGGTCAATCTCCACCTTCCCCGGAGGAGCCATGCCACACCAAGCCGCCTGCATGTCAAGCATCTTGAGTAAAGCCTGGTCATTCTGATTCAGCAAGACAGGCGCGCCCGTAGCAGCGCGCAGCTTGTCGGCTCCGCCCACATGATCAATGTGAGCATGAGTGATGACAATCTGTTTTACCTGGAGCTGATGCTTGCGAATGATGGCAAGGACGTCGTCGATGTCATCCCCCGGATCGATGACCATCGCTTCATGCGTGGTCTCATCCCCAATGACCGAGCAGTTGCACTGAAGCGGTCCGACAGGAAGGATTTCGTGGATCATAAAGAAGCTGTCAGCACTCAGCCGTCAGCATTCAGTCCGCCAGCGACTTGATTTCCCAAGGAGCTTATCGGTCGTATCAGGGCTGAATGCTGAGTGCTGAATGCTGATGGCTATTTCTTCGGCGCCGGAGCCACTGGCTGCGTCTGCGCCGGAATCCCTTGCAGCACCGACTTCGAAATGTTGGCCCGGCGCGATGCATACACCGAAAGCGTGATCGAGGTCACCATAAAGATGATGGCCGACCAGGTAGTCGCTTTGGACAACACTGTAGCCGCACCCCGCGGCCCAAACGCCGTCTGGCTGCCCATGCCGCCGAATGCGGCAGTGATGTCGCCGCTCTGGCCACTCTGCAAGAGCACCACGATGATAAGAAACAAGCAAACAATAACATGAACGATCGTGATTAAGATAATCATGGCTAATTTCCAGAAATACCGTCAGCTACCATGCTATGGGCACAGCCAATTAGCGTCAAGTCCACAACTAGATTGTCATCCTGAGAGAGGCGCTCTTTGCCGCATGAAGGATCTAGTCGAGCCAGCCTGGAATTGTCATCCCGAGCGAGCGTTCTCTGCCGACCCAAGGACTTGGCGAGCCAACATAGGATTGTCATCCCGAGCGAGCGTTCTTTGCCGACCGAAGGACTTGGCGAGCCAGCATAGGATTGTCATCCTGAGCGAGCGTTCTTTGCTTCGGCGAAGGACCCGGGCGAGCTGCGCGAACGGTCGCGTCCTTTGCGACCCGATAAATCGCGCGTTTAGCTCGCTTCAATATCAAAGATCCCCGCCTCACGCCACCCCCACATCTTCAGCCACACCGGAAATGACGCGCAGCACCTTATCGCCCGAAGCCGCAACTTCTTTGCGCACCGCCCGGCTCATGATGATGCATCCTCGAGAAGCCGTCCCCGGATCAACCACCGAATCTCCATGCATCAGAAACGCCGACCTTCCAAACATTTCATTTGCCGGATCAGGCGTCAACGGCAACACAAACGGCCCATGAGTCAGTGTGTCATGCGGCGACCCGATAAGATATTTCCCCACCGGAATCGGCCCGACCTCTTCAACTCTTTCCAACTCCGGATTGTTCTTACCCCGCTGCCCAGTCTCTGGATCGTCGAATCCCGAATATCCCAGCGCGATGTGCAATCCGTCCCGCAACAATTCCCCAGTCTTCTGGATATAGGTCCACACAAGACCCTCGCCGGTGCCCCCCAAAAAACTGTTTCACACATGATTTATGGTGCGGAAGGGGGGATTTGAACCCCCATGCCTCACGGCGCCACCCCCTCAAGATGGTGTGTCTGCCAATTCCACCACTTCCGCATTAAGAACATTTCTTTAAGAACATTTCTTACTCATTAAGACATTTCCGCGCTTGGAGCTACTTTCGCGCGGTGAAAAGCTACATTTACGCAATCGCGAAAACTTTATGATTATAGCAAACGCGGACGGTCGTACTTTCTCAGTATTTGACTATGGCGGCGAAGGATTTGGGGTCGAGGCTGGCCCCGCCTACCAGGGCTCCGTCGATTTCTGGTTCGGACATCAGAGCTTGGGCGTTTTCGGGTTTGACGGAGCCTCCGTAGAGGATGCGAAGTTGGTTGGCGAATTCGTGGCCGAAGGTTTCGGAGGCTTCATCTCGAATCACGGCGTGGGCGTCGGCGGCCATTTGGGGCGTGGCGGTCTTGCCGGTTCCGATGGCCCAAACGGGTTCGTAGGCTACGACTAACTTGTCGGCTTTCTTGGTCGAGACTTTGTGAAAGGCGCGAGTGCATTGGCGGCGGAGAACATCTTCGGTGAGATTGGCCTCGCGTTCTTCGAGAACTTCTCCGACGCAGACGATGGGCGTGAAGCCGGCCTCAAGAGCGCCCTTCAGGCGCATGTTGACGGTGTCGTCGGTTTCGCCGAAGTGTTGGCGGCGCTCGGAGTGTCCGATGA
>Ga0210398_10004947_pt1 | contig 12430 bp, 10 predicted proteins | sample IncBWC4OmetaG_FD_161047 | JGI IMG/M metagenome (GOLD analysis project Ga0210398, IMG submission 161047) | Forest soil microbial communities from Barre Woods Harvard Forest LTER site, Petersham, Massachusetts, United States - Inc-BW-C-4-O | ecosystem: Environmental > Terrestrial > Soil >... | reverse complement strand
GCTCAGTTCGGATTGCAGTCTGCAACTCGACTGCATGAAGCCGGAATCGCTAGTAATGGCGTATCAGATCGACGCCGTGAATACGTTCCCGGGCCTTGTACACACCGCCCGTCACATCACGAAAGTGGGTTGTACTAGAAGTCGCTGCGCTAACCGCAAGGAGGCAAGCGCCCAAGGTATGACTCATGATTGGGGTGAAGTCGTAACAAGGTAGCCGTAGGAGAACCTGCGGCTGGATCACCTCCTTTCTAAAGTAGTAGTGGCTCAACCCGCTATGGTGTGCGGATCATGCCACTCATATGTAGTCGGCTCTTTCTCACGACTGAGCTAGACTACACGTTTCATCCCGTAGCGCACTGCGCGTAGGGATGACCCTGAGTGAAGTACCGAAGGGTCGGCCCAAAGCTGACCTGGACTATTTCGCGAGGGAGCGATTTACTGAATCGGCTCGCGCCGATGCACCCGGAGAGCTTGCTCGAAGGGTCACTTATTTGGACGGATTCTGTCTCATCGTATCGAGCGTCAAGGCGCAAAGCCGCGCACACCCTTTTCATCAACCCGCGTGTCACAACACGCAGGGGCACCCAAAAAAAGGCGGGCCATCACTGGCCCGCCTTTTTCTTTGTGTGCCGAGCATGTTCGATAGCTTGGGGGTGAAAGTCCTCTACCCAACCTGATGGAGGTGAAGGGTTAGTGAAGCGCAAGGACCGAGTCGCGAGGCGAGGTCTGAAAGAAGCGTGGAGCAAACACGCGAGCCGATGGACAAGCTCCGAAGGCTTCTCAGGAAGGGACCGAATCGCGCACGGCGAACCGCGACGTTAAACTCGGCGGCGCGCCTCCCACCTTCGCGCAGGCTTCACCTGCGCGTCCGCCCCCCAACGCCCCAAGGGTCTGCCTGCCGTAGGCAGGCGTTGTCATTCCGAGCGAGGCCGGCCAATTTTTTCATTCCTTCTTCGTTCCCACGAAGAAGTTGGGCGGCGAATCTCTCTTCGATTGATCGCGCTAGCCACGTCGGTTCATCGCTGGCTCTTCGCAATCACACAAACCGTTCACTCGGTGCGCCGCCCTTCCAGCCGATCCTTCCGCAGCTGTTTCTCCAAACAACTCCGGCACAAACACCCCTCCGCTTCCCCCGCCTTCAATGCCGGCATAGGACCGTGCGGCAATTCCAAGCACCAGCAATCCCCTTCAGGATTACAACTCATGGTTGCATCGCAACGCGTACACCGCGTTTCCATAGCATCATTCTCTCTTGTCCGCTCGGCTTTATCGACCCTGCCGCCATAAAAAACTCTCAACTCATTTCGCCCCCAGGCTGACGCGCCTTCCGATTTGTGGCAAACTCAATGTTTACGCGGCATGGTTTTTGCGCGGCTGTAGCGTGACCGGGGAATCTTGCCCGCCACGCCCCCGGCGCGAAGCGACCAAACTCTCCTGCCGTTATAAACCTAAATGGATCCAAAGTTCATACGCAATTTTTGCATTATTGCGCACATCGACCACGGCAAATCCACGCTCGCCGACCGCCTGCTCGAAATGACTGGCGCGCTCAGCTCCCGTGAAATGCACGAGCAGGTGCTCGATTCCATGGACCTGGAGCGAGAGCGCGGCATCACCATTAAAGCCAAGAGCATTCGCCTGCACTATAAAGCCAAAGATGGAAACACCTATCGCCTCAATCTGATCGATACTCCCGGCCACGTCGATTTTTCTTACGAGGTCTCCCGCGCCCTCTCCGCTTGCGAAGGCGCGCTGCTCGTCGTCGACGCCAGCCAGGGCGTTGAAGCGCAAACCGTCGCCAACACCTTCCTCGCCGCAGGAAACAACCTCACCATTCTCCCGGTCATCAACAAAATCGATCTGCCCGCCGCGCAGACCGAATTCGTCAAAGAACAGATCGAAACCGTCCTCGCCATTCCGGCCAGCGATGCACTGCTCATCAGCGCAAAAAGCGGCCTCGGCGTCGAAGACGTTCTCGAAGCCATCGTCGCGCGCATCCCTCCACCCAAAGGCAGCGCCGAAAATCCGCTGCAGGCGCTGATTTTCGACTCGTGGTTCGATATTTATCGTGGCGCCGTTGTTCTTGTGCGTGTGATGGAAGGGCGCATCACACCGCACATGAAAATTCGTCTCGTATACACCAACGAAGTCTACGAAGTGGAAACGCTAGGCACGCTAACGCCCAAGCCCGTCGCGCTAGAAGAACTCGAAGCCGGCGACGTGGGCTTCGTCGTCGCGAATATCAAGCGCGTGGCCGAAGCCCGCATGGGCGACACCGTGACCGACGCCTCGCGCCCCGCCCCCGCACTGCCTGGATTTGAAGCCATCAAGCCCATGGTTTTCGCCGGCATGTTTCCAGTGCTCGCCGACGAGTACGAACCCCTGCGCGACGCTCTCGGTAAATTGCAATTGAACGATGCGGCATTTTTCTACGAGCCGGAAAATTCCGTCGCTTTGGGATTTGGTTTCCGCTGCGGCTTCCTCGGCCTGCTGCACATGGAAATCGTGCAGGAGCGCCTCGAACGCGAATTTGGCTTGAATCTCATTACTACCGCGCCCAGCGTGCGTTATCGCATCACCCGCGTTGACGGCACCGTCATGGAAGTTGACAGCCCCGCCAAATTTCCCAATCCCAGCGACATCGCAAAAATCGAAGAGCCCATCATCAAGGCCATGATCATCACCAACGAAGATTCCGTTGGCGGCATCTTGCAACTTTGCCAGGACAAGCGCGGCACCCAGAAAAACTTTGAATATCTCTCTCCCACCCGCGTCATGCTTACTTACGAACTCCCGCTCAACGAAATTGTGCTCGATTTTTACGACCGCCTCAAAAGTGTTTCGCGCGGATACGCTTCGCTCGATTATCACCTGGCGGGCTACGGCGAATCCGATTTGATCAAATTGGATGTCTTGGTCGGCGGCGAGCCGGTCGACGCGCTCGCGCTAATCATTCACCGCGACCTCGCCTACGACCGCGGCCGCGATCTCGTTACCCGTTTGCGAAAATTAATCCCACGTCAGATGTTTGAGGTCCCCATTCAAGCCGCCATCGGCAGCCGCGTAATTGCCCGCGAAACCGTCGCCGCCATCCGCAAAAACGTCCTCGCCAAATGCTACGGCGGCGACATTTCCCGAAAACGCAAACTCCTAGAAAAACAAAAAGAAGGCAAAAAACGCATGAAGCGCGTCGGCCAAGTCGACATCCCCCAGGAAGCCTTCCTAGCCGTCCTAAAAGTAGCTTCCTCCGACGACGAGTAGGTTTCAAGCCTCCGTTATTTGTCTGCCCACCTGTTCGGCTTTCTACAAATACTTTTGATCGCCACGTTCCCTTTTTGTTTGTTCAGCGAGTTGGCCTTCTCATCTTTTTGATAAATTTCGTGAAATAGACCTTCGAGTTCGCTTATCTCATCTTTGCGGATGTTTTCCTAAACAACATAGAATGAAAAGTGTGTCCACTTAAGCCTTTTTCTGGCGAATTACAGTGTTTCCTAATGCGTCGGAATATTCCAAGGCCTGACGCCGCCATCCCTACGTAGACAACGTTGAAGCACTCTGATTTAGGATCGCGCTTATGTAAGACGTAAATGCCGCGCAGGTGCAGAGGAATCTTGGACCACTTTTCCATGCTCCCACTGCGTGCACCACTTTATGAGGCGCAGAGGACTAATCGATATTCGTTTTAACTTCCGGCTCACTCTTTCGTACCTTTCACTTCGGTAATTAATCCACCACGGTGCAATGTTACGTTAACCGTGTCACCGATGACGACCTGATTGCTGGCACGAAGGACGTTGCCGGCTGCATCTGTAGCGATCGCATAACCACGCTCCAGCACGCGCAGCGGGCTGCGCTCCTCCAACTGCAATCGCAAGCGCTCCAATCGCTCGCGCTTTGTACGTAATAAGCGCTCCGCGTGCTTGCCCAGTTCGGTCTGACGTCGCTCCAGCAGCAAACGAAATGCCGCCACCTTGCGCCGAAAATCGAACGATACCAGCCGCAAATGATCTGCGCCGTACCGACGTCGCGCGAACGCAACTCGCGCACGCAACGCCAGCTCGATACGCGCCGCGTAATCGTTCGTACGATTTCTTAGCCGGACGATCTGCTTATGAAAATCAAACGACACAATGCGCAGATGTGTCACGTTGAAGTGTCTGCGCGACTGTTCCAACCGAGCCCGCAATCCCAGCGCCAGCCGCGAAGTCATCTCATCCGACCGCTGCCGTTGCTGCCGCAACAAATCCACCGGCCGGCGAAACCCGCGTCGCGCCGCCAATTCGTGCACCCGCCGTGACGAATTGCTCAACCGGTAGCGCACCAGACTCACCAAACTCTCTCGCAAATCCAGAATGTGTTTGTCGAATTCCCGCCGCGTCTGCACCACTAACTCCGCCGCCGCCGAAGGTGTCGAAGCCCGCACATCCGCGACAAAATCCGCAATGGTAAAATCCGTCTCATGTCCCACGCCGGAAATAATCGCGATGCTCGACGCCGCGATAGCCCGCGCCACAATTTCCTCGTTGAAGCTCCACAAATCTTCCATGGACCCGCCGCCGCGCGCCAGAATCACCACATCGACGCTTTGCTGCCGGTTAAAAAATTGCAGCGCGCGCACAATCTCGCCCGCCGCTCCTTCCCCCTGCACGCGTACCGGATACAACGTGAGCTGTACATTAGGAAATCGCCGCCGCAAAATGCGCACCACATCGCGCACCGCCGCTCCGCGCGGCGAAGTGATTAATCCAATACAGCGGGGCAGCACCGGCAACGGTTTTTTCCGTTCCTGCGAAAACAACCCTTCGGCCTCCAGCCGCTTTTTCAACTGTTCAAACGCCAATTGCAGCGCACCCAAACCGACTGGCTCGAAGCTCTCTACAAAAATCTGATAATCGCCGCGCGCTTCATACACCGTGATCGAGCCGCGCACCGTCACGCGCAAACCATCCTCAGGCCGGAATTTCATCGCTTGCAATTGCTTTCTGAAACAAACGCAACGAATCTGCGTGCGTTCATCCTTCAAAGTGCAATAGATGTGCCCCGAGGTCGCCTCGCGGCAATTGGAAATTTCGCCTTCCACCAGAATGTCCGTGAAATTCCTGGCCAGCAGGTCGCGAATGCGCACCGTCAGTTCCGTAACCGACCACACCCGCCGCTCCGGCATCAAATTAAATTGCAGTTGCGTCGTCATTCGCTACTCGAGTCCTTGCCCGGGAAAATTTTCCATTTTCCTCCGCTGCAATAAAAAAACGCCGACGACTTCCCCACAAATCGATCATCAATCCCCTGATGCGAAAAGTCCTTCAGTCCCGCGATGCCCGCGCGCTCGCCCAACTCGCTCTTCCCTAACGCTCGAATCGATCGCGAGTACCGCATCTTCTTATCAGCCCCGCGCTTCAGGTAATGCGCATCCTCCAGCCTCGCCAGCGAAGCCGGACACGCCGTGGTCTTCCCCCAAAAAATCACAATCGTGGAACTTCCTCCCTTGGAACACAACACCGCCCAATCTTCTTGCCCATGACGCGCAAACTCACCGTGGATAACATTTGTCGGCTCATTTGCCGGGGCAGGCCCGCCTGTCGTCGCACCAACGCGTCCGACCTCGCCAAATTGAGGAATGGCACACCCGCGGGAATTCAACTTCTCAACGAACGCAGCTGGCAACTCAGCAACATCCGCAGGCTGCATCTTGCGGATAGCAGTGTCTCTCTTAGCGGCTGGCTTAGAAATTTTCGTTTGTTGCGCATGGCCAAACCCCGCAGTACCAAAAATACCGCCGGCCATCATCAAACCAATACAAGACATCGTTTTCCTCTGTGAGCCCAACGAAAGAACAGCCATCGTCATCAGTTTCCTTCCGACAAAGCCTCAATATACCTTGCGCATAACCACCCCGAAAATAAAAACCACGCGCCACCGAAGTACGTTCTCCATTAGCTCTAAATCACCCTGCCACGCGCAAGAAGTTAAATACTCAATGTGCGGCGCAGGAAACTTGCCACAGTGTAATCGCTTCGCGGCAGTATTCTTATTCCAGGCGAAATCGATCAGTCATGCTGCCAAAACGTAACCCGGAGACGAGAATCATGAGAAAAATCATGTCGGCTGTCGTGATCCTGCTGTTCACTGGCGTTCTGCCGGCCGCGCAGCGGCAGGACATGAGCGAAGAGGGCGGGCGCGTGATCGCGCTTGAAAAGGCCTGGAATCTCGCTCTCGAAGAAAAAAACACCAAAGCTTTGGACATGCTTCTCGCCAACACTATGGTCTCCGTCGACATCGATGGGAGCATCTCCTCCAGAGGCGAATTCCTGGCTAGTATCAAGTCACCTGACTATCAACCCTCCCAGGCAGTAACCGAGCAATCCACGGTACAGGTCTACGGGGACGCCGCAGTAGTTGTGGGCATATTTCGCGTGAAAGGTACGGAAAAAGGTAAACCCTATACGCACCGCGAGCGCTTCGTGGATACCTGGATCAAGATGAATGGTACATGGCAGTGCGTAGTAACTACCAGCACGCTCATAACAGCTAAATAAGAACCTTGTACCTTTTTAAGCATTCACTCACACGCGTCTATTGACTCTCCCCGATACTGCGCCAAACTGGAATTCCTTCCCGAAGTTTGTCCGCTTCAAGGCGACTGACCTCCTCCAGTCACTGTCCGTGCAGGAGAGCTGTGATTTCTATCCACACTTCAGCGCCTTCGCAAGCCTCTTGGCGCATGTCCCACACATCTGTCAGAGCCGTTTTCGTCTTAGTGCTGAATGACACCTTCACAAACAACCGCATTGTTCGTTTCTCGCCCTGGACACCGGTTTGATCTTCCTAGAAACAGTAATGGTCGGCACCTACAACCACCGCCTCGTTGTGCTCTCGCTGATCATCGCAGTTTTGTCTTCATACGCTGCTCTCGATCTCGCCGGGCGAGTAACTTCCGCTCGTGGCCGGGCCCGTTACTTATGGATGAGCGGCGGCGCGCTGGCAATGGCAATCGGCATATGGTCCGTGCATTACCTTGGCATGTTGGCCTTTGAACTACCTGTCCCCGTCGAGTACGATTGGCCAACCGTAGCGCTTTCATTCTTGGCTGCCATTCTTGCCTCTGTAATTGCACTCTTTGTGGTGAGTCAACCCACCATGGGTCTTATACGAACCCTGCTCGGAAGCGTATTCATGGGCGGAGCAGTCGCGAGCATGCATTATGTGGGCATGTCGGCCATGCGGCTCCCAGCGGTGACCCACTATTCACTCATCACTGTACTGCTCTCTATTTTTCTTGCAGTCATAATTTCGCTGGTGACCCTGGTTTTGACCTTTCGCTTTCGCTCAGATGCCATTTCTTGGAGTTGGCGGAAGGGTGGCAGCGCCTTAATAATGGGTTCATCGATCACCGTCATGCACTACACCAGCGTGGCGGCAGCAAGTTTTACGCCTTCCACGCTCGCAAGCGTGGATTTTTCCCATTCCTTAAACATTACTTCTGGCACCGTGGGAATTATCATCGTCACTTTAATGGTCCTGGGACTTACCCTGCTCACGACCTCGGTAGAGCGCCGATTCTCAACCCAGGCTCTCGATCTGGCAGTCAGCGAGCAGCGTTTTCGCGCTGTTTTCGAAGGCGCCGACATCGGTATCGCCCTTATCGAACTCGACGGCAGCAAACTCATGGCCGTCAATCCCGCCTACCGAAAGATGCTTGGCTGTACCGCCGAAGAAATGCAAACCGTCGGAATCTTCGATGATCTCACTTACCCGGTGGACCGTGAGTCGGATAAACAAATATTTCTGGGGATACTCGCTGCTGGCAAGGACATCGCCTACATGGACAAGCATTACGTTCGCCGTGATGGCCGCGAGGTTTTAGTCAGGCTCAGTTTGACGGTGCTGCGCGATGCCTTTGGAACAGCGCAATGTATTCTGGGCATGGCCACGGACGTAACGGAGCGTACGTTAACCGAAGCTGAGTTGCGCGCCGCCAAGAAAAGTGCCGAAGCCGCCAGCGAATCAAAGAGCACCTTTCTCGCCACCATGAGCCACGAGATTCGTACCCCGATGAACGGCATTCTGGGCATGACCGAACTGGTTCTCGATACCGACCTCACAGCCGAACAGCGTGAACATCTCGGCCTCGTCCGCCAGTCCGCCGAATCGCTACTCTCCATCATCAACGACGTTTTGGACTTCTCCAAAATTGAAGCCGGTAAGCTGGACCTCGAATCTCTCCCTTTCGATTTGCATGAAATATTGTCTGAAACCATGAAGCCGCTCAGTTTTCGCGCCCAACAGAAGGGCCTGGCACTCAATTACGAAATTCAGCCCAACGTTCCCAGGGCCTTGCTCGGTGATCCTGGGCGCATACGCCAGGTGCTGATCAATCTCATCGGAAATTCCATCAAGTTCACCGAAGCCGGCAAAATTCTCATCACCGTCGAAGATCAGTCCAGTGACCGCGTCACCACCCGCTTGCACATCTCAGTGAAGGACACTGGAGTTGGCATTCTCCAAGAGAAGCAAGCAAAGATCTTCGAGGCTTTTTCACAAGCCGATGGCTCCATGGCTCGCAAATACGGTGGCACCGGCCTGGGACTCACTATTTGTGTGCGCCTTGTGGAACTGATGGGTGGCCGCATTTGGTTGGATAGCCAACTGGGTCATGGCAGCACGTTTCATTTCACCATTCACTTGTTAGTCCAAAAGCCTTTGGCACAGTCCCCTCCACTCCCGCCCGGGCAATTGCGGGACGTAGCAATCCCCATCACGGCCGGAAATTCCAACAATTTCAGCGCCGTATCGCGAGAAATAAAAAATCTCCGAGTTTTGTTGGCCGAAGATAACGCCATCAATCAAACCATCGCCGTTCGCGTGCTCGAAAAGCGCGGCTATGTAGTAACCGTCACGGAGAACGGCCAAGCCGCCCTTAACGCCTGCTCCACACAGAGTTTCGACCTCATCTTGATGGATATTCAGATGCCAGGAATGGATGGCCTCGAGGCTACTGCGACGATTCGCAAAAAAGAAATTTCCACTGGCGCGCACATTCCCATCATTGCCATGACCGCTCATGCATTGAAGGGAGATCGCGAACGCTGTCTTGCCGCAGGCATGGATGGCTACGTATCCAAGCCAATCCGCACCGCTGAATTATTTGCCGCCATTGAAAACGCGATGAGTGGCTGGTCCGCTTTGCATTCTAAATGAATAACCTCTCGCGGCCTGAAAAGCACGCACCAAGCATTTGCAGGAAAAAATTACTACGCGCGCATTTTTAGATGCGGGAAGGCGTCTTCTATTTCGCGGCTGATCGCGAGAAGTTTTAATTCCGCTTCCATGATGTTTTGCTGCACCTGGCACCAGCGGCGGTAGCCCTCAGTGGTGTTCAGATTTACGTCGGGGACTTGCGGATGCGCTTGCTCCGCGAGCGCGACCAGTTCTTTGTCTTCAAAATGTTTTAGCGCATCGCGCGCCGCGTAATATTCCTTCTGAATGGCTTTGTCTTCCGGCGGAACATCATCGCGCAGCCCGGGCTTCGCCAGCACGCGCCAGTCCGAGCGCACTTTGGCGACCTGCCACCGCATCAGTATTGCTTTATCGTTTTGCGAGTACATGGCCGTGACTGGGATTAAGTGTTGCGACCACCATTTTGACCTCCCTGTTACCGCAGGGGGCAGCTCATTAACAGATATTCTACTCTATCGCGGCACTTGATGAATACGATAAGAGCAAACCCCTATCTTCTTGTCCAGTCCGCCAGCTTTTCGACGGTGTTCATGTTGCGTGCGGTGCCCTTCTTGGCGGCTGGAATTTTTAATTTTGAGCGGCCCATTCCGGCTCCGTAGTGCACGTAAATTTCTCGGGTGCCGAGCGCTACTTCTTCCTCGGCCTGGCCAGTGATGGTTTTCAGCGCGTCTTTGGGCGGCCGTTCTTCAAGAAAGATCGCCACGGTGGCGTTTGGCGCGCGCGATTTGAAAGGGTTCTTGGCGAGGATCGCGGCCATTTCCGGGCCGGTGCGCACTAAGACTTCAACGGGCTTGCCCGCGTAGGAGGCCAGGCATTTTTCCAGCTTGGCTTTCACTGCGGATTCCGTGAGCTTGCTTTCAAACACTACATTGCCGCTGGCAATGTAGGTGCGCGCATTCACAAATCCCGACGAGTCACACATGGATTTCAGTTCCGTCATCGGAAGCTTGCCAGTGCCGCCGACATTTACGGCGCGAAGCAGCGCGACATATTTAGTCATTGGCTTGGCACCCGCGAATCCAATTTCCGTCAAAGCCCAGCATCAACATTCCCGCCTTCACTTTGCACGCCAACCCACACACTCACTCAAAATTATTCCTTTTGCCTTGCTTCACGTAGGCCACCGATTCATCGATGTGCTTCCTGCTATGGATGGATTTTTTCTTGGCCAGGTGCGCGAACATCTGCATCCCAAATCCGCCGTCGAGATCATCGGTAATGCGTTTCTTCCATGGCCGCCTGACGATTTGCGTAGTGATACGACGGGTGATGCGCGGCTGGGTCATGATGTGGTCGGCCAGTTGCCAGGCGCGGTCCAGTAGCTTGTCGCGCGGCACCACTTCGTTCACCAAGCCATATTCCAGCGCCGTTTTCGCGTCAATGGCCTGGCCAGTAAGCAATGCGTGGGCGCCGCGCTTCAGTCCCAGCAATTCCAGGAAGCAACTGTGAATGCCATCTCCCGGCACCGAGCCGATGTCATAGTGCAAATCGAAGATGATGGCGTCCTCACTGCAGATGGTGATGTCGCACATCAAACAAATTTCGGTGTGGAAGCCCGGGCCGTTCAACACGCCAATGGTGGGAATTTCCAGGTCGTTCACCAGCGAGCTGACATTGATGCGTCCATCTTTGTAGGCATACTCATAGGCCCAGTGCTGCAGATCTTCCTGCTCCAACTTAAATCCTTCGGGATCGGCCTGCATCATGAAGTCTTCGCCAGTGCCGCTGAAAATCATGACTTCATTTTCGGGATCGGCGCCAATGGTCTTGAAGAGCTGCCCCACGGAACGGTGATTTTCCACGCTCAATTGTATTGAGCCGCCCTGGGTATGGGCCTCCGCCAAAATTACCCCGTCGGGGCGCCGGGTCAGTTTGTAGTGCTCCGCAAAGCGTTTCTTGTATTCCTCAAATTTCGGCGTATCCACAAAGCTGACCAAAGACATTCCCGATTCTCCTTTTCACCGCACCAGGCTCGCTCCAATTCCCGGTCCGCAATCGAGGGAATGATACTCCGCCGGAACCAGCCCGGCAAAAGTCGACGGGCGCGGCTGGGCTATTCGAAGCGTGTTCGGACTGTTGAGTACCGGCTCAAGACAATAAGCGCGGTGCAAGGCTTAGTAAAAATAGAGAGGCAGGAAATTGCACAAGAGCACGTAATGTGCTGATTGCAAAGGGGATCATAGATTCGTTAAGTGCTTTGCAATGTGCAAGATCTGAACTCTTTGCAAAGAGTTCAAATGTTATTGAAAATAAAGAAGATGGCAGTTGACATAATATTAGACGCCTCTGTTTGCCAGCTCGGGCAGGGGAAGCGGTGAAGGCCGAGGATCGGGGGTGAACTGCGGGGTTCATCACCCATGTTACTGCTTAATTAATTAAAGGTCAAGGTATCTTAACAGTTGGCGCCGGCACAGTTTGACTTCCGAGTTTGTCCCCGGAGTTTGTCCCCGAGTTCGTCCAAGAGTGCCTTGTCTGCTTGACTTGGCACGTCTACTGATCAGCGATCCCGATCATCGCCACGTATGACAAAGATTACTGCAGGTGTCTCAGTTTCTAGTATTTCCAAATCTGATCTCCCACCTGCCGCCTTCGAAGACTTACAACATGGCATTCGTATCTATCAAGGAGATTGCCTCAAGATTCTCGCCGCGATACCAGAGGATTCCGTCGTTTTGGTTTTTGCAGAGTCCGCCCTATTTTCTTTCGAACGGAGGCATTACTTGTCACGCCGGTCGCATGGTCAGCGTGAATAGGGGCGATTGGGACAAATCAAAAGGCGCTGACGCGAATCATGAATTTAATCGGGCTTGGTTAGCTGCCTGCCAGCGTGTGCTAAAACCAAACGGCTCTATCTGGGTCAGTGGCACCTCCCACGTCATCCACTCTGTCGGTTTTGCCATGCAGCAACTGAATTTTAAACTCTTGAACGACATATCCTGGGTCAAACCGAATGCTCCTCCGAATCGCTCTTGCCGATACTTCACGCACGCCACCGAGACGATTATCTGAGCGGCAGAAGATAAGAAGTCCCGACACACCTTCAGTTACAAGCATATGAAGTACTTAAATTCTGGAAAACAAATGAAATCCGTTAACCCCCGTCTCAGCAGACGAGCTTAATACACAGGAATGCCGAAGCGGGAAACAAAAGTGGGCAGACTGAAGCCTCAACCCACAAGGTGACGGGGGTAAA
>Ga0210398_10004945_pt1 | contig 12432 bp, 8 predicted proteins | sample IncBWC4OmetaG_FD_161047 | JGI IMG/M metagenome (GOLD analysis project Ga0210398, IMG submission 161047) | Forest soil microbial communities from Barre Woods Harvard Forest LTER site, Petersham, Massachusetts, United States - Inc-BW-C-4-O | ecosystem: Environmental > Terrestrial > Soil >... | reverse complement strand
CCCGCGCGGCACCGTCGAGTGGTGGGAGGCCGAGCGGGCCAACGCCATACTCAACGTGCTCACCGGTGAGAAGTCGAGCTGGCTGAAGTTCGACGACACCGAGCGGGAGGCCCTGGCGACCCACGACTACCCCAAGCTGTTCGAGCTCGGGGCGCACCCGTTCCTGACGCTAACCCTGTTCATCGCCCTGTTCGAGAGGGACCACGCCGAGCCCCTGGGCTTCCAGCTCGAATACGCCCAGCGGTTGTCCCACTTCGCGATGCCCTACCCCGACATCGCCACCTGACCCGGCAGCGCGATTTCAGCAGCCCCGGCTGTAGGGTTAGCGCGTGACTACCGAGGGCGAGCGGGTCGCCGGGTTTGGCAGGCTCGAGGACGGGCTCAAGCAGGCTAGTCCCTGGTACACGTGGGGTCCCTACGTCAGCGAGCGTCAGTGGGGCACGGTCCGCGAGGACTACAGCCAGAACGGCGACGCGTGGAACTACCTGCCGCACGACCACGCGCGGTCCCGGGCTTACCGCTGGGGCGAGGACGCGCTCGCCGGCTTCTGCGACATCGAGCAGCGGCTCTGCATCGGGCTCGCGCTGTGGAACGGGCGCGACCCGTTCCTGAAGGAACGGCTGTTCGGCCTGACCGGACCCGAGGGCAATCACGGCGAGGACGTCAAGGAGCACTGGTGGTACCTGGACGCGCTGCCCAGCCACGCCTGGAACCTGTGGCGTTACCACTACCCGCAAGGCCCCTTCCCGTACGACAACCTGCGCCTGGAGAACTCCCGGCGCGACCGGCGCGACCCGGAGTACGAGATCCTGGACACCGGGGTCTTCGACGACGACAGGTACTGGGTCACCGAGGTCAAGTACGCCAAGTCCGCGGACGCGGCCGAACTGCTGATCGTGGTCACCGTGACAAACGCGGGCCCGGACCCGGACACGGTGCACGTGCTGCCGACCGCGTGGTTCAGGAACACCTGGTCGTGGGTCGAAGGCGCCGCCAAGCCGGTCCTCAAGGGCGGCGCGAGCGGCGCCGTGCACATCGAGCACCCCTTTCTCGGGGGGCTTGAGCTGATCGCCGGCGATGCCAGCGACGGGACGGCGCCGACGGTGCTGTTCTGCGAGAACGAGACGAACACCGCGCGGCTGTTCGGGTCCGCGCCGGTTACGCCGTATCCGAAGGACGGCATCAACGACCACGTGGTCAGCGGCAAGCCCACGGTGAACCCGGAGCAGGCCGGCACGAAGTGCTCGTTCTGGTACGAGCTGACGGTGGCACCCGGCGCGACGGCCGAGATCCGGCTCAGGCTGCGGCCGGAAGGAAAGACAGTCACCACGAGCCCGTTCGGGCAAAATTTCGACGAGATCCTGAACGACCGGAAGGCAGAAGCGGACGAGTTCTACCGGGCTCTCACCCCCGACAGCGCAAGTGAGGACGAGGCGATGGTCATGCGCCAGGCCTTCGCCGGGATGCTGTGGAGCAAGCAGTTCTACGACTTCGACGTGGCCGCCTGGCTCGACGGCGATCCCGCCCAGCCGCAGCCGCCGCCCGACCGGAAGTCCGGCCGCAACGCGCGCTGGCGGAGCTTCAACGCCTTCGACATCATGTCGATGCCGGACAAGTGGGAGTACCCCTGGTTCGCGGCCTGGGACCTGGCGTTCCATTGCGTGACCCTGGCTCACGTCGACCCCGGGTTCGCCAAGTACCAGCTCGTGCTGCTGTGCCGGGAGTGGTTCCAGCACCCGAACGGGGCGCTGCCCGCCTACGAGTGGGACTTCGGCGACGTGAACCCGCCGGTGCAGGCCTGGGCGGCGCTCGAGGTCTTCGCCCTCGACGGCGGGAGGGACGTCGACTTCCTCGCCCGCATCTTCGACAAGCTGCTCGTCAACTTCACCTGGTGGGTGAACAGGGAAGACGCGTTCGGCAACAACCTGTTCGAGGGCGGCTTCCTCGGCCTGGACAACATCGGCCCGATCGACCGGTCCCACCTGCCGCCGGACACGGTGCTCGAGCAGTCCGACGCGACCGGCTGGATGGCGTTCTACGCGCTGTCGATGGGAGCCATCGCCTCCATCCTGTGGCGCAGCGGCAGCCGCCAGGGCGGTGACCTGGTGCTCAAGTTCCTCGAGCACTACGCCGGCATCGCCGAGGCGCTCGAGGCGCAGGGGCTGTGGGACGAGGCCGACGGCATGTACTACGACCACCTGTGCCTGGGCAGCGGCGCCGTCATCCCGGTCAAGGCCAGGTCCATGGTGGGGATGATCCCGCTGCTCGCCGTCGCCGTCGTGCACGAGCAGATGGCGCACAACGCGATGAGATTCGGTAAGCAATTCGCGGCCATGCTAGGCGAACAGGGCCTCGGCAGGCAGAGCGTCACCAACGTGACGAACCTCCGCGAACAAGGCATGGTGCGCACCGCTGCCGGAGCGAGTGACCACCTGCTGCTCAGCGTGGTCGGCGCCGACCGGCTGCTCATCCTCTTCCAGTCGCTGTTCGACGAATCGAGGTTCCTGTCGCCGTACGGCCTGCGCTCGCTGAGCGCGGTGCACCGGGACCACCCCTACGTGCTGCACCTGGAGGGCACGACGTCGACGATCGACTACGAGCCCGCCGAGTCGACGACGGGGATGTTCGGCGGCAACTCGAACTGGCGCGGGCCGATCTGGTTCCCGCTGAACTACCTCGTGATCAGCTGCCTGGAGCGATACCACAAGTTCTTCGGCGACGAGCTGACCGTCGAGTACCCGGCGGGTTCCGGCGAAAAGCGCACGCTCGCCCAGATCGCCGACGACCTGCGCGACCGGCTGATCTCGATCTTCACCCGGGGCGCCGACGGGCGGCGGCCGTGCTTCGGCTGGGTGGACCGGCTCCAGCATGACCCGCGATGGCGGGACAACATCTACTTCAACGAGTACTACCACGGTGACAACGCGGCGGGGCTGGGCGCCAGCCACCAGACCGGCTGGACCGGGCTGATCGCGGACGTCATCCGCCGCCGCCACGGCGCCGTCAGGGAGACGGTCGACCTCATCAGCGACCTCATCGAGCAGCCGACGGGGGAGCAGCCGTGACCAGCCCGGCCACGCCGGGAACGCTCCAGGCGCGCCCGGGCGACGCCGCCAGGCTCGGCGCCACCGCCCGTGACGGCGGGGTGAACTTCGCGGTCGCCTCGACGGTCGCGGACGGGGTCACGCTGTGCCTGTTCGACGACGACGGGACCGAGAGCCAGGTAGGGCTCGAGGACGTCGACGCGAGCGTGTGGCACGGGTTCGTCCCCGGCATCGGCCCCGGCCAGGCGTACGGCTACCGCGTGGCGGGACCGTTCGAGCCGGCACACGGCCTGCGCTGCAATCCGGCCAAGCTGCTCCTCGACCCGTACGCCCGCGCTTTCCACGGCACGGTGACGTACGGCCCCGAACTGCTCGGCCACGACCCGGACGACCCGCGCCGCCCAAGCGGCGCGGACTCGAAGGGCAACGTCCCTAGGTCCGTCGTCGCGAGCCCGGAGTACGACTGGGCAGGCGACACCCGGCCCGGCCTCGGCTACGCCGAAAGCATCGTCTACGAGACGCACGTCAAGGGCTTCACCATGCGGCATCCGGACATCCCGCCGGAGATCCGCGGCACGTACGCCGGGCTCGCGCATGAGGCGGCGACCGGTTACCTGCGTGACCTGGGCGTCACGGCGGTGGAGCTGCTCCCGGTGCACGAATACGTGCCCGATGGGTTCCTGCTCGACCGCGGCCTGACCAACTACTGGGGCTACAACACGATCGGCTACTTCGCCCCGCACCAGAGTTACTCCGCGGCGGTGCGGGACGGCCGTCCCGGCGGCCAGGTGACCGAGTTCAAGGACATGGTCAAGGCGCTGCACCTGGCGGGCATCGAGGTCATCCTCGACGTCGTCTACAACCACACCGCCGAGGGCAACGAGAACGGCCCGACGCTCAGCTTCCGCGGCCTGGACAACCCGGCCTACTACCGGCTCGTCGAGGGCCACGAAAGCAGCTACTACGACACGACGGGCACCGGCAACTCGCTGAACGCGGCCAACCCGCTCGCGCTGCGGCTGATCATGGACTCGCTGCGGTACTGGCTGTCGGAGATGCACGTGGACGGCTTCAGGTTCGACCTGGCGGCGACCCTCGGGCGCGAGCGGGACAACGACGCCTTCGACCAGTCCTCGGCGTTCTTCGACCTGGTCGCCCAGGACCCCGTGGTATCCCAGGCCAAGCTGATCGCCGAGCCGTGGGACGTCGGCCAGGCCGACAGCTATGACCTCGGCCAGTTCCCCGGCCAGTGGCGGGAGTGGAACGGCCGGTACCGGGACTGCGTGCGCGACTTCTGGCGCGGCGCGCAGATCGGCGTCGGGGAGTTCGCGACGCGGTTCAGCGGCTCGTCCGACCTGTACGGGAGGACCCGCCGCCGCCCCACTGCCTCGGTCAACCTGATCACCGTGCACGACGGCTTCACGCTGCGGGACCTGGTGTCCTACGACGGCAAGCACAACGAGGCCAACGGCGAGGACAACCGCGACGGCAGCGACGACAACCGGTCATGGAACTGCGGCGCCGAGGGCCCCGCCGACGATCCGGAGATCAACGCGCTGCGCGGCCGCCAGCAGCGCGCGATGCTCACCACGCTGCTGCTGTCGTTCGGCCTGCCGCTGCTCCTCGGCGGCGACGAGATCGGCCGTACCCAGCGGGGAAACAACAACGCCTACTGCCAGGACAACGAGATCTCCTGGTTCGACTGGCCAGCCGCCGACGGCGCGCTGCGCGACTACGTGAGGCGGCTGATCGCGCTGCGCCGCGCGCACCCGGTGTTCCGCCGCGGCAAGTACCTCACGGGCGCGGAGGCGGCTGAACTCGGCTGGTATTCCAGCGCCGGCACGCCGCTGACCGAAGGCCAGTGGGCCGACCCGGCGATGCACGCGGTCGCCGTCTACCTGGACGGCGCCGACGACCCCGACGAGGCGGCCGACGGGACGCTGCTGCTTGACGACGACTTCCTCGTCCTGGTGAACGCGTGGCGGGAGCCGGTGGAGTTCACCGTGCCCGAGGTCCGGTCAACCTCACAAGACTGGCTGACCGAGCTGGACAGCTATGACCCGCCGGTGCCGGCCGCGAGGGAACGACCGCGCCAGGCCGGCGACCAGGTACCGGTCCGGCCGCGCTCGGTGCTGGTCCTCCGGAGCCCGCGAGCGGCCGGTGCGGCCACCTCGGTGCGTCAAGTTCGGGCCTAGGCACCAGGGCCTCCCGACAAGGGTGACTGCACGTGTGGCACGCCCCGGCCGCGGCTCGACGGCGCCGGATCGTCCCGGCGCTTACCGTGATCGCCGCCGCCGCCATTCCGGCGACACCGAGGGCGATCACGATCGAGGTGGCGAGGCCTACCGCCGCCAAGGAGTGTCCGGACACCTGTCGCAAGGCAAGGTACCCGATGACAACGAGCGCCACAATCGCGGACGTGGATGGGGCATAGCAGCGCACGGCGAAACTCGCTTCCGGGGTAGCAGGCGATGCGTCGTTGCCGTCCACCTTCCTGCATCGCCGGCCGGCACGGATATGTCAAGACTCCTTACGCAGCGTAACAGCGGCGAGGACCGCCGCGAACAGCATCAGGCCGGCCGACACGTAAATCGCCACGTGCACGCCGTCACCGAACGCCCCGTAGGCCGCTCCGATCACCTTGCCGACGATCGGGTCGGACTTGTAGTTGTTGACGTTCACGCCCACGACCTGGCCGGTCTCGATGAACTCGAGGATGAGCGTCTTGTAGCCAATCGGGACGCCGAGTTGCACCAGATGGGTGGTGAGGCTCGAGTTGATCTGCGAAAAGACGAGCGCGCCGAGGACGGCGACGCCGGTGACGGCGCCGACCTCGCGGCTAGTGTTGGCGGCGGAGGCGGCCATTCCCGACCGGTCCGGCGGCACCGCGTTCAGCACGGCGGACGTGACCGGCACGACCGTGACGCCGATGCCGATGCCGGCCAGCGCGAGGCAGAGCCCGAGCAGGAGGTAGTTGGGGTGGCTGACGATAAGCGGGTCCGCCAGCAGCAGCCCCGCGCCGAACAGCGCGGCTCCGATGGTGATCGGCCACCGCGGGCCGGCGCGGCCGGTCCAGTAGCCGGCGAACACCGACGAGACGATCATCAGTACCGTCATCGGCGCGAAGATGAGCGCGATCTTGAACCCGGAGTCGCCGATGACCTCGACCAGGTACAGCGCGGTGAAGAAGAAGATCGCGAACGTGGCGAAGTAGGTGCAGAACGCCACGACGTTCGGCACCGCGAACCGGGGCAGCCGGAACAGCCGCGGGTTGATCAGCGGGTTGGACGCCCGGTGCTCCCACCAGACGAACGCCGCGGCGAGGACCACCGCGACGCAGAACAGGGTGACGGGGACGGTGGCGCCGAAGCTCGACGTTTCCGCGTCGATGATCCCGAATACGAAGGTGGCCAGCGCCCCCGCGCCGAGCACCGTCCCCGCGATGTCGACCCGCGCCGCGGTCGGGTCGGCGCTCTCCGGCACGAGGATCGCGGCGATGATCAGCGCCGCCAGCCCGAAGGCCAGGTTGAACCAGAAGATGCCGCGCCAGTTCCACGCGCCGACGATGGCGCCGCCGATCACCGGGCCGAGCGCGAGCGCCAGCCCGGAGACGGCCGCCCAGACGCCGATCGCGCGGGCTCGCGCCCGCTCGTCGGTGTACATCTGCCGCAGCACCGACAAGGTGCCTGGCTCGCTCGCCGCCGCGCCGAGGCCCATGATCGCCCGACCGGCGATCAGGACCTGCGCGTTGGGCGCCAGGGCGCACAGCACCGAGCCGGCGCAGAACACGCCGGCGCCGGAGAGCATGACCTTCTTGCGCCCGAGCTCGTCCCCGATCATCCCGCAGGCCAGCATGATGCTGGCGAACGTGAGGGCGTAGGCGCCGATCACCCACTGGAGCTCGGCCACGCTGGCGTGCAGGCTGGTCTGCAGGCTCCCCAGCGCGACGGACACGACGGTGTTGTCGAGGAAGGTCAGGAACAGCAGCGTGCAGAGCGCGGCGAGCGCGACCGAGGTGGCCCGGTCACGCCCGCCGGCTGTCGTGCTGTCGCCCGACGGGCTCAGCTTGCTGAATTGCATGCTGCCGGCACCGCGATGTTCAGCAGCGAGGCGCCCTCCTTGAGCAGGCCGCAGAAGACTCCGTCGCCGACCTTCCAGACGCCCCCCACGAGCACCGCGGTGCCGGTCGCGCCGCTGGCCACGCTGGTGCCCGCCGCGGAGAGGTCATACTTGACGTTCGCCGCGCTGGGCGAGGTGAGCGTCACCGAGTCGACCTTGGAGGTAACTTGCGCCGCGAGCGGGCTCTTCGCGAACGCGGTGAGCGCGCTCGCGAAGCTCGAGCCGTTCTCTAGCAGCTGGACACGCTTGCTATTCGGGGTCGCGGGGTTGAAGAACGCCTCCCAATTGGCCGTGATCTGCGACACCGCCGAGCCGGTGGCGGAGGCGCTTGAGGACGCCGAGGTAGCAGCAGGGGCTGACGTTGCCGCAGAACTGGAACTCGAGCTCGAGCCGCCGCTCGAGCAGGCCGTCATCGTCGCGGCGAGCACCAGGCCAAGCGCCGGGGCCAGGTACAACCGGTGAGCCCTCGAGTAGTGGAATCGCATTCGCTACGCCTCCCTTGGTCGGCGTTGATTAGCACGTTGTGGATTGAACATTCGCTGAATGATTCCTCTGCGACTATTGTCTCTCCGGCCGCTCGGACGCCGCTCGCGATCGCCGACACGCGCGTCAGTCCCGCGCCCGCCCACCCAGCGAACTCGCCGCGCCTGGCGACGTCGGTGCGTGACCGCATGGGCCCGGCCGAGACGGAGCCCTCCGTCTCGGCGGCCCTGCGAGCGCGAGGCCGACCGGACCCGGCCCGCAACCGCCGCAAGGGCCTAAGAAAGCGTCCTCTGCGCACGCACAGAGGCTTATTCAGGGCGAAATAAGCATACCCCAATGGGGTATACAGCCACCTAAATTCCATGATCACGTAAATTGTGGGCGCGCATAAGATCCGAAATTTACATCAGGAAAAAAGTCTTCGTGATCATGGTCGTCTGGCTGGCCTTATTTATATTCTTAAATCACGAAATTTCGGACAGCATACCCCGCCTGCCCGGCGGTCGACAGTCGCCGCACCGCACCTCGGGCATACCGCGAATAAGCCTGATCATGAAATTCAGGCCCGGGATTGGCATCCAGGAGAAGCCCCGCCGCCGCACGCTGGAGAGACGGCTATCGTGAGACACGTGCGAGTAGCCACCTGGAACGTCAACTCCGTCAAGCAGCGGGTTCCGCGGCTGCTGCCATGGCTCGACGAACGGCAGCCCGACGTCGTGTGCTTGCAGGAGATCAAGCTCACCCACGCCGCGTTCACCGAACTGCTCGGCGCCGAGCTCGAGGCCCGGGGCTACGCGTTCGCCGTCCACGGGCAGCCGCAGTGGAACGGGGTCGCCATCCTGTCCAGGGCGGGGCTCGACGACGTGGTCACCGGGCTGCCGGGCGAGCCCGGCTTTCCCGGACCCGAGGCGAGGGCGGTCTCCGCGTCCTGCGCCGGCGTGCGGGTGCATTCCGTCTACGTGCCGAACGGCCGGGTGCCGGATTCCGACCACTACCGCTACAAGCTGGCCTGGCTCGCCGCCCTCAGGGACGTGGTGGCGGAGGGCCCGGAGGCGGTCCTGGTCTGCGGTGACATGAACATCGCGCCCGACGACGACGACGTGTTCGACCCGGCCGCTTTCATCGGGCAGACACACGTCACGCCGCCGGAGCGGGCCGCGCTCGCCGACCTGGAGGCGCTCGGCCTGCGGGACGTGGTACGCGACCGGTGGCCGGACAGCCGCGTGTTCACCTACTGGGACTACCGGGCCGGCATGTTCCACCAGGACCTCGGGATGCGCATCGACCTGATCCTCGCCGGCGCGCCGGTGGCGTCCCGGGTGCGAGCGGCTTGGGTGGACCGCAAGGCGCGCAAGGGCACCGCGCCAAGCGATCACGCTCCCGTCATCGCCGACCTGGACGAGGCGCCGGACGGCGACATCGGCCCGGTCGTCCCCCCGCCCTCGGCACGCCCCGCGCCGCGCCGCACCGCCAAGCTCCCGCAGTCACGCACGCCCGCAGGTGAATTACCGGCCCTTGTTCCTGTACAGGCGGACGGCCAGCGGGGCGAATACCGCGAGCATCGCCACCGACCAGCAGAGCACGGCCAGGATGGCGTGCTGGGCCGGCCACGCGTGCACGGCCGCCGCCGGGTTCGGGTTGCCGAACAGCTGGCGATCCGCGGCGGCGAGCGAGGACATCGGGTTCCATTCCGCGATCGGCTGGAGCCAGCCGGGCATGCCCTGGGTCGGCACGAAGGCGCTCGAGATGAACGTCAGCGGCAAGAAGATCACGAAGCCGCTTTGCTGCGCGGCCTCCGGGCTGCGCAGCACCATGCCGAGGCAGACGCCGGCCCAGGTGAACGCGTACCCGAAGAGCAGGGCAAGCGCGAACGCCTCGATCACGTCGCCTGGCCCGGTGTGCACCCGCCACCCGATGGCGAGCCCGACGCAGGCCACGACGGTGGCGCCGATCACCTGGGTCAGCAGGTCCGCGATCGTCCGCGCGGTGAGCACGGCCGCGCGGGACATCGGCAGCGACCTGAAGCGGTCGATCAGGCCGGCCGACATGTCAGAGACGACGGCGACCGCGGTGCCTGGCGCGGTCTGCGCCAGGCCCATGCCGAGCATGCCGCCGATCAGGTACTCGTGGTAGCTCCCGCCGCCGGGCAGCCGGATGGCGCCGCCGAACACGTACGCGAACATCAGCACGAACAAGACCGGCTGGATCGTCACCTCCGACAGCGTCTCCGGCTCGCGCCGGATCCTGGCGATGCTGCGCTTGGTCAGCACCCAGACGTCGCTGCCGAACTGGGCGAGCGGCCCGCGGCCAACCGTCAGGTCCGCCGCGGATAGCGTGGTCGCGGTCATACCGTCGCCTCCTGTGCTTGTTCCGGCTCGAGTTCCTCTTCGGTCGCGTGGCCGGTGAGCGTGAGGAACACGTCGTCCAGTGAGGCGCTGCGCACCGCGATGTCGCTCACGGCCACGCCGGCGGCGTCGAGCGCGCGGAGCACCTCGGTGGCCAGCCCCTCCGACGCGGTCACGGGGACCTCAAGGAGTCGCCCGCGTACGTTCGGGATGATCGATCCGGCGGAGAACGGCTGGAGAGCCGTGATCGCGGCCGCGGAGTCTTCCTCTCTGGCCAGCGTGAGCTGGACGCGCTGGCCGCCGAGGGATGCCTTGAGCTCGGCCGGCGTGCCCTCGGCGATGGCCCGCCCGCCGTCGATGACCGCGATCCGGTCGGCCAGCTGATCGGCCTCGTCCAGGTACTGCGTGGTCAGCAGCAGCGTCGTGCCGTCCGCGACGAGTTCCCTGACGATGTCCCACATCAGCGCGCGGGCGCTGGGGTCGAGGCCGGTGGTCGGCTCGTCGAGGAACAGCACCGCCGGTTGCCCGATGAGGCTCGCCGCTAGGTCGAGGCGGCGCCGCATGCCGCCGGAGTAGGTCTTGACCGACCGCGCCGCGGCTTCTGTCAGGCCGAACCTATCGAGCAACTCGTCGGCCCGCCGCCCGGCCGCTCGCGCGGTCAGCCTGCTCAGCCGGCCGATCATGACCAGGTTGGACCGCCCGGTGAGGTACTCGTCGAGCGCCGCGTACTGGCCGGTGAGCCCGATGGTACGGCGCACCGCGGCGGCCTCCGTCAGGACGTCGTGGCCGTCGACCCGGGCCCAGCCCGCGTCCGGCCGCAGCAGCGTGGCGAGCACCCGGACCGCGGTGGTCTTACCCGCGCCGTTCGGACCGAGCAGGCCGTAGACGGTGCCCTGGGGAACCGTCAGGTCGAGGCCGGACAGCGCCGTGGTCTTACCGTAGTGCTTGACCAGTCCCTCCGCCTCGACGGCGGGCGTCTCGCTCATCGCGTCTCCGGATGATCTCGTACAGCGTACTATTCTCTAGTACGTTGTACGATAGCAGTACGGTGTACGACGGGCAACTCGTATAAGGCGCCGGAGCCGTTTAGGAGCGAGTCGTGGACGAGGACGCGGAAGACCTCTTCGTGGCGCTGCGGCCCTTGTTTGGCGGCGGCAGCCCCCGCGACCGGCATGAGCGCAGGCGCGAGCGGCAGATCGTCGAGCACCTGAGCAGGCACCGCGAGCGCGGGCGCGGGCCGGGGGGGCGGGCGCGCGGCCTTGAGGTGGACGACATCGTCGCCGCGGCGGTCGCCGTCGCCGACGCCGAGGGCACCGAGGCGGTCAGCATGCGCCGGATCGCCCGCGAGCTCGAGGTGGGCACGATGTCGCTGTACTGGTACGTCAGCTCCAAGGAGGAACTGCACCAGCTGATGCTCGAGCGGGTGCAGGCCGAGGCGCAGGCGCCGGAACCGTCCGGAGACTGGCGAGCGGACCTGCGCGGGTACGCCCGGACCATGCGGGCGGCGCTGCTGCGGCACCCGTGGGCCATCGACGTCCTGGGCATCGGGCCGCCGTCCGGCCCGAACGACGCGCGCAACGTCGAACATCTGATGGGGGCGCTCGACGGGCTCGGCCTGGACATCGCCGGCGCCTTGCGAGTGCTGCTGACCTTCGGCACCTACGTGGTGGGCGCGGCGCTGCGCGAGATCCAGGAGATCCGCTGGCAGGAAAGCGCGGCCGAGGCCGCCGCCGGCCTGACCGAGGGCGAGATCGCCGAGTTCGACACCGAGTACGGCCGACGGATCAGCGAGTCCGGGCGGTACCCGCACCTGGTGCGGATCCTCGAGGCCGGAGTCGACCCCGACTCCCCGCTGACGCGGGACGAGCGGTTCGAGTTCGGCGTCGACTGCGTGCTCGACGGGATCGCGGTCCGGCTCGGGCTGTGAGGGCGGTGCCGGTCCCCTGCTAGCGGTCGCTGGCGTGACTCTTGATCGCGTCCATCACCCGCCGGTGCACCGGGGTCAGCGCGTCCTCGTGCCGGCGGACCAGCTTCGCCGAGCGCTCGAGCGCGGGCCGGGCCGCGGCGCAGAGGGTCGCGTCGAGCACGTTCCAGCTGAGTTCGTCGAGCGTGTGCCGAACCGTGTGCGGGTCCTGGGTCCGCTCGCACACCGCCTCAAGGGCGGCGAGCAGCTTCGGCCCCACCGGATCTGGCGCCATGTCCAGCCGGAACGCGTCGACCAGGGGACACGGCGAGTCGACGGCCGCCGCCGTCTCGAACGCGTTGAGCAGCGGGCTCACGTCACCCGCGGTCGCCGGGTCATAGAGGCCGGGGAACGGCACCTCCTCGTACCCCGGGTCGTAGCCGCTGAAGTAGATCGGGGATCGCGAGCCCTTGTGCGCCAGCACCCCGACGGCGACGTCGAGCAGGCTGACCGGCCAGCCCAGGTCGGTGATCGCGTA